>Ga0206130_10000509_pt1 | contig 65301 bp, 63 predicted proteins | sample Helgoland_Spring_9_FD_148637 | JGI IMG/M metagenome (GOLD analysis project Ga0206130, IMG submission 148637) | Pelagic subsurface seawater microbial communities from Kabeltonne, Helgoland, North Sea - Helgoland_Spring_Bloom_20160512_1 | ecosystem: Environmental > Aquatic > Marine > Epipelagic ... | reverse complement strand
TCCTCAGCATATCTAAGAATGCGTAGTTTGCGTTGAATCTCGCGCTGATCGGTGTTCATAAACATCTTCTCCTCAGAAAATTAAGAGGTTAATGAAAATGTTCCGCGAGTAACGACATATCTACAAGACACTGTTTCTAGAACGAGCGCGCCTAACGATTTTTCGACTTCTGCATCGCGAAGTTTCTGGGCTGCGACCAGAGCCTCAAGATCCGTAACGAACGCGTTGCGTCTATCATCATCTTTCAGCGTCTTTAGTAAGCTCTCGACTTCGGCAGTCGGCAATGTATCCGGTGCCGCCGGGCTCTGCGCAAATGCCGGCATAGCCAAGAGAAAAAGCATGACAATAAGTGGATAACGGATTTAGAAATGTCCCATCTGCGGGACTTTAATGGGAATGGGTGCTCTCAGCAATAATAACAGAAAAGATTGCACCTAGGGTAAATGGCAAAATAATACTCAGGAGTTTTAAAATTTAGGTATGTGTCAGGCATATCAATGGCGGCGAGGCTTATTTGGGGTTTATTCTGATTGAGTCTATTGATTCATTCTATTTATAGAATGTAATTTGTTTTAATGATGCTTTCTTACACATCACTTCGCTCGCAAATTCGAGAGCAACCAGGTGCGCTATATTTAAAAATAGCGACCACGATGCGCCGTGAGATCAACTCGGGCCGCTGGACGCCAGGGTACAGATTGCCTGCCCTTGAAAAGCAGGCGAAAGCCTTGGGGGTCGGTCTTGTCACCGTGCGCCAAGCCGTGGCTTTACTGTGCAAAGAGGGTCTGCTTAACAGCAAACAAGGGTCGGGGACCTTTGTGTCGGACGCGCCTGAGACAAGCCGTTGGCTGGTCCTTCGCTCGGATTGGTCATCATTGATCGGGCATCTTGATGGCAAGCGACCAACTTTGATTAATGTGGAGGAGTCGTCAGCACATCCGCTTGTCTCGCCTAAAGAGGGGACATTGACAGAGGCATATCGTTATATGCGCCGCGTGCATTATTGGAAAAGCGTCGCCTATGCGGTCATCGATATCTATCTGGACCGCGAGACGTATTACCGCGCACCAAAAGACTTCGATACCAGCATGGTGATTTCCATGCTCGCAGGCCTTGAAGACACTGATATTGATAATTTACATCAAACATTTTCGTTCTCATCAGGAGACGCCGAAACGTCGGCGCTTCTTGGTGTTGCTGTCAACGCGCCTATTGGAGATGTGCGTCGTGTGATCACGACCACGGACCAGCGCATCCTATACGTCGGGGAAGCCAAATACCGGGGTGACTTTGTGAAACTTGAAATGGATTTGAAACGTTGAAAAAAACTAAAATATCTGGAGATCATCTCTTCACATTCGCAGTGATTGCGGACACGCATATGAACCAAAGCGAGGATTTCTCTTCATCACCTTATCCTTGCAACGCCTTGGCTAATGCCCGGACGCGGCACGTGATTGCAGAGCTGAACGGGATTAAGCCAGAGTTCGTCGTGCACTTAGGCGATATCATTAACCCCGTCCCGGAATTGCCGACTTACGAAGACGCAGCCAATCACTTCAAGACGCTGGTTGCTGATTTGGAAGCCCCCTTACATGTGGTGCCTGGGAACCATGATATTGGGGATAAGCCGGTATCGTGGGCGCCAGCTGGCCGCATCAATGACGAGCATATAGCTCTATATGAGAGCCACTTTGGGCCGCATTATTTCTCGTTCGATAGTAACGGATTGCACATCATCGTCTTGAATACACCGCTGATGAATTCTGGATTGGCGGCCGAAGCTGAGCAGCGTGAATGGCTGGAGCAAGACCTTGAAGCGAACAAAGGAAAGCGGACATTCCTTGCCCTTCATTATCCGCCGTTCGTGTCGAATGCGGATGAAAGCAGCTCATACGACAATATAGATGAGCCTGCCCGGTCGTGGTTTATCGACATCGTCAAAAAGTATAAGCCCGAAGGCATGTTCTGCGGTCACGTGCATAATTTCTGGTATGATCTCGTGGGCGAAACAGAAATGTATATTCTGCCGTCGACGGCATTTGTGCGCCATGATTATAGCGAGTTTTTTCGGATCGAGCCCGGCGATCAATACGGCCGTAATGATGAAGCAAAATTAGGCTACTTTATTGTCCGTGTGTATGAGCACGGACACGTCATTGAAAATGTTCGCACTTATGGACGGACGCTCGCTGAAGGCAAGGCACTCGCAGATAACGGCAAGAAAATTGAACGCCTGCAATCTAAAGAGACAAGCGTCACATGTGTTGGTCTTGATATGCGCCAGCCTTGGGCTGAAGAGTTAGAGATAACGGCTTCGGGTGCGCTTGAGGAATTTGAGCGTAAATTAGCGCGTAACGACTATCCCGTTCTCGCCTTGTGGGAAATCGGCCTGCGTCGTTTACGTGTCCCTATCCAGGATCTGACAAACGACCGCATCAGAGGGCGGATGGAAATTCTTGCAATTGGCGGGCATCAGTTTCAAGTCTATTGCTATGGCGTGCCAGAAGGGGCTTTGGCGGCATGTTTGCTGGAACACAGCCATCTCGTGGATATTGTTGAAATCGTGATTGGCTGGGATACTGCGGACGACGCAGTAAACCAGATTGCCAAGCTGAAAGAACAAGCTGATTTCCGCGTTTACCTATCGAGGGTAAACAGAAAGGATGCTGCGAAACATACAGGCGGAAAATACAATCACTTCATCAGTCACGGCTTCACCTTGGCTGAAGTCGACGAGCTGTCGACATTCTTTGCAAGTCATCCTACCAGTGATGCCATCGATGGAACGATGTTTGCTATTCCTCGCACTGTGCTGCCGCGCACCGCAGCTTCTGAGGCAGCAATCGCCAGTAAGAAGATGGGAAAAACAGCGTGTCTGTATATTCGCTCAAACTCATCGAGCCCGGCTGAAGGCTTCAACGATGATGTCGTAAACTCTGCCCGCGCGGCAGAAGCTGTTGTAGCGGCCATCGGCACTGATAACGTCGATATTATTCTAGATACCTTTGCGGATACGGACCGTGGATACTTCGCCCGTACTGGCTTGGTCGACAGACGGTTCAATCCGAAAATTGGTAGCCATATTCTTGGTAATTTAATCAGCCATTTATCAGGTGAAGATTGGTCTATTGATCAAGCTTCTAATGATGATGGTATTTCTGAGCATGTGATTGTGATGACAAACAAGAAGGGCGAAACGTCGTCGCTCGTCTTGCCAGCAGAAACAGCGGTCACATTGAAAGCAGAAGATGGCCAGGTTTGTTATGACCTGACCACCGGAGAGATGATCCCTGCAAAGTCAAATGCGTATACTTTGAAGGCAATTGCTCTTCTCATTACCGAGAATAAATAACGGCTATGTCTTCTTACGTTTTTTAGCGAGCTTCTCTTGTGCAATTATGGCGGCGGCTTTTTTGTCCGCCGCCTCTTTTGCAATTCTTCGTGCGCGTAGATTAGCTTTTAACTCTGCGCGTTCCGTTAATGATTTCTCTTTTTCGGCTAATGCATTTACAGCGCGTTTCTGCACAGCTTTAAACTGCTCTTCTGCTATCCTGGTACCTGATTTCTTCTTCATCATGACACCTATACATTACGTGCGTGATTTATTAAGAAGGCCAGCGCATACACTGACGACCGATTGTGTGGCGCTATTATCGCCTGCCAAGATCGTTGTGCTGGTGCGGGCTAATGCTTCTCTTCTCTCTCGCACATCCGTTTGATAACCCTGAAGCTCATCAGTGTTATTGGTTTCTTTCAGAAAGAGTTCAGCCTTGGCTGCACATATCTCTGCTTGCACAGATACGTTTGCTTCATGCATTGCGATCCCCATTTTGGAAGAGGTAACGACCCATCCATTTGCAAAGCTGAGAATGGCGATGGCTGCGACGCCAACAACTGCACCAGCGATAAAGGGAGTTGAATTTTTTGGTAATTGCATAAGTATTCCTTTTAATTTTATGAATAAACGCACGTGACCATGCCTTATGCCGCTATCTCACGCTGGACATTGGATGACAGATTGCGTGTTCGTACTAACAGCTTGTCGGCTAGAAAATCACATCGATATATATATTTAGGATAGGATCGAAAGAGGGATAAGCCGCCTTCGATGTAAGCTTTAGAGCTTGGCCGTGCTTCTTATTGCGCGGGGTTTCGTGACGTCAGACCAAACATTCTTGTTTGTGGTTTGGTTGCTGACGTTACAAGTTTATAAGTCTTTGTCTTATTCTCAGATTTAGAAAATTTTACAAATGACAAAATTAAATTAACTTCCATTAAAACAGAAATAATATTCCATTATCCACTAGAGTGGGCTGGCATCATACATGGTGCAAGGAATTAATATAATTAAATGATTGAAATCATTTAATTATTTTCAAACATATCGTCATTTTCATCATAAGTATGCTTGTTGCTCCGTGACGAATAACCAAGCCATGATCACCATAAATACCCCATAGCTGTGCAGACGGTTTTATTTGCATTAAAGTTTGCAACATGTAATATATGCGAATGAGAATCGTTCGCATTAAATACTTATGAGGCAACCATGAAATTCTACGTTCCGATCAAGGTTGAAAATTCTGAAAGCAAAGCTCAAAACATTATATGGCGCTACGTTTCAATGGCGTTGGGACTTTGATCAATGGAGTGCAATCACCGTCTATGCCGTTTTCATGCCTTCAAGGTGGAGATTAAGGCATGAACATAATGGCGCCGCCAGAACAGGTCAGTACAGAAGAACTTCATGACTTACCTTTTTCTGAACAGCTTATTGTATGGGGTCTCAGGCTTTGGGTTGATGGCATCAAAAAGGGTACGAATGTACATGAGCTGTTGGTTGAAGGTTTTAATAAATCTAGTGCCCCTGGGAGCGCCTCAGGCCTCGACTGACTGATGAGCGTTATAGCCGTTGGCGCGATTGATACGATCGATATTCGTTGTACAAAATTTAAAAATATCAGCCCAGATGAACACCGAATATTGGGCGTGCTCGCCTCGTGGCAATACACAGGTGTTGGTGATGAGGCTGATATATTGTTTGAGAAAATTCTTACGCCAGCTGGCGTTCGCCATTCGCGTGAGCCTGCTTGCGACCTCGCTCAGTCTTTCAAGTTTGCGGGCGTGCTCATCCGGCCGCGCCGCGAAGTGACGACGAGGCCAGACTCATACGCTTCAATGTCTGAAAGTATTCACTACCCCCCCCAAAAAAAATCCTATTGAGCGATAGATAATAACTACAACAATTGCCATTAATGGGAAGGAAATTTTAAATAGTGCGCTTGAACCTTCATCGTAAGGTAGCTTAAAACTAAGTAGTCATGAGTTGAGCCTTCCGTTACAAAAAAATTCCTGATCACGATAATGTTTTAATAGCGGGCACTCTAAGCACTGAATAGGAACTTCAAACATGGATACCGAACCCACCGTTTATGACCCCCGCACATACAAGGGCTGCACTTTTCATGATGCCCGGGATGCATTCGCGGATGGTTCAGACACACCCATCGCATATCTAGAGCGTTGCCTGGAAGTGGTCGCAGCGCGCGAGCCCGTTGTGAAGGCTTTTGCGTCGCTGAATGAAGAGACCGCACGCGCCGCAGCAGAGGCCAGCACCAAACGCTGGAAGAGCGGCAATCCGCTTTCAGCTATTGATGGCATGCCTGTCGGTATCAAGGACCTGCTTGAGACCAAGGACATGCCAACCCAGATGGGTTGCGTTGCTTTTGATGGTAATTTTCCAAAGAACGATAACGCCGCTGTATGGGCGCTGCGCCAAGCTGGTGCGGTGATTTTTGGAAAAACAGTCACGGCGGAACTGGGTGGTAACCATCCAGGTCCAACAACCAACCCGTTTGATGCAACGCGCACGGCTGGCGGATCATCTTCAGGTTCAGCAGCAGAGGTTGGTGGGGCTATGATGCCCGCCGCGATTGGCACGCAAGTCGGTGGCTCAATCATCAGACCTGCAGCGTTTTGCGGTAATTTCGCACTTAAACCTAGCCAAGGTGCCATTCACCGCGGCGAACGCCAAGCCACATCTATGAGTACGCACGGACCGCACGCCGCCTGTATTGAAGATATGTGGCAAGTGGCCATCGAAATTGCCACGCGTGCTGGCGGCGATCCCGGACAGGCAGGCTTGATGGGCCCAATGACGACCCCTCACCCGGTCCGCCCCGAACGGTTAATTGTTTTGGAAATGGAAGGTTGGCCAAAGCTCGACTCCGACACTATTTTGGCATTTGAACAGCTGATAGATGGTTTGCAAAAAGCGGGTGTCACGGTGCTGAGGCGTAAAGATCATACTTGGATTGAGAGCCTGGAGACGAGTATTGCCAACGCCACGGCAGTCTGCCGCATGATTACGGCGTGGGAGAACCGCTGGTTCTTACGCAACCTCGTGAACCGCAGTCCAGATGGCGTCAGCGCCCGCGGCCAGGGAGGATTAGCCAAGTCTGAAGAAATGACGCCGGATGATTACCGCGCCTTACTCTTGGCGCGTGAAACCGCGCGTATCTGCCATAAGGCCCTGGCACAACTGGCGGATGGTTGTATTACACTCGCTTGTCCTGGTCCTGCACCGCTTTGGCCGGGCGATATTCCTGGTCAGCCTTTAGCACCCGAGCCTACTGGCGATGCGGTGTTTAACTACCCAAGCTCGATACTCGGCGCTCCCGTCGTGACCGTGCCGATGATGGCGGTTCGTGGGATGCCTGTCGGTATGCAGATCATGGGACAGCACAACGAAGATGCACGCATGACCGGCATGGCCCGCTGGATTCACGAAAACATCGATCCCACGTTTGGATAGGAGTGGGGCCTTCGCTTAGTGCGTTGGAGCTGCGGGTGCGGATAGACCTTCAATCATGACATTGAGACATGATGGCAGCCCGCTTTTAGCGGCACGTGTAATGGCTGCATCCAGATCAGCGGGATCGGTGATCGTTTCGCCATGACCACCAAGGCCAACAACGGCACGGTCATAGTGTGTTGGATTTAACTCGCACTCGTTGAGCCTTGCTTCGCCGTAGTCGCGCAATTGAATCTGATATTCTGCATTCCAGCGCGCATCGTTGCCGATGATGGCCATGAAGTCGGCACCATAACGGTGCGCAGTTTCGAATTCTGAGAAGTGGAAGCCTGCAGTCCCGTCGCCCATGAGAACCACAACGTTTGCCGCGGGACGTGCAATCTTTGCGGCAAGGGCATAGCACAGTGCGCCGCCAATGGACCCGGACGGACCGTTGATGATACGCGTGTTCGCTGTAAGGCAGGCCTGTGCCCATTGACCAAACTCACCGCCGTCGATAATAAGGATAGAATTTTTGCCAGCATCAAGGTGTCGTTGCACGGCAGCACATAAGACTTCGGGCCGCATAGGCAGCGAGGTTGACGTGGGGTCCATGCCTTTGCGAGATAGAATGGCATAGGCCATTTCCTGACGCCAGGCTGAACGGGTTCCGCCCTTGGCGGCAGCAATCAGCGCGGTGGCTGTGGTCTGCGCATCGGCACGAGCTGCCAACAACAACCGGCTGCTGGCAGCGCGGCGTACGCGGTCGAGAATATCAGCATCAGGATCGATGGTGATGATTTTGGCATTATTGGCAAATCCAGGCGCTGCTGCGAAGCCCGTTGAGAAATCCAGATTCTTGCCGAGGCTCACGATAAGGTCGGCTTTGGCGAGCACGGATGCGAACGCACCCAGACTTGGATCGTTGAGGCCGCGCGGGCTTTCCATAGGAATGACTGGCGCGTCCAGAGCATCAGCTAGAGATGAAATGAGATCCCCGGTGCGGGTTGTATTCAGAGCAGGGCCTGCGATGACCACGGGACGCGCCGCTGTGGCGACTGCGTCAACGATGGTGTTAATGGCATGGCCCGTCGGCGTTAAAATTTCTGCCGCACAGTCCATCACCGTCGGCACAGGGACATCACCAATGTCGTTGTTTAAAAGATCAAACGGGAGCGCCATGTGAACCGGTCCAGGGCGACCCGAAGCAGCAGTCCGGAGAGCTCTGGCGACATCATATCCAAGCTCATCCGCTGCCTTTGGGCGCAATGAGAGTTTGGTCAGCGGTGTTGAGATGGCGATTTGATCCAATTCCTGGAACGATCCTTGGCCATCTTGGGAAAGTGGCGAGTCGCCGCTCAAAAGCAAGATCGGGCTCTCTGCCATATGAGAGGTATAGAGAGGCCCCAAACCACTGGCGAAGCCTGGCGCTGCCGTGATCATCGCCACGCCGACTTGACCGGTGAGCTGCGCATAGGCATCGGCCATATAGACTGCGGCCCCTTCATGGCGGGTATGGATCAGGCGAATTCCCACATCAATACAGGCGTCAAAGATCGGCATAATCTGATTGCCCGATAGTGTGAAAATGACTTTCACGCCGGCATTGGACAACGTTTTAGCGATGAGATCTGCACCTCTCATGATTTTGGCTCCTTGTGGGATAAACTTTGGACGAATATTAATCAGGACGATTTAACACTATAAAGTAAGAGAATATTTATTAAAGAAAATAAAAATTACATTTATTATAATATTTTCTTATTATATATTGCGATAATTCCATCTCATAAAAGGCCTCGTGTCCATGTCGATCCGTCGATTGAAAATATTCATCGCCGTTGCAGAAAGCGGTAGCTTTGGTGCTGCAGCAGACGAGGTGGGTGTTTCGCAGTCTGCCGTTAGCTTGCAAATGAAAGCGCTTGAGGAGGAACTGCGGATCGATCTGTTTGACCGCTCAACGCGGCCACCAGTCCTTAATCGCGAAGGCCTGGAGCTTGTGACAAGCGCGCGCGAGATCGTTGATGGTTATGAACGTCTTGGCATGCTTGCCGGGAATGACACTGAGCCCACCGGCGAATTGCGCATTGGCGGCATGTCGACAACCATGACCGGAATCATCCCGCAGGCTATCACGTCTTTGCGCCGCACCTATCCGAGCTTGCGTATTCTCGTCACGCCCGATCATTCGCCCAATCTGGTACCACAGGTCGATCGCGGTAAATTGGATGCAGCGATCATCAGCGCGCCGCCATACTTTTCAGAACATATGGAATTTCATCGCTTTGCCGAAGAGCCGATGGTCGCCATCGTACCGCTGGATTGTCCTTGTGATGATCCGATTGAATTGCTCCGCACCTATCCCTTCATCCGCTTCAACAGGATCTTTTGGGCCGGGCAGGTGATTGACGAATGGTTGCGTCGCAAGAACGTCATCGTTAATGAGCAGATGGAACTCGATAGTCTCGATATGGTTTCCACGATGGTTTATTACGGCCTTGGTGTCTCCATTGTGCCATCTCGATGTGTTGCATCACCTAATCCACTGCCGTTGAAGGAAATTTCGCTTGGTCCAAAAGCACCGAAACGAGTTCTGGGCATGTTGGTGCGCCGCGATAATAAGAACCGTCATTTGACGGATTTGTTCTATGAGCAAATGCTGAATGTGATCAAAACACATGCCAACCCAGCTTTGAAAATTTAAACCTTCACACCCAACGGTGGCCTTGAAACCTTGGGTGGCAATCGATATCTAGTAGTACACCAGTCGAGACCTTGCGCCGTGATGCGAGCTTTCATTTATATCACTCAATTCTTAGGAAGATGACCTCCATGCAGACTTATCCTGACGTAAAGCTTTTCATCAACGGCAAATGGCGCGATGGCGCAGATGGTAAATCCATGCCGATCATTGATCCGGCAACAGAAGAAGAGATTGGCCGTTTGGCCATGGCAACGCGGGAAGACCTTGATCAGGCATTGGAAGCCGCCGAAAAAGGGTTCGCAGTATGGCGGGCTGTTTCGGCATTCGATCGCTACAATATCATGCGGAAGGCGGCGAATTTGCTACGCGAACGTGCCACTGATATCGCCTGGCTTATGACCCGCGAACAGGGTAAGCCGCTTGGCGACTCGGTGGGCGAGATTGCCCGTGGTGCCGACACAATCGACTGGTTCGCTGAAGAAGCGCGACGTACATACGGGCAAATCATTCCGGCTCGTGCAGGTAACGTTACACAGATGACGCTAAAGTTGCCGGTTGGTCCGGTCGCTGCTTTCACGCCGTGGAATTTCCCGATTAACCAGATTGTCCGCAAGCTTTCAGCGGCACTTGCTGCTGGCTGCTCTATCATCGTTAAAGCACCAGAAGAGACACCTGCGTCACCGGCAGAACTGATCCGCGCCTTTACCGACGCCGGTTTACCTGATGGCGTAATCAGCCTGGTTTATGGTGTGCCAGCGGAGATTTCCGAGTACCTCATTCCACATCCAACGATCCGCAAGATTTCTTTCACCGGCTCAACCCCAGTCGGCAAGCATCTGGCAGCGCTCGCGGGACAGCATATGAAGCGGGCAACTATGGAACTTGGTGGTCATGCCCCCGTGCTTATCTTCAACGATGCCGATATCGACACTGCGATCAATATCATGGCACCGTTCAAGACCCGTAACGCGGGTCAGGTCTGCATTTCGCCAACGCGCTTTCTGGTGCAGGACAAGATTGCCGATCAATTCACAGAAGGTTTCATTAGCGCACTTGAAAAAACCAAAATCGGCAACGGTCTCGATAAAGACACAGAAATGGGCCCAATGGCCAACGAACGCCGTATTCCAGTCATCGAAGAGATGATTAGTGACGCGAAAGCCATGGGTGCCACAGTGGCGAGTGGTGGTAGTCGGATCGGCAACAAGGGGTATTTCTTCCAGCCAACCGTGCTGACCGATGTGCCGACAGACGCAACAATGATGAACGAAGAGCCGTTCGGCCCCGTCGCCATCGTCAACCGTTTCTCGACTTACGAAGATGCGATCACCGAGGCTAATCGCTTGCCGTTCGGTCTCGCTTCCTATGCCTTTACGTCGTCAGGCGAGACGGCACAGCGCTTAGGTCAGGAAGTGGAAACTGGCATGCTGACTATCAACCATATGGGGCTAGCGCTTCCAGAAGTGCCGTTCGGTGGTATTAAAGATTCTGGCTACGGTACCGAAGGTGGCTCAGAAGCTATCCAGGCGTATCTTGAAACACGGTTTGTCTCGACACAGGCGTGATTGTGCTTTGATGAGCCACAGGAACTAAAACACCTGGCAAGAATAGAGGTGGTGTCTCCCCGGTTCTCGTTGGATCGGGGAGATTTTTTTAGGATTTTGTCTGCTTCAGAAAGAGGGGCATCTTAACGCTGCGATGTTTAGCCTTTTGGCACGTTCCCGAGATTTAAAATGCCCAGAGTATCAAACCCGCCAAGAATGGCATCGACGGCAATTGTTGCCAGTATAATACCCATCACTCGGCTGATAACACTTACACCTGTTCTCCCGATGAAACGATAAATCATAGATGCGGCCAGGAGCAAAAGCAGCGTGACAATAAGCACCAATACCAAAAGACCTGCGGTCAAAGCTTGTTCGGAAATCGACTGGCTGTGATTGTCCGTCAATACAACAGCAGCCAGCATTGCACCTGGAGATGCGATGGATGGCATCGCTAACGGGAATACTGCGCCTGAAAGTGGGTCACTTTCTGAGTCGGCAATTTCCGTATCTGGTTTTGAGGCGCCAAATACCATCGTCAACGCGAACAAGAACAAGACAATGCCGCCAGCAACCTGAAAAGACCCCAGTCGCAGGCCGATTAACTCCAACAAGAACTGACCGCCAACAAGAAAAGCGAGGAGCACGACACCAGCTATGAGAACCGCACGTATGGCGAAGCGACGATGTAATTCCGGCGCCACACCCGCAACAGCAAAGAGGAAAACGGGGACAGAGCCGACAGGATCAATAACCACAAACAGCGTAACAAATTAGCGCGCGAGATTAACCCAATCCATAACTTTTCCTGACGTTTATGAGATTCCGTAAGCATCTGATATCTATATGTAGTTGACTAGGAGCACAATCATCTAACATTTGCAGCGTGATATCTTAACCTCATGCGTTTCTATGAAGATACAGTCCATATCAGCTGACTTGCTCTTCATGAGTGTTTCTTCCATAAACATCATATGTCAGAGAAAAAACAAAGTCCCGGCTGGTTAAGTCCTGCCGTTGAATATGGCCCCGTAGTGGCTTTTTTTATCGCTTATTACGCGGCGGATTTGTTCACGGCGACAGCTACAATCATGATCGCTACCGCAATAGCTCTAACAATTTCATATATTGTGGAACGCCGGATACCATTGACGCCACTGTTATCAGCTGGAATTGTCGGTGTTTTTGGTGGGCTTACGCTCTGGCTTCATGACGAAACTTTTATCAAAATGAAGCCGACCATCATTCAGGCAATTTTTGGCACAATCCTCATTGGAGGCCTTCTAACAAACCGCCTGTTTTTGAAAAAAATGATGGGATCGGTATGGCAGATAACGGATGAAGGCTGGCGCGTTCTAACGGTACGCTTTTCTTTATACTTCTTTCTCATGGGCGCATTAAACGAGCTGGTCTGGCGCACACAAAGTACGGATATCTGGGTTAACTTTAAGGTCTTCGGTCTTATGGGGCTGACCTTTGTTTTCATTATGACTCAATTGCCCCTGTTAAAAACGGTATGCCCTCGAGGATGAGGCTGCTGAATAAGCTGAGCATACCCTTATCTGCAAAATTTAATCTTATAGATGCTGATGTTAGGCGGCTATTGCAGTCATGCAATTTACTGGGTGCGCTAGAGCTTGGTCCTATAGAACGTCAACCACTTCATCGGATTGTCGGGTAACTTGGTATCATCAATGGGCTCGTCCTGTTGAAAAAACGTCTTGAACATCTTGAGTTCATGCTCAGTGGCAGGCTGCGCTGTGATATTTGTGTAGTCGTTCCCGTCCGGCTTGATGCTGACCACAATTCCACTTGGAATATGCCTCACCAGCACGTCATAAATTTCTTTGGTCGCGTTTTTATCGCTGCCATTGAACGTCTTTGATGAAGTTTCAGTATGCACGCAAAGAACGTCTAATATGCCGAGAAGTGTGTAGCCGTGCCAATTAAGAAATTTATCAGGGCCGGGGATTTTGAAATCCCCTGGCAAGCTCGCTTTCTTTGTCAGCTCAGCGATATTCGTGCAATCCAATTGCTTTGCAGCTGTGCCTGCATGGTCCATCGCGAGTTGTGCTATTGCAGTGTATGCGTCCATGTTGTGATTTTAGCGGGTTCGCAAGACTAAGCAATCGGCAGCGCGAGATCACATCGCTCGGACGGCCAGGAGTTTTATCAGCTCCTCAACTACAAAGATGATGTTGATCTCGAAGCAAAGCTAGATGAATGGGAGCGCTTTTATAACTTCCACAGACCGCACGAGGCCTTCAATGGAAATACGCCTTACGAAGCGCTCAGAGAAAAGCTATAATCAATAAACAAATCGTTCCACGAGTACCTGCAGCTTACAGTATGAGAAAGTGACCTCAACTTGAATTGTCCGGTTTGAATATTAAGGAGACGGATGATCTTAGTCTAACAAAGCCTGTTATTAGCCATGTTCGTACTTGGGCGTTCACCGTGTAAAATGCCGACTGTTCAGGGGACGGCTGAATGGCGCGCTCTCCAAGGCAGAACTATGGCGCTACGTATTGAGACTAGTCCCCTTATAGTCATAATAATACCTCGGCACCATATTGATTAGGCGAAGTTCTTGTCTTGTAATGCAAATAGTGACCTGATTGGGGAGCAACTATTTTTTACATTAACTAAGATACGGTCGAGATAGGCGATGCTGCAAAGTTGGCGCAGCAATGTTATTGCTGAGTATCAACAGTTATTAAAACCACACTAAGGATTAAAAGAAAGCAATGGTCATGCAACATGATGACGGTACCACGCTGAACACTCAGAACAAGACGGTGGTATAAGCTGGCACAGATGTAGAAATTGATGCCAGTCCGCGTGAGTATCTGCTCCGGGTCTATAACTACATGGCATCGGGATTAGCGTTAACCGGCCTTGTCGCCTACTTAAGCGCCAATACACCGGCCATTTTAAACATGCTGTACGTCGCGAGTGAAAGTGGGCAACTGCAACCGACTGGGCTTTCCTATGTTGTGATGTTCTCGCCGTTGGCCTTCGTGTTGGTGCTGTCATTCGGTATTAATAAGATGCAGGCATCGACCGCACAGGTGGTATTCTGGGCCTTCGCGGCGGTCATGGGCCTTTCCTTGGCAAATATCTTTCTTGTCTATACCGGAGCTTCGATCACAAGGGTGTTCTTCATCACGGCTGGGGCCTTCGCCGGGATGAGTTTGTATGGTTACACCACTAAGCGCGACCTGTCGGGCATGGGTTCGTTTTTAATGATGGGCCTGATTGGCATCATTATCGCTTCCATCGTCAATATGTTCCTTGCTTCTTCGGCACTGCATTTTGTCATTTCGGTGGTCGGCGTGTTGGTCTTCGTCGGTCTGACCGCCTACGACACACAGAAGATTAAATTGATGTTTGTGGAAACCGATGGTGCTGAAGTGATGACCAAGAAAGCGGTCATGGGCGCACTGACGCTGTATCTTGATTTCATCAACATGTTCATCATGCTGTTGAGACTGTTTGGGCAGCGACGCTAAACTTACTCATTCTTTTAGATCGTCCGTACGGGAGTTTGCATTAGGTCGCAACCATTGAAGCGTAACATCACGGTAATATATGATTGAAGTCCTTCGCTAAATTAGCCTCTATCAAACGATATAACGTCGTGATGCACTTTATTGCCTGGAGTATTAAGCTAAATGTTGCTGCCTTTACTTGCCGTCGTCGGCGGACTGATGCTTCTGATTTGGAGCGCAGGCAGATTTGTTGAGGGTGCCGCTGCCGTCGCGTCCCATTACTCAATTCCCCCGCTCTTGATTGGGATGATCATCATCGGTTTCGGAACATCGGCCCCGGAGATGATGGTTTCCGCGTTTGCTGCGAGCGAGGGTAACTCTGGGTTGGCGTTGGGCAACGCATATGGGTCTAACATCGCGAACATCGGGCTGATCCTCGGTGTAACGGCGATGATTTGTCCGATTGCCGCTCAATCCATTGTAGTCAAGAAGGGGGTCCCGATACTCATAGGCATAATGGGCCTATCCGCCCTTCTTTTGGCTGATGGCCAGTTGTCCTATATTGATGCGCTGATTCTTCTCAGTGTTTTTGCCGTATTGATGGGGTGGAGCATTTACGAAGGTATGCGCAAACGAGATGACCCTTTGGGTCATGACGTACAAGAGGCGCTCCACGACCACTGTAAACAGTTCACCAAGGCGTTGGTATGGGTAGTCGTCGGCCTCGTATTGCTGATCGTCAGTTCCCGCCTGCTTGTGTGGGGTGCTGTAGAAATAGCCAGTGGCTTGGGAGTTTCCGATCTTGTGATCGGATTGACGATTGTTGCTGTAGGCACATCACTTCCAGAGTTCGCTGCATCTTTGTCAGCAGCTCGCAAGGGACAGTCAGACCTCGCACTAGGTAATATCCTCGGCTCAAATTTGTTCAATACGCTCGCCGTGGTTGGCATTGCCGGTGTGATTTCCCCGACTTCCGTGCCGCCAGAAATCCTTCACCGGGACATGGCCGTTCTCGGCCTGCTGACCGTCGGCCTACTTGTGGTTTGTTTCAATGTTAAAGGGACCGGCATCATAAACCGTTATGAGGGTACTTTGCTTTTAGTGTCATACGTCGGATACACAGCTTGGTTAGTTTCTGGCCTCTAAGGCTTCTAGAAGGAGAGCCCGCTTTTGGTCTGAAAGCAGGTTCTATTTGATGGAGAGGTCGTTTGCTTTTAGCCATAAGCAGCCCTTTGGCCGGGGCTTCTGCCCTCCCTTGATATTCTGTACGTCAATGAAGAGAGGCGATCCTCTAGTTAACAGTCAAAGTTGCTTGTAGTGGATGGTATATTTATAGTTCGCAATATGCGAACTTGTTCTGATGTGTTGAGAAAGAAGGTGGCTGGGGTGCTAGGAAACGCAGCCATTTTTCAAAAATCAGTAAATTCAATGCGTTAACTGCGACGAAATCCACCTGTGTAACCGCCATGTGTAACCATCCCTAAAAAGTATGTGGTCATTTATCGTTGGGCAAGTTGACTGTCTGCTATTAATCAGAGCTAGACTTAAGCACTTCTGCTTCTTGCCCCCGTATTCATCCTCAGCAAAATTATTGTCTTGGGCAGCCCAAAGATATATTAAGTGGATGTCATATTTTTTATGTTCGGTTTAACGTTCTCATACGTACAGCCGCCAAGATCCAGGAGTTATGATGAGCTTTTACACAGAATACTTAGCTGAGATCGAAGAACGCAAAGCCTCAGGTTTGAGCCCAAAACCGATTGAGGACGGGGCACTCGTTAGCGAGCTGATCGCGCAGATCCGTGATGTCAAAAATGAACATCGTGATCAGTCCCTGCAATTTCTCATTTACAACACGCTGCCCGGCACAACGAGCGCAGCTGTTGTAAAGGCTAAGTGCTTGAAAGAGATCATTCTCGGAAGCGAAGTCGTCAAAGAGATTTCGGCATCTTTTGCTTTAGAGCTGTTATCGCATATGAAAGGCGGGCCGTCGGTTGAGGTGCTTCTCGATCTGGCTTTGAGTGACGATGCGTCGATCGCACGTTCGGCAGCGGACGTTCTTAAAACGCAGTTTTTCCTCTACGACGCCGATATGGCGCGGCTAGAGAAAGCTTACCGCGATGGGAATGAAATCGCTAAAGACATCCTAGAAAGCTATGCCAAGGCTGAATTCTTCACGAAACTGCCGGACATTAAGGATGAAATCAAAGTCATTACTTACGTTGCGGCAGAGGGGGATATATCTACAGACCTTATGTCACCTGGCAATCAGGCACATTCCAGAGCGGACCGAGAACTTCATGGGAAGTGCTTTATCTCCGAAGCTGCGCAAGCCGAAATTAGAGAGATGCAAAAACAAAACCCCGACAAACAGGTGATGATGATCGCCGAAAAAGGAACGATGGGCGTTGGGTCATCGCGGATGTCAGGCATCAACAATGTTGCTTTGTGGATGGGTAAGCCAGCCAGTCCTTACGTTCCGTTCGTGAATATTGCCCCGATCGTTGCAGGTACCAACGGTATTTCGCCGATTTTCGCAACGACGGTGGGTGTTACGGGCGGTGTTGGAATCGATCTGAAAAACTGGGTCAAGAAAGTAGACTCAGACGGCAACGTGATTTTGAATAACGACGGTAGTCCAATCCTTGAGGAAGTTTACTCAGTTGAAACAGGTACCGTCCTCACCATCAACGCTAAAGACAAAAAACTCTACGATGAAGACGGTAAGGAAGAGCTTGTTGATGTTTCTTCATCCTTTTCACCTGAAAAGGTCGAGTTTATGAAGGCAGGCGGCTCGTATGCAATAGTCTTCGGTAAGAAACTGCAGACCTTTGCAGCTTCGGCGCTCGGCGTTGAATTGAAATCTGCATTTGCACCTTCGAATGAGGTTGCTCTCGAGGGACAAGGCCATACGGCGGTTGAGAAGATTTTCAACAGCAATGCGCTTGGGGTTGATGAAGGCACTTTATTACACGCGGGCTCGGACGTCAGGGTGCATGTAAATATCGTTGGATCTCAGGATACGACGGGCCCGATGACGGTTCAGGAATTGGAGGCCATGGCGGCAACAGTGATTTCTCCAGCGGTTGATGGCGCTTACCAGTCTGGGTGTCATACGGCCTCGGTTTGGGACAAGAGAGCTCAGGCAAACACGCCAAAACTTATGAAGTTTATGAATGATTTCGGGCTTATCACCGGGCGCGACCCGAAGGGCAATTATCCTGCCATGACCGACGTCATTCATAAAGTTTTGAATGATATTACGATTGACGATTGGGCGGTCATCATCGGTGGCGACTCTCACACTCGGATGTCCAAGGGCGTTGCTTTTGGTGCTGATTCTGGGACGGTTGCACTTGCTCTGGCGACGGGCGAAGTGACGATGCCGATCCCTGAGACGGTTAAAGTCACCTTCAAAGGCCGCATGGCGGATCATATGGATTTCCGTGACGTCGTCCATGCGACACAAGCCCAAATGTTGGCTCAATTCGGTGACAACGTATTCCAAGGCCGGATCATCGAAGTTCACATTGGTACACTGCTTGCCGACCAAGCCTTCACATTCACGGACTGGAGCGCTGAAATGAAGGCGAAAGCGTCTATTTGTATCTCAAACGATGCGACTCTCATTGTGTCTCTGGAGATATCAAAGAGCCGCATTCAGATCATGATCGACAAGGGTATGGATAACGCTGTTCAAATGCTCAAAGGCCTTATCGACAAAGCGGACAAACGTATCGCAGAAATCAAATCAGGCGAAAAACCAGCACTTTCGCCGGACAGCAATGCCAAATATTTTGCTGAAGTCGTCGTGGACTTGGATCAAATCAACGAACCGATGATCGCCGATCCTGATGTCGAGAATATCGATGTATCGAAACGCTATACGCACGATACGATCAGACCAATCTCGTACTATAAAGGGGAAAAGAAAGTCGATTTAGGCTTTGTCGGCTCTTGCATGGTTCATAAAGGCGATATGAAAATTATTGCTCAAATGTTTAGAAACATTGAAAAGCAGCAAGGCAAAGTAGAATTCAATGCGCCGCTGGTCGTCGCGCCGCCGACCTACAACATCGTTGATGAATTGAAAGCCGAAGGCGACTGGGAAATATTGCAGAAGTTTGCCGGGTTTGAATTTGACGACAATGCCCCGAAGGAAACAGCCCGAACGGGATACGAAAACAAGCTCTATCTGGAACGGCCCGGGTGTAACCTGTGTATGGGCAACCAGGAGAAGGCTGAAAAGGGCGACACGGTCATGGCGACATCGACGCGCTTGTTTCAGGGGCGTGTCGTTGAAGACAGTGATGAGAAGAAGGGCGAGTCCCTCTTGGCCTCGACGCCGGTTGTTGTGCTTTCCACAATCCTTGGTCGAACACCGAGTATAGATGAATATATATCCGCCGTGGACGGGATCGACCTGACTAAGTTTGTGCCACAGCCCGCGTAAAACCCAATTGGTTTTAATTACAATGCCGGGGGCTTGAAGCGAGCATCTCAATTCTGTGCGTTTGTCTGCTTAGGATCATAAGCGGACGTTCAAGGTAGTATCCCTATGATGAGGATCAAACAAAAACCCGCTCGATGAGCGGGTTTTCCTGTTGGCTGGGGTGCTAGGATTCGAACCTAGGAGTGCTGATACCAAAAACCAGTGCGTTAGACCACTTCGCCACACCCCACCAACCAGTTGCCCTTACGAGCGAGCCAGAAAATAGTCCAACAGACCCGAAGGAGCAAGCCCGAGTGTAAGGGTTTCTGATATTTTCTGCTAATGCCGGTTTTAAGGCCTGTTTTTGGCCTATTTCACGGATGTCGCCTGAACCCACCATGTCGGGTGTGAGGCCGATAATGCCTGCGCCCCGGCATGGGCTGCATCAGCATTTTTAACGATTCCAAAGCAGGTCGCACCGCTCCCCGACATCCGTGCCAGCGCAACGCCTGGTAATGCTCGCAGGGCCTCAAGAATATCGCCTATGATAGGCTGTAGCCCTATCGCAGGCGGCTCTAGATCATTCTGGGTTACCTTCAGGAATGCATGAAATGCAGATGCATCGCTAAAAGTACCCGGTATCTCAACAAGGTTTGAAAATGCGCTGGTTCGTGCTTTGAAGACGGCGGGTGTCGAAACTTCGACGCCGGGATTGATTAGGATCAGGTTGAGCGGCGGCAGATGGCCAACGGGGCGTATATCTTCGCCGATCCCTCGCATGATAGCACTTTGCCCTCGTAGGCACACTGGGACATCAGCACCCAACGATAAGGCAAGGTCCGCGACCTTTGGGTGTGTGATATCTAAATGCCACAACGTGCACAGTGCCCGGAGCGTGGCCGCTGCATCTGCCGAGCCGCCACCAATGCCCGATGCCATGGGGAGGACTTTGTCCAATGTCAGGGCCGCGCCAGCGGAAACACCAAACGCGTCCTTCAATCGTTCGGCAGCGTGGAGCACCAGATTGCTTTGTGCAGGCGGCAGACCCTTGGCAAAGGGACCCGTATAATTGAGCGACAAGGTGTCAGAGGGAGTTGCCGTGATTTGATCGCCAATGTCAGCCAACACTACGAGGCTATCTAAAAGATGATAGCCATCCGCGCGCTTGCCCGTAACGTGAAGATAAAGATTAACCTTCGCGGGCGCGGCGTCGACGATAGGCGTCTCAGCCACCATTAGGCGTGGTCTTGATGACAGCACTCGCTTCTTCGACCAGCCCATGCTTGAGTTTTTTCTCAAGTTGTTCTTTGAGCTCAGGCTCTGGATCAAGGGCCTGAGAATGGTTCCATTGGAATGCAGCTTCCCGCGTTCGTCCGACACGCCAGTACGCATCCCCAAGGTGATCATTGATGACAGGATCTTCGGGGCGCAATTCCACGGCCCGCTCCAATTCAGGCACAGCTTCTTCATAGCGGCCAAACTGATAGTAAACCCAACCTAGGCTGTCCGTGATATAGCCATCGTGGGGACGCTTTGAGACAGCGGTTTTGATCATTTCCAATGCGCGCTCAAGGTTTTGTCGTTTCTCAACCCAGGAATAGCCAAGATAGTTTAAGACCAATGGCTGATCAGGCTCGAACTCGAGAGCTTTCAATAAATCTTTCTCAGCCCGTTCCCATTGACCGGCACGTTCGGCGACAACGCCTCTGGAATAGAGCATTTGCCAATGGCGAGGTTCGGGCGTGCCAAGTCGCTCAATCGCATCGTCGTAGGCACTAATGGCATCGTCCCAACGTTCGCGTCCACGGTATAGGTCGCCAAGCGCGGTTACTGGGCGGGGGTCTTTGGCGTACATTTCACCAGCGGCTTTTAGAATATCGATGGCTTCGTCTGTTTTATCGATACTGTCTAGATTGCGCGCAATTCTGATCTTCGCTGAGCGCGAAAAGGGCGTGTTATCCGGCAGTTTTTTATAAACAGCAATCGCGTCTTCATACCTGTAGAGCTGTTCAAGGATGCCGGCGGCCATATATCTCATAACAGGGAATTCAGGTCGCAGATACAAAGCTAATCTCGCCAACACTAAGGCGGTTTCGCTGCCACCTTGCTGGTTTAATGAGGACGCGATCCCAAACAAGGCTTCTGCAATGCCTTCCTGAGCATTCTTGATAAGAACGGGCACTTTTGTATCGCCGGTCTCTAGGCGCTCCATATCCAGATTGATAAATTGTGAGCCAGGCTGCGCTTGCAGGTACAAGTCGTAGGTTGCTTTGGCTTCTGATTTTTTATCTTGGCGCTCGTAAAGAGTACCTAGAATACGCGTTGATCGAAGCGATGAGCCGCCATCATCTTCGGCGACACTCAGGTAATATGTAACGGCGGCTGCTTCATCACTGGAAATTTCGTGCATTAATCCTGCATTTAGATCGTGCAGTGTGCGGGTGCCGCCAATATCACGAAGAGGCTTCAGCGCGTCGAGGCCAGCTTTAAGCCCATCTTTCGCGAACACAGCCCATCCTTGGAGGGCGGGGGCCGTAAAGCCATTGAGGCCCGTTGAGTCCATCGCGGACATACGATCGATGATATTTTGCCAGTCTTCATTTTTAGCATCACGAATAGCGAGCGCCAAAGCAGTGATTGGTTCTTTTGGATCGGTTTTTGAATAACGCTCAGCCAAGGCCAGCGCTTCATCAATCTGGCCTTCCATGACACTAAATAGAAATGCACGTCTCAAAACATCAAGTTGTTCACTGTCTTGCTCCAGTGTCCGGTTGAGGAATTTTAAGGCGGTTGGCAGATCACGGCGTTTTTGTGCCACGTGTCCGGCAAGGAAGTTACCTGAAATTGAATTTGTGTCATTGGCGCTATGCGCAGGGTCTGGAGCGAATGTAACAACGCCACTTATGAGTAAAGTGCCTGCCAAAGCTTTAAAACTTGCCTGGCCAATAGCGCGGTTACGTTGAGACATGCATAAGGCTCCAATTAAGGTCTGAGAATCACAATAGTAATGACACATATAGCCTGTGGCCAGCCCCGGCCAATGGGTATCAGGTAAATTTATGCGGGCTTCAGACGCCATGTTCCAATCAATAACCAGAACGCGATGGACATATTCAGCAGGTTCCAGGCAATGCCATTCATAAACGCTGCTTGATACGACCCAGTCAGGTCATAAATTTCCCCAGACATCCATCCACCAATCGCCATACCGACGACCGTTGTCATAAGAACAAGACTGACGCGCGTTCCGGCTTCACGCGCAGGGAAATACTGCCGGACGATCATCGCATAACTCGGCACGATGCCGCCTTGCGCCAGTCCAAATAAGGCAGAAACCACGTACAAAGATATAAGGCCATCGAAGGGTATGTATAATAAGAGTGCCATACATTGCAGCATCGATCCCAGAATCAATGTCCCGAGGCCGCCAATTTTGTCGGCAAGGAACCCTGATGCAATCCGACTGACGACGCCTAGGCCCAACATGATAGAGAGCATCTCTGCACCCCTGGCGACGCCATACCCCAGATCCCCACAGTACGCGACGATATGAACTTGTGGCATCGACATGGCGATACAGCAGGCAAGCCCCGCGACAATCAATAATATCTGGATCGTCCGTAGAGACATATTCGCGGGCGGCGGGCTCAGGCGAGTGCCTCCGGCGGATGCGGGCTTTTCGGTTGTGTCCGCGCGGCGACGCAATAGAAATGCCAAAGGTAACATCGTGACGACACAGATAACGCCAATGCCCATGTGCGCTTGGCGCCACCCAATAGTTTCGATGGCGTGGGTCAGGATCGGCGGCCAGATGGTGCCGGATAGATAATTCCCGCTGGCGACAACAGCGACGGCGAGACCGCGGCGTTTCTCAAACCATAACGAGACATCTGCGACCAGGGGGCCAAATGTTGCGGCGCTCCCCAGCATACCGATGAGCAGGGATTGGGCGAGGGCGAACGTGAGCATATTTTCGGCTTGGGCAGCGACAATATAGCCGATCCCAAGCATAACAGTACCAAACACGAGTGGTATGAAGATGCCAAAGCGATCCGCAAGTCGGCCCATGATGATACCGCCAAACGCAAATCCGATCATGGTGACCGTATAAGGTAATGACGCACTGCCGCGGTCGAGGCCAAACTCAGCTTCAATCGCGGGTAATGTGACGACCACAGACCAAAGGCCAACGCCACCGACAGTGCTGATCGCGAGTGAAACAGCCAGCCGCCACCATGCGTAACCGCTATCGGTTAAGTCAGGCTCGGACGTTGCCGTCGGCTGTTCAGACATAGGCGGGGCTTTCTCAAGGAGAAGTATGAATTACTGTTAACCGTGCACTAAGGGACTGTCAAAAGAATGCGCGCTATTGATATCGCTTTTGCAATGCCTAGATTAAGTGCAACAATATTATGATGCTGGCATTTCGTACATATGGGTTCACCAGCGGCCTCTTACCCACATCTAAGCGCCGATGATCAATGATAGACGGCGTATGTGGTTTGTTTCGGAGTGATATGGCGTGGATGACAAACCAACACCGGTAAAGAAAATTAGACTGGCTGCCATCGTTGTGTTGCTCGGCATTATTGGCTGGGGAACGCAAGACCATTGGAGTCCGCTGTTTGCCAGTGCTTCTGTCGATACGGCTGCACCGGATAAGCCGGACGTATCCAAATCCAAAATCCGGGGTAAATCTGTCCCCGTCATTGTCGAAGCTGTTGGCGAGATACGTGACACCGTCCTGATCGAAGCAATTGGTACAGGGCGTGCGCAGCAATCCGTGATCATGTTCTCCGCTGCAGCTGGCGAGATCATTGAGGTGCCGATTGAAACCGGTGAGATGGTCAAAAAAGATCAGGTTGTAATGCGCCTTGACAGTCGTGATGCACGACTTTTGGTTAAACTTGCCCAGACGCGGGTGAAAGAGGCAGAAAGCGCGCTTACACGTGCGACGCGGTTGCGCGACAACAATGTGCGCTCCAAAGCCAATGTTGAAGACGCTGATATTATCCTTGAGCGCGCCAAACTAGAATTGAGTCAGGCACAAGAAGCATTAAGTGATCGCACCATGCGTGCGCCTTTTGAGGGCGTTGTCGGGATGCCAAGTGTTGAGGCGGGTGACCGGATCACGATGCAAAGTAACGTGATGACAATCGATGACCGATCCATCATCTGGGTTGAGTTTGATGTCGCAGAACGAAACCTGGCGCGCCTGAAAATAAACATGCCGGTTACGGCACGGACACCAACATTCTCGGATCGTGATATCAAAGGCTATATAAATAAGATCGATAGCCGGATTAATCCTGTCTCGCGCACCGTGCGTGTGCGCGCCGCGTTTCCAAATACCGAAGATGAACTACGCCCGGGCATGTCGTTCTTTGTTGCCGTAAATTTAGCGGGGCCGATGTTACCAAGCGTCCCTGAACTCGCGCTACAGTGGCAGAATGGCGAGAGTTTTGTGTGGCGGGTCACCGAGGGTAAAGCGACCAAAGTAAATGTGATCTCGAAGCGACGCCTCAACAACAAAGTCCTCATCGAAGGTGATATCAAGGCGGGTGATATTGTGGTCGTCGAAGGTGTGCAGCGATTGCGTGATGGGCGTCTGGTTGAAATATCTGCTAGCGAAGGATCATAGTCGTGAGCGAGCAACTCGACACTTCTATATCAAAGAATGATCTGCCGACGATGAGTGTGCGACGCCCTTATCTGGCGATTGTCCTCAACCTACTGATTATGATTGCCGGTTTTGGGGCCTTGCTAGGTGTCGAGGTTCGGGAATTGCCAGATGTGGATCGGCCGATTGTGACCGTTCGGGCCGACTACCCTGGTGCGTCTCCAGAAACTATGGATGCCGAAGTCACCAGCGTTGTGGAAGCGGCTGTGGCACGGGTGAATGGTGTCAAAGAAGTTCGCGCCTCTAGCGAAGAAAATAACTTTCGCCTGCGTGCTGTCTTTAACCCATCGGTTAATCTGATTGATGCGGCGAATGATGTCCGCGAAGCCGTCAGCCGGGTTGAGCGGCAGCTCCCAGACGGCGTTGAAAATATAACGGTGATTAAAGCCGATGCCGACGCATCGCCGATTGTTCATCTTGCAGTTTGGAGTGACAAGCTGCAGATCGATGCGTTGACGCGCATTGTTGAAGATCAAGTGATCCCTGAGCTGACCTCCGTTGAAGGTGTTGCGGACGTCAATGTCTTTGGCGACCAGGAGCGCGTTCTCCGCGTATTGCTGAACCCAATGCGTCTTGCCAGTTACGGCCTTTCGGTCGCCGACGTGGCGCGGGTAATGCAGGATGCTAAATACGATGTACCGGCGGGAAGCTTCCAATCGCGTGAACAGGAAGTGCTGGTTCGCGCGAATGCGTCCGTTATCGACCCCTCAAAAATTGAGGAACTGTTTGTGCGTGAGCCGGTGCGCATCGGTGACGTGGCGTCTGTATTCTTTGCACCTGCCGAGGCCGAGAGCTGGGTACTTCTAAATGGCCGCACAGTGCTTAGTCTGGGCGTTGTCCGTCAGGCAAGTTCCAACACCATCGCAATTGCTGAAGGTGTTGTGGAGGTCGTTGACCGGCTTTCGAAGCAAATGCCCAGCATCACCATTGAGACGATTTCAGATGACTCTCTATTTATCAAAGGCGCGATCAGTGAACTTCTGACAACGCTTGCCTATACGATTTTGATCGTCGTTATTGTCTTGATGATTTTCACGGGTCAGTTCCGAGCATCAATTATTCCGACAGTCGCAATTCCGGTTGCGTTGATAGGGTCCCTCGCCGCTGTATGGATGCTCGGGTTCTCTATTAATTTGATTACGTTGCTGGCGATGGTTTTAGCTGCGGGTATCGTTGTTGATGATGCCATCGTTGTGCTCGAAAATATCCAAAGAATGCGCACCAAAGGGATTAAGACCCGGGCTGCGGCCGTGCTTGGCACGCGTCAGGTTTTCTTTGCCGTGATGGCAACAACGGCGACATTGATTTCAGTATTTGTGCCGATCTCGTTCCTGCCATCGACGGCGGGAAGATTGTTTCAGGAATTTGGATTTGTGCTGGCTGTCACAGTATCGATCTCATCGTTTGTCGCGTTAACATTGGTGCCAATGCTGGCATCCAGATTGCCAAACCGCGAGATGAAGAAAGAGGCAATAGGCATTGCCGGTATGCTCGAAAAATTCGGGGGCGCATGTAAAGCTGCATATGCCAAACCATTGGACCTCGTGCTTCGTGCGCCAATTATTATGGTCGCCATTTGCGGTGTTATTATCGCAGGCACTTACGTGACGTATCAGGAGCTTGGCGAAGAGCTCGTTCCTGAAGAAGATCGCGGCAAGATAACCGTGCGCCTGACAGGTCCTGACGGTGTTGGATTACCTTACACGGATCGGCAGGTTGAGGCAGTTGAGAAAATCCTCACCCCTTATGTTGAGGATGGCGTGGTTGAGCGACTATTTACGATCACAGGTCGTTGGGATTTGAACCGAGGTCAGATTGATGCACCGCTTGTGCCTTGGGGTGAGCGCACGATCAGCGAAGGCGAGATCGCGACAGCCGTTAATAAACAGCTGAATGAGATTCCAGGTGCGCGGGGTCGGGTGCGGCGTGGGAACAGTCTCAACCTTCGGAATGCAGATGGTGGTCTCGAGTTCGCATTGATTGGTTCTAATTACAAAAAGATCTTTGCTGAAACTAATAGTTTGGTGCAACGGATCGAACAAGAAATCCCATGGTTGAGCAATATTCGCGTTGAATTTCGGGCAACACAGCCTGAGTTGTCTATTAATATTGATCGCCGCCGGGCTACAGATTTGGGCGTTGATATTGCCGACTTGGCAACGACGATCCAGGTTCTTGTCGATGAGTTTGAAGTGGGCGAGCTGACAATTGACGACAAAGCCGTGCCGATTATGTTGCAAGCGAGCGAAGGTGCTGTGAATGAGCCTTCGGATATTGCCAGCTTATACGTGTCAGCTGCTGGTGGACGCCTTGTGCCGTTGTCTCAACTTATTGAGTTTTCTGAAAGCTCCGTCCCAGCCGAACTAGATCGTCATGCGCAACGCCGGGCGATTGAAGTTGATGCCGATGTGGCTGCGGGGTATACGCTCCGCGATGCGATTGATGCCGTAAGGGCAGTGGCGACAGCTGAGCTCAAAGGCGATGTCGGCCTTATCTTCTTAGGCGAAGCGAAAACCTTGAACGAGACATCACATGATCTTCTGATCACCTATCTTATCGCATTCCTGGTTGTCTTCTTGGTATTGGTCGCACAGTTCGAGTGCTTGGCGAGTGCAACGGTTGTGATGATCACGGTGCCATTTGGTATATGTGCAGCGATCTTTGCGCTCTATATGACCGGGACGTCGATCAATATTTATTCGCAGATCGGGGTGCTGATGCTTACCGGCATCATGGCCAAGAACGCGATCTTGATGGTTGAGTTTGCCAATCAGCTGCGAGAATCAGGGGCGTCACCAATGGAAGCGGCGCGCGAAGCATCGATGGTTCGCCTGCGCCCGATCATGATGACAATGATCTCGACAGTGTTTGCGGGCCTGCCCCTTATTTTGGGATCAGGTCCCGGTTCCGAAGCGCGCGTCGCGATTGGTTGGGTGATCTTTGGTGGGCTTGGAATGGCAGCAATGATTACGCTATTCCTGACACCGGTATTGTATTCACGGCTTGCACGCTTAACCAAGCCGCGCAGTGCAAGTGGCGATCAATTGCAGGCAGAGATGCGCGCCGCAGAGCAAGGGCGCTCACCCGCAGAATAGAAACGCTTAAACGGCGTTATTTGTCAGCTGGAAGATCAACAAGGCTCAGGATTGCGCCAGTTTGCTGAGGATCGATTGGCTGTAATTCGTCTTTGGCATCGTTTGCCCACTCAGCGATCTGAATGACTTCAACCAAATTCTGGGTGCCGTCGTCAACCACGGTTGGTTCTAGAACACATAAGCCATTTTGATCGGCGTAATATGTGTTATCGCCAAAAATATCAACAAGAGCCGTGTTGGCTTCATTGTCTTCAGGAATAGGCAGCGCATCTGTCTGCTTTTCGATGGTAGCAATTTGTTCGGGCGTCAATTTCATAAAATTTCCTGACGGTCAGGGGTTCTATTTGTTTGATTCGCCGCAGACTCGCAAATGAGGTTCTGCCTTGCAAGGGTATGGAAGAAATTTACTGACATTCTTTATCCTTGTGGCACATCCGTCATTCCGGTGTAGGCCGGAATCCAGAATGCTCAACACATGAGAGGTTGATAAAATCTTGTTCTCACATGTTTGGATAGTTCGGGCCGCCGCCACCTTCGGGAACAACCCAGTTAATGTTTTGGGTCGGGTCTTTGATGTCGCAAGTTTTACAGTGCACGCAGTTTTGCGCGTTGATCTGTAAGCGCATCGCATCGCCACCTTTGTCTTCGTCAGCGACATACTCATAAACACCGGCAGGGCAGAAGCGCGCCTCTGGTCCATCATATACGGATAGGTTCGTTGCCACTGGTACACTTGCGTCTTTTAGGGTCAAGTGGATGGGCTGGTCTTCACTGTGATTGGTATTTGAAAATGATACGCTGGTTAGCTTATCAAACGTGATCACGCCATCTGGCTTTGGATAGTCAATCTTTGGCATATCCTTGGCAGGTTTCAGGCTTTCATGGTCATGGTGATTGTCGAACGTCCAGGGCAGTAAAAAGCCAAGTCCGATATTATTCATCCAAAGATCGAAGCCTGCGTAAATGGTCCCAAGTGTCAGGCCAAATTTCGATAATGCGGGTCGTGCATTACGGACGGTGTGGAGGTCTTTATAAACCCACGAGTTCCGAAACGCAGGTTCATAATCGCTCAACTCGTCGTTCGCGCGCTCAGCCTTTAATGCGGCGAATGCGCTTTCAGCGGCGAGCATGCCGGTTTTCATGGCGTTATGAGAACCTTTGATGCGAGGCACGTTGACGAAACCCGCGGAGCAACCCGTTAAGCAACCACCCGGGAATGCGAGCTTAGGGACAGACTGTAATCCACCTTCATTGATCGCCCGAGCGCCATAAGCAACCCGTCGTCCGCCCTCAAGCATTGGCTTGATTGACGGATGCGTTTTGTAACGCTGCATCTCGTCGTATGGAGACATGTTTGGGTTTTCATAATCCAGGGTCACCACAAAACCGATGGCGATCTGATTGTTTTCCTGATGATAGATAAAGCCACCACCTGCACAATCTGCGAGAGGCCAACCCTGCGTATGGATGACTGTGCCTTCCTTATGATTTTCAGGCGGCGCATCCCAAAGTTCTTTGATGCCAATGCCAAATGTTTGTGGCTGACGTCCTTCGCGGAGGTTGAATGTCTCCATGAGCGTCTTGGACAAATGCCCACGGCACCCTTCAGCAAAGAATGTGTACTTGGCGTGTAATTCCATGCCGCGCTCAAAGTTCGGACCGGGTTTGCCGTCTTTGCCGACACCCATGTCGCCCGTTGCGATACCCTTAACCGCGCCGTCATCGTTCAACAAGACTTCTGCTGCAGCAAAACCGGGATAGACTTCAACGCCCAAAGCTTCAGCCTGTTCCGCGAGCCAGCGCACGAGATTGCCTAGTGACAACGTATTGCAGCCGTCGTTGCTCATCAGCGGGGGCATAAGAATATGGGGTAACGAGGTTTTTCCTGATTCAGATAGAACCCAGTGCTGGTTGTCGGTGACGGGCACGCCCATTGGTGCGCCCTGATCTTTCCAGTCCGGGATTAATTCGTTCAAGGCAATGGGGTCTACGACTGCGCCAGACAGGATGTGCGCGCCGACTTCTGAGCCTTTTTCGACAACACAGACAGTGATCTCGTGTTCTTGTTCCTGAGACAGTTGCATCAAGCGGATAGCCGCCGATAGACCCGAAGGTCCTGCGCCGACGATAACCACGTCGAATTCCATGCTTTCACGTTCAGCGAGCTCTATCTTTTGTGTATCGTCGTTCATTTTTGCCTCGTCTTTATATTAAATCTTACATTCTTTAGCGTTATAACATGCCGCTTTGTGTCATTCACGGATCATTTCCGAAGAGACTTAGCCTGTAAACGTCGTTTATTGATGCTTACTGCGGGTTGGCATGACCTGGGCTCTGCGTGATAAGCTGTCTCTATGGAAACTCAAGTTGACCTCACTGCTGCTTTGCAATGGCATATTGATGCCGGATGTGATGAGTGTATCGATGACGCGCCGATCAATCGGTTCGAACTGATCGACGCTGCGCCGACGATGCCTGCACCTCAGCAATCGCAGGTACAACCTACGGTCGCATCATCTGCACCGGGGTCACCTGGTATCTCGCGAGGCACGAAAGTTGATCCGCGCGACGTAGATAATAACCAACAAGTGCGTAGTGCTATGATGTTGTCGGCACAGGCAAAAAATATCGACGAACTTGGCCAGGTACTGGATTCGTTTGATGGCTGCATCCTTAAAAAGACTGCGACTAATCTAGTCCTTTCAGATGGTCCGGAAAACGCCAAGCTCATGCTGGTTGGTGAAGCACCGGGGGCTGAAGAAGATCGTCAGGGCCTGCCGTTTGTTGGGCCAAGTGGTCAGTTAATGAACGCGGTCCTGGGGAGCGTCGGCATTGCGCGTGAAGAGGTGATGTTTTCAAATACAGTTTTCTGGCGACCTCCCGGCAACCGCACACCGACAGCGCAGGAAGCGGCGGTCTGTAAACCGTTTATTGATCGCTTAATTGAGATCGTTGATCCAAAAATATTGATCTGTGTTGGGGCACCGTCTGCGCACACATTGCTTGGGGAAACTCAGGGTATCAGTCGATTGCGCGGCAAGTGGTTCAGCTTTCAAACGCCGAATTTATCCCATCCGATTGACGCGATAGCGCTATTCCATCCGGCGTATTTGTTGCGGACACCAATTAAGAAACGCGATGTCTGGAATGACATTCGTATGATCAAACGTAAGCTCGACGAGCACATAACGTCTTGATCACATCTAAGTGAGACGCTGTGATTTCCTTATATTAGAAGCCCGTGGCATAACGCTTTTGCGATCAGGAAATGATCGCCATAGGGAATTCATTTTATAGGAGATTTTTATATGAACATTAAACGTACATTCGCTACTGCTGCTATTGTTGCTGGGGCACTTGCTGTCGCTGGTGAGTCTACAATTTCTGCGCCGGCTCACGCTGCTGGCAACGTAAAATGCTTTGGTGTTTCTAAAGCCGATCAAAATGATTGCGCTGCAGGTCCAGGGACAACATGTGCTGGTATATCTAAAGTTGATTATCAGGGCATCGCTTGGAAGCTCGTCCCTAAAGGTTCATGCATGACGATGGAATTGCCTGGCGACCGTAAAGGATCGCTCGAAGCACTTAAGCGCGACGTGCCAAGCTAACTAATAGATTTGGGTGGAGGGGGCCGTGATGATTTCGCAAACCGTCCCACTTCGTGCGGGGGCCAGCTTTAAGGCTGGTCACTTCGCAGATATTCTTCAGGCAAAACTGGACGTCGGATTTTTTGAGGTCCATGCCGAGAATTATATGGATGCCGGTGGCCCTTCTCATGTCCAACTTGAAAGACTTCGATTTGATTATCCCATCTCGGTACACGGGGTGGGATTATCTATTGGCGGCGCGGATGATTTGGATACGGATCACCTGGACCGCTTAAAGCGTTTTGTTAATCGCTATCAGTCAGCACTTTTTTCTGAACATTTGGCGTGGTCAACGCATCAGGGTGCATACCTGAATGACTTGCTTGCGCTACCCTACACCAATGAAACTTTGAATATTGTGGTCGAACATATCGATCAGGTGCAGTCGCATGTTGGCCGCACGATGCTACTTGAGAATCCATCAACGTATATCAAGTTTGCAGACAATGATTTTGATGAAGTTGCGTTTATTGCTGAAGTTCAAAAGCGAACCTGATATGGGCTCTTGCTTGATGTGAATAATGTTTATGTGTCGGCTATTAATCACGGCTGGGATACGCATGATTATATCGCGCGCTTCCCATTGGATCATGTCGGTGAAATTCATGTCGCGGGTCATGCGACGGTTGAAGATTCCGATGGAAGTATGATGCTGATTGATGCACATGATGGGGTCACCTCTGAGCCTATGATGGCTTTGTTGTCACAAGTGCTGACCCAAAAGTCTGATATTCCGGCGCTGATCGAATGGGATAATGATCTGCCGAATTGGGTGGATCTTTACCGCGAAGTTAAAAAAATTTCTACAGCGCTTCACGCTAGAAAGTCAGATCATGAGATTACCGATGTGGCATGATCTCCAATCCAATTTCAGCGCATCCATAACGGATGCAGATGCGCCCATGCCGCAGGATATGGTCGCCACGACTGAGCGATTTAACATCTACCGGAACAATGTTGCCGTCAGTCTTAGTGAAGCCTTAGGTCAGGCATTCTCGGTTGTTAAAATGCTGGTTGGTGATGAGTTTTTCGCAGGTATGGCACAGGTCTATGTGCAGCAGAATAAACCAACATCGCCATTGTTGATGGAATACGGGGATACATTCAGCGCCTTTATTGCTACATTCCCGCCCGCAGCGAGCATCCCATATTTGGACGACATCGCGTTGGTTGAATATGCATGGCTTCGCGCCTATCACGCGGCAGATGCTGATCCCGCAACGTTAGATGTACTGGGCACTATTCCCGAAGATAAATTGGATACGATTACATTCAGACTGCATCCACCATGTCATTTGTTGAATTCTGAATGGCCGGTCGCATCAATCTGGCATGCGCATCAGGAAAATGACGTGCCTGACCTGTCGGGCCTTCAGTCGATGCCTGAACATATGATGATTGTTCGGCCTCAATTGGATGTCCAGATATCAATTGTATCCGAAGTATCTTATGCATTTGCAGATGCGCTTAGATCAGGCATGGCATTGGGTACAGCATGCGAGGCACTCGAAAATATTGATGGGTTGGATCCGTCACAGCATTTAACAGAACTCTTTTTGGCCGGTGTGATCACCGACGTCATAATCAACACATAAAATAGGGGATACATTCATGGGGATCGTGAAATTAGGTATTGGATTGCATGACCGCGTTTTTGGTGCCGTTGAGGGTTTGGCGGGTAACTGGTTTTTAGGGCTCGCCGCGCGGATAGTGTTCTCATCCGTATTACTGGTGTTCTTTTTAAACTCTGTTGCGACCAAAGTTGGCAGCGGATTTCCGGATATGTTCATTCTGCAGATCGGTGCTTACGCGCAGATCTTGCCGTCGATTGCCGAAGCTGCTGGATATGATATTTCAGCGATTAACTTGTTCCCGTGGAAGATCATTGTGCTGGCGGGGACTTGCGCCGAGTTTGTATTGCCAATTATGTTGTTGCTTGGCGTGTTCACACGGCTCACCAATGTCAGCCTGATTGGCTTCATTGTCGTGATGAGCATTGTCGATATTCAATTCCACGGTCTCGATACCGCAAGCATTGGCGCCAGGTTCGAATGCGTACATGACTCAGTTATTGCGGATCAGCAATTGTTATGGATTTTCCCGCTGATCTATCTTGCCGTTAAGGGTGGCTGGCCGATCTCGGTCGACACAATCTTGTCGAAGATGCGTCCTCAGTTTTATTCGCCGAGTGCGATTAGGATCACGGACGGCATCACAATTACGACCGCAAGTAAGACGCGCAGACTAATTGTCTCGCGCCTAAAAATCAGAATGCTGAGTAGCATCGAAAACACCGGTGCAGCTGCGACAATAGGCACGATCGTGATAATGTCGCCATCCAACAAGGCTGTATTCAGTGAGAACGTGGCGAGGCAAAACAGCGTGCCTGCTGCCAAGAACCAATAAGTGCCGGATTGCCGGAAACTAATCTTTGTACGCTCACCTTTGCGCACATGGAGGCCGGCTGTCAGCAACAATGAGACGGTGAATGCAACAAGGCCAGCATAATATGGGTCCGGAATAGACTCCATGCCGATCTTGGAAAACCCGTGGCCAAACGACCGGATCACCGCCGCACCAACGGGGAGCGCCAATGCCCAAAGTGGCCATGTGGTTGGCACTTTTTTGTCACGCCGGGTTAGCGCCAGCACTGATAAGATAATACCGCCCGTACCCAATGCAATCTGCCATGTCAGCATCTCGCCCAGAATAAGGATGCCAAACACCGCACCAAATAACGGTGATGTGGCGCTTAACGTCGCCGTCAACGTGGGCCCCAGATGCCGGATCGCAGCAACGGAGAGGTTTGCCGATAAGGCTGGGCGGACAAAACCTAATGCCACGAAAATCAATGTTGCCGGGATCAGAAAGTTTGAGACATTGAGCAAGAAAGGTGCAGCGAGCCAGTAAATCGCAGCGCTTGATCCAATCGAGAGCATCGTGCCGATACGGGGCTCAATCGTTTGGACACCGACATGCTGAAACTGTGAGCCTAAGGCAAACAGGAACGATGCAATCAAAGCCAGAACATATGTCGGTATTTCAGGAATAAGCGTGGACCTTTAAATATAAAGCGCATGCGGGTTTCGCCTTTAAGTACATCACTTGGCGCGTGTGCGCAAAATGATTAAGATGCGCGCCGTTTATGTGTACAAATAAATGTAAGCTATTTACTGAGGGCGATCAGCACCACCGATGGAATGACAATCACGACGGCAAGCAAGACACGAAGACTGATTGTCTCACGTTTAAAAATGAAAATGCTGAGGAGCATTGTAAATACAGGTGATGCAGAGACAATCGGGATGATCGTAATAATATCACCCTTCAACAAGGCGACGTTTAGCAAGAATGTCGCGACGCAAAATACCGCACCTGCCGCTAAGAACCAATAGGTGCCTGATTGTTTAAAACTGATCTTTGTACGCTCACCTTTCCTGATATGCAGTCCTGCCGTCAGTAAGAAAGAAACCGTCATTGCAACAAGTCCGGCAAAGTAAGGGTCGGGGATATCTTGCATGCCGATCTTAGAAAACCCATGGCCTAAGGACCTGATCACCGCGGCACCGATGGGGAGTGCCAATGCCCAAAGTGGCCACGTGGACGGGATTGTTTTATTTTGGCGGGTCAGAGCAAGAACGGCGATAATTATGCCCGCAGTTCCCAATGCAATCTGCCATGTCAGCAATTCACCCAGAATGAGGATGCCAAACGCTGAAGCAAAGAACGGTGTTGTTGCGCTTAAGGTCTCCGTCAATGTGGGGCCAATATAACGTATCGCAGCAACTGACAGGTTTGCCGACAAAGCTGGGCGGATAAATCCCAATGCGATGAAAATCAGCATCGCTGGGATTAGGAAGTTCGAGACATTGAGATAGAAGGGTGCGGCAAGCCAAAAGATCGCCGCACTCGCACCAATCGAGAGCATCGTGCCCAAGCGTGGCTCAATTGTGTGGACGCCGACGTGTTGAAACTGCGAGCCCAGAGCATAGAGAAACGAAGCGGTAAGCGCCAAAACGTAGGTGGGCAATTCGAAAATGATCGTACCTTCAAATGAGAGGTGGCGCATACAGATAGGAACCTTAAGTACAATACTTGGCGCGGGCGTGCAAAATGATCAAAATATGGTTTGCCTATGGAACTAAACTTTTGGGAGGGCTGAAATGACTGAAACACGGAATGCTTTAATCGTTGGTGCCGGTGCAGGGCTAAGTGCATCGCTGGCTCGAAAGGCACGTGCCGAGGGCCTGATGCCGCTTTTGGCTGCACGAAACACAGACAAGCTAAGTGCCCTCGTCGATGACGTCGATGGCGCTGCACATGCTTGCGATGTAACCGATCTGGATCAGGTGAAGGCTTTATTCGATTGGGCGACGTCGACGTACGGCGTGCCGGAACTGGTGATCTTTAACGCGTCCTCACGCGTGCGAGGACCCATTGCCGAGATTGATCCGATTGCGGTCAAAGATGCCATCACGATCACTGCGTATGGGGGGTTCCTTGTTGGACAAGCTGCGGCGCAAGAAATGCTGTCCAGAGGGTCTGGCTCGATCTTCTTTACAGGCGCATCTGCGAGTGTGAAGGGCTACGTGAATTCAGCAACCTTCGCGATGGGGAAGTTTGGCCTGCGCGGTATGGCACAAAGCATGGCACGTGAACTGGCACCACAAGGCATTCATGTCGGCCACTTTATTATTGATGGTGGCATTAGTAAGTCGGCCTCCGTTGCGACAGGCGAACTTGATCCAGATGCGATTGCAGACTCGTACTTCCATCTTCATAATCAACCCAAATCTGCCTGGACCTGGGAAATGGAACTACGCCCGTTCGTTGAAAAGTTTTAACCTTAAGGCGTCAACGCCTGCATCAGTGTGGACATATCTTGTTGATCATCAAGCGTGTCGACAATTATGATAACATCGTTGGTTGCGTCTGGGGTTAACACGCTAGCGGCCAGAGTTCGAAATTTTGCTATGACTTCAGCCGGTGAAATTGGATTCTCGGGGCTGCCGCGTCGATGGGTAACCTCTCGCTCAAAGGTTTGACCATCCGCAGTCTCGACTCGTACGCGGGCCATGTGACGGAAAGCATGGCCACGCGCCTCAATATCCGGGTCGACGCTGGCTGTGATACACTTCGTGAAGGCCATAACATCTGGATCACTGATTTTATCAGCATCGAATTGTTGAACAAACGCTACCCCAAATAAGGCGATCATCGCGAGACCATAATAGATGTTCATTTGTGCCGCCGTGATGCTTTGGGCTTTGTAAGGCCAGGCACAATGCACATGTGTTGGATGGCTGACACCCGCATGAATATGCGCGATATCGCCAACGACCAAATTGTTGTCCCGCATGATCATACCAAGGGCATCAAGTGCAGAATGGATGCTGGTCACTGTGGCGTGAGGTTTAAATCCGGTCGCAAGCGTTTCCCAGGTGCTGCCAAGTCCAGCCGTTGCGCGTTCGGTATTCACGCCGCCAGAGAATGTCGATAGGAAACCGCCGTATTCGGCTTCAACCACATCTGAAATGCCAGTGAATCCGCGCTTTGCTAACAAGGCACCGCGGACCCCGGCTTCGGCGGCATGACCGGAATGGAGGCGTTTCACCATTGCCCCTTCTTGCGCTGCCATAAGTCCTGATCCAAACGATCCGGCGATGCCCAGGGCGTCGCGGGTTTTATCTGCATTCAAGCGCATCATGTTTGATGCTGTTGCGGCGCCACAAAAGGGACCAACGGCACCTTGAGGGTGAAAGCCACGTAATAAAAGGTCTGTACCCGCAGCCGCACCAACTCGGTTTCCGACTTCGTATCCAGCGATAATCGCGGTCAGGATATCTTTACCAGATGCACTGCCTAAAAATTGCGCCGTATTCAGGGCCACCGGCACGGCTATGGAATTTGGATGTAAAATAGCTTCGCGGTGAATGTCATCCAGTTCAAACGCATGACCTGCCGTCGCGTTAACGAGAATAGCACCACTGAGCGACACCTTATCTGACGACCCCAAAAGGCTCGCGATGGGCGCAGCATCCTCAGCATCAATCATGTCTCTGACTTTGCGTGTCCAAGGCAAGGTGGAACCCACCAAACAGCATCCAAGACCATCAAGAATCGATAGTTTGATATGCGCGATAACGTCAGCTGGAATATCTTCAAAGCGGAGGTTTGCGCAGAATCCAGCAAGCTGTTCTGACGCATTATTATTTAAAGATGATGATGGGATGGTCATGGGTGTGCTCAAGCTATTCCGTTGATCGTCGAGTGTAACAACCTGGCATGGGTTTCCAAGTCTCTCCTCGACGTCACAAATAGGTCATGCGAGTTGCGGCGATCCCCCGGATCGGGTATAGACAGACCGTTGTGTGACTAAGGGGTTTCGTCCATTGGTTAAGATGAAGAATGGGTTTCGGTTGCTGTGCACCGTTTCAGCAATGTGGGGGATTCTGACGTTTGGTGTGGTCGCTGTGCCGCATCATGCGTATGCGTCGTCTGACGCGTCTCAACCTATGTCTTTGCCAAACGTTCTCGCCGAAGCTGACATCAGACTTTATCAACGAATTTTTGAGCTGCAAAAAGATGGCAACTGGACGTCAGCGGATAAGCTGATCAAGCGCCTAGACGACGCTATTCTATTGGGCCACGTTCTTTATCAACGTTACATGCATCCGACCAAATACCGCTCAAAATACAAAGAACTCAAGGCGTGGATGGCAAAGTATGCGGATCATCCAAACGCAAGCGTCATTTACATATTGGCGAAACGTCGCCGTCCGTCAAATTGGAAGCGACCTGAGCCACCACAGCGCATGAAAGCATCGGGCGTTGTTCAGGTGCGCCCATCGTTCAAACGTATCCATATCCCAAGCCGTAAATTATCCATGGCTGAGCGCCGCGAAGCCCGTAACCTTCGTAAGCGTATTAAGCGTACCTTGCGACGGGGGCATACATTAGTTGCCAAGCGCCTGATCACACAAAAAGATACCAAGCGCTTGCTGTCGACGGTTGAATATGACGAAGCCCGCGTGGGCTTGGCCAAAGGGTATTTTATCGATGGTCGGGATGATTGGGCGCTGGAATGGGCTTTGCCCGCACTGAAACGGTCTGGAAAATATTTACCCAAAGGGCATTGGACTGCGGGCCTTGTTTTATGGCGTGCTGAGAAATTCAGTGACGCTGCGGAACACTTCAAGGCGGCCGCAAACAATCCAGGCGTCAGCGGATGGATGGCATCGTCAGGCGCTTTCTGGGCTGCACGCGCCTCGATGGCTGCACACAAGCCTAAGGGCGTTATCGCGTTGCTTGAACGCGCGGCCAAGCACCCACGAACATTCTACGGCATTTTGGCAACCCGTCTTTTAGGCCAGGACTTGCCGTTTCAATGGGCACCGCCGGTATTCAAAGGCAATACGTTGGATCAACTCGTACAGCATCCACGTGGCAAGCGCGCCATCGCCCTGATGCAAATTAATGATGATACACTTGCAGAATCTGAACTTCGTGATTTTGCACAGGGTGCTGACCGCGGCTTGCTTGAAGGCATTCACGCGCTGGCATCACGCGGGAACATTGCATCTTTGGCCGTGCGTCTTGATACGTTCTTATACCCGAACGGTGGCGGCTATGATGGCGCAGCTTACCCGATCCCGGATTACATTCCGGTCGCCGGATTTAGTGTTGATCGTGCATTGGTTTACGCACTGATCCGCCAGGAAAGTCGGTTTAACCCGAATGCCAAAAGCTGGGCGGGCGCACGCGGCCTTATGCAGTTAATGCCAAGGACCGCGCGTTTTGTTGCACGGTCCACCGGTGTGCCGTACCGGGAACGTGCGAAGCTTTATACGCCTGAGACAAACCTCGAGTTGGGTCAGCGTTATATTGCGATGCTTCTGGACGAAAAAGATGTGTCGATGAACCTGTTCAAGCTTGCGGTGGCTTGGAATGGTGGGCCCGGCAACTTGCGAAAGTGGAAACGCAATACCAAGTACTTGGATGACCCGATTTTCTTTATTGAAAGTATTCCGTCGTTTGAAACGCGCAACTTTGTCGAGCGCGTCCTAACAAACTTCTGGATTTATCGGGACCGCCTCGGCCAACCGTTACCGTCACTAGATGCAGTGGCGCGTGGCGAGTGGCCGCTTTATAATGCCATGGGACCCGGAGATTCGGAGATAGCCACCAATGCCCCTGTCAACTGAACGCGCCTTTAAGCCCGTAAATATTGCCGTCCTTACGGTATCGGACACACGCACCCTCGAAGATGATCGCTCTGGCGATACTTTGGCGGCTCGGATTACAGCTGCTGACCATGTTCTGGCTGACCGCAAGATTTGTAAAGACGATGCGGATGTTATTGCCGAGCAATTTAAAGCCTGGGTGGCTGATCCAAATATTGATGTTGTGATCAGTACCGGTGGCACAGGCGTCACTGGACGCGACGTAACGCCGGAAGCCTTGGCACAAGTCACGGATAAGGAAATTCCGGGCTTCGGTGAATTATTCCGCTGGCTCAGCTTTCAGAAAATCGCAACATCGACGGTACAATCACGTGCTACCGCAGCGGTCGCTGACGGCACATACATATTTGTACTGCCGGGATCGACGGGTGCCTGCAAAGACGCTTGGGATGATATTCTCATCCATCAACTCGATTACCGTCATATGCCGTGTAACTTTGTTGAGTTGATGCCACGTCTCAAAGAACACAAAGCCTGAAATGTCTCAGATTAAGGCTGTCCTGTTTGATATGGATGGGGTGCTCTATGCGTACGATTTTGAAAACCGTCTGAATTTATTAGAGTCAGCACTCGACGTACCGGCTGAGACGATCCGCGCTGAGATTTTCAAGTCAGGCTTCGAAGATAATTATGACGATGGTCAGATGACCACGGACGATTATATCGCTGGGATTTCAAAACGGCTTGGCGTTGATGTGACGTTGCGGCAATGGATCGCAGCGCGGAAATGGGCAATGGCGCCAGAACCTGCGATGATTGATCTGGCGCGGGATTTGAGCGCGCGTGTTGAGGTTGCCTTGCTGACCAATAATGGCCCGATTCTCTATGAGAACGTTGCGCAGATGGCGCCAGAATTGCCCGTCGTTTTCGGCGAGCACTTTTATTGTTCGGGCGTGCACGGGTTCAACAAAGAGCGTGTGGATGGCTTTGTTGGATTACTAGAAAAAATGTCCTGGTCCGCCGAGACAACTCTCTTCATTGACGATAACCCGACCTTTATTGCGCGCGCCGAAGAAGCCGGGTTGGTCACACATCTTTTTGCTGATGAAGATATGGCGGGTCTCAAGGAACGCCTCACGTCTTTTGGGCTCCTGTGAGAGCTAACTTTCTGACACGCCCTTCCAGCAAATCAATATCAGCTTTCAGCGCATCGGCCATGAAGCACGCACGCGGGCGGTATGACGCAGGTCCTCATGGGTAAGCAGCCAGAGTATGCTCGCGGCGTCATCAATCGGCGGTACGATGCGCTGCAGCTTGTGATTTGTGTCTGCCATAAAGCACGGTATGACCGTGGCCCCCAAGTTAGCTTCACATCCCAATAACAATCCCAGCACACTGTTTGTTGTCAGTGCAGACTTTGCGTTCGATAATGTACGACGAAACCACTGATCTGCTGCGAGATGCAACAAGCTGTCATCAAGCCTAACCCAGTCGAGCTCAGCCAGGTTTGCTGTTCGATCCTGCATGTATGTAGTGCTGGCATAAGCGGCGAAGGCAAGATTTGAAATACGTCGCCCGACCAGCGTTTCTGGCGGCGTGCGTGTCGGCCTTACGGCGACATCAGCTTGACGCTTCGACATGTTGACGTTGGCATTTTCAATAATAAGCTCAAGCTGTATGCCGGGGTACACGGTGCGGAAATTGGCCAGATGTGGCATGAGAATATACTGCGCGATGATATCTCTAAGGCACGCGGGCTTGATCATGGGGCCTGGGTACCGCTGAAACTGGGTTATCCCGCCGCAAACATTCCAGTGACGCAGCTCTCAATCCAGCCCGATCTGGATCCGACAAATCATTATCAGCTCGGCCAAGCCTTGCGACCGCTACGAGATGAAGGGGTGTTGATCTTGGCGTCGGGTAATCTGACGCATAATTTAAGTGAATTCCGAGGTCGTGCTTTGGATGCAGAGGCACCGGACTGGGTGCAGATTTTTAATGAATGGATGAGCTGGGCTATCGCTGAAGGGCGGATCGATGATCTGTTGCATTATCGGAGCCGGGGTCCGGAAGCTGTGCGCAATCATCTGACGGATGAGCATTTATTGCCGTTATTTGTGGCTTTGGGGGCTGGAGAGGCGGGACAATCCAGGCGTCATTTACACAAAAGTTATAGTTATGGCGTGCTGGCGATGGATGCTTACGCGTTTCCGTGATCAATCCTGCATAAATATGATCTATCCTGCATAATTTCCGGTCCATCGCTTAAAATCATCGCCATCGTCGACATCAATCAGCGTTTCCAAGTATCCAATACGTGCACCAGGCAAATTCGCACAAGTGTCCTCAAGAGCATGCGGACCTGACCAGCGAACATTCGAAAAAATTGTCCGGGTTCTTGGGAAACGTTTTTGCCCAACCAGCCAGTATCCTCCATCGTCGGCGGGACCAAAAACTGCATCGTGATGGCCAAGCTTTTTGAAGGCGCCATGAATATGATGAGGTTGAATATCTGGAATATCCGCACCGATGATGACAACTGGCCCCGGTTGCATCCGCTCAAAAGCACGATGCATGCGGTCACCCAAATCTCCGAGACCTTGAGGGAATCGTGAGGCACCCGCTGGCCAAACGCCTGTATGTTCACACGCGGTGTCGGGGGCGACGGCAAGATAGGTCTGCCAGCGCGGATCAGATGAAAGCCGTTGCACAAGCCCCGCCAACGCATGTCGGTAAAACCCCCATGCGCGCACGCCACCAATGTCACGGGCAAGTCTTGTCTTTACAAGACCCATGCGAGGCGCCTTGGCAAATATCACGAGATGTTTTTGCAGGCTCATCGATATAACGTTGTAATCATCGAGATCGGTGCGCCCAGAAGATACAGGCACAGGCACGTGACGTTCTTGATCGGGCGTGCCCACCAACCATCTCGGCGGTATTTTACGGCGGACGTGACAGCAGCACTGGGCAGCGCGTGCAGACGTTTGCTGCCAATCCGGCGAACCAAATCAACATCTTCCATGAGATCAAGATTCTTGTAGCCGCCCAGATGGTCATAATAGTTCGCAGATATCAAAAGCCCCTGATCGCCATAGGGCAAACTTAAGTTTTGTGCGCGCCAGTTCGCCAAGCTCTCAACCCGTCTGGCAGCTGGATCTGGATCGTTGAGCGCCAGCATAAAGTACGCCACATGGAAATCGTTATCAGGATTTTTGATGAACCGCTCAACCAATGCCGCCCAACCGGGCTGGGGTTGCGTATCCGCGTGCCAGAATAAATACCAATGACCATGTGCAGCACGCGCCCCTGCCGAAAGTTGGCGTCCGCGCCCGCGGTTCCCAATCAACGTTCTGACCTTGGCAAGTTCCGCCATCTCGACGGTACCATCCTCGGAGCCACCATCGGAGACCACAATCTCCCATTCAGCGGGGCGAAGGCTGAATGCTTCCAGCGTGCGCGCGAGATCATCGCGGCAGTTCAACGTGGGGATAATAATGCTCAGCACATCCAGGCCTTCATACTTATAATCATGAGACCTGAATTTCGCGCAAAAAAAAGATGGACACAATGGTCCGTCTTAGTTTCAACTTATGTGGGATGGCACATAGGTCGTTTTCGTGGGGTTAGATTGCGAGTGCAGCGCGCTCAATAAATTGAACAATTTTATACATACCGGATGATATAATCTCGGATACGGTCAAATGATTACGAGCAGCGGCGTTATCATATGGGTTCATAGCTTGAAGCGTATTCATGTGTTCTCTCCTAAAAAATGTGTTTCGACATCGCGTTGTTAAATAAATTTGTACGCCTCGCCATTGTTTCCGACAAACGATATGTTTTTATATACCTATTAGAAAAACTAAATTATAAAGCCACATGAGACAGCTCCCACCCCTGAATGGTCTACGCGCCTTCGAAGCCGCTGCCCGGCATTTAAGCTTTAGCCGTGTCGCTGATGAATTGTTTGTTACGCCTGCTGTAACAAGTCATTAAATCACAGACTTAGAAAGTTTTTTGGGCGTTACACTATTCCGCCGATTGCCACGAGCAGTGATTTTAACGGAGCAAGCTCAGAGCGTATTACCGCTTGTTGCCGACGCATTTGATAAACTCGATCTGGCAACGAAACAGTTAAAAGAAAATGAATCATTAGGTGTGCTCACAGTAACCACAGCGCCAATATTTGGGGCGAAGTGGCTTTTGCAACATCTCAGAGATTTTTCAGAAGCGCACCCAGAAATTACGGTGCGACTTGATGCGCGAAATGAGATGGTCGATTTTGAACGTGAAGGTGTTGATGTCGGTGTCCGCTTAGGGTCTGACAATTATCCCGGTATGCGCGTCGAGCGTTTATTTCTCGAACGTGTGGTGCCGGTATGCCACCTCAAATGTCTGGAAGGGGAAAATAAGCTTCGTACACCTTCCGATTTAAACAATGTGACATTGCTCCACGTTGATTGGGGAAACATTTTGGGACCTTTGCCTGATTGGAAAATGTGGTTGGCATCGGCTGGAATCGAAAATGTTAACGCCACTAAAGGGCCTACCTTTACGGTTGAGGTGATGGCAATATCGGCTGCAGTTACAGGCTCTGGTATTGTGTTGGCATCGACGTACGCAGTCGAAGAGGAGCTCGAAAGCGGACAGCTGGTTGTGCCGTTTGCACATACTCTATTAGCAGAAGCGGCATACTGGGTAGTGACGCCAGAACGAAAAGCCAATCATCCGCGTATCAAAGCTTTCCGTGAGTGGATTTTGAAGACGGCACGGGAAACCGGCTTGGCGGGTAGTTAAATTGGTCATTTAAAACCTTGTATCCGTGCGCTGAAACTATAATTTTGAGGGAACCATCAGGAGGGACTTTTTATGAATGAAGAACAGGTAACGATCGACACCAAAGATGGTGAAATGCTGACGTTTACATGCTGGCCTGAAGGTGATGGGCCGTTCCCGGCGATCGTTTTCTATATGGATGCACCTGGTATACGTGAAGAGCTTTATGATATGGCGCGGCGAATGGCCGAAGATGGTTATTTTGTCATTTTGCCAGACCTATTCTACCGCTTTGGTATCTTACGGTTCCCCTTCCGAAGCCCCAATACGGCGGCGATCTGGAAAGAAGCGATGCGCAATCTATCAAATGCCAACGTGGTTGATGATACGCGTGCCATGTTTAAATACATGGAAGCGCATGATGCTGTTAAAGATGGCCCAAAGGCGACAATTGGATACTGCATGAGCGGACGTTTTGTGACGGCAGCCGCAGGAACATTCCCTGATGTATTTGCTGCTAACGCATCGCTTTATGGTGTCGGCATTGTTACCAGCCAAGATGATTCAGCGCACTATCATGTCAAAGACATAAAAGGTGAAATGTACTTTGGGTTTGCGGAAACTGATGGCACCGTTCCGTCATATGTTGTTCCGGCGCTTCAAGCTGAATTAGATAAGCATGGGACTGAATATGTGCTCGAAACGCATCCTGGAACATCTCACGGATTTTGTTTTGCATCCCGCGATGATTATAACGAGGCTGCAGCAGAAAAAGTTCACGCTCATTTTATGGACATGTGCCAGCGTCGCATAAAATAGCTGCTATTACATTTTGCTCGCCTGTAATCTAGACGCGATTAGGCAGCATATCTGCGTAAGGGTTAGGATTGATCCGTCTAAGGTTGAACCCATTTGTTTAGTACCTGTCGTGACTAAATGTTACGTTCCACTGTGGCGGGAGCAGTGTTAGCGTATCTTCATTTAAACATGGGGCTCCTTATCTTTGATGTCATAATGACGTGATTGAAAACGGAAAAATGAAAGTGCAGCGAATACATGATTAACGATACCGTGACAGTGTTGCTTGTTGAAGACGACGATATTGATGCGGAAACTGTTATCCATTCTTTCAAACAAATGATGATTGCAAACCCGGTTCGGCATACACGCGATGGTGAAGAAGCGCTTGAAATTTTACGTGGTTAGAACGACGCTGAGCCGAATGTTGGTTCTTTTGTGGTTTTTCTCGACCTCAATATGCCGAGATTGGGTGGGCATGATTTCCGCACTGAAATTAGAAATGACCCGAAACGAGAACAGGCAGTTGTGTTTGTTCTGACGACATTAAGCGCCGATGAAGATTGATATAAAGCCTATAAAAAGAATATCGCCGGTTACATCGTGAAAAATGAAGCTGGCAAAGGATTTGTAGAAGCCATTAAAATGCTTGAGCATTTCTGGCAAGTCGTCACATTCCCGAATGCGGCGGCATAGTTTGCCACGATTGATTAAGATATAAAAATCCCGATGAACTGTGTGAGCATCGAAAACCGCAAAAATTTAAAACGCCGCAATATGGTCAGTTTATTCCATAATGCCTATACGGCATGGATTGTACTGCTGTTCGGTTTCGTCGTGACAGGTGCGGCCTGGTATACCTCGAATGAATTCGTCAACGAGAATGCAGAACTGCGTTTCGAGACGCAAATGATAGAGATTTCAAAGGCTTTTCGCGCGCGTATGGCCGAATACGAATAAGTCCTATGGGGTGGCATTGGTTTATTTTGGGCGTCTCGCGAAGTCGATCGCAAAGAATTCAAGCTTTACGTTGATACACTCGATCTTCAAGAAATCTAGCCTGGCATCCAGGGGCTCGGCTTTAGCATCCCATTAACGCCCAAAAAGAGAATGGATCATATTCTTAGTGTTCGTGCGGAAGGATTTCCAATGTTCACGATAAAAACCGCAGGTCAGCGAGAGGAATACTCGTCGATCATTTTTCTGTAGCCGTTTGATTGGCGCAACAAGCGCGCCTTTGGTTTCGATATGTGGTCCAACGAGATGCGCCGCAACGCGATGGCTCGGGTAAGAGATACGGGTGAAGCGTCAACATCAGGAATTATCACGCTTGTTCAAGAAACGAGCATCGACGTTCAGCGTGGATTCCTGACGTACCTGCCGTTATATCGATACGGGATGCCGGTTGATACCGTCGATCAACGACGCGAGGCATTTGTCGGTTGGGTATACAGCCCTTTTCGCATGGACGATTTGATGAAGGGTATTCTTGGTGGTGGATAAACAAACGTTGAATACGAAATATTTGACGGTATTGAATTGACCAAAGATGCGCTCCTTTTTGATAGCAATGATATTTTCCACGCTGAAGATACTGAGCATGCTGATGTATCGTTACGCAAGACAACGTTAAGCTTGCAGGGTCGAGCCTGGACGATTGTCTATACGGCAGGGGGCAATCAGTTTACTGAGGCAGAGCGTGCGCAGCCGACGATAGTTGCGGCAGCTGGGTTGGTTATTGATCTTTTGATGTTCTACATCTTTAACGTCTATTGCGTTGATGCAGCGACGGGCTGAGAGCTTAGCGAAGGTCATGACCGAAGATGCGCGCGGGGCGCGAAATGAACTCGAAGCGAAACTGATCGAACTCGAGCAATCGAATAATGATCTTCAGAAGTTTGCCTACGTTGCATCCCATGATCTCAAATCACCAATGCGGGCTGTGCATCAACTCGCTGCGTTGATCGAAGAAGAACTCGAAGGTGTTAACGGGCTTGAGGAAACTGAGGTCCATAAATATCTAAACCAACTAAATGGCCGTGCCGATCGGATACAGAAGTTGCTGGATAGTCTGATTACTTATGCGACTGTCGGTGAAAATCGGCTGGAATTGACGTCATTTGAAACAGGAACGTGTATCCGCGAAGTTATCGAGTTCATCTCACCGCCGAGCAAAGTTAAAATTTCACTTAACGGTGACATGCCGCGCATATATGGAGAAAGAGCATTATTCGAGCAAGCGATCTCGAATTTAATTAGTAACGGCATTAAGCATAGCGATGCAGAGCATAGCCAAATTAAAATTTCTGCGCGTCCACTGGGGGCGTTCTATGATTTCTCCGTCAAAACGATGGTTCGGGTATTCCGGTAAGGTGTCACGCTCAATTTTTTGAACTTTTCCAGACATTGAAGCGTCGTGATGAAGTTAAGGGCAGCGGTATGGGGCTGGCCATTATTAAGAAAATTATTGAAAGGCGCGGGGGTAGTATCAGCGTGGAATCAGACCCTGATGTTCAACGCGAAACCACTTTTAAGTTCTTGTTATGTTCTTCTTGCATTGTTAGCTTTGTAAATGGTTGATGTGATTCCAGATTATGCAAAAAAAGGTCGAGGTGCCGTCTAAAATCAGAGTGGCCGCTTTGAAGCCTTAAGTGCTGTGCGTATCGATGATGGCTGGTCGAATGTGGAAGGCTTCGTCGATGAAAAACTCAGAACGACAGTTACAGACGAGCATCCAAAAACGATCATTGCCAAGAATACGTCCCCGGACATTCCGTTTGATCGGTCAATAAACCCGTACCGTGGGTGTGAGCATGGATGCGTTTATTGCTTTGCTCGTCCAACCCATGCCTATCATGGATTGTCACTGGGACTCGATTTTGAAGCCAAATTGTTTGCCAAGCCGGGTGCCGCTCAGCTTCTGGAACGTGAACTGATGAGACTGGGGTACACGCCTAAAAAAATTCAGTTGGGCGCAAATACGGATCCTTACCAGCCGATCGAACGGTCTCGGAAGATCACCCGCAGTGTGCTCGAGATTTTTGCCCGCTTTGATCATCCGCTGAGTATTACCACAAAGTCTGATCTTGTGTGCCGCGATATTGATATCTTACGACCCATGGATGCGAAGGGGCTTATCGGTGTAGCGCTTTCTGTGACCACACTCGATGACACCTTGGCTCGGACGATGGAGCCGCGCTGCCCGACGCCGCAAAAACGTCTGGCGGCCATTAAAGCACTGAATGATGCAGGCATTCCCGTCGCTGTAATGGTGGCCCCGGTAATTCCTGGGCTCAACGACCATGAAATTGAAGATATTTTGGGTGCTGCGAAAAAAGCTGAGGCAACGGCGGTTGAATATATTTTGCTGCGCCTGCCCCTAGAGATTTATGAGCTTTTGAAGAATGGCTTGCGGCGCATATCCCGGACCGTGCACGCCGTGTGATGAAGCTGGTTCGAGAAACCCATGGTGGCAAAGTTTATGATAGTGATTTTTCACAACGTATGCGGGGCAGCGGTATCTATGCAGAGATGACTCAAGCGCGTTTCAATGTGGCGTGCAAGCGTGTTGGTATTGTACGTAATGCTGCTAGTGGGTTTCGTCAGCGACAGGATCTGTTCAAGCGTCCCATCGGTACCTTTGAGCAATCTTTATTATTTGATTGAATGCCTGTTAGGGTTTTGCCCCTGTTCGCCAATGATGATCGCGCTAGATGAGAATTCGGCATAGTATCTGTGCATGTTTCGATTCGTACTCGTTGTGGGTTTGGTGCTTGGCGTGGCTATGGATGCCGGCGCGCAAGCGACGTTCCTGGACAATGTGCCCATTGTCTACGTTGCGACGCCAAGGCCCGTTCAGCCTGCACGTGTTGGCCCTACGCCGCCGGTTATTACGTCAAGAGATATCAAGAAACCCTGACGCGGGTTACGTCTACGATTGTGATCGAGGCAATCTCATTGCATTGACGAGGGCCAGGACCGTGACGACAGCGGCGAGCTCGAGCGGGATGCGATAGTCGCTTGTTAGGTCAAAGAAATATCCACCGATTGATGGGCCAAGCAAACCTGCTGCCCCCCATGCGGTGAGGAGCAGGGCGAAGTTTTTGCCATACGAGGCTCGCCCAAGGTAAATCGAGATTGTGGTTGGGTAGACGCTTGCCGTCATGCCGTATGCTACGCCTGCCAGAGACATTGCCAGCATTGCGCCTTCTCCAGTTGGATTTGCAAGGACAACAATAAAGCCGAGCGCACCTGTCAGGTGGGCAATGCCGGCGACTGAGCGCACAGATATTTGATCACATAGCCAGCCTGCAACAAGACGGCCCGTGGCGTTGCCAATACTCATCAGCGTTACACCCATCACAGCAGCGCTGGCGCCACCGCCGAAATGCGTAATGATCGCCGCCGTATGGCCAATGGCCATCACGCCTGCGAGTGCGCCCAAAAAGAACCCGATCCACGAGATATATAAGATACTGCGATCATGCGGTTGTCCGGCGCTTGCCTCAGGTATGAGGAAACGTACTTTACTCATCCACAAGAGCACCATCGCCAAGACCCCGATCCCGGCGATCGTCATCGCAAGCAGCCAAAATGTGGCGCGGACCCCCATTTCGTCGACGCCAATAGATAACAAGTATGCAGAAATCACAGACCCGGCCGCGAACGCTGAAATGATGATCCCGTTTGCAAGTCCTTGCCTGTCGGGTATCGCTGCCTGACCTGCCTGCAGTACGGTGTTGTAGGCAAATCCACAGCCAAACCCAAACAGCAGGCCATAGCCAACAATCACGGTCAGATAGGTACTGCCCATTGCCGCAATACTAAGGCCGCTGACGCCGAACGCCATCGCGATAAATACGAGGGCGGCGGGGCTCATGTGTCGGAACAAATAAGGAGATACAAAGTTTCCCAATGTGAAGGTCACGATCGCCAACGAGAAAACAATGCTCACATCTGTGCGCATAATCCCAAGGTAGGTCTCGAGCCCAATGATAAAGACACTCCAAGCGTAAAGTGACCCAAATCCAGCGTTTACAATGGCGCCAGCGAAAAGGGCCGCATATTTCTGCAAGGAGGTTTGGTGCGTTAGATCTGACATGCATCTTATGTAACGAGCGCGCCTATGGATGTCTCGCTATTTCTGACATGTACGCAACATAAGTTATGTTATATTGAGTGATGGAAGCTGCACATCACGTCGACCTCACTGGCATCGCAATCGTTGCACTTGGCGCACTTATCTTTGGATTTGTGATGGAGAAGCTGCGCCAACCCGCCATCGTTGGTTACATTGTGGCCGGTGTTACCTTGGGGCCAGCCGGCCTGTCATTGGTTAATGCCCGCGATGGTGTTGAAGTGCTGGCCGAGATGGGCGTTCTTATGCTGCTGTTTATCATTGGCATGGAGCTGTCTCTCCGTGCATTTATGCAGATATGGAAGGTTGCGGTCTCGACGACCCTATTCCAGATCACCGCGTCCACAGCGGTGACGTTGGGGTTATCACGCTTAAGCGGCATGTCCTGGGAACTTGCCGTGCTGATGGGTTTCGTGGTCGCCATGTCATCGACGGCTGTGGCGATTAAAATTCTGGCAGATATTGGCGAGTTGCGGACCCGTGTTGGCCAAATCACCGTCGGCGTCCTTATTGCGCAAGACATTGCTGTCGTGCCGATGATGTTGACCATCGGCGCGCTGGGTGGCGAAGATTTCCAGTTCTCTCAAATCCCCGTAATGATCGGCTCGGTCATGTTTTTGATCGGCCTTATTTTCTATGTCAGCCGAGGCAAGAAAATCCACCTGCCGTATTTCGAGACGATTGCTGAGAACAAAGAGCTCGCACCTTTGGCTGGCCTCGCATTCTGCTTCGGTTGGGCAGCGATTGCGGGTCTGATCGGGCTTTCAGCAGCGTATGGCGCGTTTATCGCGGGTCTGATCATTGGCAATTCTCAAGCCCGCCACGCCATGCTGGATGCGGTGTTGCCGATCCAAAGCGTCTTGATGATGGTGTTCTTTTTATCCATCGGATTGCTGATAGACCTGCAGTTCATGGTCGATAATGCGGGTATGGTTGCAGTGCTGTTCCTTATGGTGACGGTCTTCAAGACGATCATTAACGTTGGCTTTCTGCGTGTTGTCGGCCAGCCGTGGTCAACGGCGTTTCTGGCCGGCATCAGCATGGCGCAAATTGGAGAGTTCTCATTCTTGCTGAGCGTTGTGGGGATGCAGTCTGGCGTCCTGGACGAGGAGGGACGGCGGCTTATCGTCTCAGTCACTGTCCTGAGTTTGGCGCTGAGCCCGCTTTGGGTGTTCACGGCCCGCCGGCTTCAATTGCTGGCAAGTTACGGAATCACAGAAGCGTCGGATTTACTTAAATTAGTGTACGGACCGGAAACAGCAGCTGTGGCGACAGCGGCAAATCAGGCGACAACAAAAACGCAAAAGGTCATGCGTGTTGCGGCCCTTAAAGTCCGCAAGGTGCGCCAACGCGTGCGACGGAAGAAAGATACGCCAGCAGAAAATCCAGAGACGGAAAATGACGCTGATGTCGCGGCGGTAAAAGACGCGATTGCAACGCGCAGCGGCGAAGAGGTATCGGCGACGAAGCCAACGAACACACCGCAGATATCCGCCAAGGAAAAGCAAGCGCCCGCCACAAAGCTCACGCAACTCACAAAGCCTAAGGCGAAAGTAAAATCTAAATCCGCCGCGGTGAAAAAGGCGAAACCAAAAGCAACTAAGCCAAAAACATTGAAACCTAAAGCGGCAAAACCTAAAGCCACCAAACCAAAACCGGACGATGCCTGACTTTAGTTTCGAGCACGCCGCCCATGATCAAGGATGGGTACGTATTGCAGGTGTGGATGAGGCTGGACGTGGTCCCCTTGCGGGCCCCGTAGTGGCCGCTGCCGTTATTCTGAATCCAGACGCGATGACAGACCCGGAATGGGCACGGTTGGACGACTCCAAACGCATGACGGACAAAGCGCGGGATATGTTATTTGATAAAATAATGACATCGGCAGATATCGGCGTTGGCATCGTTGATCTTGAGGCTATCGAGAAATTGAACATTCTGGGGGCAACAATGAAGGCCATGGCAGATGCCGTCGGCGCGCTCAACATATGCCCGGATCATGTGCTGATTGATGGCAATCGGATGCCATCGCTGCCCTGCTCGGCAGAGACAATTGTGAAGGGTGACGGCAAAAGTCTGTCGATTGCTGCAGCCTCAGTTATTGCAAAAGTGACCCGAGATCGGATCATGGTGGACTTGAATATACGGTATCCCGGATATGGCTGGGACCGGAATGCCGGATACGGGACCGCAGAGCATTTAGACGCGCTAAAGCGCCTTGGTGTCACGCCGCATCACAGAAAAAGTTTTGCGCCTGTGCGCAAGATATTGTCCCCTGAAGACTCATGACTCCCATATATTGGTCTAGAGACACCGACTAAGTCATTGAATCCATTTAATTCTTGACGGCGAATCCTTCGTGACTCAGGATGCGCGGCATGAAGGCAGAAAAAACAAATTCCTGGATCAACAAAATCCATGTCGGCGATTGCATCGAACTGATGAACGGCTTGCCTGAGGCAAGTGTGGACATGGTGTTCGCCGATCCACCGTATAATTTACAGCTTTCGGGTGATCTTGTGCGCCCGGATAGCCACAAACGTGTCGACGCCGTGGACGATCACTGGGACCAGTTTGAGAGCTTTAAAGCCTACGACAAACTGACGCAGGATTGGCTTAAAGCAGCTCGCCGGGTTCTGAAACCCAATGGGACACTTTGGGTGATCGGGAGTTATCATAATATTTTCCGTGTCGGCACACAGTTACAAGACATGGGCTATTGGATTTTGAATGACGTTGTTTGGCGTAAGACAAATCCAATGCCGAATTTCAGAGGCCGCCGTTTTACCAATGCACATGAGACGCTGATTTGGTGCTCGAAATCTGAGAAAAGCAAATACCGCTTCAATTATGAATCGATGAAAGCCCTGAACGACGATCTGCAAATGCGTTCAGACTGGTTACTGCCGATTTGTTCTGGTGGCGAACGATTAAAAAACAAAGAGGGCAAGAAAGCCCATCCGACGCAGAAACCTGAATCCTTGCTGCACCGTGTGATCCTGGCATCGACCGAAGTCGGTGACGTAGTCCTGGATCCGTTCTTTGGAACGGGGACAACAGGCGCTGTTGCAAAACGATTGGGGCGGAATTTTGTCGGCCTAGAACGGGAGAAGAGTTACGTGGCATACGCTGAGAAACGCATTGCGGAAGTGGTCCGCTTAGGCACTGACGAAATGTTAAATTCACCATCAAAGCGTGATCAGCCTCGTATCCCATTCGGCTGGTTGGTCGAACGCGGCATGCTCGAGCCGGGGACCGTCCTGACGGATCAAAAACGTCGCCACAAAGCACGCGTACGTGCAGACGGCACTTTAATTTCATCTGACTTCAAAGGCTCAATCCATCAAGTCGGCGCACATGTTCAGAACCTGCCCGCCTGTAACGGCTGGACGTTCTGGTGCATTGATGCCGAGGGCGGCACAGTACCAATTGATGTACTGCGCCAACAGTTACGCGCTGAGCTGCATTAAGTTCTTCCTGTCGTTATAAAACCCTATATCGTCATTCCCGCGAAAGCGGGGACCCAGGCCTTACGCTGTCGATTCCAAGTTCTTGCTTTCGCGGGAATGGCGGCAAGTTATATGTCTGTGTTTACCTGTGGTCATCGATGTCAAACCTCCTCACCTTACCTCTCCTCCTATAACGGTGAGAGGTAAGGTGAGGAGACTGTGCATAAATACGTGTGTCCCTTCTCCCTTGGGAGAAGGACAGGATGAGGGGTGCTTCTTAAGGCATTCATATACTATGCAACGACCCCTCACCCGGCGCTGCGCGCCACCCTCTCCCGAGGGAGAGGGTGATGTTATCTGTCTACTTAGTCGAGACGTTTGAGGAGTTTCATCCATGTCCGGGCACGGGGCTCAAGAGATGAGATGTAGATATGCTCATCCAATTGATGTGCGCCGTGGCCATCAGCACCCAAGCCATCCAGCGTTGGCACACCTTCAGCTGCCGTCAGGTTGCCATCGGAACAGCCACCGGTGATAGACGTATGTTGTAGGTCGAGACCATGCTCAAGGCTGAATGCGCGGGCCTTGTTGAACAGATCCATAATGCCATCCGTGAGTTCCATGGGTGGCCGTGAGATGCCTCCTGTGATCTCGAGGGTTACATCAGGATTATGGGCTTTCAGCGCAAGGATGTGTTTTTCCATCTCTTCGCCATCGGCTTTGCGGATGTAACGATGATCGAGTTCCATCACGCATGATTGAGGGACAACGTTCACACCTGTGCCACCGCTGATCAGGCCACAGTTAAACGTGATGCCCGGTCATAATCCGTCAGAGCTTCGATGTCGCAAATCTGTTTTGCCATTTCGAGAACCGCACTGCGTCCGTACTCATGCTTTGAGCCAGAGTGAGCCGCGCGTCCGGTTGCTGTCAGTTTGAAGCGTGCGCTGCCTTTTCGTTGAACAACAATTTTGCCGCCGTCGCGCGCAGGTTCCGTGACCAACACATACTTTGCACGGCGGGCTTCTTCGGCGATGTATTTTCTGGAGTAGGGGCTGCCGACTTCTTCTTCGGGGATATACATAAAGGTAACGGGCAGGTCTGGGTCACCACCAGCGGCCAACAATTGCTTGTACGCATAAAAGGCAATGTATGCGCCAGCTTTCATGTCATAGGTGCCGGGGCCATAAAGATTATCGCCTTCGATACGGATTGGATTGCCGGATGTTGAGGTGCCGATCGGATGCACCGTATCGATATGTGAGACGACAAGAATGCCTTTGTTGGCGCGGGATGAGCCTTGAGCTCTGCCACGGATCAGATCGCCATACCCATCTTCGCCAGGCGTACGCTCAACCTCCAGGCCGACAGATTTGAACTCTGCTTCGATATGATCGACCATCTTGGTGACGGCTGTTGCGTCGGACGAGGGGCTTTCAATTGAAATCCAGTCGATGACGCCTTTGACAAGATCGTCAGTGCTCAGGTCCGCAGTGGATACGTGGTCGCTCATGGGTCGATCCTTAAATGATATCGTTCGAGAATCTCAATATGTGAATGTACCGATTGGTCAGTGCTATTGAGATAGGTTGGATAATGTTTACTTAAAAGGAGTGTAGACGATTTTTTGTTTAGCCATCAACTCCGAGGGTATCACCTGAAGCTTGATTAGATAATGACGTTTGTTGTTGGGGCGTCATCGCCAGCTACAGACTGATTATCGTTGCCTTCTCCACGTCTGTTTTTTTTGGACACCAAGGTTTCGGCGACGACGATCAGGGCCAAAGAAATTGCCCGTCTTGATAAAGGCGCGAGGTTGTTCTGCAACGATCCGCAGGCGCAAGAATATTTGCTTTGGTGAAAACGGTTTGGCAAGAAACTCAGTCATCCCCAGGTCGCGTGCGGTCAGGACGTTTTTCTTATCGGACATTGATGTCACGATGATGATAGGGACAAACGGGTTTGGGCTTTTCGGATCACGGCGGATTTTTTGCAAAAGGCCCATACCATTAAAGCCGGGGGCCCAATCGGCAAACACTACATCGGGTGGCGTTGCACAGAACATGTCCCATGCATCGTCTGGATTTTGCATCTCAATAATATCGCCGATATTGAATGTTCTCAGAATGCTGCGGATGGTTTGGCGCATATAATTATTATACTCAGCCACAAGAACCGAGATATTTGAGAAATCAATGCTTCGCATGCCTTCTGACATAACAACTCTCCCTTTGCCGTATTACTTACTGTGAATACAGGCATAAGATGTCAGGTAACTGTCAGATTTGTATGTCTTAGGCGTAAGGAAGTGTTTCGTAATGCTAAAAAAAACGAGGCCCGAAGGCCCCGTTTCTCAAAACATATAATGTTGATGCTTAGTATATTTCCGCAAAGCCCCGCTCGCGAAGGAATACTTCGAGCCAGTTTTACTTAGCGTGTTGGTACGGGAACTTCCGTAGAGTAGTCGTAGAAACCACGACCCGTCTTGCGGCCAAGCCAGCCAGCTTCAACATATTTAACCAACAATGGGCAAGGACGATACTTGGTATCAGCCAGGCCATCATGCAGCACGTGCATCACAGCAAGGCAGGTATCCAGACCAATGAAATCAGCCAGCTCTAGCGGGCCCATGGGATGGTTTGTGCCAAGCTTCATCGCAGTGTCGATGGCATCAACCGAACCAACGCCTTCATAAAGCGTATAGATTGCTTCGTTGATCATCGGTAGCAAGATACGGTTGACGATGAATGCTGGGAAATCTTCGGCATTCACAGAGCGTTTGCCGAGCTTTGCAGCAAGCTCACGAACCGTGCTGTAAGTGTCTTCGTCCGTCGCGATGCCACGGATCAATTCAACTAATTCCATGCGTGGAACCGGGTTCATGAAGTGCATGCCAAGGAATTTGCCTGGACGATCTGTCTGTGCACCAAGGCGCGTAATCGAAATCGATGACGTGTTTGACGCGATGATCGCGTCTTCCTTAAGAACAGGGCAGAGCGTCTTGAGGATCGCTTTCTTAACGTCCTCATCTTCACTGGCAGCTTCAACGACGAAGTCACGGTCGCCTAGATCTGCGTATTCTGTTGACGTCGAGATGAGGGCCGTTGCGGTCTTTTGGTCATCTTCGGTAATCAAGTTGCGTGAGATCTGGCGCACCATGCCTTTCTCAATTTTGCTCATGCCTGCTTTAAGAGCATCCTCGGAAAGATCGAGCATACGCACGTCATAACCTGCCAATGAACAAACATGCGCAATGCCGCTACCCATTTGTCCGGAGCCAATAACACCAATCTTCTGAATATCAATCGCCATGGTCTTCTCCTTGCTGTCAAATGCAGCGGTCACCAATTTATCCATACTTATGTTCAGTGCAGTTTGTTCTTTTTATTTGTCGAGTTCTGCGGACAGAGCAGGCACGGCGTCGAATAGATCGGCGACAAGACCATAGTCCGCAACTTGGAAAATCGGCGCTTCTTCATCTTTGTTGATAGCGACGATAACTTTACTGTCTTTCATTCCAGCTAAGTGCTGAATGGCGCCGGAAATACCGACAGCAATATAGAGATCAGGGGCAACAACCTTACCGGTTTGGCCGACCTGATAATCGTTTGGTACGAACCCGGCGTCGACTGCAGCGCGAGATGCACCCACAGCAGCGCCCAGCTTGTCAGCTATTTCTTCGAGCATGACGAAATTTTCGCCAGACTGCATCCCGCGACCACCAGAAACCACGATCCCGGCGCTTGTCAGTTCAGGGCGTTCTGATTTGGTCAGGTTTTGGCTGACGAATGATGAATGGTCGCTGGCAGCAGCGGCATCAATTGTTTCAACGCTGGCAGAGCCACCTTCTTCGGCGGCAGCATCAAAGGCCGTTGCGCGCACGGTGATGACTTTAACTGCATCCGTTGACTGAACTGTCGCCATGGCGTTGCCGGCATAAATGGGGCGGACAAACGTGTCAGGGCTTTCAATCGAGACAATCTCGGAGATTTGCTGCACATCAAGCTTTGCCGCAACGCGCGGACTGATGTTTTTGCCAGATGTTGAGGCAGGGGCAACAATATAGTCATAGCCATCGGCAATCGACAGGATCAGGTCCGTGACGCTTTCAGCCAATGCGTTTGCATAGTGATCGCCTTCGGCGTGCAGAACCTTTGCAATGCCAGGGACTTTCGCAACAGCTTCGCAGACGCTGCCACAATCTTTGCCAGCAACGAGGGCAGTAACATCACCAAGAGCGGCCGCAGCCGTAACAGCATTGAGCGTAACCGCGCGGAATGCTGCGTTGTCGTGATCGACATAAAGAAGAACGTTTGCCATCTTATATCACCTTCGCTTCGTTTTTCAGTTTGTCGACAAGTTCAGCAACGTCAGCAACCTTCACGCCGCCTTGGCGCTTTGGTGGCTCTTCAACCTTGATGGTTTTGAGACGTGGCGCAATGTCGACACCAAGTTCAGCCGGAGTGGTCGTATCAATTGGCTTTTTCTTGGCCTTCATAATGTTTGGCAATGACGCGTAGCGCGGCTCGTTCAAGCGCAGGTCAGTGCTCATGACCATCGGTAATTTGACATTGATGGTCTCGAGCCCACCATCAACTTCGCGGGTTACTAAGGCTTCACCACTGCCAATTTCGAGTTCTGACGCGAACGTGGCCTGTGGCCAGTCCATCAAAGCGGCAAGCATCTGACCGGTTTGGTTGGAGTCGTCGTCAATTGCCTGTTTGCCGACAATAACGATGTCCGGGCTTTCTTTCAGGGCAATGGCTTTGAGAATTTTTGCAACGGCGAGGGGCTGAACTTCTTGGTCAGTCTCAACCAGGATGCCGCGATCAGCGCCCATAGCGAGTGCTGTACGGATTGTTTCCTGAGATTGTGCCGGTCCGATGGAAACGGCAATCAATTCTTCAATCGTGCCAGATTCTTTCAAACGCATGCCTTCTTCGACGGCAATTTCGTCGAAAGGGTTCATCGACATTTTTACATTTTGAAGTTCAACGCCTGATTGATCAGGCTTTACACGGATTTTGACGTTATAGTCGACGACCCGCTTTACAGCGACAAGTGCCTTCATGATATCTCCTCGAGCCGCAGGTTGCGGCGTACCGGCTTCCCAAAAACGCGTGAAAACGTGTGTGACCGCAGTTGCACCCGTCTCTTCGCAGGCGCAACATTAGGCCTTGCCCGATAGGTGGTCAAGCCAACATTACCACAAATATATCAGTGAACAGATGAGTTTTTTGGCGGAATTTAAGGGTTTAGCACATGCCCCGTGCAACGCAGCGACTTATCGATTGGCGCCGGGAACCCACAATACGTCAGTCGCGCCATTGTCGTTGAGTTTCCGAGACAACTGAAACAAATGATCTGACAGGCGATTGATGTATTTGATGGTGATCGGATTGATCTCTTCGGTATCGCTTAATTCGGTCAATAAACGCTCACATCGGCGTGCAACGGTACGCGCCAAATGTAGAAAGCTCGATGCGGGTGAGCCGCCGGGTAGGATAAATGACGTGAGCGAGGCCAGCTCATCGTTCATGGCATCAATTTCGGATTCCAGGCGGTCAACTTGTTCTTGAACCACACGGAGCGCGCCGTTAGAGCGATTGCCGCCCTCAGGCGTACAAAGATCAGCGCCTAAATCAAACAAGTCGTTCTGGATACGCGCCAGCATGGCGTCTGCTTCGCCTTCGGTGTGCAACCGCGCCAGTCCAATGACCGCATTTGCTTCGTCAGAGGTGCCATAAGCTGCCACACGGACGTCATGTTTTTTGACCCGGTCGCCGCTGCCCAGAGATGTCTCCCCAGTGTCGCCGCCACGGGTATAAATTTTTGTGAGAGTTACCACATTGTCCTCATGATTTCTTTAGGGGGGATTATTCCATGCCAGCCGAGCCCATGATCAGGGCAAAGATTAGCAGCGCGACAGCTTGTCCGATAACGCGTGCGCGCATCAGGTTGTTTGAGTGTTTCTGATAAAACGGCCCATTTCGCGCGAAATTGATGAGGCCGACCACAAGAATGATCAACGTCGCAAGCATCGCGAAAATAAGCAAAAATGGTAAGAAGCTACTCATACCCTAAATATAAAGGGGCTTTATCGATTTTGCGAGGGAAAATCGTTATTTGATGACTTCTTTCCGTGCGATTTCTTGTTCCAGACTTGGCCTCGAAAGTTCAATGTTTATGTGATTATTTGGTCACGACATTGCGGCATGTTCCCATGAGATATGGTCGGGTGAATAAAGGTTATGAGAGAGACATGAGTGAAAACCTCAAAGATACGGGCCTAAGCTTTGATGAATTTGATGAACGTCGTCGTCCGGCAACGGTGACGACTAGCTTTGACGATGTTTTGGACTGCGCCCAATCAAGGCGAGGTTTCATGAAAAGTGCTGCGATGTTAGGTTCCGCCGCATTTGTGATGAGTGTCTGGAACGCCGCCGCGTCAAAAGCGGCTGGACGGCCCAATTTTGACTTTGTGCTGGTTAGGGCAAACACCCTGGATACCGTCACGGTGCCGAACGGGTATTCATGACGACCCTTGATCAAGTGGGGCGATCCGCTTTGATCAGATGGCGCGCCATTTGATGATCAAAGCCGAGGCAGTGGGCGGAGTCAGGAACGCGCCTTTGGTGATAATAATGATGGGATGGCGATTTTCTCGAAAGGGGAGCGGCATGTCATTGCGATCAATAACGAGTACGCAAACCGAAGCATTATCTATGGCAATCGCGCCAGCGGATTACCGGAAACAGCGGATGACATCTTCAATGGTAAAATGGCGCATGGCATTTCAATTTTTGAAATGACGGACAAAAGCGGCGCTTGGGCGCCGGTTGTTGATTCTGAATATAACCGACGCATCACAGCGGATACATCATTTGAGATAACGGGGCCGGCACGTGGGTATGAATGGCTTAAGACCAAAGCAGACCCAGACGGCACGCGCGCCTTAGGAACATTCAACAACTGTGGCAACGGCGAGACACCGTAGGGGACGTACCTGGCATACGAAGAAAATTTTAACGGCTACTTTTCATCATCCGACCTGTCATATGAAGCATCTGATACATTCAAACGTTATGGTATCGGGAATAGGGACTGGGGATATGGCTGGGCCAAGACGGATGCCCGTTTTGATATTTCCAAACACCCGAACGAGCCGAACCGGTTTGGCTATGTGGTTGAGGTTGATCCGTTGGCCCCGACATCGACACCGAAAAAGCGAACGGCGCTGGGCCGCTTGAAGCACGAGAATGCAGAACTGGTATTAAGCGCCGATAAGCATGTTGTTGTTTATATGGGTGACGATGAACGCGGCGAATTTCTCTACAAGTTTGTCAGCGCATCTCAGTATGACGCTAAAGATAACCCTTCAGATTTGCTCGACGATGGCACACTTTATGCCGCCATTTTTAACGATGATAAGACGGGCCATTGGGTTGCGCTCACACCCGAAGCGATGGGCATCGCATCGAAAGCCGAGATTTGTATCCATACAAGGATCGCGGCGTCTGCGATCAATGCGACCACAATGGACCGCCCCGAATGGGTCGCTGTACATCCTGGTAAGGCAGAGGTTTACGTCGCGCTGACCAATAATAAAAACCGGGGCAAGAAGCCAAATCGTGGCGGTGATGCGACACCGCTGAACGGACCTAATCCGCGCGCTGAAAACAATTATGGACAAATACTGCGATGGCGAGCTGACGGGCATGATCATGGCGCCATGACGTTCTCGTGGGACCTGTTAGTGTTGGCGGGCAACCCGACCCAGCATAATGATGAATACGCCGGGTCTAGAAATATCAATGCGGATAACATGTTTAATTCACCAGATAGTCTTGGCTTCGATAGTCAGGGGCGGCTTTGGATACAAACCGATGGCAAAGAGACAAACAAAGGTGATTTTGCCGGGCAGGGTAACAATCAAATACTGATGAGTGATCCTGGAACGGGTGAGATCAGGCGCTTTATGGTGGGGCCTAAAGAATGCGAAATCACGGGGCTTTGCTGGTCACCAGATAAGCGGACAATGTTTGTTGGTATTTAGCACCCCGGAGAAAAAGGCGGGAGCCATTTTCCTGATGGCGGCACGTCTGTCCCACGTTCATGCGTGATTGCAGTGACACGTGATGATGGGGGTGTTGTGGGTTGAGTATACTTGGAAAGCCCCCTCACCCGGCGCTACGCGCCCTCCCTCTCCCAAGGGAGAGGTGAAGTTAATCCGTGAGTCCCTTCTCCCTTGGGAGAAGGACAGGATGAGGGGTTTCGTTTTAAGACGCAGTCATTGCCCTGTTGATGGCACTCGCCACAGCGTTCAATGATGCCTTGGTAATATTTGCATGGCGGCCTACGCCAAATACAGGCGCTTCATCGCCGCGCTGCATTTCAACATAAGCGACCGCATCGGCACCTGATCCAACGCCAACGGCATGCTCGTGATAACTGACCACTTTCATATCGACCAATGCGTGTGCATTAAGGGCGCTTAAGAAAGCATCGATGGGGCCAGAGCCCTTACCCTTAAGCACAACATCTTTACCGTTGTCTGTAATGTTCGCGGTGACTTCGCGAATTTCACTGGCATGGGTATCGGGCACTGAGCGATGGTCGACAAATTTAAACTGACCTTCAGGCTGGTTCAGATATTCTTTGTCAAAAATGGCCCAGATGTTTTTGCCTGACAATTCCTTGCCCGAGCAATCCGCCTGTTGTTGGACAACGCCCGAGAATTCGATCTGCAGACGACGCGGCATTTCGAAGCCGTAGTCGGTCTCCATCACATAAGCGACGCCGCCTTTGCCTGATTGCGAGTTAATACGGATAACCGCCTCGTAACTCCGACCCACGTCGATAGGATCGATAGGCAGATAAGGCACATCCCACTGCTCGCTGTTCGCGGTCTTCAAGGCACCTAGGCCTTTTTTGATAGCGTCCTGATGAGAGCCAGAAAATGCTGTGAAGACCAGATCACCCACATAAGGATGACGCGGATGCACAGGTAACTGGTTACAGTATTCAGCAACCCGCATCACTTCATTGATGTCCGAGAAATCCAGATCAGGGGCGACACCTTGTGTGAACATGTTCAACGCCAGCGTCACGACATCGACGTTACCTGTGCGCTCACCATTACCAAACAGTGTGCCTTCGATGCGGTCGGCACCGGCCATCACGCCCAGTTCGGCGGCTGCCACACCTGTGCCCCGGTCGTTATGAGGATGCAGGCTCAAGATGATTGAATCCCGACGTGCCAAGTTCCGGTGCATCCATTCGATCTGATCGGCATAGATGTTGGCGCTCGACATTTCGACGGTCGCAGGCAGGTTGATGATTGCCTTGTTTTCTGGTGTTGGCTCCCAAACATCCAGCACTGCGTCACAGATTTTCTTGGCATAATCCAGCTCGGTGCCCGTGAAGCTTTCAGGCGAGTACTGGAAAACAATTTTGCCGTCGGTAACTTGCTCGGCCAAGCGACGAACGGTCTTGGTGCCGTCGGTTGCGATCTTGGTAATGCCCGCCGTATCCAGATCGAACACGACCCGGCGCTGTGTTATTGATGTTGAATTGTACAAATGCACAATCGCGCGCTTGGCCCCTTTGATCGCTTCGAAGGTGCGTTCGATCAGTGGGTCGCGTGCCTGGGTCAGGACCTGGATCGTGACGTCATCCGGGATCATGTTCTCTTCGATCAACTGGCGACAGAAATCGAAATCTGTTTGAGAGGCCGCTGGAAAACCGATCTCGATTTCCTTGAACCCAATTTCGACCAGTTTGTTGAACATCCGTCGCTTGCGCTCGGGTCCCATCGGTTCGATCAAAGCCTGGTTGCCATCGCGCAGATCAACCGAGCACCAAATCGGGGCCTTGGTAATTGTCTTTGTTGGCCATTGGCGATCGGGAATATCAATGGTTGGAAAGGCTACGTACTTGTTGCCGGGAATCATGCCGGGATTATCTTGCTTACTCATCTTTTGTCTCCTTGTGCCCGCGGTCTCTTATGAGATCTGCATAGGCGTTGTGCTTTAGTGATAATATCAAATTTATTGGCAGTGATACGACCGTCGACGCCTCAGCGTTACCGACGGCCGCACATAAGTCGTGCCCGGAGACAAATTGAGAATGAATATTTGGAAAACATAATGTTGGTCTCTGAAAAATTAAAACGGTAAACGCAGTAGCAGGTCCCGGCGACCTTAGGACCCCGGGTGGATTTGTAGCTTGAGAAGTGCTGCGTTCAATTTCAACATCATGCCTAAAACCTAAGGCGCGTCTTAGGGTGCGTCAAGTGGTCTGGCGAGATCAGTTAATATTTAGATGTCCAGATACAGTGACCTGAAGCGTTGTGGCATAACCATAAAATACGTTAAAGTTGATAATATTTAAAATAACACTTTTAAGTATTTTTAGCATTTTTGCCTGTATCGCGCTGCCTGCAAAGGGAAATGCAGGTGAAACCTGCGGCTGTGATATATCGCCCGAGGTCGTCCAAGAGTATGATCAGGGCTTGATGAATGTTGAGGTTTTTGACGCGCTGCAACGGCATGCGCCTTGGGGGACACCTGCTGATATAAAGTTTGATGCCGGGACACGGCTCCATTACCAGCGCCATTGGATTACGGGATATGACGCGGATCTTCGTATGCCGGTCTGGGTGATATACCGTTTGCGGGCTCAAGATCTCGCCACATCACGCCGCCGCACCCGATGCTTTCGCCCGGACATTCGTATCTCAAAAAATGCCAGTACGACCGGGTGTCTGAGCTACCGGGGCAGTGGGTTCGATCGTGGGCACATGGTGCCAAGTGCAGATATGACCCGCTCAGAACAGGCGATGATTAATAGTTACGTGTTCTCAAACATAGCGCCTCAGTTCCCGAATTTTAATCGAGGCATCTGGCGCGCATTGGAAGCCCATGTGCGTAAGCTGGCGCGTGAACATAAAGAAGTGTTTGTGATGACGGGGACGATATTTGATCAGAACAAAGATGGCGTGCGGGATGCGGATGCGGACGCGGTGCGCGCTAAATCCAGACAAGGTGCGCCGCGTGCTGCCATTGCCAGTCATTTCTACAAGGTGGTTGTTGTCCAAAAGGAAAAGCATATGCAGGTGACGGCATGGTTGCTGCCACACACCAATAATCCTGCAATCACGCTGGCGCAGGCGAAAGTCCCGTTAACTCGAATAGAGACCTTGGCGGGTCTAGATATTTTCCCGTTATTGTCGGCGGAGGTCGCAAACGTTTTGGTGCGTTAAGACCCCCGGCGTTCAAACGCCATGCCGATGCCGGTACCAATCAATAAATGCTGGTTATGCGGTTTGTGGTTCGGGCGCGTGCCGGGTCCTGCAATCGGTGCCGAAGCTTGCCCGCAAGTATGGAGTACAGGGTATCCAGGACAGTCGCAACCACAACAAATGTGATTGATAAAAGTGCCAGTTGCGGGCCTGCTGCCTGCGCGGGGTCGACAAATTGCGGAAAGAATGCGGCATAGAATATAAGTGTCTTTGGGTTGGTGATGGCGACCAGAGAGCCTTGCCCCATGACGGCATTTCGAGATC
>Ga0206130_10000500_pt1 | contig 66069 bp, 55 predicted proteins | sample Helgoland_Spring_9_FD_148637 | JGI IMG/M metagenome (GOLD analysis project Ga0206130, IMG submission 148637) | Pelagic subsurface seawater microbial communities from Kabeltonne, Helgoland, North Sea - Helgoland_Spring_Bloom_20160512_1 | ecosystem: Environmental > Aquatic > Marine > Epipelagic ... | reverse complement strand
TCCTCAAATGGGATAATTTAGGCGCGCATTCTAGTGTTTTTTTCAAGGAAGGCAAAGAAAAATGCTAGGCATCAGGTACTTATCGGGGAAAGTGAAAAGGGGTTTTGGATGAGATATTCAGCCAGCAGGTAGAGCTTCGAAACAGGTAAATAGCGGATTGCCTCAGCAAAGAGTAAAACCCTGACACCAGTAGACTGAAAACCCTGTTAGGACTTTCAGCTCTTAAATGACGTCCTATAAGACGATTACCCCGTGTCCCAACCCGACCCGACGACCAGCGCAACACTTTTTTCTGGACGGGTACCCTAGGCTGGATTGACGATTCATCCTTTCTTGCTCTGCACTGTTGCCCCATAACCCTTGCGGCGCGCGGATTGCCCTTCGACCTTCATGCCCTGCGTGAACCCTGCTAAGACTTTACAACCATTGAGTTTACCCAGCAAATCGCTGACAACTTAACTGCGCAGGGCCAGAAAACTCCTATAGATTGCTCAACTCGTCACTGCTAAAAACAGGGTCATCGCAACGTCCGGTAACGATGATGTCAACGCTAAAACACAAAACGTTCCTTCATCCAACTAACTGTTCTGGTATGCCAGGCGGGTCGTCATAGACGAATCAATGAATTCGCAGGGGTAAATCAAGTCCAGCTTCGGTAATGACAGTTTAACCAGCTTTCACTCTTTGACGCCCAGTTGACGTTAGCGCTGTTTGATTTTTAAAAGTGTACCGGTAACCCGCTGATTCCTTTGACTGATGTTACTAGCTTGAAACGTACTGATACCCAAATAACTATGCCATTACATTCGACGCTCTGTTACCAGGGTGGGCAAGCGAGCAAGGCGATGGCTAAGGCGACCTCTTCGGCATACTCTGGTTGCGAACCGCTGAACTGATAACTCGAATGAAAATTCGAGCGATTAGATAAATTCCCAATCACAGAGACGCTGCAGTTTGTTCTGCAACAAAACCAATGTGGCCGCAGTCTTCGAACGCAAACGACGCCATGGGTAAGCATTTTCGACAAACCTTGCGCGGAACACAGACGAAACCGTCTCTAAAACAATGTGTGTGTGTAAAAATGTGGACATAAAAACGTGTACATAAAACAAGGTTTATAAGCGGGACTAAAACAACGATACTCGCAACCTTGGATTGTGAATAGTGGTTTTGAATACTCCCTGGCTTCTCCTTTTTGGCGTTTGGATGCTATACGGCTCGTTTGGGCTGGTGGCAACCAGCCTTGCGCCCGTCGCATCCCTTGTGATCGAAGATCTACAAATGACCCATGCAGAAATGGGTATGGCGATGGGCGCCTGGCAACTCGTCTACATATTCGCTGCCGTCCCGGCCGGTATGCTGCTCGATCGCGTCGGCGTCAAATACGCCCTTGCTCTTGGCGGCATACTTATCGGAATATCTGCTCTTGCTCGCATGTTCGCCGACGACACAACCGGTTTAATAATGGCTGTGATGATATTTGGTCTTGGCGGCCCAATCATCTCCGCGGGTGCACCCAAAGTCGTTGTGTCATCCTTTACCGGCACTACCCGAGGTCTCGCTATGGGTATTTATATGACAGGGCCGGCTATCGGCGGCATTATTTCCCTTACCATGACCCATTCAATACTACTGCCTGCTTTTGATCAGTCCTGGCGGTCAGTACTGGGACTTTGGTCAGGCGTTACGTTTCTTGCCGCCTTTCTCTGGTTTCTCCTTGCATCTGTTGCGGGTTCATCGACCAGCGAGACGCCAAAAGGGCCGAGGGTGTCTCAAATAGGTGTCATCAGGGAACTCATTACGCGTCCTACCGTCGTTATTATCCTGTTGATGAGCATCAGTGTTTTCATGTTTAACCATGGACTTAACAACTGGTTACCTGAATTGCTGCAATCACATGGATTGTCCGCAGTAAATGCTGGCTACTGGGCCGCCTTACCGACGGTGATCGGCATCATGGGCTCATTGATCATTCCACGATTGGCGACACCAGAACGACGATTTAAGATACTCATAGGGCTAAGCATCGCCGCGTTTATTGCCAGTATCTTGTTACGCTTTGGCGAGCCCAGCTCACTGCTAACCGGATTGTTACTGCAAGGTGTTGCCCGCAGCAGCCTAATGACAGTCTTAATACTTTCCCTGGTAGAACTTCCCGAAATTGGCGAACGTTATGCTGGCGTTGCCAGCGGGCTGTTCTTCTCTGCGGCGGAACTAGGTGGCGTACTGGGGCCGTTAACATTGGGCTTACTCTACACACCGGAAGTCGGTTTTTCTTCAGGGCTAACGCTCCTCACCGGGATTGCCCTGACCATCATAGCCGGCGCATTCCTACTGCAACTTCGTTCTCGTCAAACCAGTTAGCACTCCTCTTTAGAACAAAAGGGTCGGGATAACGGGGTCGGATAACGGGGTCGGAGTAACTACCCGGGGTTAAGTGTCAGAGTAAACGCACCAACCTCTAATTAAACTCCTACAATAATTTAATCGAATTCTACTACTGCAGTTCGTCAGGGTAGCTAAGGTCTCTGCATCCAATAGATTGAGACAGAAATGCCAAGACGCCGAAGGTTCTGCCCCGCGGGATTCCCTATCCATGTTATTCAACGTGGCATCAATCGCCAGATCTGCTTTTCCTGCGATGCAGATATAGCCGCCTACGCAAACTGGCTAGCTGAGGGCGCAGACAAGTTTGACGTCCAGATAAACGGCTGGGTCTTTATGACCAACCACGTCCATCTCTTGGTGACACCTCCACACAAAGAAGCTGTGTCGAATCTCATGCAATTTTTGGGAAGATTGTATGTGAAAAGCTTCAATTACCGTTACGCACGAACCGGGGGGTTGTTTGAAGACCGGTTCAAATCGAGCGTCGTGCAAGATGACGCCTATTTGCTCACCTGCTTAAGATATATTGAGTTGAATCCTGTCAGGGCCGGGATGGTTGTTGACCCTGGGGATTACCGATGGTCTAGCTACGCCGCTCACGGACTTGGCCGAAGCATTTCAATGCTCACACCTCATCCCTTATACCTTTCGCTTGGAGAGTCGCAGTCTGAGCGGCTTGTAAAGTACCGGCGGCTTATTGGTGAGACGCTCGACGCAGATGTCATTGGAAAAGTTCGCCATTGCGCTAACAAGGGGTTGATACTGGGTACCGAAAAATTCAGACAGCAGTTTAAGGAAATAACCGGTGGCCGGGCTGAATGACGAATACTTGTTCAGGCCGTACTTCGGCACTTTACCCCGGCCCCCTCCTCCGACCCCGTTATTTCGACCCCTTTATTTTTTTGGCTCGAGCCGTTCAGGTAGCCATGGCCCCTGTCCAACTCCGACCAGAGCCGTCACGCAGAAGCAGCATACGCCAGCGATCACCATCCAGGTCGACCAGCCCCATATATCTACTACTTGGGGTAAGCCTAGGTTCAAAAACAGACCCGCTAAGGGGGCAAGTGTCGCGGTTATACCGAATGCGCGACCCACACCGTGGGGGCTAATCGCCTCGGCGGTTTCTGAATACATGGCACACCAGGCGGGATAGATGAAACCTGCAAAAAAACCGGTCACCGACCACATGAGCATCAGCGTGGTTTCGGGGGTATCCACAGGCAAGTTCGCGCCGATGATGAAACAACCACCCGTCGTTAAACCTCCGAAAGCGATCACAGTTTTGCGCACGCGTAAACGGTCAGATAGCCAGCCTGAGATGAACACGCTGAAGGTAAACACTACCCAGAAGTAGGACGTGACCGATGCCGCCCGGGCAGGCTCAAGATGATAATGCTGGATAAGAAAGGTAGGCACGTACGCCGATACCGTGACGTAAGTTAGCGACCAGAATACAATGACCAAAGACAATAGCCAGAGCCTTGGGCTGCGATAAACCAGCCTTCCATCGTCATAGGCGTCTATCTCGGCTGGCGGCTCGATCGCTGTAGTCGACGTTAATTTAAGGCTTTGCTGTGGAGTTTGCTGAACCTCGCCACGTACACGACGACTCAAATCCCGATAGAAAATGAAAATTACGAGTGCCGTGAATGTGCCTAAGCCTGCCGCGATCCAATATTGTGAACGCCAACCGGGCCAGATTGGTAAGGTCTGCGCCGCTACCATCGTCGACATTAATGCACCTATAGTGAAGGCGAGTGACACCCAGGCGTAAACCATAGCTCGCCCCATTTGCGGCGTTAAATCGCGAGATGCTGCGTGTACCGCCGGGTTCATACCCGCCATTAGAAAACTACCGGCTGCGACGAGAAATGCTAGCGTCCAGAAACTAGGCGTAACCGCGCCCAGAACTGAAATCATGGCATAAGCGAATACCGGCCAGATCATCAGTGGCCGACGGCCGAAACGGTCCGTGGCCCGGCTTAAGAACATGGCGCCAAGGCTGTACACAAGACCGGCAAAGGCGGCCACGTAACCCCATTCAACTAGTGTTTTGTCGAAGTCCTCCAGAATATAGACCAGCACGGGACCGTTTTTGAGCGCCTCGTATTGCTCAACCGCCCAACCCAACACAATCAGCCCCAATAGCCACCAGCGCAGCTTTCCTTGCGGGAAGAAATCGAGTTCTTTGTGCTTGCGATAACGCCAGAAGCTTGTCTGCTTCATTGAATAATCTCCCTCACCCTAGGCTACCTCAGAAACGACGGAAAAAACGGGACTAATTTAGTGGTTAGACACGTTTGGCAGCGGGGCGTAAAAATCACTTGGTTTAACCTGATACCCTTGCCAAAAACGGCCTATCAGTGATGGTTGAGTTTCTCAGACTCAGTCTGTTATTGTTTTAGCACTGTTTTTCGACGAAAAATTGAGCATAAAAGTAAAAGTTAGCGGCGCAGCCTTGAACGTCGAAATCGATGGATCTGACCATGGACCCAACGTTCTATTCGCGCGCGGTGCAGGCTGAACGCTACTCTTAAGGGACTTCGCATGTGGCGCTCCGTATACACAAATTCCGTTTCACTCGCTTTGGTGTTCGATGGATTGAGCTAAGTTCAGCAACCTAAAACCCGGTAATCAAAAGGTACGCACCCTGGAGGTAACGTGAAAACAATAACTCAGGCACAGCGCCAGCAGTTCAAAGACTCAGGCGTTTTACATCTGCCACAACTGCTGGATGACGCGTCCCTGCAACTGGCACGGGCCGCCTACGAATGGTCCATATCAAACCCGGGACGGGGGGCCACCAATCTGACCCAGGGCGCGCCAGGGACATTTTATGGAGATTTGGCAAATCCCAAGTGTTTTCCCGCTTACGAGGCGGTAAACAATAAAACCATATTGCCACAGATCATCAGCCAACTCTGGGATAAACCAGAAGTTTGGTTTCTGTATGAACAGGTTTTCCTTAAGGTCGGTGATGTTAACGAGATGGCAAAGCGAACACCCTGGCATCAGGATCTCCCATACCTACCGATCGAAGGTATGGATCTTGCTGTAGCCTGGATTTCATTTGAATCGCTCGATAAACAGGCGTCACTGGAGTTTGTGGTCGGTTCTCACCGTGGCACCTTGTTCGATGGATCACGTTTCGATGCCGACGATGACACCTTGCCACTTTACGGCGACGGTTCACTCCCCCGGTTGCCAGACATAGAAGCAAACCGTGTCGACTATAAGATTATTTCCTTCAGCGTTCAGCCAGGTGATGTGGTGATATTTCATCCTGCCATGTTGCATGGTGGCGCTCCCACGCCCGCAGGAAAGACTCGGAGAACGTTGTCATTACGTTTTTTCGGCGCCGACGCAAAAGTAGCACTCCGTCCGGGTGACACCATGGAGCGGCTGGCCAAAATTGGCACTGCGGATAACATTCACCCAATGATAAAAGCCAAGAACCTTGGTAGCGGAGCGGCTTTTCGGGACCCAGGGTTTCCGAAAGTTCACGGTTGACGGCGAAACGCAGCTAGGGCTCGCCGCCTAATGCTGTGTCCTGCAGAACGATTCCCGCAACGGGTCACTCGCGATTGACCTGCTCTGGACGATAGCCTGCCATCGTCTGATAATCTCCAACAATGGCGCGCAACTCACCCGGGCTTGCGACGTCGTCGAGTGCCGCAAACCCATCGGGCGCGCGTTCTTCAATCAAATCGATCACCCCATCGGGTCCTCCCTTGCGATTAGCGCGGACAATGTCGGCAGTCGCAGGACGGCGCTCTTGATCATAAGCCCCAAGACCCGCGACGCCGTCGGACTTGAGATGCCGAGCGATAGCAACGGCGTCAAGTATCGCCTGGCTGGCCCCGTTAGAGCCTACTGGGTACATCGGGTGAGCGGCATCGCCCAGACTGTCTCGAACCGCGTCCGCGAGGCATTTTTGTAATTTGCCCCTGTGAATGGAAAACTGAGGTACGTCGTAACCCGCCCATGTCCCGCGCGGTTGGCCCAAAAGGTACTACCCGGTGGTTGTTTCGTAGATCAGTTCGCGCGTGCGTATACCGATACTATCCAAACTTTCCAGCATCCCAAGATCGACTAGGTGTCGTATGGCGTGGGGCAAAATGTTGATACCAACGCCCAACTCAGCAATAACATCTGCGCGTTCATAGATTACCGGCGTAAAACCCGCGCGGTGTAACGTTAGGGCAAGCGTCAGGCCGCCGATGCCGCCACCTGCGATTGCAATGTTGAACTCTTCAGGCATCTAAATCCTCGACTTTGGGGTGCAGCGTGGAAGCATTATAAAAGAGACAGCTATGCTGGCAGTTAACAGGGATGTTCGGCCACTAGGTAGAGTCTCGAAACACACCGGACAGTTGCTGCTTCAGAAAAAAGTGAAACCATATTGCAAGTAGTGGTTAGAATGTGTTCAACGATTATAGATCGCCTATAAAAGCAAATCAGGAGTAATGGCTATGGTAAGAAACAGTCGCATTAAGCATTCGGCAGAGGGCTACATTGACCGCAAACAATTTAGTGGCATCGAGTGGCGGGTAGAGGCGGCTGGTAAAATCCTTACCGCCGGTCAGGTTGGCAGTGCTACAGAAAATGGCAGTGATCCGATTCCTGATGATGCCATCTATCGTATCTATTCCATGACTAAACCTATCGTGTCCGTAATGGCCATGATCCTGATAGAACAGGGGAAATTACGGCTGTTTGATATGTTGGCGCAATACAATTCTGCCTTTCAAAGTATGCGGGTACTGCTCCCCAGCGGTGAGATAGAACCTGCTAAACGGCCGATATTAGTTGAGGATTTGTTTACCCACAGGGCTGGCTTCAGCTATGAGTTTATAGCTGGTTGCCACATTGCGCCTGGATATGATGCCATCAATCTTTCCAGCGACGGTGCGAGTACGTTAGATGAGATGATGACCAAGCTCTCAACTCAACCGCTAGCCTTTCAGCCCGGTAGCCAATTCCGTTATAGCGTCTGCACCGATGTACTGGCCCATGTCTGTGAGAAAGCGTCGGGTAGAACCATGCAAAGCCTGTTGCAGGAATTCATATTCGGCCCATTGGAAATGAAAGATACGGGCTACTATGTTCCAGAGGAAAAACAAAATCGCCTGATGCCCATGTTTGGGATTTCAGATGTTTCGGAAATGTCATTCCTCAATCCACCGCTGAAACAGGAATTAATTCGCGCTGATGTCGAAGAAATGTATCCATCGAAAAACCCTGATTATAGCCGCGGTGGGCATGGTTTGTTTTCTACGCTAGACGACTACTTCAAATTTGGTCGAATGCTGCTTAATGGCAAAGGTCCGGATGGTCAGGCTATTATTTCCCGTAAAATGCACGAGATGATGCTGTCTAACCGAATTCCTAAAAGTCAATTGCCGCTCAGAATAGGGTTGAGTTCACTACCCGGTTACGGTTGGGGACTCGGCGTCAGAATAATGATGGACCCTGGAAAGGCTATGGGCCTGACCGGTAAGGGAGAGTTCGGCTGGGCAGGTGCTGCAGGTACCTATTTCTGGGTGGATCCTAGTGAAGGTATGATCGGAGTATTTATGACCCAATATCTTGGTTCAATGTTACCGATGGCGGATGATCTTCGATCCGCAGCCTATCAAATGCTTGATTGAGGAAAGTTCAGACAATGGCAATCAATAAACAGTGGCGGCTTGCACGAACGCCCACCACTGGCTGGCCCACCGATGAAGATTTCTTACAGGATGAATCTGCTTTACCTGATCCCGGCGAGAAACAGGCACTAACCAGAACAATTTACCTTTCTCTTGACCCCTATCAATGGGCACGACGCAGAAGCGGGCTTGAGGCGGTCGGCGATGTCTGTCATGGAAGAACCGTTTCTCTTGTATTGAAAAGCCGCAATACCAAATACCAAGAGGGTGCTGTTATTTTCAACACCAACGGCTGGCAGGAATACGGCCTGGTGGGAAAAGGTATTTCTGAATTCAACTACATGCACCCGCGAGTCATTGACCCTAGCCTTGCGCCTATTTCTACCGCTATTGGTGTCCTTGGTATGCTCGGTCTAACGGCCTATTCAGGGTTATACATCCAGTGTCAGCCGAAACCGGGCGAGACAGTCGTTGTTTCCGCTGCCAGCGGTGGGGTTGGCCAGAATGTTTTACAGATAGCAAAACTGAAGGGATGCCGCGTTGTTGGCGTTGTCGGCTCCGATGAGAAATGCGATTTTGTGACTGGTGCGCTGGGAGCAGATGCATGCATCAACCGTAAGGCTGCGGATTTTACCGATCAACTTCGACTTGCGTGTCCCGACGGCATCGACATCTATTTTGAGAACGTCGGTGGAGCAGTGTTTGAAGCCGTTCTGCCCTTGTTAAATAAGTTCTCCCGAATCAGCCTGTGTGGCCTGATCTCTCAATATGGCAATGATGACACCGCTTCAAATCATGATCGCTGGCAAGAAACAGGTGCCGTAGTTTTTGCAAAGCGCCAAGTGAAAGTACATGGGCTATTTGTAGGTAACTTCGTTGATGAACATCAACAACAGTTTCTCGAAGAGATGAGTGAATGGGTGCAGAACAATCAGGTTAGCTACAGGGAAGATACGTGGCAAGGTCTAGATAAGGCGCCGGCGGCTTTCGCGGCGATGCTCAACGGTGACAACTTTGGAAAAACCATCGTTCAGGTCAGTTCGGATCCTACTAGCCCTATCCGGAAACGCTAGCATAACGACTAGAATTCAGGAAATAGATCCAACAAAATTTAACAATATCATGCTGATTAACGGTACTAAGGTAGGTTAAAGCGGCTGTGCAGCAGGCGGGAACTTTTCTAACCCGCAGCAGCAACAAAGTGCGACAAAAGGGATCTTACGGCAGCAGATACGGCCACTGTGGATGTTGCTGTGGCAATCCGTTCTTCGCGTCTCGGAATATCTAAAACAGCCAAGGCCACCCTCCAACAGTAAACGATGACATACGGACCAGCTCCCTTTAGCCCTGACACTCTACTCCGACCCCATAATTGCGGACCAGCTCCCTTTAGCCCTGACACTCTACTCCGACCCCATAATTGTTGGATTAATCCTTCAGCTTTGAAAAGTTAGGCGCACGTCTTTCTACAAACGATGCAACACCTTCCTTAAAATCGTCGCGTGCAAGACTCTCGTCCATCCAGCGTGTGGACTCGGTCATTGCTTCTCCCAGCTCACGATTCAGATGTTTGTAGACCTGACGCTTCATCATCATAATGGAAGCCGGTGCTGACGTTTTGGCTATGTCGCGCAAAAATTGCTGTGCCTCACTGCAACAGGTGCCGGGTTCACAGAGTCGATTGGCGTAGCCCATGCGGAACGCCTCTTCGCCATCAATCCGCCTCGAACTCCAATACATATCAAGGGCATTGGCAGGACCAACAATGCGCGGTAGCATCCAACTAGTGCCATGCTCGGCGATCAACCCGCGGGGACCAAAAGAGGTGACCAGTTTGGCCGTTCGGTCCATAAAACGCATGTCGCAGAATGTCGCGTAACTGAAACCCAATCCTGCAGCCGCACCATTGATCGCGGCGATCAACGGCTTTCGTAATCCCAGAAAATAAGACGGCGACCCATAGTAGTTAGGGTCGTCATCTGGATTCCCGGGTTTCGCTTGAAGATGTTCAAAGTCGGTCGTGTTTCGCTCTCCCGCATCACTCATCGATCCTAGAGCATTCATATCCACGCCCGCACAGAAACCACGACCTGCTCCCGTAAGAACCGAGCCGATCACGTTAGAGTTCGTTTCCGACTGATCTAAAGCATGGCGAATCTCTGCCTGGGTGAGATCGGTCAATGCGTTCAACTGGTCCGGTCGGTTCATGGTGATGGTGGCAACAGAACCATCGACAACATAGTGAATTTCCTGATAATCCGACATATTCATCCTCCTCGATTTACCTTTATTTTAGGTACAGGCTACTGCTGTAAGGCATAGCTTGTCGAGGGATTCGATTCTGCCGCTAAAGGCAGCCATTTGACCGATCCTGAGGCCGTTACCTCGCAAGGTTAGTCCTGCTATGTGCGATGAGTATTTTTCTTAGTACTGACAAAACAATGGGTAAACGTTTTCCTCATCGAAGGAGCGGGATCCAGCACAGGGGTTTCAGGGGTTTCAGGGGTTTCAGGGGTTTCAGGGGTTTCAGCGCTTTACTAACAGGCAAAAGATGTCCATGCATCTATGCCCGGGTTACATGACACACAAGTCACCCGCTTTCCCTGTTTGCAGTTTCCCTGCGGAAAGGCAGTCGCAGCAATCGGTACGAATGATTGCCCGGGACAGCCGAATTAGTCAGCAGGCGTTGGATTGTCATTAACAAAGGTGGTCTGAACGCCAGCAGCTTCGCGTCGGCCATCGTAGTAGATGGCCATCACCAGTGCAAAACTCATCAATACCATTACAACCGAGAACGGCAGCGCACCAATGACCATCGCCATTTTGATGGCCTCTGTACCACCCGAAATCAGCAGACCCGCCACGACAAGACCCAGGGCTGCACCCCAGAACAGGATATGAGGCCGTGCCTTCGGGCCCTCATCGCCACCTGCGTTGATGGTATTCACGATCAACACCGCCGAGTCGGCCGATGTGACCAGGAAGGTCATTAAAAGTACAACAATCAGCAGCGCCATACCCCATGAAAGCCATTCACCGATCGGCGCCAGCATGAATTCCGTCATCGCAAAGATTTTGTCAGCATTGGCTGCGTCAAAGATCACACCGTTAGCGCCACCATTAAGCTCCAGATCGATAGCCGTGCCCCCGGCCCAAGCTAACCAGATAAAACACATCAGTGATGGCACGAACATCGCACCAAGCACGAATTCACGGATCGTTCGCCCACGCGAGATACGCGCAAGGAACATTCCAACAAACGGGGCAAACGCAATCCACCACGCCCAGTAAAACACCGGCCACCAGCCTTGCCACTGTGTCAGCAAGAATGCCTGTGACCCTTTAACACCATCTGTGCTCCAGACGTTCACGCTAATCTCTGGCAGTGCGAGCAGATAATCCCAGATGCCAAAGAGAATTGCAGCACCACCAAAAAAAGTGGAGCCAAAAATTATAAAGAAACCAAGCAAGATGATCGACAGAACCATATTGGTATTAGACAGCCACTTAATGCCTTTGCCCACGCCGGACAGCGCCGACAAGGTCGATGCCCCCATAATGATCATCAACGCGATAATGATGCCAAACGTAGTTGGAGCGCCATCTGCACCTACCAGGCCGCCAATACCTATCCGGGTCAGACCAGCAACAAACTGTTCCACACCAAATCCAAGGGTCTGTGCCACCCCCAAAATGGTCGCAACCACGGCTACAATATCGATAAGGTGTCCTACTGGGCCAGACAGTGCCTTGCCGAATATTGGCGTCAACGATGACCGGATCGTCAATGGCAACGCGCGGCGATAACTAAAGAACGCCATAGACAGGCCCGCAATCGCGTAACATCCCCATGCCCCTAACCCCCAGTGCAGGAAAGACCACTTATAGGCCATGCGCACATTGTCGGCCGCACCGCCTGTGGTTAGCCCTTTAATAACCTCAGGGTTGCTGGCGAAGTGCGCAACAGGTTCGGCTACGGCCCATGTCAACATTCCTACGCCAATACCAGCACTGAACATCATCGAAAACCATGAAAACATCGAAAACTCTGGTTTTTCGCCGAGTAGTCCTAGGTTAAGCCGGCCCGCCGCCGGCCAAAGCGCCAAACCGATGCAAACAATGATAAAAAGGGCAACAGCCCAGATGTACCAAGCCGCAAAATTAGCCAAAATAAGCGTGTTCCAATCGCCCAGTGTCTTGCCCGCCTGGACTGGCCAAAAGATCGCCCAAACGACAAGTGCACTGACAATGATTTTACTGGCAACGGTTACGTCGACGCTAAACCCTCTATAAAAACCGGTCTTCGCAAGCTTAATCGGAAGTTCCGACAAAGCTGGTTTGGGTGCCATGATTTTTCCCCGTTGACTATGACTATCGCACTCAACTAGATCTGGACTAGGAGTGTGCTAGATATGCACTAGATGTGTACTTAATGAGTACTTAATGAGTACTTAATGAGTACTTAATGAGTACTTGATATGTAATAGATATGTACTAGATGTGCATTAGACCTACAAGATACCACGCTTGACCACTTCATGAAAATTTGAAGGCATGTGACGTGGTCTAGTATTTCTTTACAACCCAGTTAAGCGGCTTTTTTCAATTCAACCATCTCTGCCTCATATTGCTTCGGACTCACGTAGCCCAGATATAAATGCAGCCGCTGGCTGTTGTAAAACATGGATATGTCGTTCAGCACATCCTGTTGTGCTGCGAGCCTGCTCTAGTAATTACGCCAGTGGACACGCTCCTGTTTCAAACTTCCGAAGAAACTTTCAGCCACAGTGTAGTGGTTCAATAAAACCGAACAGAATAGTTAAGGTTGAAGAGGGATCGCTCCTGCAGGCGGTATGCCACCCTGCCCGACTTGAGAATCTTCTTAACGATCATTAAAAAATAATGCTAGGCAAACAACATTATGGCTATTAAACACATCAAGGTTCGCCGCTATTCGCAGATGGCGCAACGCTAATTTTCCTGCTGGTCGCCTAGATCAATGTCTTCCCCGAGGCGGCCCGCAAGATCTATTATGACAGATTCCAGCTTCTCAACGCGCGACTCGAGTTGTGCTAGACGGTCAGACTTGCTCACCGAAAGCGTTGCAGTGGTTGCAACAACAGCCTCCTCAACTGAGGTCACGGTATTTGAGAACAAATGCTGGTACTGGTGATCTTGGCGACCGGCAACGCGAGCCAGGCGAGCAATCAATGGTCCCTTTTCTCTGTCGAGCAGGCCCTGCAGCGTTTCCTTTACAGACTGGTTGTCAGGAAATTCATGTAACCGATTGCAGCGGGTGCGAAGTTCGCCAGGCGTCTGCGCACCGCGCAACATCAAGACGCAGATGATGGCGTATTCTGCCGGGTTCAGCTTTATCTCGCCTAACAAGGTGTTGCAAAATCGTTGCGTATATTTGTACACATTACTTTTAGAGCTTTCACTACTGGCGACAAAATGACGCTCTTCCAAATCCCGGACAATTCGGCCAACGGCACCTTGTTCCAATTGCATCAAAGGCTCACGGCTGGATTTTTGGTTACAAGCGTTCATCAGGGCATTTAACGTAAGGGGATATTGGTCAGGCGTGGTGACCGCTTTTTCCATCAGGCAACCGATAACTCTGACGAACTCTGATGTGAGTTCTATATTCATTTCTATACGTTTCCTGTGGCTATACGTTTTCTGTGGCTAGGTTATGGCGATGAAATTAAGTCGTTAAAAATCGCTAACCAGCTCTAATCATAGATCAGTTATCAGCCCGGCGCGAGACCTCCGCAGTTGACCACAATCTGACCCGCTGAAACCCGTCATTTATACCAAGGTAGACATTATGCTAATCGAAGACACTTAAAACAGGAATACTAGCAGGGCTTTTCGACCAACAAAATGAGGATCGAAATATACCCAATGCCGGCTTGCTTCATGAGTCCACTCACATTGTTCCAGAGAATTATTTCGTGTTGCCCAGGGACACGAATCTAGCCTGGGTCACACAGCCCAGGTCCTTTGGCGCTATTTCTATTTCGAGTCCACGTCGGCCAGCACTGATGAAAATCGTATGATGGCGTTGAGCCGTGACATCAACAAAGGTTCTGAGCTGCTTCTTTTGGGCCAATGGGCTGACGCCGCCGAGAAGGTAACCGGTCGTGGCTTGGACTTGTTTCGGCGGTGCGAGTCGAGCCTTTTTAACCTCGGCAGCTTGCGCCAGATGCTTTAAGTTCAATTGTGCCGCAACGGGTAAAATGGCTACAACCAGCTCCATTGAGATGAGCTGGCAAACCAGTGTTTTAAAAACTTGGTCACGGCTTAGATTAAGCGCATTGACAGCCTCAAGTCCGTAATTCTTCGCCTCACGCTGATGTTCGTATGCATGGGCCGTAAAGGCAATGGCATGTTGCTTCAGCAAAAGGATAGCCGGTGTCATAGCAAAACCTGAGATCGATAGGTTAACTCACTATATCGGGTGAGACCTAAACGCCGCAATCTACCGAGGAATCAAGAGATGAAGCGGCAGAGAGTTGGCAGGTCGTCATGCAGAGCCGCAAAGCGGTTTGGCGGAATACCCGTTTTAAAGGGATGTTCTGTCGGTAGACAGGGTATTAAAACAAATCGGGTGATACCTGCTTCAACAAACAGTGAAGCCGTATTGCACTTAGTCATTAAACCTTGCTGGGGAGTGCTGCTTTTGGCTGATGACGGATTAGCCTTGAAGCTCCCGCCCTAACACTTCCCGCAAGAAGCACCTTTCGATTTCAACGGAATAAGTTTTTGCAGACTCAAGCAGGAGGATCGGGATCTTTAGCCGAGCCCCGCCTCAATAAAAAAAGACAGTAAAGTGAACAAACCGCTCACGTTAGACGTAAGGGTTAATATGACTGATATGACTGATATGACTGATATGACTGATATGACTGATATGACTAATCTGAACCTAATCACCCGACTTGAGCTGCTAGACACATTAAAAGTGTTACCAAGCGGCAGTGAGCCTGGCCGCCAAATTGCATTACTGTTAAACGGCGTTCCAGATGAAACTGCAAAGCGGCCCGACAACGATATTTTCGATATACAATTTGATCAGCCTACGCTTGAAGCTATTGCCTATTCGGTGGAACAATATGCCTATGATCTAGCAGAGTCGTACGTCGAGGCGATCGAAGAAGGTACCAACAAATCGGCAGAGGACCGCTCTTTTCAATACTGGCAAGTGCTTTGCGAGCGCTGGAGTTACCTGGAATTAATGCGTTAGACCAGACCCTTCTAGCCCTCATTCGGATCACCAAGATCTGTTAAGAAACAAGTTTCGAACCGCTCTAACTGCTGAGCCCGCTCTTTTTTAAGATCCCAGCGACCGCCTTCCCTATTTTTTCTTGCCGTTTCTGTCTTAGATCCCATCAAAGGCCCGCCTGCCCGATCGCGATGGTCCAGATTGATTCTCAGGTGCTCAAGAAGAGCACCTTCAGCAGAAATATTGACAGCGGACCGCGAATCGAACCAGACGGGCGTTAGCGCAGTGAATCATACTCAAAGCCTCACCTTTCGCAGAAAAATGTGCGAAACTTTCGACCCATTCTTTTTCTATTTTCATTAATGAGATCCATAATGAACTTACTCGATTTGGATTTTTGGCAAAGACACCAACGCACACTGGGTGTCATTGCCATAGCGATAGGGCTTGGTGCATGGGCCATGGAATTTGCAGGTACCGTTTACGTTTGTCCTTACTGCAGGGTGCAACGCACTGTGATCGCCATACTTGGGATCATTATGGTGCTGCCTATCGCCAATCACTGGATAATCAAATATTTCGCCTCGGCAATTGGGTTTTTGGGAGCCGTGGTTGCCGTCAATCAGAACTTCATGGGGTGGATGAAAATATCGAAGGGAGAATTCGCTTTTAGCGAACACCTCTATATTGATCCTTTCCTGCTCTCAGGAGGCTCACTGTTCATCATCATCGGGCAGTTATGGCTGATATTGAATCAAGAAAGGTCACGCCGGTCGCCGCCTTAAAATCACTTGACCCAGCGGAAGCCGCGACGCCAAGGGCAGCAGGTGTACCGGGTATTTTTCACCCAAGATCCAACAGCGATATCCGCTGAATGATAATTACGTATTCTGTGATGTGGCCTAATCTTCACTCAGAAGACCACAGCAAACCCATTCCCGCCCGTGGCTGCCTGAGGACAAGTGAGCCATTTCAACGACTAGATCCAGTTTCTGCTGATCAGAAACCGTCATTAAACTCGCCAAAGTTGATCCAAAACCAACGGGCAGAACTCGACAGAAAACCGGCGTTTTAACACCGATATTCAGCCAAAAAATGGGGTATCGTTTAGCAAAGGAGAGGTGACGTAGGATGGTGACAATATGGGGTGGCGCCAGCAGTCGATCAATGCGAGCGCATTGGATGGCACACGAACTGGGCTTGGACTATGAGGCCAAATTAGTAGGGTCCCGCACCGGAGAAACCCAGACCGAAGCATTTCGCCTATTAAACCCCAAGGAAAAGATACCCGTACTGGTGGACGGCAACTTTGTGTTGACCGAGAGTGCAGCAATCGTCACCTATCTGGGTGACACTTATGGTCGAGACAGTTTTCTTGTGCCACGGCCATATACCCAAGCGCGGGCTTTATACAATCAGTGGAATTCGTTTATTCAGATGGAACTAGATGCCCATACCCTTTACGTGCTGCGTAAACACCGAGACCTAACAACTCTTTACGGTGAAGCACCCGCGGCTGTCGTGACAGCAATAGAAGGATTCAATAAACAAGTCGCCGTTGCAGAGCGAGCGTTGTCTGGCACCAATTTCCTGGTAGGTGATCACTTTACCGGCGCGGACGTGATGATGGTCACCACACTCAAATGGGCCCAGGCCTACAAAATCGAACTTGCCCCCAGACTGATCGAGTACAGCGCGTTACACACCGCGCGAACCGCTTACCGGCAGGCCGGTCGACTGAATTTCAGTATCACTGCAGGAGCATAAACACGACACGCGTGCCCACTCACATCGCGATTTCCAAGGGTCCAAGTCGCGGTACGGCGAGACTGTTCGTAGGCTCATCGAGCTTACTTTTCTGTTGTTTGAGCCTGCATTTGAGCTGCATCCCAGGTTATGTATCAAAAGACTACCCCCCAAATGAAGGCGTGGTAGTCTTAGCACATGAAATTTGAATTACCCAAAATAAAGAAAGGCCTGCATTGGACGACGGTCATGAGCGAGAAAGCTCTCCTGGCCGTTATAGGTATAGCGACGTGCATAGCGTCGGCTCAGTATTTGTACACCATGTACGAAGCAAAAGAGATCCTCTTGGCGGATCTCTTTATGCTGTTCATATACGTTGAAATTATCGGCATGGTGGGTGCCTTCTATAGTACCAATCGAATTCCCGTCACCCTACCGATCATCATTGCAATAACGGCTCTTTGTCGGCTGATTATTATGCAAAGTAAGAATATGGAGGCGCTGGATTTACTGGTAGAGGCTGGCGCTATTTTAGTTTTATCTGGATCCGCTTACATCATGAGCCTGAAAGATAGAGTTAGTCTTGAGAAACAAAAAGAGTTCAAAAATGATGACGACACGCCTTTATAACTAAAAAAAGAGTCGCCGATTTAACAGGGATGTTCAGCCAATAGACAGCATATCGAAACACATCGCACGGCCACCGACCTTATGAGAAAACGCAGCCGCATTGCATCCTCGTTGAACAGCGCCTCAAATTTGAGGATGAGATCGTACCAGAGGGAAACGAGGGGCTTGCGACCGGAGGCTACTTACAGCAGCCCAGCTGATATCTGTCGTGAAAGATCAAACCAGCACGCCCAAACTTCGCTCAATACACCAATAGGCTGAGCCAGAGCCTATTAGGTAGACAGGCAGCCAGCGCCAGCGCTCAGGAGCAATCACAGGGGCAATCACAAGAAAGCTCGAACGCGCGATGGCGGTCATTCCGATGCCAATGACGATGACCAGACTCAAGAAAAACAATTGCCCAATTTCGACGCCAACGTTAAACATTAAGAGTGCCGTCAGAACTTCCTCTTGAGGCAAACCAATGTCTTGTAGCGCACCGGCAAAGCCAAGCCCATGCAATAACCCAAAGGCGCAGCAAACCCAGAAAATATGTGTTTGGATTAAGCCAACTGGGTTATTTAAAGTGTCTCGGTTCATTTCATTTTTTGCCAATTCAGCAGACAACACAAAAATCGACAGCGCAATAAATAGTTCGGTAAGGTCCTGCGGTACCTTAACAAACTGCAAGGCTGCAAGCGCGAGCGTCACACTATGGCCCAGTGTGAACGCAGTGACTGCGATTAGCAGCTTTCGACCGGACAACATCAACATTAATGCCCAGACAAAAAATAGGTGATCGAGCCCACTCAAGATATGTTCGGCACCAAGCTGTGTGTAATCGCGGATCACTGCACCTATCTCAACTCGTTCAGGCACTAGAAACTCAGGTTGGTTCCCGTTTAACAGTTGCCTGTAAGCTCGACCGTCCAGCAGATCGATTTTGACGACCGCCGCACTCTGGTTTCCCGATAGCCCGCTGACTCGAACGACCGAGCCCACCAGCCCTTGATCACCACAATCAACTCGCCATTCGAAAACAATACCCAAGGGATCAGGTACCGGCTGCCGTTCACTGAGGTCCGCGCACTCATTCGGTAAATGAAGCTCAATTTTTTCGGGGGTTGGTAACGTCCTGGGCGTTTTCCAGTGCAGATCAAACTGATTCTGTGCAGTCTCCTGAATCGTTACTAGCGAAGGTGCTAGCTTGTGTGCCAGCGTGGAACTCGAACTCAAAAGCAGCACTAACAGCACAACACTTTTTAGCAGCGCGAATCTCATGGGCTTGGCGTACCCATAATCTGGTACTCGGCTCTTAGCACCGACATAGCATTTTCAAAATCACGGTTCCCCGCTTGATTGCGAAATTCGTACTCAAGTTTCGACTTCACAGAATCAAAACTCATCGGCGCTGCCGGAAGCCGCTCTGCTAGCCAAACCAAGTGCCAACCGTAAACCGAAAGAATGGGCCCGCACCACTGTTGCTCAGCGCAAGAAAAAACTTGCTCACCGAATGCTGCTCCTAATTCACGTTCGATTTGCGCTCTAGTGACCTTGCGGAACTGATAACCGGAAATAAATGGGTCACCCTTAGAAACACCTACCGCTGGGCTCAGTTCATCGTCCTTGAACCGCTTAACCAATTGTTCTGCCCTTTTTAGTGATTTCCCTTTATGTCGATCCTGGCTAACAAAGACGTGACTAAAACTGAGACGTTCGGGTTGAGTCAACGCTTCAATTTGTTGCTGATAAATCTCTTTTAGCGCTTGGTCAGATAAAATTTGGTTGTTGCCAGAAGCTCGAAGATAGTTTTCCATCATCTGGATCAGGCGGCGGCGAACCACTAAATCATTGATATGCAGTTTCATCGCATAAGCCTGATCCAACAATTCGACATCACCCGCTGAGGAATCACTCTGCATAAAGCGCATGTCTCTGATCAATCTTTGTTGAACAATCGAATCCTGGTAATGGAAACCCAATCTCAATGCTTCATTTAGAAGGATCGCCTGGTCAACCTCTTGCTGGATCATTTTCGCCAAATCTGCCGCTGAAGCTTCGCGCCCTCTGGCCTGCTGCCACTGGCTAGCCAGTCCTGCAATCTGATCCGCTGTCGGGTAAGCCACTTCAAGCACGGGTTCAGGGGTAAAGAAGCCGCGCTCTACCACAAAAATCAGTAAACCGATTAACCAGAAATGTACCAGCGGGCTACGACGCAGAAAGTTCATTTCGCCCGCTAGTCAAAGTTTTGGGGTTTTTCATGAAAGTCTATGCGTGTCCTTGTCTCTGACTACTTATTCGCGCTCACGTTCGGGGCGGAACCAGATGGGAGACGACCATGCGCGCTCCTGAAGGGTGGCATGCAGATCCGACCTTGGTGCGACACCTGCTCTAACAGCATCCCAGGTCGACCATCGACAGGTAGGGTTTTCCATCACTCGCGCGTAGTAAAACGCTTGATGTTCCGAATCGAAAGCGGGGTCTGTCCAGGCAGTTTTTAACTCGGCGGCACCCAGATTTTCAGAAATCGAGCAATCACTGATGTTTACCCTTGCGCCATTGTCAGGACAACGGTGAGTTGTTGGGTCCACTTTTCCGCCGTCGGCGCAGGCAACATCGTAAACCTGTTCATTATGTTTGCCATCGACAACCCAGCCTTTGACAATTTGCAGTCTTTGTAGGGGTGCCGAACGGGCATCTTGGGTAGCCCAAACCAAAAAACTGGGCGCTTCACTTTCCCCTTCAATTTGAGGGGTCGCAAGAATTTCGGAACCCATCGCCACGCCTCTGGCATAGGCTTTCTCGATAACGTTCTCATCGTTCAACAATTCATCGTTAAAACTATATCCCGCAAAGAACCGGATTTTTATTCGAGGCCCAGATGTGGCAAAGGTTTCCTTACGGCGAAACGCATCATAAATCGCATCTCGTGTGTTGGCTTCAGCCCAAACACCAGCGATGCCCGAGGCACCAAAGGTTTCGATTGCACCAGAAATATACTCTTTGCCATCGACCTTCTTAATCACATTTTGCGAGCTATTATTGTTGCGCCTTGTTGCAAGTTCTTCTTCTGAAGCTGGTATCGAGCCACGAAGCATTGCATTGGAATCCATTAAGCCCACTTTTGAAAAATAGTTAGCTTCATCATCACTAGTCGCCGCCACGTGTGTGTCGGATGATCCAATAAATCCAAATTTGTAGGGGTTGGTTTGATCCTCGTCCTGAAAATTAAGACCGTTCAATAACGCTTCCCGGGCATAAGAACCCTTTGGCTCACTGTTCAATGTTGTGGCGACGCGATAGGGCATGATCTCAAAATCAGCCCATTCATCAGATTCAGATAGGGAGGGGTGAGTTTCAGACGTTCCTTTAACTTGGGTAATTTCGATCAGCGGCTCATTTCTAATCCGTTTAGACGTGTAGTTCTCGTCCATCGGGTCATCAGCCCAATCTGCCAGTGAAAACATTTGGCCATTGGAGCCATTAGAGTTGTGGGGAATCGCAAGACTTTCAATCCCTTCAGATCTGAGCGCATCCATCCAGTCCCAAAGGCCTTCTGGATCTTGATTATGAAAACGCGAAAAAGGCATTGCAGGAAGCTTGTCTGCTCCCTTAAAAATCACATTACGATGAAGGTTACCCATACCAGCAGTCGAAGACGTGTATTCGTAGGCGACAAAGGTGGTGAATTTACCGGGATCATTGAACACTTCAGCCGCGTTAATTGTGTCCGCCCAGGCATCCGCTACAATCTTATTTACCTGATCGATGTCCACCGTGCCCTCGACGAGGCCGGTTAGTATGCCTGGCAAGAAACCCTGAAAGAGCGCGAATCGCTCTTGAACCGTACCCGTATTTAGTTTTTCCGGTGCGTTAAAATTGTGCAAACCTTGGTTAAAGTCATATTTCGAGAATTCAGTGGACGTGTCTGCCGCCGCGGGAAGCGCCCCAAGGAACATCGCATGATCCGTCACCGCATAAAAATCTAAAGGTTCCCTTAGCTTTAAATCGAACCCCGCAGGATGTTTAATCGCCTCCCCTTTAGCATATCTATAGGCATCATAAGGGCTTGCCAATGTGCCAAATGCAAAAGCATCGAAGGAGTAGGTTGTGTGGACATGCAGATCTCCAAAATAGGCACTGCGTTTGGCGTTGCGTTCTGGGTGCACTGTGAAGATATCGGCAGGCATTGCCAACAACTCGCCACCGAATTTCCACGTGATATAGGTTTGAGTCGCTTTCGTTTTCGCGGCGTCTAACGCATCAGAGCAAGCTTGCAGCGTGATTAATCCGGTGACCAACGCCATCGCAATGACGCTTCGCAGGACCTTACTTTTTGTTTTCAACATTCTCACTATTCTCACCATTGAGTAACCGAAATTTGCTTTCACCACTACTTTGCTTTCACCACTACTTTGCTTTCACCCAGATAGGCGATCCCCAGGCCATTTCAGTGACCGTGGCTGGAGAATCATCGAGCGGCTCGCGCCCAAGTCGCAAACTGTCATAGGTGGTCCATCGGCACGTCGGGTTTTGCACCACACGCACGTAATAAAAAGCATCTTCGTCTGAGCCATAATCGGGATCAGCCCAAAGTGTCTTCAGTTCTGAGGCACCGGCAGTATTGTCCCAACTGCAGTCACTTATATTCACTGTCGCACCATTGGCCTCGCACTTGCCTGTCGCCGGGTCAAATCCCGATCCACCACACGCAACATCGTAAACAATCTCTTGCCGTTCACCCTTTTCTATCCAACCTTTCACGACTTGAAGCTTCGCCAGGGGTGCATTGTCCGGGTCTTTTACAGCCCACACAAACAATGAAACACCATCGGCTTTTGAATCACGCGCGTACAACCTTCCGCCCATAGGCACGCCCTGCTTATATGCGGCAGCAAGATCACCGGTTTCGGCCAGATCGATGGGCATATCGAACCCCGCGAAGGTGCGTAATTTTATGCGGGTGCCACTGGTTGCATAGACCTCTTTACGTTTCATAGCATCAAACAACGCTTCACGCGTATTTTCCGGTGCCCAAACTGCAGCGAGCCCCCCGGGATTATTATTCCGTATCCCCGTCACGTTTTCATCAGACATTCTACGTTCCGCTGGCGAAGCAGCGAGCGCAGTACTGCCGGTAAAATCCCATTCCTCAGCATCGCCGGGATTGGAGTTATGCGTGTCTGTCGAACCAATCAGGCCGAACTCAAGTGGGTTAACGCCTATTTGATCTTCCAACGCCAGGCCGATTTGCAAGCCATCCCGCGCCATAGAAGTGGGGTAAATGCAGGCAGTTTCCTGACCCTGGTCGCAGGGGGGAAAGAACTGCTCATACCCACACTCTTCATCCCCGGCACCGAATGCTACAGAGCACTCAGAATTACCTTTTATTTGAAACATCTCAACGATGGGTTCATTTCGTTCTCGGAGCTTCCAGTCGTCCTCTGTGTATGCGACGCCATCGATGGTTTCACCTGAAAAAGCCAAGCCCCACGTCTTGTTCATGTTGTGCGGAATCGTCAAAAATTCACAGTCGTTCGTACAGGTTGCTTCAAGATCCTTCCACAAATCAATTTCAGACACCGCATCAAACCCTGACACTGCGTATTTCGGAACGTCCATAGACCTGAAGACAATATTACGATGATGCTTGCCACGATCTGGAAGGGCTGGCGAGTACTCATAGGCTGCAAAAGTAGTAAACGCGCCTGGCTCATAATGGCGCTCGGCAGCTTCCTGAACCTGCCTCCAGGTTTGCGCTGCGTAATTACGCTCGAGTCCAGCATCATCGTTGAAGACACTTAGATCTCTAATCATCGGTCGCTGCTCGGCTCGACCGCGCATTTTTAAAAAGCCAATAAGAGAAGGTGTTGCTGTTTCCTCACATTGTTCGCGGCCTGCGTCACTTAAATCAGCGCTCTCGCACGCTATGCGACGCCCGAAACCCTCCGCGTGATCCGTCAGCGCGGCAAAGTCGAGAGGCCGTGTCAGCTCAATCCGTTCACCTGTCCTGCTATTGGCACGCTCACCTTTGGCGATACGGTAGGCGGTATCCATATCCATTCTGTTACCAAAAAGATAAGCATCACTGGAAATATTGGTGTGGACATGCAGATCACCAAAATAGACATTTTTTGAAGCGCTTGCCGGTTGACGCCCTAACTGTTTTCTCTCGGGCCGATAAAACGCAGACTCATTTTGGCGCTCAACGATTGCTCTGATCGCTGCTATCTCTTCCTCGTTAGTAGGCAGCAACAATGAATCAGCCAAGAGGTATACGCGATAAGCAACCAAACTTAGTGCAATAAACACCAACAGGCCGAGCCATTTTTTCCAATTCATTTTAGCTATCCTCTAAATATCTAATTTAGCATTATGCTAATTTTATTTCTCACTATGATAGCTGTTACTATCTCGCGCATGCAAGATGAATGAGATTGGAGTGTTTCTATGGCCCAAAAAAAGGCGCTGCCTGACACGGGTAGCAAGGGCTCAGGCCCAGATAAAGAAATGTCGCGAAGGCGAAGCCGTGCCGAAACGGAACAAAAACTCATTGATGTCGCACTGGATCTAATCCGCGACAAAGGCGTACTAGCTGGATTGAATCTTCGCGAAGTGGCGGAAGGCGCTGGTGTTAACCGTGGCAATATTTATCACTACTTCGGGTCACGACAAGAATTACTGAGAGTTGCCATTAGTCGTCGCTTCAAGGCTCTGGTAGGCACTGTGGCAGCCGGCATTCAGAATATGCGTTTCGTTGAGCGAAGGCTAAATTCATTCCGCCTGTCCAAAGGCAGCAACGATAGCAAATTGCGTGCCTTACTCGTGCTTGATGGAGATGATACGGTTGACCCAATACCGTTTTACGAGGAAGGCCTGAGCCAGCTTCGCAAGGATGTGATCGATGGCGACATTCACAGAGAACATGACTTAGAGGCATTACAGGTCACTCTTTCAGCGCTATTACGTGGTTACCGTATTTTTCGAGAACCCTATGCTAACCGGCTTAATATTGATGCTGACGAACTTGATGAAAGAGTGAGCAACGTCATGCGCACCTTTTTAGAATCGGTGGCTAAAGCACCCTCCACTTTACCAAAAAATAAAGGAGCTGAATGAAACTCGTCTATTCCCATCCCAATTCCATGATCCTTGGCAGCATGTCTAGTGCGTTGAACCACGAAGGCATAGCAACCGAGATCCGTAACGATATCCTAGGTGGCGCAACCGGAGAAATTGCGCCCGGCGAAACCTGGATAGAGCTTTGGATCCTGAATGAGGCTCAATATGAAGCCGCCACGCTGCGGATTAAAGAAATACTAGCGCAACCTGAGCGTGATGACTGGTTGTGTAATCGCTGCCAAGAACTCAATCCAGCAACTTTTGATGTGTGCTGGCAATGCTCTGATCCTGTCTGAAAATCCTGTTTCTTTGGGAATAGGCTTTTTTTCCACCTCTGTCTTTTTGAATTCAATAACCGACCGGTAAAATGTATCAGCGCTTAATCAACGAAGAGCTCATTACTAAAAGCCCTGAGAAAAAGCCCTGAGAATAAACCCTTAACCTTTGCGCCCTTTACGCCCTTGACGCCCTTGTCGCCCTTGTCGCCCTTGTCGCCCTTGACGCGATTCCTCAACAACTTTACCTGATCTCAGGGTTAGCTCTATTGTCGGTATCACGGCGGATAAGAGTCTCAGGATATACGCTGCGCTGTTTTCTAAACCTGACCCCAGGGTATGCATGGTTGCACTTTTAAAAACTTGGCATATCGAGCCTCACGCCGCAAAGCTTATTTTCAAAATTAGAGCGACAACAACCTCTGCAAAACAGTAAGGTCACAGCTTTTAAGCTTAACAATATTGGTGTGGATACAGCAATTTCCGGCAACAAAGAACGCAACCTTCTTTCCGTCGGGACTGATGATTGGCTCATAGGGCACGCCACGGACTCCTGACCACCAGGGCCAGGCTATCCGATCGATGAGTGCCCTGCCGTTTGCCGATATCACCATCGCCATACCTGGCAATGCACTCTCAAACCAGAATAAGATACGCAAACAACTCCAATGTTTCATCTTCACCTTCACAGGAATCGAGATAGGCTACTATCTATGCCAAGCGCATCTGTGGGTTTTGCCGTGATCCCACGTCGATCGACTCGGACAAGGATACTAGTTCACGGAAGACCCTTGCCAAGGTCAAAGTTGAATCCAGAAAACAACGTCGAAAATTATCAAAACCTATCATGTATAAATTATCCAGAGATATGGCTTAACCTCAGGTTAGAAAAACAACCACCCGGCCCAACTGTCAGAAATAGAACGCAGATCATGCGAACAACATCCTGTAATCGTGAGGTGCTTTATGGCTTCTGCCAATTGATCAAGCGAGCAGTAAAACGGAGCCTTGAATTTCGTTGCACTGCGCCTTATCTTGTCTATTGCAGTTCAACAGCCAAATTGGACGCGACTTGAGCGCGTTACCGTCCGAAAAACAGGCTGCCGGAGCATTCAGAATTTAACCGCAGCAAGGTACAAAGAACCATTGGTGAGCCGGTAAATTGAGTATGGAATCAGAAGACCACAAGTTGTTTTCGAAACCTACCTATCAATGGTACGTCGTGATTCTTTTGACGACTGTTTATGTCTTCAATTTTATCGACAGAAACATCTTGGCGATCCTCGGGCAGTCGATTAAAGACGATCTGATGATTAGTGATACTGCATTCGGGTTTCTGGGAGGCATTGCCTTTGCCATTTTCTATACGTTTATGGGCATTCCGATTGCGAGGCTTGCAGATAGAAAATCGCGTAAAACGGTGCTTGCCGTCTGTCTGGCAATCTGGAGCGGGATGACCGCAGTGTGCGGCCTGGCACAGAACTTTTCGATGTTGCTTTTAGCGCGTATCGGCGTTGCCATCGGTGAAGCCGGGGGCAGCCCGCCGTCACATTCCATCATCTCGGACTTGTTTCCGGTTTCCAGGCGAGCCACTGCGCTGGGCATTTATGCGCTTGGGATTCCCATTGGCTCGGCGGTTGGTTTCTTGGCCGGAGGGTGGATCAATGAAATTTTTGGTTGGCGGACAGCCTTTTTTGTTGTCGGAATTCCAGGATTATTACTCGCACTGTTTGTTTATCTCACCATAAAGGAACCACCACGCGGGTTTTCTGAGCGGGTAGAGGGTCAGATAGATCCCACGTTGGAAGACGAACCGCCACCCGTGGTGGACGTGTTAAAGCTGTTATGGTCCAAGCGAAGCTTCCGGTATATGTCTATCGGCGGCGCCCTGCATGCCTTCGTAGGTAACGGTATCGGGCTTTACATCCCCATGATGTTTCAGCGAAGCCATGGGCTTGGTACCGGTGAGATTGGTACCTGGCTTTTTGGTCTTGGATTCTTTGGCATGGTTGGCACTTTTGGCGCTGGTTACCTGTGTGATCGTTTGGGTGAGACAGACCGGCGATGGTATATGTGGTTGCCCGGCATCATGACCCTATTGCATGTGCCTTTCGCCGCTTTTACCTATCTTTACCATGACCCTCAAATTGCATTAATGGTTTATGCCATTGCTTATATTCTCGGTCACGGATACCTAGCACCGACTTTTGCCATGACTCAAAGTCTGGTGCCACTGAGGATGCGAGCGCTGGCCGCAAGTATTTTGTTATTCATTCTCAATATCATTGGACTCGGGCTTGGACCACAGATCGTAGGAATATTGAGTGATACTATCAATTTAACGACGGACCTGGGGGTAAACTCGCTCCGTTGGGCGATGGTAAGCGTCCTTATCTTTAACATTATCTCAGCGGTGTTATACATCATGGCCGGGCGCACGGTCGTTGAGGACATGCGTTAGCCGATTAGAGTTGGTTGAAGGCCGAATTAATCGGCTCCGCCATGAGCGGTCGAAATGGCGTTAAATTTGAAGACACCCATCCAGATAAAGTCCTTTCTGTGATCTCAGGGGGATCAGGTTGGTTCGGGACAAACGATGTTGAGCATTACCATTACCATGCCCCTGCTGACGCTCTCGCAAAACGCGTCAATTTTGGCCCACTCTCGTGTGATAATACCAACGGGTGAGCAAGATCCAACCGATGAACTGATCGCAACGATGCGATGACTTTTTGCAGGGTAATGATCCCGATGCCCGGGAAGCAGTCGCGATAGGGATTTACAACATTTCAACTTGCCATCAAACAATCGCTTTGACACTCGAGTCCCCGCACATGGAATTGCTGGCGAACATGATCCGGAGCGAAGGAATCTATAAAAAATGACAAGAATTGTGAACGAGTGCGGATCGGTACCGGTTCGCGCATCAGACCAACTGGGTGCCCGCTCATTCGTGTTGACCAAGAACAGACTTACCGCGATGTATTATCTAATCAAACTTTGGATTACGCTCACATGAATTTCGACCGCAAGATGTTGACGTAATGACCCCTGCCCATCCTTTTTTCAATAAGAATCTTGAAGAACTCTTCGGAGTGTTCGATAGGAATCTGCCTTTTCGACACCTGGTGCTGGATAGCTTTCTAGATGAATCGTTTTGCCAAGGTCTCGTGGAGAATTTCCCCTCTTTTTCAAACTCGAATTCATTCAACGAAAGCGGTCTTGCGGGGGGTAAAGCGGTTGACGAAAACCTAAAAGACATCGGCGCCCAATACCGTGAACTTGACGCCCTGTTCAGCAGCGTTAAATTCAGACATTTTTTATCTGGAATAACAGGCGTGCACGACCTGCTCTATGATCCCTACTACTACGGCGGTGGTACCCATGAAAACTTATCAGGGCAAGAGCTTGACCCACATATCGACTTTAACTATCACCCAAATACCGGTTCCCATCGCAGGTTAAACCTAATCCTTTATCTGAACAAAGAATGGCGCCGGGATTGGGGTGGAAACCTTGAACTGCATTCAGACCCACGAGGCGGTGACGGCTCGGTGATTGAGATCGAACCAATTTTTAACAGAATGGTGATTTTTGAAACAACAGAACACTCTTGGCACGGGTTTAAGCGAATAGCGTTACCGAATGATTTGAGTCAGATGTCCCGCAAATCTATCGCCTTGTATTACTATTCCGCCACACGACCAAAGGCAGAAACCGCAGCGGAACATTCAACCGTTTATATCGATCGGCCGATACCCGAAACGATCATCCCCGGGCAGCGATTGACCCCCGATGATTACCACGAATTAAAACAACTGATCACAAGACGGGATCACCACATTTCGAGACTTTATAAAGAGAAAGAGGCCTTAACACAGCAAGTCTCGCGCCTGTCATCTATTCTGGAGAAAGTTAAGCGGTATGCAGGGCCACTGCTCTGGATAAAAAACCTGCTCAAGTAACGTAAAGTGGTCGGGTGATTATTGCATGAACTATTAATATCACGATGACTGGCAACTCATTTTACTAATGGTGATACATTTATCCTCCCAGGTTATTAATCAATAATTGATAAGACCTGGTACGGCGGGCTAAAACCCACTTTTTGAGTGGCTCGAAGAATCTGTTTTTTTCTAAAATCTGATGCTGGTGTGTTCCAGCAGCGTCAATAGAACTCGCAATGCCCGTCAACGGATAGCTTGCGGTTCAAGGAAGGAGGCCTTTTGATCACCGGGTTATATTTTCGAGCTTCTGGTGCACATCAAGCCGACCAGCGTCATGCTGATATGGACTTTTATCGATACAAAGGGTCACTGCGGGTAAACTGACGGTTCGATCAATGAGAAAAATGAAATGATAAAAGTAATTTCTTGGAGCATCGGAATAATACTCAGCGTGCCTATCTTATATTTGGTATTGCTTTACGGTGCTTCGGAACTTGGGGGCGAGGTGGTAATCCTCGACAGACCAGACGCCAGCGGTGAAGAAAGCCAGGTCCGAATTTGGATCGTCGATCAAGGCGGCACCTCATGGATTGAGCATGGTGACACCGAATCTTTCTATCTTGCTGCATTGACTGAATCACCAAGGGTGGTTCTTCGCCGAAACGGCGAAACCGCAAGTTATGTCGGCAAACCGGATCACGACGCCCACGATTTGTATCACAAACTAAGACGGGAAAAGTATCGCTGGGCTGATCAGTTAATTGCGCTTCTTACCGGCGGAAATACTGCATGTGACGGTGTACCCGTTCGATTACAGCTTGAACGTTAGAAGAGTAAAAGTGGTCGGGGAGCAATTTTTAGTGCGTCAAATTCTTCGGTAATACGCTACAGGCTATACGACAATCAACTGAGTATTGCGGCAATATATGGGCCTATGGGCCTATCTATATCAGGGCCTATCCATATCAGGGCCTATCCATATCAGGGCCTATCTACATCATGACCTATCAATTCGTGATTTACAGGGTCTTTTATTGTTGTCGCTTCGGTTATTTTCCTTACATTAGCCCTGAAAATGCTGGTCCCGAGCAGGGTAATGGGTAATGGGTAATGGGTAATGGGTAATGGGTGATGAAGAAATAGATCTCGACCGAATCTAGACCGAATCTATTTTGCCTCGTCTCATAGCGTCTTCTTTTATTTTGCGCTGCATTGGGTGCAGATTACCGACCTAAAGTTGGCGATGCGCCACTGGCAGGCTCATGCCAATGATGGTCGCTGTCGTTCTGACAGGGATGACGACCAACCACAAAGGCGCCCACTAAGGGCTGCTGCTAGTCATTAAAGATCAACGAATTACTTTCGTGTTTACTCTCTGGCTAAAAAGCCAAATTTAACCGCGATGGCGCCACCAACCCTGGTCTTCACCACCGAAGCCTCCAGGCTTCCTGCCTGTTGGAACCGGCATCACTTTGAACCGATCTAAGCGGTCAACATTGGCCTAAAAAAAAGCGCCAGGCGCAGCATCGGGAAATTTCCCGCGGCAAACTGACTTGGATTTCAAACGAAAAAGTCACGAACTGCCGCCAAATATAGCGCAAACTGCTCCCGACGAATATTATGACCTGCGCCAGGAATGTGATGTGCACTGAAACTATTATTGTCCCGAACAAGGCGGTCAACGACGACTTGCTTTAACATCCCGCCGCGATCTTCATCCCCGTGAATCACCAAAGTATCACACTGAATTTTAGCAACGTTGTCGCGCCAGTCGCGATACTTCATCCCTGAAAGCGCATCTAAACCTACCTGCCGGTTGGATTGAACCCATGCAGGAAACTCATCATCACGCCAATCAGGGTGCTGCTTCTTACCCATGGCCAATATTGCTTCGTCGGACATACTAGAAACACTTTGCAGAAATTTTTTAAACCCTTCCCGCCGTTTGTCCGCCTTGGCATCGTCTTCAACACCTGGGTCTTCGGCCCAGGGTGGATCTTCAAGCGCAATCTTACTGACTAAACCAGGATACCGGGCGGCCAAACCAGCAACCGTGCCCGCGCCCATAGAATGGCCCAACGCAAACGTTGGCCCAATGCTTAGAGCTGTAATAACTGCCGCAAGATCGTCTGTCAGATCATCTGATGAGCAAATACCCCGCCCAGATTGTCCATGATTCCGCGCATCCACCATAATCAGATCGAACTCAACTTCTATTTCACGCGCTACCCGACCCCAGCACAAGCCGTTGTCGCTAAACCCATGCGCCAGCAACAGTGTTGGCTTGCCTGTACCGCAGGTCCTATAAAAGTGAATCGGCAATCCATTTACGGACACATCACCTTCGATCCATTGATTCATTGTCATTTAGGCCTGCTAAAAGGGAAACAGTATCACCGATCGCTAGCGTCTCTATCCAGTGTAAACAGTCATCTCACGCTAATGATGATTATGACCAGCGGTCGCGGCCATAGCACTCGAGATTAACTGGGTGACTGACGGGACAAAAAGTGCGCGCAAATGGCTCTAAAAAATTTAGCTTTTACACCGATCTTCGAACAGTAAGCTGATTATCGAAACATGCTGTTTCCAAACGGGGGTATCTGTACAGATGCGGTTTTAACTTGATTATGGTACCGTCCTTTTCGATTTCCCTTTGCTGCAGTCAGAGTTACTCGTGAAGTCCACCTATACCATCGCCGTCGTGACCACCGTCGTGCTCGTCACCTGGTTGATATCGGGCCAATTAGCTGTCCCCGAAGCAACCAGTGATGCAGCGGTAGCAAGCCCACCCCACAACGCTATACCACGGGTTCAAACTCGCTTAAGTCAGGCTATGCCCTACACCGTTAAAATAACGGCCAGCGGGCAGACCGAAGCCAAACGGCTGGTGAAGTTACGTGCAGAGTCCAGTGGACGCATCGTCAATCTGCCAGTAGAAAAAGGAACCAGGGTAAAAAAAGGCGAACTGCTTTGCCAGTTGGCCCTGGATGATCGCCAGATCAAACTCGATGAAGCCCGGTCCAATTTGCGTCATGCGCGTCTTGAACATCAAGGCCTGACAAAGCTTTCCCAACAAGGCTTTCAGGGAGAGGTGCAAATTGCGGCCGCTGAAGTCAGGCTGATTAAATCCAGAGCAAACCTCAAACTTCAGGAGCTGAATTTGGCGCATCGTCAGATACTTGCACCCTTTGAAGGACTTGTTCAGGAACGACCGATGAATATTGGCGATTACCTGCAACTGGGTCAGGTTTGTGCAGAAGTGCTGGACCCGGACCCACTACTGATCGTCGCCCATGTCACGGAACAGGAACTCGGCGATATCACGCTAGGTGGTGACGCAACTGTCGCTATTCGTGGCGGCGTGCACCGCGTCGGCAGAGTATCGTTTATCAGCCATGCTGGCGATCCGGTAACACGAACGTATCGAATAGAAATTGAGGTAGATAACAGCGACTTCTTGCTGCGTGATGGGCTTTCCGCAGAGGTGGTTCTCACGCAGGGTACCGTGATGGCTCACAATGCATCACCCGCTTCACTATCGCTAGATGATGCTGGCGCCATTGGCGCAAAAGTTGTCGACGCCGATAACATTGTTAGATTTATTGAAGTTCAGATTGTCAGCGATACCGCTACCGGCGTTTGGTTAACGGGTTTGCCTGCTACCGCGGAGGTCATCACTGTCGGTCAAGAATTGGTATTTGCCGGTCAACAAGTTGAGACAGTACCCGCGAAAGAATTAAACAGCGGGAGTTAATATGCACGCCATCATTGAAACTGTCATTAAACATCCACGCACCACCATGAGCGTATTAGTCATGCTGTTGTTTGCTGGCATTGTCGCCAGAGCTACCATCACCGTCGAAGCTGATCCGGACATTACCATTCCGTTGGTGTTGGTAACAATTCCACACATTGGCATCTCTCCAGAAGATGCAGATCGGCTGATTGTCAGGCCGATTGAAGCAGAAGTACGGTCACTCGAAGGAATCGAAGAGGTGAACGCCTATGCAAGAGAGGGACTTGCAACCATTGCTTTGAAATTTGATATTTCCTTTGATCCTGATACAGCGATATCAGAAGTACGCGCTGCTGTAGACCGAGCACGTGCTGAACTCCCCAGTACGTCTGAAGAGCCCATCATTAAAGCCATTGGTATCTCGGACTATCCTGTTATCGCGGTCAGCCTTGCGAGTAGGACAGTGTCAGAACGAGTCCTGTATCAAAAAGCCGTTGAACTAAAATACGCATTACAGTCGATTCCAGCAGTCACTGAGGCACGCCTGTCCGGGCATCGCGAAGAGTTACTTGAAGCCACCATTGACCCGGCAAAGCTAGAACACTACAAGATTTCGCAGCAGGACTTGTTCAACGCAATACGCAACAACAACTCGCTAATTGCAGCAGGCGCAATGGACACAGGACAGGGCAGGTTTGCGATTAAGGTGCCAGGGTTAATTGAAAATCGGGATGATGTTTTCAGTTTGCCGATAAAGTCCTCGGGGGAAACCGTCGTCACACTGGACAAGGTTGCGTCCATTCGTCGCACCTTTAAAGATCGTGAAGCCTACACAGCTGTTAACGGATTACCAGCGATCACCGTTGACGTACTTAGACGTCCAGGTGAGAACGTGATTGATCTTAATGCAGAGGTCAGGCGACTAACTGCTGAAGTCACCAAGGACTACCCTTCCGAGATTTCCGTGATCTTCAGTCAAGATCAATCGCCCTTTGCAAAACAGCAGGTGACAGAGCTACAAGGGAATATCGTGACCGCCATGGCGCTGGTGATGATTCTTGTCGTCGCAGCCTTGGGCTGGCGCTCAGGTTTGTTGGTCGGGGCAGCAGTACCCACGTCATTCCTGTTTGCAATCACAGCCATCCATGCACTGGGACTATCATTCAACTTCATGGTGATGTTCGGCATGCTGCTTGGGCTTGGCATGCTGATTGATGGCGCTATTGTCGTCATCGAATATGCAGACCGAAAGATGTCCGAGGGCATGAGTAAAGAAACGGCTTATATTGCGGCGGCCAAACGCATGTTCTGGCCGGTGCTCGCCTCCACCGCAACAACGCTTGCGGCGTTTGTACCGCTGTTTTTCTGGCCGGGTACTTCTGGCCAGTTTATGCAGTACCTGCCTATTACGGTCTTTGCTGTGCTTTTTGGGTCACTGTTATATGCCTTGTTTTTTGGACCAACGATTGGCGCTCTTTTTGGCAAGGCTGGCAGTCTGGATGACGAGTCTGTAGCGCAACTCAAAATACTCGAACACGGGGATGTTTTAGAACTTCGCGGCATCACCGGGGCGTACGCACGCTTTCTTCGCTGGCTGCTTAACTACCCTATTATTATTCTGACCGTGACTTTTTGTTTTCTGTTCCTTATTTTTAAGGCCTATGGGAGCTACGGTGCCGGGTACATTTACTTTACGACCACTGACCCTACATTTGGCCGAGTCAGTATTAGCGCACGCGGCAACTATTCCAAAGCTGAGATCCAGGACCTGGTAACAACGTCCGAAGAACTACTGCTACCCATGAACGGTGTCAAAACCTACTTCACCAGCACAGGTCGTCCGCAGCAAGTCAGCTTTTTTGGCGGCGGTGCACCCGCAGACCAGGTAGGTAGTATATTTCTGGACATGGAAAATGCGAGGGCGCAAGGCACGACCGGAGAAAAAACCCTGGAAGCAGCCAGAGTAAAACTAGCACCTATCGCTGGCATACAATTCGAAATTGTAGAACAGGAGTATGGTCCACCCACAGGTAAGGACATTCAGGTACAAGTCTCCTCTAAATACCGTGAAGACCTTGAGCCTACAGTCAAAAAATTACGGGCGCATCTTGATCAATTGGATACAGTACGGGACGTCGAGGACACCCGTGTATTACCTGGCATCGAATGGGAACTGGTTGTCGATCGCTCGAAAGCCGCGTTGTTCAACGTCAATGTTAACGAGGTGGGTGCGGCGGTTCAGTTTGTCACCAATGGTTTATATCTGGGTGAATATCGTCCGGACGACGCGGAGGAAGAGGTAGAGATACGACTGAGGTATCCACTCTCGGAACGCAACATGGATTCGCTGGATCAATTGCGCGTTACGACAACAGCCGGATCAGTACCTGTCAGCAATTTTGTCGAGCGACGCGCAAAGAACAAATTGGACGCCATCGAGCGCGTGGATGGCGAATACATCATGACCATTCGTGCAAACGTGAAACCTGGCATCGTTGCCGACAACGAAGTTAAATCCTTACAAGAGTTTGTTCAGAAAAGTAATTTCGACCCTAGAATTCACATCGTATTTCGCGGCGCGACCGAAGAGCAAAACGAATCCATAGAATTTATTGGCTTCGCTTTCATGATGTCGCTACTGCTCATGTTTATTTTGCTAGTTGCACAATTTAACAGTTTTTACCAAGCCTCTTTGATTCTCTCTGCTGTTGTTATGTCAACCGCCGGCGTTCTTCTTGGGCTACTTACCTTTGATCAAACCTTTAGCGTGATGTTGACGGGTATCGGCATTGTTGCACTTGCTGGTATTGTCGTGAACAACAACATCATTCTCATCGACACTTACAACGAACTGCGTCGTGCAGGTGCGGAAGTAGTGGATGCCATTGTGAAAACCGGTGCCCAACGACTCCGCCCGGTCTTTTTAACCACCACCACCACTATTCTTGGACTGCTGCCCTTAGCGACAAATGTGAGTGTCGACATCATCAATCGCGAGATTGTCTATGGTGGGCAGGTATCTGCCTATTGGGTGAAACTTGCCAGTAGCATCGTTTATGGCCTGACGTTTGCTACTGTACTGACATTAGTAGTCACCCCGTTGATGTTGGTGCTGCCGGAGTATTTCAAGTTGCTAAAACAGAACGTCAGGGTCAAGTTGCCCGCGTTAAATTTGCGTCGGAATCAAACCCAACACTAAAAAAATGGCTTTACCACTGGATAAGGATAAGGATTTACTGGGGATATTCGGCCAGTAGGCGTAATATCAAACCAGACCGAATGGTTACTTGCTTCGGGACAGACTGAAGCTATCTTACATGGTGCCCCTAGAAGAATCGTTTGCCTGAGCACACCAGCAGGCGGCGAGCATCGCTTGTAACGATTGGAAAACCGAGCTTCCCGCCGCTTCGATAGAGATGACGAGTTCCGTTATACCAAAGCTTGCGCCCGAATGACGTGAGGTGTTATCACCCCACAACCTCCCGTCATCTCGAGCGCAGCCGATGGCGAGTCGAAAGATCTCCTGCTCGCTAATAGGTTGGATATCTAACGAACGGTCAGTGAATGGCGACTGGGTTGATCACCGCCTGGACTGCTCCTTCGAAGCGAGGCTGCCCGAGTACAAATAAAAATTCGGTGACGCTGTCACGAGCCAGCTCTCTACTGTCCATATTTTCGAGTATGTAGACACCATTTTTGGCTAAAAGCTCGGGATGAACTGGGAAAACCTCACCCTCTTTTTCTGCAGGGATCACTTCCAATGCCCAGTTGTCTGCGCCAACGGCGACGACACCCAATTGGGCAAGATATCGGGCGCCGCTTAAACCAAGTCCGGGCTGGCCTGCCATAAAGCGTTCGGAGTCAGTATCCATGATGTCCAGCCAACCGGTGTGGAGCAACACCACATCGCCACTTTCGATCTGCACATTAGCCGCCTTTGCTGCACGCTCTATTTCCGGCTGGTTAATTGCCGTGCCCTCTGGCACTGGGTTTTTCCCTAAAAGTTTAGTCATATCGAGCAGGATGCCACGAGTAACGATGGGTGGAAGATCGTGAATCGAAAACTTAGTAAGACCTTTAGGCGTTACAAAATCGCTAGCGTGGGTGCCGTTATAGTAGACATGGTTTTCACCCATATGACCCAGGCCATCGATCTGACTGCCAATGCCCATCCAAAGGTTCATCAGGTCATCATTGCCTGTGGCTTGGTTGGTGCCTAGAGGCGTACCTGTGCCGTCATCTAGCTGTAGGACCGTCATCGAATACGAGCGGGGTGGATAAGCCGGCGACGTTGGTCCCGTCGTCACGCCAAGCGGATAGGCCTTGCCGTGTTTGACCAGACGTGCCGCTTGCAATACTTTTTCAGGGCTTAGGTTGTTAATCGCGCCCAATGTGTCCTCTGCGCCGTATTTAGAAGTAGGTACCTCTGCGTATGAGGTACTGAGAATGCAGGCAGATGCAGCTAATATGAGTAAGCATATATTTTTCATGGTGACTCCACTGATTGTTGTGAAATTAGTTGTGAAATTAGTTGTGAAAAATGCCGAGTTGCCTCGGCAGATGGTCTGCCACAGATGTCATCAGCCTAGCGTTGATCATCATAACAAAGGGACCCTTGTTCCCGCTTTGCGGCAAGTAAGAATAAACCACGTTACCGCGCTCAATACCAGAAAGAGGAAAAGGAAGCTTAGCGGGCATATACGGCCTTTAGGCAGAGTACCGAGACCAACCCGATGATTGTTCGCTTATAAAAAGAGCTGAGCCGTTTTATTACTCATGGTTAACCCCTGTCATGGACCCCTGTCGCGGCTTGCAACTACCGGCTGTTGACGTCCTTTTATACCCGGATGTCTACAGTCTGCTACGCGACAATCTTCTTCAGCTTGCCGTTCTCGCGTTCAAAAGTTAGCGGATATTCTTGAGGTCGTTCATGGCCTGACAGCCATTATTGGAGTCACAATCAAAGAGTTGGAAAAGGTCAGGCTTGGCAAGGTTAAAAGTAACGGCGGATTTGAAAAAGACATATTTCTCATTGCGGCAGACTCTTAAGGCGGCGCGTGGTCATTCTGACCTATAACAAAAGCTACAGGTGCTCTGAGACTTAATTCTAGGCTCTGTAAGGACATAATCGGGTTTGTAAATAGCGAAGATCAGTATCGTCACTCCTATGGCCCACACTGATAGGGGTTGGTGTCGCACACCGCATACAGATTCCAGCTACGTTCTTCCCGCTTTGACAATTGCGCAACAGCCCTGCGATTCGCTAAGCGACATCTGACCTTTAAAGAGTTTGAGTGGTGTGACTGTCAGGAGAGACTGGTTGCCATTTAGACCACGATTCGACAGCGTCTCCTAGATCGTTGAGTTTCGCGATATAAGTTGAAGACGCAAAGTTTTATCCAGAATATCCGATCAACGACCACCTCGATCACTTTCCGCTCTCGTAGCATGAAAAATTGAAAAAAGTTTCATCGTTGACGAAGTTCAAGTTCATGAGTTTCAGGTTTTCATAGGCGTCACTCAGTACCAGTGACGCGGCGCCTGTCCACGTATCACCGACAATATTGCTGATCGAATCTCTGCCCAAGAATACCGCTTCCCTTGGGCCTAGCGAGTCAAAGAACTGGACATCCTGCTGGCCGACAGGGTTACCGTTGGTGTCATAGAGCGTCCCACGAATATTAGCTAGGGCAGTAACGCCATCGTTGATGAAGCGAACGTAAGTAACGTCGGGCCCATCAGTCCCCCCTACGTTCTGCACACTGGAGGTCCTAACGCAGTTCGTGTTGGTGACACGTCCACTTCTTGAAAGCTTGATCATCACCTCGAATTGATTGGTTGATCTAACATCCAGCATGGCAGGCCCCGTCCAGGGTAGCTCATTGAACCGCTGCTCAAGGTCAGTCGACAACAAGACCAGGCGCCCCTGAGGTTCTATTAAACCTTGGTGAAGCGCAACATTACTTGCCCCGAGTTGCCTGCCGCTTTTATGGAAGAGTGTTCCAGTAAACGACAACGCTGCATCCGAGGTATTGATGATGTGAACTTCTGATAAATTCGGACTGGTAGACGCTGTCATGTGATATGCCTTGCCAAGATATGAACCGTTATCTTGGTTGTCTCCAACACCATTACTGTCCGCGTCTGCCCATTCCGAAGCATCTTGTGGAAAAGCATCACCGTTATCCCCAACGCCATCGCCGTCTGAATCTAATGTCTCAGTTGAATCTAAAGGAAACGCGTCAGCTTTGTCTAAGACGCCATCACCATCGTCGTCGTCATCGCACGCATTACCCTTGCCATCACCATCTGTATCCAACTGATTGACACTCGATACCAACGGGCAATTGTCCGCCTGGTCTAGAAAACCGTCGCCGTCCAAATCTCTTTCTTTTACCTCCGGAGTTAACTCAGCAATCTGATACATCGTTGTTCGGATTGATAGTGCTGCATCGGCGCCTAAGGACAAATCTGATCTGTCTACGCCGCAAGGTTGACCTTGACAGGAAATATCAGGGTTCGAAAAGTATTGAATATCCGGCCCGAAGTAGCTGTACCCAGATTGATAAGCCATTGTCGTGACAAATGAACCATCGACCCCATGACCCCGAGACCAGCCAAATGCACCCTTATTGCTCTCCTCGCGCGCGTCATGGCCCAACCCTAAATTGTGCCCAAACTCATGCGTTAATGTACTGGAACGGCAACCTGCCGCAACAACGGATACGATCTGACTTCTTCGGGTAAATGCCATATCACCGTTAAGGTCTACTCCCGCCAAATCACCTATGCCACAACTATCGTCGCCTGGATCATCCTCTATGTAGAGCACCAACAGGTCTGCCCCAGCATCCTGACGCACAGCGTCGATACCCTCAAAAACACCGCTTTGATCTGCCACGACGGAAATAGCGACTCGGCTGTCTAACCCTTCGTAGTTTATCGATTGGGCTTTAACCAACCTGAAACGGGCGTTGATATTACTGTTGCGGAATGCCTGATTGCCCCACTCTAATTCGTGCAAGATCCTAGTCACTGGCTCATCATTATATTTTGCCGCAACCGCCGGTGTATAAAGCGCCATGACATCAATAACAAGGGTACCAGGTTGACTAAAGAAATCATTAGGATCCGTATTGAAGAGATTCTCATTAACATCACTCACATCGTCATCATCACTATCGACCAGAAAGTCGAAGGAATTAGCGGTGAACGGATAAGTGGAGATGACGTTTCCTTCTCTTGCTTCTATGGTCTCCCAGACCTCTACACCACCCTGTTCATTGCGGAGACTTAAGTGTGTGAAGGGATAGTTGGTCACCGGCCCAATGTAGGCTCCTTTGATTTCAATGTTCGTCAATGACGACTGCGCAGCAACAATAATTGACAGATTTTCGTTGTTAAGGCCATATCGAAAAGTTTGCCCCCATAACTCTGCCGAAGAATAATTTCCCACAACCACACGACTAATAGTGACTGCCTCCAAGCTGCTGTTAACGACTTTAGGGATGCGCAGGGTCGCCTGATCGCCCGCTATTTCAAGCGTTGGTTTTCCTTCGAAGAAAAGCTTGTAGTTGGCGCTCTCCCCGCCTGTTTCTGGATAAGAAAAGTTCACCGGTTCGCCTAAACGAACGATATCTCTCGTTAACCATTCACCATTCACTTTTTCTTGTAGTCCGAGCAGAAGGTTAGTTCGACCCAGGCTGTCCAATACGTCTGCTGTGGGTAACCTAAAGGCCACCGTTGCTTCAGTCCCGGCGCTATACTGCACGCCTGGCTTTAGGGTTTCAGGGAAATATCTAAATGCTTGGAAATTATAGAAAAAAATGGGTAGGCCGTTGGAACTGCTAAGGTCAACACGTAGTTCACCACTCTCTGTGTCACCCGTATTGATGACCCCTGCAGTGATTTTTACGGCGGTCTGACCGACTCTTTCTGCCTGACAAGGGCAAACCAGCGACAACTCCGCCGCGTTAACTTGCCACGTCAGGCTCATCAGCAGGGTTAGAACGCCCACGAAAGGCAGCATCTTGCTCATTCTCTTTCCGCCGCTGGATTTTTAGGCCTTGGCGCTTCAATCACATCCCGTACTTGTTCAATAACGACAGCATCGTCTGCCGTAGGCCCTCCGAGTAACCTAGAGGACGCGAGCCATCCATATTCTTGGCCCCCGATGAGTTCGTATTCCCCATCAGGTGTGAACAGACTCATAAAGGTACTCTTCTCGCTCACCGTCAGCAAAATGTGGTTAGCCATCGTCTCATCAGGGTAGGATTTGATGGCCGTCACTCCCGGCGCTAATTCCCGCACCTCTTCGATTTGAGTTTCCAAGACGTAGCCAGTGTGCGGAATGGTGATTGAGAATTTGTCTCCGACTAGCCAGTCCTTAGTATGTAGTTCTTTAACTTCTAGCAATATGGCGCTCTCATTGGGCTTGTTGTACCTGATAAGACTCGGATCAACCTGAGACTCATCAATGATTTTCAGCGAAGGAAACAGCTCAACGTTTACTTCTAACGAATTAACAGCTTCCTGAGTTCGCTCCACTTCTTCTTCGGGTTCAAAGGCCAGATTAAAAAAGATTAAGATCGCGCCCATGGACGCGAACAAAACACTTGCGCCGATAAACCGGATATTCTTGATGGCTTTTCTCATAGGGGCTTTCTCGAACACCTATGTTACCCGTCTGTCTCTTGTCTGTTAAGTACCACCTGTGACAAGCCTGAGACCTTTGGTCCAGTTACGATGTTAAGGTTTCTGGTTGTTGACTGATATTGCCTTCGATCCATCGCGGTAAAAAATACCTTGGGGTTCATGCCGTCCAGCGAGCCATGCGGGCGGATCGTGTTGTACTTCACCAGACACTGATTGGTCATCACTCGAGCTTCCGTCATTGAACTAAACAGACAGTGATCCAGGCAGGTCGTGCGAAAGACCGAGTTGAAGCTTTCGCAGTAACTGTCCTGCCACGGACTGCCTGGATCGAAGTCACGCGTATCTACGTGTTTGCCCTTCAGCCATTTTTGCACTGCTGACGAAACCCTTTCGAGTCCGTTGTCGCTGCGCAGGCACACGGGACGGCCATGCTCAAGGAAGTGTTTCTCGAGAACACCGATGAGGTCACCAGCGGTCAGGCTGCGACCAACCGTTACCTCAAAGCCCTGACGGGTATACTCGCCAACGCTAACATCATAACACCAGACCGAGTTCGGGAATTGTGCCCCGTTTTTCCTTTGTGTCGTGGGGCCCGGAAGCTTGCGTTTACGACCCTTTCGAACCACCTGAAGCCCCTCACGGCGGCGAATCTACCAGACTCCCTCACGACTGATGGCCAGTTGCTCACCCCGCAGAGGTTCGTGGATCTTGCGGTAGCCCCAGCGCGGATACTGATGCGATAAGCCCACCACTCGCTGGTACCTTTTACACTTAAATTTATCCTCAAATTAATTACGGCCAACATGGCGGTAACTCGAACGATTCATTTGCATTGTCTGGCAGGCGCGTCGCGCGCTGCGTCATCCTCATTTCTCAAGTACGTCACGCTAAGGCGGCGCGCCGCCTGCTCACCACTGCCGGCTGTTGACGTTCTTTAACATCCGGATGTCTACAGTCTACTCCGCAACAATCTTCTTCAGCTCGCCGTTATCGCGTTCAAGTTCTCGAAGCCGCTTCGCCTCCGAGATCTTTCGGCCACCAAACTTCGCCTCAATCAAAAATCTTCTATCGAGCACGATTCGACAGGAATCAGCAAAAACCTTACAAAAGCTACGATTTCCCTTGGGTTAAACGTAGCTACTACCTTTGTCGTCACGCGGATGTTCCAATAGAAAACCAACACACATTGTGTTGAATTCAGGGATCTGGTGCCCAGACCGGAGATAACGAAGATAACTACCAATACCTCTGGATCGGTCAAGCAAGGTGATGCCTGCTGTGAAGTCACTCGGCCAGGTCATTGGCGCGGTCATTGGCACGGTCATTGGCGCGGCCACCGGCACAGCCACCGGCGCGACCACAATTTACAAAATCTTTCGCAACACGGAACTTCCTACATTTTTTTGCAAGGTTAAAACCCTGTTAGACTCTCCCTGTCGTCTCTTATTGTAGAATAGGCTCTGCTATGAAGGTTCAACCACTGACGCCCATCATCGGGGCCGAAGTATCAGGCTTAAATCTCTGTCGCCTCACCGATCATCAGTTCGACGGTTTAAACGATGCCTTTACTGAACACAGCGTTCTGTTCTTTCGCGACCAAGACGCAATGGCTCCTGCGGATCAAATAGCGTTCGCGAAGCGCTTTGGCCCTCTTCATACTCACCCCGCTGCACCGACACTCGATGAGCAAGCCGAAATCTTTGTTATCCACGCTCACAAAGACTCGAAAATCGCCAACGGTAACGGCTGGCATACCGATGTTTCCTGCGATGAAGAACCTCCGTTAGCTACCATGTTACAACTGCACATTTTGCCTAGCACTGGCGGGGACACGCTGTTCGCGTCGATGTACGCTGCCTATGAAACCCTGTCGGAAACGATGCAAGCATTTCTAATGACCCTTAAAGCTCATCATGAATCTGAACACATTTATCGTGGTCGCTATGCCGATAGAGGGGCCAGCGATGAAGACAAAGTCTATCCACGCGCATTGCACCCGATGATAAGAACCCATCCTGAATCTAAACGCCGTGCACTTTACGTGAACCCAAGTTTTACGACCCGCATCGAGGGACTCTCAAAACAAGAAAGCAACGCGTTGCTGACGATGCTTTACCAACACCAACAACGACCCGAGTTTCAAGTCAGATTTAATTGGAGTCCAAATGCCATTGCTCTATGGGACAACCGTTGTACTCACCATTTTGCGATGTGGGATTACTGGCCTGAGGAACGAAAAGGTCACCGAGTGACCATTAAAGGCGAACGACCTTATCTGGAAGTGACTAACGGGGGTTCGTCGCCTGAGAACCTGCGGCTATCCACACAACTCTAGCATGCCGGTTATTCACCAGCGGCACTTAACCTGCTTCTCGATATAGGGGAACAACCTGCCTGAGCGCCTGGAACTATTTGCTCGAAGAGAAAGCACCAACGGAACTGCGAGAAAAACTGGCCACCCAGCGACAGGCCTAACTTGCTGCGAGTGTTTTTTGAAGTGTTTTCGCCATCTGCGTTACGCTCCGCAAGGTGTAGCCCTTGGTCACTGACATCAACATCAGGCTTAAATCGAATTTCGTGAAATCCTCGGTCTTCACCTTGGATCTATCAACATGCCAGTTCACGTAAAGAGGATGCACGTGGCGGTAAACAACTTGAGCGATAACTTCCAGGTCAATCCAATCATGAAAGTCTCCTTCTTCATGAATTTGCGCGACCGCATTTTTGTAGGTGTTCATTCGAATCGACGTAAACGGGTCTGATCGTCGCGGCGTCAGAACCGTGGACAACGCGCGGGCGTAATTCATATTCTTTCTAGTCGTTTCGGCGATGGCCTCGATAATGAAAAAGAGCTTATCAATGCCCTTTTCCACTTTATGATCATTGATCGCCTGATACGTGTGCCTGAATCGTTCCTCGACCGCAGTCCGTAGCAATTTCTCCTTGTTGCCGAACTGATGATAGAGCGTTTTTGGCGTGACATTTGCTTTAGCTGCAAGGTCGCGCATGGTGACGCCTTCGTATCCATGAGCGGTGATTAGATCCCGCGCAGACGCGAGGATCGCTTCTCTTCGTCTATATTGTCTTTCGGTTAGAACTTTCATTTTTCGTAACTTAACCCACCAATCTAAAACTGTCTAACTCTCTGACAAGTAAATAAAAATAATTAATATTTACATATGCTTGCGGATAAAAACTGCATTCTAATTTTTAGAACGTCAATAATAAAAGCGCTGAATTACTTCGTCTCTCGTCCACAAAAAATGCGGGCTCCGCCAGTCATCTTCAGTATCGATGTTTCCGGAGTAAGAAAAGAATTCCGAGAGATTTACTGGGACATCGACAAGCAAGACTATGCCTTTACCCTGTCCGAACTGCACTACAGGGAAGATAACGTTTGATTTGACCTATCCAAAGATGAGGAATAATTACAAGGCATGTGCACCTTGTCTCGAGGGGGACGGTAGAGGTTGTTTCTCAATCAACACACGAATTGTCTAAATACCGCTGGGCCGATGGCTTTATCACAGAAAAAGTCTGTTCTATTGGCTGCTGCATGAACGGTCAGTTTTTGTTGGATCCTGCCGACCCGCAGCCCAGCGGATTTTAAGGCCACAGCTTCACAGTACGGGCCCGAAACGTAGCTGACCAATCCGACTCGCCTCGGTTGCTGGCCTGACAAAACTCAAGCATAGCGTGATCCTGGAATAGTGGTGACGAACCCTTTGTGGAGGACAACGCCAGCCCTGGTCTAACCGCAGCGTTCGATGCCGACAAGGTAAAGTGCACCTGGAAGTATTTCCTAACCCCGGGTACAGCCTCTGTTTGAGACAGTGACCTCGATTTCCTCTATATCAGCCATTCAAAGGGTACTGCAACGCCGACCCCTGAGTTTTCTTAGAAGATGGTGACGTTCTCTTTCGATCTCGATCGTTTCATTTAGCAAGTTCCGTTGCTTTAACTTCAGGATGATCTGGTCACGGGACTGCCAATTGTAGGTAAAGTCGAGAGCATGAAATGGCTGTTCGAAGGCATCTGATGCACCAAGCCGGTCCGCGGCAAACAACCTTCACCGAACAGGTTGTCGCTTAAAAGTCGCGAAATGTAGAGCATCGCTTGAATTAAAATCTATAAAGACGTCGGCAACATCATCAATTAGCGGTTGAGCTTTTACTTATTAGATTCATTTTGCCGACTGCTTCGGATACGAGTAGCCTCCGTTCTTTTTTTAGCTCAAACATCAGCTGAATCCAGTCAGGTGTCGGTACGACTATTTAATTGCCAACTTGAAGAATGCGAGAAACAGATCAATGATCAGCCTAAACATTAATGACTCTAAACAGCAGATCGATGTTTCACCTGATACTCCGCTGCTCTGGGTTTTACGTGAGCAACTCGGTCTTACAGGGACTAAATTTGGCTGTGGTATCAGCCAGTGTGGCGCCTGTACCGTTCACGTCGATGGTGTTCCAACGCGTAGCTGTGTGGTGCCTGTTTCCGCTGTTGCGGGACGAGACGTGACAACCATTGAAGGGGTTGGTACTCAGGATAAATTACATCCACTTCAGGAAGCATGGGGTGGAGCGGGTGAACCTGGCACGCCTGGCATTGCGCCTGCGCTTACCGCAGCAATCTTTTCGGCAACCGGTACTCGCGTTCGAAAACTACCGATTAGTCAGTATGACCTAGACCTTAGTATCGAGGAAACAGAGCATGTGACTCCCTCGTAGCTCTGTGGTTCCCTGTGGTTTAGTCACCGAATGCCTATCCAGTTCGAGTCCCAATTCGAGGCCATAAATTCACCACACTCGGCAATCTTTTGTAGGTTGAAAGTAACGGTCATACAATCGCTACGTCATGGAGTGCCCCGGGTTTAGAAGGCATTGGACAAGGCTTTTATCAAACGCATCGTTAGGTCTTCAGGTGTCGCAGAGTCCGCCCGCTCAAAACGAATATTCAAACTAGGCGATACAATCTCGGCACTGTCTAGATAGACATAAACCTTTATATCGTTTCGTAGAATGCCTGCCACAAAGTATTTTTCCTCAGCACCCCTCTCTTCGAACATCACCTCGGGGATAAACTTGGAGACTTGCCTGCAACATAGGTTTTGAAACAGAGAGGTGCCAAATGCATCTATTTCTGCAAGCTGCTTCCAGGACATAAAGGTTTCTCTACTACGATAGTTAGGCCGTCGGACAGCAATCTAACACTATGCAAGCCAGCAAACTACGAAGTAGCTTGGCCAAATCAAAGATGTGAATGAATTTGACTTCATGCTATCCGGCCACGTCCCCGCTAACTTGAATCACCCCGTTCTCTAAGGGCTCTACTGCTAAGCGGTGAAACCCTGAATCCGCGAGCAATCCACAAAATCTATCAACATCCCAGACCTTTCTAAACCAGTCGATATCGACCGACTCCACTTGGCCCTTCAGACTAAACCGTTCGCCTCTAAGCTTCATGATCGATTCGCTATCTTTCCCATTCCAATCCTCTCGGGTCATGCCCACCGTTATTCAACAGCCCTGGTATTCGGTTTCTTTGAATTTCCCAAGGCGCCTGCAAAGGCGCATCTCGATTAGGGACATCTACACCTGTCTCTAGCAAGTCCAAAAGCGAAAGCCCAGTATCACAGCAAATTTTTAACGCAGGTTCGCCCACCGCTCAACATATTTGACGAATCTAGCTGAATCGGACATTCCACTCGCAAGAGGCTCATAACGCACCGCTGCAAGTCCAGTATAGAACCTGAAAGGGACGGTCATATTGCCAGAAAGCCTTCAACGCACCCTTCAATGCACCCAAGCAACACTCGTTATTGCACCACTATTCTTGCGGATTTTTTCGCGCCCAGATAAAAGAGCGAAGACAAATCGCAACAAACCAGACGCCAGAGACCAGTAGCATCAGTTTCGAGGCACTGGCTGCAGGGCTAGCAAAAACGTCACGACCCGCCGCTAAGCCACGAAACAAATCAAGACCGCCCAAAAACGCTATCACGCCGAACAAAGCCGCTATGTGCATCCATATTTTCCGTTGTGCCGGGCGTATTAAATACATCAAACCCATCAGTAAAATAGGTACCCCCAGCATTGCGGGAATCCACGACGTTATCGATTCAGAGCCTGTAACGATAGAGACCGAAGCAGCCCAGCCAATCAGCGAAACCCCATAAATTATGGTCCAACGGGCCATCGTCAATTTCATAAAAACAAATTGCTGTTCCAAATGAGACTCCGTACTAGTACGCGTTAAAAACCAACCAACTGTGTATTAAAAACCAACCAACTGTGCGTTAAAACCAACTAACAGCGTTGCTCCAAGGTCGTTTGTTTCCTGAAGACTGGTATTGATACTATTGGCGATCGCTATCATTCACAATAAGTTTTAAAGCTAACCTGGCTGAAATGAGTAGCGCTAGCGCATGATTATAGAATCAATCGGCCTCTGGTTTCCGTATTGAAACGCTTCTGGGTCACCCAGCAACGGAATCGTGTTATGTTAGACAAATCAACGAGTTGGCGGGAAATGACCTCATATGGTTAAATTTCATGCAAGAACCCATAATAATTAAGGAACAAATATGAAGCCACTTGAGGGCGTTACCATCCTGGAATTTTCCACCATGATCACCGCCTCATTTGCAGCCATGCAAATGTGTGAGCAAGGCGCCAGGGTCATTAAGGTCGAGCCATTAAACGCCGGCGACCCGCTTCGCTACATTGGTGCAACCAAGGGTGGCATTTCCTCTTTATTCGCTAATTGCAATCGCGGCAAAGAAGCCATTCGGGTCGATATCAAAACAGAAGCCGGTCAGGCACTGATTCGCGAAATGGTGCCCGAGGTAGATGTAGTTATTCACAACTTCAGGCCAGGCGTCATGGACAGGCTTGGCTTGGGCAGTGACGCGCTACGCGCATTGAACCCGAGGTTGATCTACACCGCAATTTCAGGCTTCGGCAGCACAGGTCCGAAGAGCAGCTCGCCTGCCTATGATCCGATCATTCAGGCTCAGTCGGGCATTACCGCAACCCAGGGTAAACAAGAACCCGCATTTTTTCGCACCCTGATTTGCGACAAGATCACGGCTTACACGGCTTGTCAGGCCGTCACCAGCGCGCTCTATTTTCGAGAAAAGACAGGCGAAGGCCAGCACATTGATTTATCTATGTTAGACGCTGGTTTATTTTTTATCTTCCCCGACGGCTTTCAGAACCATACATTGCTAGATGACGATGTTGCTCCGCAGCCTTTACTCATCGACCTTCTTTACGAGTTAACAGTAACGAAAGACGGGGCAGTCACTATCTCCGCCGGTACCGCTGACCAACAAATGCGCTCACTTATTGCCATGGGGATGGAACATCTATTGGCTGACGAACGCTTTGATGACATGCAGAAACTACTAACCAACATTGATGTTTTTAAATCCCTGGTTGCGGGCGAGTACTTAAAATACACCACAGACGAAGTGATTGCGAAAATGGCTGAAGCGGATGTACCGTGCGCTCGCTTCCTTGATCGGGACGAAGTTCTGGCCCAAGAGCAATTGCAGGCAAACGGCTCCGTTGATGTTATCGACCACCCGTTGATGGGCTCAATGCGCGTGGTGAAATCACCACCAAGATTTGGTGGTGAAGTTCTTGAACCCGGGTCTCCTAGCCCAGATCACGGTCAACATACCCGGCAAGTATTGGCGTCATTCTCGGTGGGTGAAGCTCGCATTGAGAACATGTTTGGTGATGGCGTGGTTAGTTAAGTGCGATCACCAGAGCTGGAGAACTAATCGGACCTTTAAACATGAACTTTATTGAGGTTAGGTTCAGGGGGGTACGAACCGGCCTTGGGATACGCGATAACCCCAGTGCGGCACTGGGGCATTTGTGCAGCCATTCGCAACTGCTTTCGGGTCCGGTATCATGCAGCGCACAACTGTCCTTAAGGAAGATATTTTGAGGAAAATTAAGATGAAGACCACTGTATTCCTGGCACTAGTCGTGTTCGCCGTCTCATCCGCGGCCGCACCGGAACCTGAAGAAACAGCTCCGCTGCAAATGCCAGACTTCAGTGCAATGGTTAGCGAATTAGCAGACAACGATATCGGCCTGATGGCTCGGTTCCACTTTGCTACCCATACAAGAGATTTTGACAAGGCCCGGGCTTTTTATAGAAAACTTGGCTACACGGACGGCCAAGGCGGCTTCCCCTTGACCAACACCCACACGATGGCGCGTGCGCTCGGGATGTTCGACATCTGTCAATACGAGCTTGTAAAAGGAGAGGTCATCGCGCTGCCAGATAGCCTTAATACCGCCAACATTGACCTGCTGCAGTTCAAAACCCCTTACAACGATGAAGCGCCGTACGATAAGCCTAATCATTTGGGCATGGCCTATGCCGCACTTTTGACTACTGACCTTGGAAGTGATGTCGCCTTCCTGAAGTCAGAGGGAGTGGAATTATTGTCTGAACCTTACGGTATTCCTGGAGATCGATTTGTGTTTTTCCGCGATGTAGACGGCGTACTGTACAAGCTCATGGAAACAGCGCCGCCTCATGGCGACCCTGACGCTGACATGCACCTTATCGCCATGCCGTATATAGGTATTAACGTAAGCGATCTAGACAAGTCCCTGGCGTTCTACCATGCACTTGGTTACACCGACACCAAGCCTTTAGCAAAATCGGGGACTATCGAAGAAGCCCAAGCCTATGGTCTAGACAAACCTTTTCGCATCAGGGGAGCAGATATCTCATTGGAACGCGGCGACCACCACGTTTTACGATTAATACAATGGCTCGAGCCTTACGACCCCGCCCCTGCTTACCCACCGCCTATTAATCATATTGGGATAAATAGAATCGCACTGCTTGTTCCCAATCTTGATCGCGCGGTTGCAATATTAAAGGCTCAAGGTGTGGAATTTCTTTCCGAGGTGGCACCTTGTTGCTCCGGTACGGGAGACGATGAATTCGGTATTGTCCATGCCATCGACCCTGATGGTGTTTTTCTGGAATTGGTAGGGACTATTGCCCGGCAGGAACTTAAACCACCACCCGAAGGTTGTCCTGTACTCGAAATCAAGATGCCGGCAGGTTAGTTTATGCACGACACTGGTCGCTTTTTTTTGAAGTGCCTTACCCACCAAATTAATTTATTTTTGCGTTCGCGCTACCCCTATCAATGGAGATCAACATGCTAAAACCAGGAACAAGATTAAAGAGCGCTGTGTGCGACGCCGAATTCATGATTATCAAAGTCGGAGATAGCGATACGCTAACCTGCGGCGGGGTTGCGCTGGATGAATCATCGGACCAACTCGAGGGAGAATCCGACAAGATGAACGGCTGTCTGATCGGTAAACGTTACATTAACGCTAACGAGTCTATCGAAGTGCTTTGTGTCAAAACGGGCGAGGGTTCGCTTTACTGCAACGATGAAGAACTGATGACTAAAGACACCAAGAAGCTTCCCTCCTCCGATTAGCCAATTCCTGGAATGATACTCACATGAACATCGCCCTCTTTCTGCAGATGGCAGCAGAAGCCTGCCCCGACCGCCCTGCGCTGACCCATGATGGCAAGCACTACACTTACGCGCAATTATTCAGCGCAGCCAAACGAGCGGCCCTGCATTTTTCCGCAGCCAACTGTAAGTTTGTGTGTTTGCTTGACACCTCTAGCCCTGCCACGCCAATCGCCCTGATGGGGGCAGCTATAGCCGGCATACCCTATGTGCCACTCAACTATCGTTTGAGCGAGGAGCAGATCACCCCTTTGCTTGACCGGATCAACCCGGCCTACCTTATTTCGGGTCCGCGCAATGAAACCTATGATGTTGACGGTTGGGTCGTTCAAAATTCTGCCGATTTTCTGAGCGACGTGCTGAACGGCCAGGAAGTGGAAGTCACCTGGCATGAAGACCCTTCAGCCGTCGCGGTGCAGCTTTTCACCAGTGGTACCACAGGCATTCCCAAGGCAGCCTTACTACGCCATGAACATCTGGTGTCCTACATACTGGGGTCAGTAGAATTTATGGGTGCCCTTGAAGACGAAGCAGCATTGGTGTCAGTACCGCCGTACCATATCGCTGGTATTTCGGCAGCGATGAGTAACATCTATGCCTGTCGCAGAGTCGTACAACTGCCAGACTTTGATGCTTCAGGATGGCTGCACCTTGTCGCCGACGAAGGCGTTACCAGCGCCTTTGTTGTTCCAACGATGCTGACTCGAATTATCAAGGAAATCGATGCCGCCAAGTTAGACCCCAAGGCATTCTCCAGCCTGATATCCATCGCTTATGGGGGTGGCAAGATGCCAGTACCCGTCATAGAGCGAGCACTGACGTTATTCCCTGGCGTCAATTTTACGAACGCCTATGGCTTGACTGAAACCAGTTCAACCATCGCCCTTTTAGATCCGGATGACCATCGAGCAGCGATCGATCACGATGATACGGCGGTGCGTGCAAGGCTTGGCTCAGTCGGAAAGGCCTTACCCTCGGTCGAAATAGAGGTTCGAGACGAAGATGGCAGACAAGTCGGCCCGTTCGAGTCTGGCGAAATCTACGTTCGCGGCCCTCAGGTGTCTGGGGAATACGATGGCCGCAGCGTGCTGGACGCTGACGGTTGGTTTCCGACTCGCGATGCGGGTTACGTGGATAACGACGGTTATCTCTTTTTGTCAGGCCGCGCTGACGACGTGATTGTTCGCGGCGGCGAGAATATTTCACCCGGCGAGATTGAAGATCTGCTTCATCAACACCCAGCCATCGCCGACACGGCTGCAGTTGGCATACCTTCCGAGGAGTGGGGCGAAGTTATCGCGCTCACCGTTGTTTGTGCGACTGGGCAAACCATCACGGAGGATGAACTTCGGAGTCACATTCGAGAACACCTTCGTTCGTCCCGCGTACCAGAGGCGATTCATTTCGCCTCAGAGCTCCCCTACAACGAAACCGGTAAGCTGCTGCGCAGAGTCGTCAGAGAATGGTTCAAGGCTGACGAAGACTAACCTGCTAACTGACCGGACTTAACCCGCGTTCCCAACCGTGCTGCGCGTCCAAATGGATGTGCAGGTCGATATGAATGTGCAGGTCGATATGGTTGTGCAGGTCGATATGAATGTGCAGGTCGATATGAATGTGCAGGTCGATATGGATGTGCAGGTCGATATGAATGTGCAGGTCGATATGAATGTGCAGGTCGATATGAATGTGCAGGTCGATATGAATGTGCAGGTCGATAAAGCCGGAGATCACTGCACGCGTGTTGGCCTAGATTTTGTCGTAGATCAGTCAGCATTGTCCTAAGCGAAGGGAAGTATCGGTTCCAATGGATCAATGGCCCTAGGCCGCCGCGAACGTAATGCAAGGCGACGGCCCCACTATCTCCCAGGCTCACCCCCGCGCCAGGATATATGACTTTTCTGGAGGGATTATACCGCTTGCCGCCCGCCGCCGCCCTTCGCTACCCCATCAGCAAAACTAAACAGCAATCAATCATACCCGCTGTAGGCTAGTCGGCTCTTGTTCTCTCACCTTAGCGATCAAGCGGTTTTACACGGGCGCCAATTAGGCTATCGTTGCCCTGGAAAAAACCAATTTATCACGGAGAACATAGCAGTGAGCGAAGAACAAGCCATACTTATAGAACGCCGTAACCGCGTCATGATAATTACCTTAAACCGTCCAGAAGCAATGAATGCGATCAACGGCGCGCTCTCTAACGGGCTTTGGAATGCAATCAAAGAGCTGGATGCCGATAATTCCCTTACTGCAGGGGTCATTACCGGCAATGGCCGCGCTTTTTGCGCTGGCATGGATCTAAAAGCCTTTGCTCGAGGCGAAGACATTGGCCCCTTAGGGGAATTTGTTCGTACCGGCGCCCAAAAGCCTCTTATCGGGGCGATCAATGGTTTTGCACTCGCAGGCGGCTGCGAAATCGCATTAACCTGCGATCTTCTGGTCGCCTCTAAAAATGCCAAGATCGGTATTCGCGAAGTCAAAGTCGGCCTGTTCGCGGCTGCCGGTGGCGTTTTTCGGTTACCCGCCCGCGTCGGTTACTCCAAGGCTATGGAAATGGCCTTAACCGGTGAACCCATCACGGGAGAAGAAGCCATGGCCGCAGGGATGCTAACAGCGCTAACAGAACCTGAAGACGTTTTGGAAACCGCCGTCGCCCTTGCAGAGCGAATTGCCGAGAACGCGCCGCTAGCTGTCGCTGCCTCAAAAGCACTCGTGCGAGCCGCGGCTTCCGGAATTGACGAGGACAAACTCTGGGAAATGCAGGTCCCTCTACAGAAGAAAGTCTTTAGCTCTAACGATGCCAAAGAAGGCCCGGTGGCGTTCGCAGAAAAGCGCGCGCCAAACTGGACTGGAACCTAAAGAGGATCCATGGTGAGTCGTGAAGCCGGACCTGGCCCGCTTCACGATTGATTAAACAGTTCCCCCAAGCCATCAGGCGATAAACCTGCGCTCGAACTTTTCGACAATTTCTTCGTAGGTTTTTTTGTAAAATAAGAGAGCACAATGATCTGCGAACATTTCGACCCTCTCTTACCGCAGGATATAAGCTCTACAAGAGACTTACCTTCAAATCTAACCGTGCTTCTGACTCGCCATTTAAAAAATGAGACCTACTTCAAAGGAATGACAACTCGAAGCTTCATGCAGAATGCTGGTGCTTCCAATGGCTAAACAACGCGGCCCAACTATTCCTACACTGATCTAGCAATTCATCTTTGTTAAACCATCCTGCTCAGGAGTTGGACACCGCCGTCAAAGTTTGTTCAGATCTAACCTTCGACTGACGCTTAACGTACAACGGTGAGGAAGAAAATGTGCTAGAACCCTACATGGTTTTGGATTTCACCGATGAACGCGGTGAGATCGGCCCAATGATCCTAGGGGACCTGGGAGCACAGGTCATAAAGATTGAGTTACCCGAAGGCGCCTCATCTCGAAGAACAGCGCCCTTCTACAAGGGATCGCACGAAGCTAGCGATCTTTCGAGCCTTCAGTTTATTGCCTTCAACCGAAACAAGCGCAGCATCACTATCGATCCAAACTCCGATGAAGATCGCTCTGATTTAGACGAGCTGATCCGGCGTGCCGATATTATTTTCGAGTCGGCACCTAATGGCATACTTGCAGCGTTGAATTTTGACTTTGCCAGAGTCGCTGCACTTAACCCCAATATCGTGCATGTCTGTATTAGCCCTTTCGGCACCACGGGTCCATATGCAAACTTCCACGGCAATGATCTTGTCATCGCCGCCATGGGCGGTCCAATCGCATTGCAGGGGCCAATAGACCGACCACCCGTTCGCATCAGCGTTCCACAGGTCTGGCGCCATGCTGGTATTGAGGCCGCGTCAGGAGCTCTGGTGGCACTAACCAGAACGCGACGGACCGGTGGTTCTCAATTCGTCGATTTATCAGCCCAAAGCGTGATGACTTGGACAATGTTAAACGCCATGGATGCACACGCTATCCAAGGCTTCGACTTTGAGCGCGGCGGCTCCACTATCGCCAACGGTCAGCTCAAAATGGAACTTGTCTATAAAACTTCCGACGGCTGGATCGTCGCTTTACCGACCAGCGCCGTCATGGGCGGTTGTCTCGAATGGATGATCGCGGATGGGATTGTCGACGCGACTTACCGGGACATCGATTGGCGAAACTATGACCTTAATATTCGCGATCTCAACAATGCACCGATCAACCTCTATCAAGCGCAGGAACTTCTTGCGTCTTTTTTACGCTTGCACACCAAGCAAGCGCTCTTCGAATTTGGTTTGAACAATGGGATCACTCTGGCGCCAATCAATACGCTGAAGGAGCTTTTGTCACTCGAACACATTCAGACACGTGACTATTGGAGGGATCTAGAACTCAACGGCAAAACGGTGAACACACCCGGGCTATGGGCCAAACCTTCTACCTACAAGATGTCTATCCGCCATCACGCCCCTAAACTTGGTGAACATAACCAGGAAATACGAGCCGAGCTCAAGAAGCCTGCAAAGGTTAAAGAACCCGTTGGCAAAGAGGACGTATTGCCGTTTTCCGGCCTAAAAGTCGCAGACTTTGCATGGGTAGGCGTTGGCCCCATCTCATCGAAATTTTTAGCAGATCACGGCGCTACCGTGGTTCGAGTCGAGAGTGAACTGCGCCCCGATGTTTTACGCGCCAATGGCCCTTACAAAGACAATATTGAAGGCTGGAATCGCTCCCAGTTCTACGGCGACTTCAATACCTCCAAGCAAAGCCTGGCATTAGATCTCAAGCAGCCTCAGGCAATAAATATAGCGAAACAACTCATTGCCGGATCAGATGTGATGATCGAAAGCTTCGCTCCAGGCGCTATATCGCGAATGGGGCTCGGTTACGAAGAAGTCAAAAAGCTCAATCCAAAGCTCATCATGATCAGCACTTGCCTCATGGGACAAACGGGACCGGCCGCTGAAATGGCCGGATTCGGCTATCACGCAGCCGCCATCGCGGGATTTTACGAAATGACGGGTTGGTCTGATCGGGGGCCTATCGGTCCCTGGATTGCCTATACCGACACCATTGCACCACGATTTATATCAGCGCTGCTTTCCGCTGCTCTCGATCATCGTCGCCGTACGGGCGAAGGTTGTTTTATCGATGTAGCCCAAATTGAAACCGCCCTGCACTTCTTGGCCCCTGAACTACTCGACCTACAAGCCAACGGTCATCTCGCCACTCGCACTGGGAATCGATCTGTTTATGCAGCCCCACAAAGCTGCTATCCGTGTGCTGGAGAAGACAATTGGTGTGCGATTGCAGTAGATACTGATGAACAGTGGCAGGCCCTTTGCCGGACACTGAATCGGTCAGATTGGGCAAAGGACGCAGCACTCGCTGACAACCCCGGTCGTCTGCAAGCCCATGACAGGCTGGACGAGGGCATTAAAGCCTGGACGGCAGATAAGACCGCAGCTGATATTATGGATAGCTTGCAAGCCGCGGGCGTGCCCGCAGGCATCGTCCAACGTAGCAGCGATCTTCTGCAAGACCCTCAATATCAACATCGCCAGTTCTATCGATACTTCAACCATCAGGAGATGGGAACGATTCCCTATGCGGGGCACCAATACCAGATCTCTAGCTACGACAACAGCCCTCAGGGACCAGCCCCTTGTCTTGGCCAACATAGCTTCGATGTTTTAAGTGAGGTGGTAAAGCTCTCCGATGAACAGATCGCTGAAGCTTACGCCAACGGCATCGTTACTTAAGTGTTTCTCGGCTAGCCAGGAGTCTCTCTTCCTGCCCGGCAGCGCTGACGACATGATTGTTCACTGCGGAGCGCATCTTTTACCAGGCATCTTTCACCAGGCACCTTTCACCAGGCACCTTTCACCAGGCAACTTCGACCTGAATCAAAGGCCAGGCGGGTTATTTGGCCGCTAACTCGGCTCTGGCTTCTGTTTCGACTCTCGTGCCATCGAAGAACTTCGAATTTGAGCCAGCGTATAGCTGAACCGAGAAACTAAACGCAAAGTTACGAAAATCTTCTTCAGTAATAAGATCGTGCTCCAACTGCTCATATGCCTCAGCCGCAGCGTGACCCATATCCAGCACATCCCAATGACCGAGGTCAAAACTCATGATCGCTCGCACTTGCTCTCCGAAGGGATTAGCCTTTCGATTGAAAGCTGTGAAGGCCAAAGGATCGTCAGACTCGCAACCGAAATAGAAGTTGGGAATGAACCGGTCCCTAATGTCTTCAGCCCTTGATAGACCCATTGCCTTAAAGTCATCGCGGACATCCACAGGAATGTCATGACCACCGACACCGAGTGTCATCGATAGCTGTTCAAGCTTCGCTAGCGTTGCCTTGTCGCCATAATTTTCAAACAGCGCTTTTGCCTTGGTCATGTCTATGTTCGCAGGGTTTAGATTTTCCAGTCCCAGCCGATTGCGTTTCTGCCACCGGCCAACAATGTCTGTGTAAAGGCGTGCACCGTTTATAGCGCCCCCCTCCAGCAAGGCAACTCTTAAATCAGGGAATCGATAGGTAACGCCGCCCATTAGCATGCCCTTAGCCAAGACTTCGCCGGCCGCAGCAAAGTGTCCCATATGGTTGTGCATATAATTTGAGATCGAGCTTCGATCATGAAAACCCATACCGCCGGAATGCGCTGCAACAGGAAATCCGAGCTCGACACATTTAGCCCAAAAAGGATCGTAATCGTGCTCGCTGTCAATGCAAAAGTTATCCAGCCAGAACACTTCGTTTGAAAGCTCAGGGTATTCCCTGGCCACGCGTGGCACCGGGCGTTTTATAAAAGACGGAATCATCGCAACCTTCAATCCGAGCGAATGCGCATGCTCCAGTTCCGCTATCCCTTCTTGCGGTGTATGCATAGGGATGACTGCAGCCACCGTCATTCGATCGCCATACTCATCGTAGGCTGCCGCGGCGTATTCGTTATAAGCATGGCAAGCTAACTGTCGATATTCCTGGTCAGGGATACTGTGGAATCCAAGCCCTACGGTCGGATACAACACGGCAAAATCCAAGCCAAAATCATCCATCCTCTCGTGATAAAGCTTGGGTAACATCGCCGTACAACGATCCAGTGTGTTTTTCGTGGGTAGAGCCCACCAGGGCGCCCTGATTGACCTCGAATCTCGCCGCTCTTCCCAGTCCATCTGGTACCAGCCGGGACCGGTTCGTCCACCGCGCATATTCGAACGGAAATCAGTAGCGGCATCTCCCCCGCCGGACTGCTTGATGTAGTCCATAAGAACTGGTGTGTATTCGATAATGTGGGAATCACCGTCGATTAACGGATGATCTAAACTAGCGCGAATCTGAGCTGAGGCAGTGGTCATTCTTCTGATCCTTCTGGCATGGCTTCATCAGACACTGTACCCAAAAGCTGTTACTTCGTAAAACCCCTATATTAGTAGCGTTTTAAAACCCTCGCCGACAGAAAAGACAGCCCCGCCGGCGAGGATTTTTATTCCTGCACGCCAACCGAGGTAACAGTCCGAGTAAAATGAGCTGAGCTCGGCTAGACGGCCAAGTCAACGACGCTTATTTTTCAGCAATCTGTGAGGCGCTATCGCACTATCAAGGCCTTTACCCGCGGCACGACACGCGTAAACAACATTTGTAAACTGTCGGTCATCTGTTCTGCTCGCATCCCTGGAGGGACTGCCATGGTAACAATATCTGTCATGCCAAACTTAGTGATGAAATCGACTAGCTGATCGACACACTCATCTTCGTTGCCAACGATCCAAGTCTGGGGCACCGGTTCACCGCTGTCGCCAAAACCTTCACCGCTTTCTTTAAAAAACCGCTGGTACAATTGCATCCGATATTTTTCCGCTGCCCGAACCAAGGGCCAGTCAGTGTTGCGGTCATCTGTCACCAGAATGCTACGGATAATGCCGACACGATAATCACCGGTTCGCCTCCCACTACCCTCAAGTTCATTTACCCAGGGATCGAAGGAATTGGCCTTTAAACCCTGGGGCAAAAAATGAGCGTTGTAATGCGCAGCGCGCAGCGCTCCTGCCTCAGACATCGCGGCAACCCAAAGAGGTGGACCCCCGTCCTGCACGTACCCTGGCGTGATAATGACATCTTCAAATTGATAACGTTTACCGTGGTAACTGAATTTTTCGCCGGTAAAACAATGCTGCAGCACTTCAATGGCTTCATTCATCAGCGATACTCGGTGGCTGACCGGAAATCCAAAGCCCTTAAATTCGTGCGGCGCATATCCCATTCCAAGCCCAATTTCGACTCGGCCACCCGACAGGTTATCGAGCACTGCAAGGTCTTCAGCCAATCGAAGCGGATGATTGAAGGGCGCCAGGCAAATGTCGGTCCCAAACCGAACATGGCTGGTAATCGCGGACATTGCGCCAGCCACCGGAATCCAGCTAGGTAGATACCCGTCATCAACAAAGTGATGTTCTGTAAACCACACCAAATCAGCCCCAATCTGGTCAAGCCATTTTACCTGCTCTAATATTTCGCTATACAGAGCATGATGTGTGACTCCGGAATTCGGTGGATTGCGAAAATCGTAACAAACGCCGATTCTTAAATTATGCATAACAGCCCCTTAATTTTTATCGCAAGTGCACAAGTCGATACATTCCGCCAGTGAAAGATGAAACGCTAAGCCTTGGCTTATTCCTATGTCGCACTGATTTTTTAATGCCAGCCTATCAACTGGGAAATCGCTGCCGAAAAGCGCCGTTTTTCCCTTTGAGTTGCCAGAGCATACACATATTCCCACCAGTCGTGATACATCCTCTTCGAGGGATAGTGAGCGGCGACACCCGAGGGTCAATCACTGCGGTAGGCTATGTCCCCCGTTCTAGAAGCCAGCGCGCCAAGCGTTACATCGACAGCTCACGATTTCTGCCGTATAACGTCCTTGAGATCCAAAACATCAGCGGCCTATTTGATCAATGTTATTGCTATACGGTGTACCCAATTCTCAGCCCGTCCGCGCTGTCGCGTGGACTTGCCTGATAAAAAAATTACCATTCGAATTTATCATGACGAGCCAAAACAAGGCAGCCAAGCAGCCGGAATACTTAACCGGACTGAACCCCCGCGGCACCATCCCGGCCATCGATGATAACGGCGTCGTGCTTTGGGAAAGTCATGCGATCCTGATCTATTTGTGCGAGAAATATGGCTGGAACGACCTTTGGCCAGACGACCTGGTCGCCCGCGCAAAGGTTAATCAGTACCTTCACTTTCATCATCGCAATACACGAGAGGTCGTCGTTCAATGGAGCCGGGCACTCTGGCCGGCCGTATTTGAAGTGAAAGACCCTGACGAAACCTGGTTCAGGCGCAACACATTCGCTGGTTTACAGAATAATTCGCGAGTCGTAAACGACGCACTTGAAATCATCGACGGCATGTTGGCTACCTCAACTTTTATTGCCGGTACAGCGGTGACGCTCGCGGATATCAGCGCCTATGAAGAGCTAGGACAGAATCAGGAAAAGTACGCTAATTGCACCGATTATAAAAAGTACTCGAACATCACACGTTGGTTCATCGATATGGAAAAACTACTTTTTCACCAGGAAGCACACGCGATTTGGCCGTTAATCGGGGATATCAATCGGCTAGGTGGCGGCATGAGCACCATTGCCAGTGCCAACAAGCAGGCCGCGACGGTCCTACGGGAAACTGTCGCGCAATTCTCTCCAGCGTGAACCGTTATTATTAACGGCGCACTACTCAGCTTTATAAAGCTTCGGGATGACCTTTGTGCCAAATCATGCAAGCTGACGCATCGATTCCGAGTGAGGCACCCCCGCCCAATGGGCTTTAAACATAAACTGAGTCATGCCACGGTCCGCTCGAAAATTATCGCCCGCTTGCATGCAATCATTACCGGTGTCAGCAAAAAACCGAGCGTCAATGTCTTGATCCCCCGAAGATCCAAACCCTTTGGCATCATTGTCTAGCGTTTCGCCCAGGTCTAATATCAAGTAAATCTAGTCACGAGTTGCACGCCATTGCGTTGCAAGTCGCCGTGCGGGCGACGTTAAGGGTCGCGATAATCAACTCGCGCGTAATCGGAAAGCACAACGCCCGCAGGGCGCTCCAGATTATTCTAAGGCGGTATTCCACCGGTCCTGGGGCTCGTCCCGTTTTGTTCTCACTGATGCAGGTGCAGCTTCGGATCACGGCGCATTGCGCCTGAGGTCCTATCGCCGAGCCTCATAAAGAATCAATGGAATCTCTATGACAATAGAAAATGGTTACGTTAATGTAGCAGGCAACGGTAAAACACAACCTGACAGCACAACGCCGCCGCAAAACCGAACCGCACAAAAAATGCCTGACACGAACTCGTCAGGGCGAAATGTGCACAGGAGATTACAGTAAATGACTGAGCAACGAATTCGAACGGCGATTGTCACCTCGATTCTTTTGGTACTTATCGGCTGCTCTTCCGGAGAGCTTAGCGAGACTAAAACAGGTGCTTTCGAACAAAAATACTGGGTCGAAGACTATGTTACCCAGGTGAAATTCCCCTGGGCGATGACCTGGCTCCCTGACGGAACGCTGTTACTGACCGAGCGGCTGGGTAAGATTAAAGTGGTGCGCAATGGTTCGATTGTCGCAGACCTTGAAGGCGTCCCAGAAGTGATGTCAGCCAGCCCCTACGATGGCTTGCTGGACGTAAAGGTTGATCCGGATTTTGAGACCAGCCCGTACCTTTACCTTACTTATACCAAGGGCACATCGACTGCCAGAGTCGGGGTTGTCTATCGCGCGAGGTTAGAGGGTAATCGGCTGGTTGAAGGCCAGGAACTGTTTAGCACGTATCCGCCTGCGCCAACCGGCGGGCCGAACATCACACGTCTTCAGTTTCTTAAAGATAAGTCACTGATCGTCGGCGTCGGGTCTAGCGGCCAACCCGGCAGTGGCATGGTGCAACGCGTCGACGGCGATATCGGAAAAATCATTCGAATTAATCGAGATGGCTCAATCCCGACTGACAACGCGATGGCCGTTGCCAATCCTGACGCTAAGCCAGAACTGCTGGCGACCGGTTTTCGGTCGCCCGGTGGCTTCACTTTGGACGACGATGGTCAACTATGGGTTTTAGACATCGGCCCCTTGGGCGGCGATGAACTGAATTTGCTGGAAGCAGGTGGCAATTACGGTTGGCCATTGCTGAGTTGGGGTTTTGACTATTCTGGACGCGCGATGTCAGATCAGCAGACCGCAGCAGGATACGTAGATCCGGTCGTGGTTTGGAGTCCCTCTATTGCTCCCTCGGGTCTCACTTATTACGGTGGCAGTGAATTCCCCGCCTGGCAGGGTGATCTATTTATTGGCGCGCTATCCGGCCAGGCAATCAGGCGGCTAAGAATTCGCGATGGCAAGTTACTGCACGAAGAGCGTTTATTGGCTGACTTCAATGAACGTATTCGTTCGGTAGAAACAGGTCCTGATGGTTTTTTGTATGCCATAACGGACTCTTCCAACGGCAGAATTCTCCGCTTCCGACCGGGTCAACCTACCGGGGAAGATTTAACTCGCGTGGCACAACCCTTCAATATGCCAGCGGGTGCTGATTTGGCTGCCACCATGAAATTGCATGGCGTCATGCAGGGTGAAGAAACCATTGCAGCAGAAAGTATCGACTACGACCCGGCACACGCTGAGTCATTGTTTGTACAGAATTGTGGAACCTGCCATACGTATGGAGAAAGCACTAGCGGGAAAATTGGCCCCAGTTTAGATGGAGTCGCGGGCCGCCGATCCGGTACGTTGGCAGGATATTCGTATTCGTCGGCACTGGACAATGGTAAAACCAGCGTTATCTGGGATTACTTTACGATTGCTGCTTTCTTGACGAATCCGCAGGCATACTATCCAGGAACAAAAATGACGTCACCACCGACCAGCTATATCGATGCTGTGCAGATAGGCATTTTTCTCAATAACGGCAAGACTTTCTAACACCGCAAGACTTTCTAATTAACAGCAGGCGCTGATCAAAAGCTAACTCTTTTGGGCCGCTGGTCCTCATGTGGTGACTTCTGTCGCCGACGTTATCACCTAAGATCGCAAGGCTGGCCATGTGCCAGCCCTGTTCATCCAGCGCGAACGACTCTTTGTAGCCGCCACCAAGGATGATTTCATGTCGGACACCGATGGTTTGGTCGCAAGTCACGAAGCGTCGAACGTTGGCCTGATCCACAACTTCATTGAACTCGCCGATGATATTGCTGGTAACGTGTCGGGCAGGCCGTGCACTGGCGACGTTGATAAGGCATCACATTGCGTTATGCATCATAAAAATTGATGAGCTTGGGGAAGTGCTCGAGCCCTCCATGAGCGCCGACCAGGCTGGACCCGTCAGACATTACCACCTTGCCTTTGACGAAGACCGTACCCACTGACTCGATACCGCGAATGTCGATTGGCTCTCAGCGTATCGCAACATGGTATCTTCGATCGCAAACCGGCCCCGCGCTATTGCCTCAGTCGTTTTCTACTCTAGCGCCAAGCTTGGTCGTCGTAAGAAAATCACTTTTTTAGCTGCCATCCCAGCAAGCCCAGTCGCACCAGGCGCCGGAACTTGCTGAAAGCGCAGTGTTAGCTGTAAAGCGAGCGCACCGCGTCAATAATTTCCTGAGCGCCCGGAAGGTATTCTTTTTCTAACGCCGGTGCAAAGGGGACCGGCGTAAAAGGCGCACCCACTCGCTTTACCGGTGCATCTAAAAAGTCAAAGGCTTCATCGGCGATAGTGGCCGCTATCTCAGCGCCGACACCACAGTTCCGCACGGCTTCGTGAGCGACCACGGCCCGACTGGTTTTTTTCACTGACGCCAATATCGTGGTCATATCCATCGGCGATAACGTGCGCGGGTCTACAACTTCCAGACTGATGCCTTCTTTCGCTAGTTCATCTGCTGCCGTTAGTGCATCTACGACCAAACGCCCGAGCGCGACCACAGTAACATCGCTGCCGCTACGCTTGACCTCGGCAACGCCCAAGGGCAGCACATAAGCTTCGTCAGGTACCTCCATCATGGACGCCATGCAGCGCTTGTTGCTAATGAAAATTACCGGATTGTCGTCTCGAATAGACGCGGTTAACAGACCTTTAGCGTCGTAAGCATTGGAGGGCATGACCACTTTCAAACCGGGTACGTGACAGAACCAGGCTTCTAAGCTACCTGAATGCTGAGCCGCACTACTACTATCAATTCCAGCATGGGTGGTAACAACAATAGGCAGGGTCGCTTGGCCACCCAGCATGTACTTCATCTTAGCCATCTGGTTAACAATTTGATCCATACCAACCGCGACAAAGTCCATAATCATGATTTCGATTATGGGTCTAAGCCCAACAGCCGCGGCACCTACGCCGATACCCGTAAGCGCTAATTCAGAAATGGCTGTGTTAAGAATCCGCTTGTCACCATATTTAGCATGTAAACCCGCTTCGGTTCCAAAAGGACCACCGACACGCACGTCTTCACCAGCCACAAAGACTTTATCGTCTCGGCTCATTTCTTGATCAATGGCCTCGTTAATAGCTGCAGTCATTGTTTTGTTAGTCATACCTTGGACTCCGAATAGACATCTTCATATAGGGCATCGGGGTGTGGATCCGGCGCCTGCTCCGCTTTGGCAATCGCACGCTCCATGTCGGCGCCAATACTTGCTGTGATAGTGTCCGCCGTGTTGTCATCGAACACCCCGTGGGCAATAAGTACCTCGCGCCAATGCTTAATGGGGTCTCGCGCTCGCCACCGAGCGATCTCATCCGGATCACGTTCTAGTACGCCGAAGTCGCGGCCAACATGATCGTAGTATCGGTACGTTTTGCACTCGAGCAAGGTTGGCCCGGCACCGCTGCGGGCACGCGCGACAGCTGCTATTGAGGCTTCGTGTACCGCGGCGACATCCATGCCATCTACCATTGCTCCTGCGATGCCGTAGGACGAAGCACGATCAACAATATCGGCCACAGAGGTTGTCGATGCCGCACTGGACCACTCACCATATCCATTGTTTTCGCAGACGAATACCATAGGAGCTTTAAGTATTGCGGCCATATTCATGGCCTCGTGAAACGCCCCTTCATTGGTAGCTCCGTCGCCAAAAAAGCAGACCGTGACGCGATCATTACCTTGGTACTGGCTAGCGAAGGCGACTCCCAACCCTATGGGTAGTCCCGCTGCAACAATACCGTTGGCACCAATGATGCCCAGGTCTAAAGCCGCCATATGCATGGAACCACCCTTGCCGCCATTGTAGCCGGTAGCCTTGGCAAATAGTTCAGCGTACATACGATCAACATCACCACCCTTGGCAATGAGGTGCCCATGGCCACGATGGGTAGAGGTAATGTAATCGTCGTCATTGAGCGCTTCACAGACCCCTACTGCTATTGCCTCTTCACCGCAGTAAAGGTGAACCGAGCCATGGACTTTCACTTGCTCCATTAACAACCCTGCGCGCTCATCAAATTCCCGGATGCGCGTCATTTGTTCAAACATTCGAAGCATGTCGGCATTGCTTAGATCCATAGGGTTTCTCCGTCCTGATATTGAATTCTAATTGTTGAGTTACGCCGCCCGCATCGACCAGGATGCCGGGCAACGACCAGAGCCAAGACTCCGATAGAAATTGAAACTGACTCTGTCATCACTGCTCCCAACGTGGGTTTACAAATATATCATTTTTTTTCAATCACCCGTCCACCCATTCAGTTGACGGTGTCAAACGTCATCGTCCTGATCATTAAACAGACGACCCCGGTAGCTATCAAGCAGTGACTCAGGTTCGGTGGCACCTCTCAGACACTTTTTACTCGGGTAGCGCAGATGCATTAATGTGATCGCCGGGGGCGTTCCCAGTCACGATAAGCGTCAAGCATCGGCCTATTAACTTACGGTCTATGGCCGGCCGCACGCGCCTTAGACGAACTGGACGGGTTTCGCCTAAGGCACTGCAACAATTTGCAGCACTTAACATCGTCTTACGACGTTAAGGTGACCCTAATACGGCGCCGTACCGCCATCCACGCTCCACGTGGCGCCGGTGATGCCAGCGCCCACGTCAGAGGCCAACAGCACAGCAGTTTCAGCAACTTGTTCGACTTTGTTGGGCTGCTTGATGGCCGATTCCTGGGAAAATAAATCAACCATCTCATC
>Ga0206130_10000498_pt1 | contig 66207 bp, 71 predicted proteins | sample Helgoland_Spring_9_FD_148637 | JGI IMG/M metagenome (GOLD analysis project Ga0206130, IMG submission 148637) | Pelagic subsurface seawater microbial communities from Kabeltonne, Helgoland, North Sea - Helgoland_Spring_Bloom_20160512_1 | ecosystem: Environmental > Aquatic > Marine > Epipelagic ... | reverse complement strand
GTGCACGGTGCCCCAGACTTCGGGTTCCTGCGCGACCGGTTCGGGCTGATGTACATTCCCTTCGCTCTTCTCGGCTGGGGCGGCTCATGGCTTCGGAAAGCCGGAACCGCAACTCCGATGGAAATTCCCGAACAAAGCCCCCTCACCTAAATGCGGATCTACACATGCACTCCAGTTGCCTTCAGAGGAGGTGCGGACTTTTTCACCCGTGACAGTGGTCTGCTGTGCCGCGGGCTCCAGATGATCGGGGTCGAGAGCCGGGCAGTGATGCCGGGAGAACGCAAACCGGAGGACGAAGCGGATCTGATCCGCACGGAATATCAGAACCTGGAATCGGCGGAATGGTGGAGATCGCAAGATATCGATGGACTGGTGCTGTATGCCTGGGGCCGGCCGAAGTTCCACAAGGTCGCCGCAGCGGTCCGGGACGCTGGGATTTTCCTGGTGCTTAATCTGGACAGCGGAGGGCTGCTCAGTCCGCTGGTGGGTTGGCAGGACTGGCTGAAAGCCCAGTGGATTTTCGGCGGCCAAGGACGCGGTATGGGGGCGTGGCTCCGCTTCGCCAAACTTACGCTACACAGACTGTTCGTCGGCTTATTCTTTACCGAGCGGCTCCGCGCAAAACATCTGAGATGCGGAGATGTAATCGCCTGCGTCTCGCCCGGTGCTGCGGAATATGTCCGCAAACTCTGCCGTTTCCATGGAGGTAACGTCCTCGCAAATCGCGTAAAAATCGTCCCGCATTCCGTGGAGCCAGCATTCCGATATTCCGGAAGTGGAAAACGCCGCCAGGTGGCTTGTGTGGGGCGTTGGATGGATCAGACCCAGAAGCGCACCTGGCTTCTCACCGATGTGATCCGCACGTTACTTTCAAAGGACGATCTGGTCTCGGTCGTCATCGCCGGGCAGCCGGCTCCGGGGCTGGAGGCCTGGCACGCCGGCTTGTGCGAAAGCCATCGCAGACGGGTAAATCTTGCGGGCATCATCGGGCGGGAGGAACTCGCCGGACTACTCGCTGAATCGCAAATTTTCTACAGCCCTTCGGCCTACGAGAGCTTCGGTATCGCCGCTGCGGAGGCGCTCTGTTCCGGGTGCTCGGTGGTCGCAGGCCGTTCCGTCACGATGGCCGCTTTCGGGTGGTTCGTCTCGGAAAAATCCGGGCAACTAGCTACGGTTGACAACACGGCTGGCCATTCGGACGCACTTCTCCGCGAACTCTCGGCTTGGGACTCCGGTGACAGGGATCCAGAGAAAAATTCCGAAACATGGGGCGGTAGGCTGCATGCGGACCGGGTCGCGCTTACAATCGAGCAATTTCTCACCGCCTGAAGTATGGACATCACTATCATCACCCCTTCGCTCAACTACGGGCGCTTCCTCGGCGACTGCCTGGAAAGCGTCGCTTCGCAGCAAGGCGTGAACCTGGAACACCTTGTGATCGACGGTGGCTCGACCGACGAGAGCGCGGAGGTGGCGGCGCGCTTCCCGCACGCCACCTGGCTCCAGGGGCCTGACAAGGGCATGTCCGACGCCATCAACAAGGGCTTCGATCGTGCTCACGGCGAATGGGTCATGTGGCTCAACGCGGACGACAGGCTCAAGCCCGGTGCGCTGGCCGCGATCCTTCCACTCCTGGAAAAATCCGATGCAGACGTGATTTACGGCGACTGGGATTTTACCAACGAAACCGGGGAACACATGCGGCATATCACCGCCCCGAAATGGTCGCGCTTCGTCCATATCCACCACCATTGTTTTGTCGGCTCGACTGCTGCCTTCTACCGCCGGGCGACGGTGATCGACGAGGGACACCGACTTGATTTGCGTTTCCGCTATGCGATGGACAGCGAGTTTTATGCACGCCTCGATTCCCTTGATAAAGGCTTCGCGCACGTTCCCGTCAACGTGGCGGATTTCCGAATGCACGGCGGGAATCTCTCGCAGCGCAACCTAGGCAAGACACGAGATATGGATCAGATTCTCAACGCCGAGCGCCAGTTCGTGGAGTCCCGCGCCGTCCGCCGGATGTATGGCGTAACCCTTTTCCGTGATCCTTATCTCAACGGCCTCATTGACGGGGTGCTTTGGATTGTAGCGAAGGGGTGGAAGGCTCTTCTGCGATTCCCAGGCGTATGAAACACGCACAAACTTCCGAAGATCCTACCCCATCGGGTTACGAATCTTTGTTCCGAACAACGACAAACCTGTGATACGCAAACTCAGACAGATCTTTGGGGAAATTTTCCTCGACCCGATGCCTCTTAAGGAATTCACGGATTATGACGATTACTGGCAAAAGAGAGGAAGGCAGGAGCCGAAATACCGTTTCACATGGGTTGCAAGGCAGCTTCCTGAAACCGGAAAACTTCTCGATATCGGATGCGGCGACGGAGCATTCCTCGAATATGCGCGTGAAGTCCGACCAAACTTGAACATGTTGGGCGTTGATGGCTCTGCCGCGGCAATTGAGAAACTGCGGGCGAAGAACTTGGAAGGCGCAGTGGTGGGCGATCTCAACGCACCGGATCTCGCAGGTTTTCGCGATGTGGATGTGATTGTGGCCATGGAGTTGATCGAACACCTTCCCGAACCCGAGCTCCTGATGAGGGAATTCCTCAAGTCAACGGCAGATGTTTTCTATATCACCATCCCCAACCTGGGTTTCATCGTGAACCGTTTGCGCCTTGCTCTCGGCGGCAAGATGCCTCTGACGGCGATAGTATATCACATCAAGGAGCACATACGGTTCTGGACGGTTCGCGACTTCGAAGTATGGGCGTCTCATTGTGGATTTACAGTTCGAGAATATACCGGCCAAAATGGATTTTTCGGGCTTTGGCGTATCTTCCCCTCACTTTTCGCTCGTCAGATGATCTACGTATTAGAAAAAAAGTCCAAAGTCTGAACGTCCAAAGTCGACGCCAGAACCGCTGGTGCGGTTTGTACAAGCCGACCTCCGACCTTCGACCCCCGAAGCCTGATCGCGTGGGGCGCAGCCCTTTACGCGACCTTCGACCCCCGAAGCCTGATCGCGTGGGGCGCAGCCCTTTACGCGACCTTCCGCCCTTTAACAAATCCCCCATGAAAAAAATCATCACCTACGGCACCTTCGACCTTCTCCACCGGGGGCACATCAACCTGCTGAAAAGAGCGAGGGAACTGGGTGATTTCCTTGTCGTCGGCCTTTCAAGCGACGGATTCAATGCGCTGAAACACAAGAAGGCATTTTACTCGTATGAGGAACGGAAACTCGTTTTGGAGGCAATCCGCTATGTTGACCTCGTCATTCCGGAGGAAAATTGGGAGCAGAAGGAGCACGACGTAGCCAAGCACGAGATCGATGTCTTTGTCATAGGCGATGATTGGAGTGGAAAATTCGGTCACCTGAAAAAGAACTGCGAAGTGGTTTACCTCTCCCGCACGGAAGGAATCAGCACGACACAGATCAAGGCCGAACTAAGGGTCACGGACTCATCAAACGTCGAATTTACCGAGTGAACGAATTTTTCAGGAAACTCGCCGGAGTGATCTATCGAATCACTCCCAAGCTGAACCATGCGGTCATCTGGGCGTGGCCCGACACCGAGGACAGCGTCATCGCCTTGGAACGGGCGCTGCAGGAAACCCCGTTGCGGCAGATTACAATTCTGGTCAGTGAACCAAACGCACCACCAATATGGAGCACGGGGACGAAAACATCGCGAGTCCGCAAAAACTCGCCTATCGGTTGGCTCCGGTTTTGTTTCGCGAGGTACGTATTTTTTACCCATCCCTGTTTCACCAGGGAATTCCCGCCCAACGTGGTTTCGGTGAATCTCTGGCACGGGATGCCCATCAAAAAGATAGGCAGCATGATAGCGAACGATCCGGTGATCCTGTCCCGTTACACGCTCGCGACCTCACCGTTCTGGGGTAAGATCATACAACGAACCATCAGTCCGGGTGGCACCGTCCTGCCCTTCGGTCTGCCGCGCAACGACAGGCTTTTTTCCGATAGGGCATCCGTGCTTGAGAAACTCGGCCTGCCCGGCGGTGTGAAGCTGCTCGCATGGCTGCCCACCTACAGGAAAAGCGTCCGCGGCCTTCCCCGGACGGACGGGATCGACGCAGGCAACGTGTTCGGAATGCCCGACCTGGATACGGACACGCTCAATGCCTTCCTCAAAACCCGCAACTCCGTCCTGCTGGTCAAGCCGCACCCCATGGCGGCCTTCGGCGGCGTACGCAAGTGGAGCAACCTGTTAGCGGTGGACGACGACTGGCTGCGGGAACGATCCCTCTCTCTCTACGAAATGCTGGGAGCTACGGATCTTCTGATCAGCGACATTTCCAGCGTGGTGATCGATTACCTTTTGCTCGATCGCCCCGTCATCCACGCTTTTCCAGATCTCACCGAATACGCGGATTCGCGCGGGTTCACCGTGGAACCGATCGAGGACTACTTCGTCGGTCCGGTTGTCAGTGACCAGCTTGGACTTTTTGAGGCACTGGATTCCGTCATCTCCGGCGGGGATACGGAAACCTCCAGGCGTAACAGGGTCAAGTCACTCTCCCACTCTCATACCGACGCCGGATCAACCCGCCGACTGTTTGCGGAAATCGGCCTTCTTAAATGAGTGGCAGGCGCACAACAATGCGGACGCCTCAGCTCCGTATCATGTCCCAGTCGATCTGTTTCTCACCGAATCCGGTCAGGAACTCCCTCAACTTCTCATCGGCATATTCGATGGAAACCTCATCCTCGATCCAGGGGACATTCCCGTACCACATCGAGAAGGATACGTAGGCCCAGCGCTGATCAACGCCCAACAGCAGCCTGTCCTTCATATCCAGCAGAGTACGTTCTAGGTGATCCTGGGTGATGCTGTTATTTCCGACAAAGAAATAGTATGTCACACAATCGCGTTTCATATGCTCGGTGTGCTCCTCGTTGGTGGGGATGGACTGGACGGAAAGCAACCGCCTCAGTGGCAGGGAGCGCCCGTTGCCCAATTTCAGGGAAACGTTCGATGAGCTGGTGATCACATGGCCTTGGGAGGGCATGCAACGTTCCGGCCTATGGATCGAGTTATTCAGGTCGTGCCCGGAAAGGACGATGGAAAGGTCTACCCTGTCGGGCACTGCCAATCCCGAGGCAATGTCAACCTCACCTTCGCGAGCCGCCAGGCAGACCGCCTTGGAGAAACGTGTGTCAGGCGCGAGTATGTCGGTTTCCACCTTGCTGGGTGGTTGCTCACGCAACAGCCAAGCTCCACTCATTTCCGGCAAATCCATTTCAATGGCGGAGCGCTCCATCTCACCCGCCTCCGGCAATAAGTGGATCGAAACCAGTAACGACCCGACGAGGAGAGGCAGCGACCATTGAGAGAGTTTCATGGGCTTCATGTTGGGCTTTCCGACTGTTTACTTACGACAGAGGTGCGCCGGGTTTGCTTGCGCTTGGCGGACTTCCAGGGAAGCCCTCCTTCGAGAACGGAATGGATTACCAGAAGAAGGAAGAGCGAAAACGGATAGAAGAGAAGCAGACCGGACCAATCATGCCATGTGGTGGATGCCCACTTGGCGTCCCCGTGTTCGGCAATCACAAAGATCGAGATCACCCTCAGTGCGTTTCCGATGATGGCTAGGGGAAACGCACATAGGAATAGAATGACCTTTTTCCAGAGTGAGATCTTCGCCACGTACGCCCATGCTGCGGATATCATCAGAAGCGCCATGAGGGATCTTATGCCGCTACAGCCTTGGGCAATGCTCAGCGGCTTCCAATCGCCTTTCACGGGCAGCACCATTGTGCCCTGAGTGTAGGTTTCCACTCCCAGCAATCCCGATCCATGATGAGCCATTGCCGTTGCCAGCAGTTGCAGGTGGGTCGTAGCCTGCTTGAAAGTTGGCAGCGGGATTGCGATCCAGATAAAGAAAAGCGGAAAAGCAAGCATCCTTGCGACCTGCCATCCCCACAAACACAAAGCCGAACCCCAAAGTACGAACGGCAGGCCTCCGACGGCGATGCGGGGTTGGAGAGTCCGATAGGCAGCAATGTAAAACAGGCAGCCCAATACGACGGACACCAATCCCCAGGCGCTTCCAGGGCCTGCCGCCTTGCGTAGATCTTTGAAGCGGTAGGCGATCAAGCCGAGTATGACTAAGGGGACGAGCTTCCCGTGCTCGTAGTCGGTGGCCGGGTTCCACGCGCTATAAAGCCAGCCCAGCGTTGATCTTGTGTGACCGGGGCCGTATTTTGCCTCAAAGCAAAAGAACCACAGAATCATTGCGGCGGTAACTGCCGCCGAAATCCACACGCCAAACCCACCTGTGAGGGCGTCTGCCCGGGAATTCGTGTGCACGGTTTGGGGGCTCGGTTCGGCTTCAATCATCAGTCTGGTGCTGTTCGGCGAATGTAAAGGTCGCGATGGCTGTGTCAACGTTTTACCGGTAACCGGATCGCATCGAAAAAACGGGGGAAATCAAGAGTTGCAGCACCGATCCGAACAATGAGAACTTCCCTTGTCACAGGCTTCCAGCTAGGCCTGACATAGCGCCCTAGGCCATCATGCCATCCTCACGCAGAGATTCATTCAAGATCCAGGTATTGCAGATCACCGATGCGTTCCTGGTATGGGCGGCATTCTGGCTCGCCAGCGCAATGCGCGGTTTCATCCGTGAGTTTTTATCGTTGTCCCCAGGAGAAGAGAACGGCCTCAGTGCGATGGCTTGGGTGCTGTATATTGCGGTTCCGTTCACCCCACTCATTCTGGAGCGCTTTTCCTTCTATACGCGGATGGGGCGAAAAACCACACGAACGGCGGTATGGCAGCTGATCCAGGGAGTATTTGTCATCACGCTGATCATCTCCCTGTTTGCCGTTTTCGCTCAACTCCCCGGCACCCGCCGACTCATTCTCGGGATCGGCGGGATATTCGTCTTCCTACTGCTGCTCACACGGGATCGAATCACCCGATCCTGGTTGGCCCGAAGGAGAAAACGCGGAATCGGCGCCGAACGGGTCGTGCTCGCAGGTTCGGAAGAGGAAATCTCCGATCTCATGTCGGATCTCGACCCTGACGCGATTTCGGGTTGGGAGATTGTCGAACACTTTGACCTATCAGCGAGACATTCCGAGGAGCTTTACGAGCTTCTCAAGAAGGAATCCATCGGACGGGTCATTTTCGCCACTGGCACCACCGAATTCGAAAAAGTAGCCCTGGCCATAGAGATCTGCGAGTTGCAGGGGGTCGAGGCCTGGATCGCGGCCTCATTCATCCGTGCCCAGATCGCGCGGCCGACCTTCGATTCCGTCGGATCAAAGCCGATGCTGGTGCTTCGCTCGACTCCTGAGCTTTCCTGGGAACTGATGTGCAAGGAACTCATCGATCGGATCGGCTCGCTGCTGGTGATTCTCTTTACGCTTCCCCTCTGGGTCATCGCAGCCATCGGCATCAAAATCACCAGTCCGGGCGCTCCCGTGATGTTCTCGCAGATGCGCGCCGGCAAGTATGGCAAACCCTTCCGGATGTGGAAATTCCGCACCATGGTGGCAAACGCCGAGGAACTCCTCCAGAAAACCAAGGAAGAGCACGGCAACCAGATGGAGGGGCCAGTATTCAAGCTCGATTCGGATCCTCGCATTTTCCCATTCGGGGCGTTTCTACGAAAACTCAGTATCGATGAGCTGCCACAGCTCATCAACGTCTTCACGGGGGACATGAGTTTGGTCGGCCCCCGCCCTCTCCCCCTTTATGAGGTTGAGGCTTTCGGAGAGATCTCGCACCGCCGTCGGCTCAGTGTGAAACCCGGTATCACCTGCGAGTGGCAAGCGGGCGGGCGCAACAAAATCACAAGCTTCGATGACTGGGTCGAAATGGATCTCCGCTATATCGATAATTGGTCGCTGTGGCTTGATTTCCAGATCATACTGCGAACCATCCCCGCCGTCCTGTTTGGCAAAGGCGCCAAGTAACTTCCTGCCCCCCCTGTTTGCCATGGCTGTGATTTCTTCGATATTCTGGGTCTTAGGACTCATCCTCTCCGTCACCCTGGCGCCCCAGCTGAGGGTCTGGACATGGGGGCCAACCATGCTCTGCTTCGCTTTCTCCGCGCTTTTCGCATTGCCGGCAATTTGGGGAGAGAGGAGGAACGGGAGCGATATGATCACCGTGGCTACCGGAGCTGCGCTCGTGTTCTGGCTAGCACTCAAGGCAGCCCTCACGCCTGTCCATGAGCTAGCGCAGGCAGACAGCCTACTGGTCTCGATGGCAGTTGCTACGTTCGTCTCGTTCCGCGCCGTAGGCCGGAGTGTCGCCGGCCTGCGCATCGTCATCGGAGGAATCGCGGCCCTCACGGTCGCCAGCCTGCTTGTCATGGCGATGCAACTGGAGCATCCCGGTTATTCTCCTGTCTTTCATCAGATCAATTCCTCCCATCCGTCGGGATTCTACGGCCACTACAGCTATGGAGGATCCTTCCTGATCGCTGTCTCACTACTCCTCGGCGGGCTCGCCATGCATTCCCGGGAAAACCGTGCCGTGAGGGTGATCCTCGGCATCATTGCCGTCCTCGGATTTTGCGGGATTTATTACACGAGATCTCGCGGAGCTATTTTCGGTGCCGCCGGTGGCTTCGGAGCATTGATAATCCTGACACTTGTCATCGGAAAACGGGACGACAAAAGGTGGTTCGCCCCCGCCGTAATTGCCATTCCTTTGATCGCTGCCGGGATCATCTTCGCGCTGCTCTCCGGCTGGTCGGACGCACAGGAGGCCAGGAGCGAGCTGCAAGGGGTCACCGGCCTTTTGGATAACTCGACACGATGGTATTTGGCTGGAATCGCGATCTCTTGCATCCAGCTCCACCCCTGGTGGGGAGGCGGCGCGCGCAGCTACAGTTGGGAATGCTTCCGCTTCTGGGATATCGAGGCCATGGGAATTGGCAGCAACAAGCCCGAGCACGTCCACAACGAGCTGCTGCAGACGGCCACCGATTATGGACTCATCGGAGCCACTCTACTCCTCGTTTTCCTGTCCTGCATCGTCATCGTCGCCATCGTCAGGATCGCCATGGAAAAGCGGGTGAGCGGCGGAGCACATGCCGATGGCTGGAGGATCGGAGGATTGGCTGGCCTCGCAGGGCTTTTCGTCCAGTCGAATTTCGAGGGAATATTCCGCATTGCACCCGGAGCGATCCTTCTTGCCCTTTGCATATCGGCGACCTGTTACCGCAAGAGTTCTGAGCCGGTCAAACCAACCGCACGGCCATGGTTTCGTTCATCTTTGGTTTCAATCCTCGGGCTTGCCGCCTGCATCTCACTTGCATTTGCCGGCGTGAAGGGGACAAGGGTTTCGATCATTCTGTGGCCGAGCTATTTCGGAGCGGAACCAACCGGCCATGAGACTGCCATCGACGCACTCACCCGTGCGATAGAAATCTGGCCGCTGCAGTCCCTGATTCAGAAGCGCGGATTATCCTGCCAGCACGCGGCTGCCAAGGAGACATCCGGTGAGACGGCGCGCACCTTCATCGAGCTGGCACGTAGGGATTTCCGAAGCGCATCAAATCTGAATCCTTACGACCCTGCCTCGGCGATGGGTTCTGCCAACCTCCTCAGCGCCCTCAAGCGAAATCCCGAAGCCGAAGCTGAATATACCCGAGCAATCAAGCTACAAGGCGGCATGGAGGCAGCCTTTAAAGCGAATTTCAGTGCGGCGAAGCATTATCATAGCAAGGCGCTTGAAAGTTACGATTCAACTCATCCTGCCGCCTCGCTAGCAGATTTCCAAATCGCTGTCCGCCATACCGAAAAAGCGTTCCATGATTCTTGGTTGTATGAGGCCGGAGATCACATCCTGCGCGTCCAGATGCACCAGAACTATGGACAGACGCTTGAAGCCCTCGGAGACTACAAGGGTGCGATGGAAGAGTATGATATCGCCGCGAAATTACGCTACGGGAGGAATTCGAATTACCATGCTGGCCTGCTTCTCGGCAGGCTCGCCGTGAAAAAATGGGCGGAACGGCGGCCTGAAGATGCGATGCAGTTGTTCATTCAGGCAAGCCAGCGGATCGGAGCAGCGGGCAACAACCTTCCGGAAGACGTAACCCCTGCAAAGAGAGACGAATATATGGCCTATGTCCGCGATACCATAAATTACCTGAAAGGCGCAGGAATCACTCCATCCGAAGCCGTTGATCTTGGTTCTGGAAAGTAGGTCGCGTACCTAACCGGCGGAAATTCTGCATTCAGGCCTAAAATTCAGTCAATGCGCGCAAAGTATTGCCGAGGTCGCTTAGCCTGTCAACAATCCCCCTGCTCATGAAAATCATCAGTGGAACAGCCCACCGCACCCTGGCAGAAAAAATTGCGGAATCACTCGGTCAGCCCTTGGCGGACGTCCAGGTGGACGCCTTTCCCGACGGGGAAACTGCAGTCAAAATCAACGAGAACGTCAGGGGCGAGGATGTCTTCATCATCCAGCCCTCCTGTCCGCCGACGAACCACAATATCATGGAGTTGCTCATCCTCGTGGATGCGGCCCGCCGCGCCAGTGCGGAACGGATCACGGCGGTCATGCCTTTCTTCGGCTACGCCCGACAGGATAGAAAAGACCAGCCACGCGTCCCCATCACCGCCAAGCTCGTCGCCAACCTACTCACTTCGGCCGGGGTCAACCGCGTCCTCACGATGGATCTGCACGCCCCTCAGATCCAGGGATTCTTCGATATCCCCGTTGACCATCTTTACGCCAAGCCGGTGCTCATCAGCTACCTCCGCGAGCGCCACCCCGACACCTCGAACCTCACCGTCGTCTCTCCGGATGTTGGCGGCGTGAAAATGGCCCGCGCCTACGCGGATGCCCTCGGTGCGGAACTCGCCATCGTCGCGAAGCACCGCATTTCCGCGACCCGGGTCGAGGCGATGAACGTCATCGGCGATGTCGAAGGCCGCGATGTCCTGCTCGTCGATGACATGACAGAAACCGCAGGAACCCTCTGCGCCGCCGCCGAAATCCTCCACAAACACGGTGCGAAACGCATTTTCGCAGGGGTATCCCACGCGATCATCAGCGACCTGGCCAACGAACGGCTCGCAAAATCGCACATCGAGGAGGTCATCACCACGGATTCCGTGCCCCAGGCATACGGCCCGAAAATCCATGCGGTCTCCATCGCCCCTCTGCTCGGCGAGGCGATCCGCCGCATCAACGGCGGCCAATCCGTCACCTCCCTGTTCTCCGTCTAGGAGCGGGGAGTCTGGAGCGGAGAGCCTGGAGCGAAGAGATAAACGCAGTAGCCACCCGTTTAACGGCTAACTCCTCTCCCCCTCTCCCCCTGATCACTGATCACTCGGCACTTATTCGACCTTAGACCCCCGAAGCCAGATCGCGTGGGGCGCAGCCCTTTACGCGACCTTAGACCCCCGAAGCCTGATCGCGTGGGGCGCAGCCCTTTACGCGACCTTAGACTCTTCCAACTTTCAGGCGCGGCCACCTTCACGGGTGCCGCGCTTTTTCGTTTCCCCATCACCCGGTCTGCAACATGCTTACCAGCAGCAACAACCCTCTTCATTCGGGTTTAAGATTTCCAAAATGACCACCTCCACCCGCGAACAACTCCGTATCGAAGGCTTCGACCTCATCGACGAACGACTCTCCTACCTTCTCGGCTGCCTGCAGGACGCCCTGGTCAGCGCTGGAGAGTCGGAACTCCTTCCCTACATGCCATGGTCAGGAAAGGTGCCGGAGGCCGGCTCAAAGACTCCGGACGGACTGCCCAAGCTCTACTCCATCGGCTTCCAGTTGCTCAATATGATCGAGGAGCGCGTCGCCGCCGAAATCCGCCGAGAGCGGGAAAAGGCGCTTGGTGCAGATTCCATCCGCGGCCTCTGGCCCCAGGCGCTACGCGACCTCCAGAAAATCGGCCTGAAACCCGCGCAGATTCTGGAAGTGCTCGGTGAAGTCCACGTCGAGCCAGTCCTGACCGCCCACCCGACCGAGGCGAAACGCGAGTCCGTCCGCGCCCGCCAGCGCTCCCTCTACGCGGAACTCGTCCGCAACGAATACCCAAAATACACCGAACGCGAGAAGCGCCGCATCCGCGAACGCGTCGTAACCACCCTCGAGACCCTCTGGCTCACCGCGGAGATCCACCTGGTCCGCCCGGATATCAGCTCGGAATTGCGCAACGCCGTGCATTATCTCCGCGATCTTTTCCCGACCGCCATCAACCGCCTCGACCTCCATTTCACCGAAGCATGGCGCGATGCCGGGCTGCCGCTCGATCTACTCCGCTCCGCCGGCAACATCCCGCGCCTTAGCTTCGGCTCATGGATCGGGGGGGATCGCGACGGCCATCCGCTGGTCACCCCTGCGGTCACGGAATTCAGCCTCGGTGAACTGCGGAAGGCCGCCTTCCAGCTGCTTGAAACGGAACTCCGCAACCTCGCCGCACTGCTCACTGTTTCCCGCCACCTCACCGAGGTTCCCGAGGAATTGCAGGAGCGCATCGACGAGCTCACCTTCATCATCGGCAACCAAAGCGACGTGAAGGAAATCCTCGATCGCCAGTCCGAGGAACCGTGGCGGCAGCTCGCCAGCCTCATGGCGCTGCGCCTCAATGAGCAGACCAAAGGCAAGTCCGGCTACACCACTCCGGCCGAGCTCACCGCAGATCTCGATCTCATTTCCCGCACCCTCTCCGCATCCGGCTGCCGCCTCCTTGAGGAACAGGCCATCCGCCCGGTGCGCCACAAGATCGAGATGTTCGGCTTCCACCTCGCTACACTCGACGTCCGCCAGAACTCGGAGTTCCACGACCAGGCGATCGCCGAAATCCTCACTGCGGCAGGCATCGCGGACGGCGCGGATTTCCCGAAATGGCCGGAGGAAAAACGCATCGCCTTCCTCAACGCGGAACTGCAGTCGAACCGCCCCTTCCTCCACGACGGCACCCGTGTCGGTGAATGCGCCGACAACGTCCTCGACACCTACCGCGTCCTCGTCCGCCACCATCGCGATTGGGGCACCGAGGGCCTCGGCTCGCTCATCGTCTCGATGACACGCCAGTTCTCGGATCTGCTTTCTGTCTATCTTCTCGCCCGCGAGGCGGGGCTCATGATCCAAACCCCGGACGGAATGGCCTGCCAACTCCCTGTCGTTCCTCTGTTCGAAACGATAGACGATCTCCACAACTCCCCGGGCATACTCGGAGCCTTCCTCGACCACCCGCTCACCGCACGCTCCCTCAAGAGCATGGCCAAGCCAGAGCAGCAGATCATGCTAGGCTACTCCGATTCCAACAAAGATTGCGGAATCCTCGCGGCTCAGGTCGCCCTCCAGCGCGCCCAGTCGAAGCTCACAAAAACAGGTCAGGAAAAAGGCGTGAAGCTCTGCTTCTTCCACGGCCGCGGCGGCACGATCTCGCGCGGCGCCGGGCCGACCCATTGGTTCATGGCCGCCCTCCCGCACGGCGCGATGTCCGGCTCCTTCCGGATGACCGAGCAGGGCGAAACCATCGCCCAGAAATACGCCAACCTCGCCAACGCCACCTACAACCTGGAGCTACTCCTCGCCGGTGCGGCGATCAACACCGCCCGCCACAAACACCTCCCGGAAACACCCGACCCCGCCGAGCGCTTCCTCGATACTCTCTCTGACTCCTCACAAAAGACCTATCAGGCACTGCTGCGCTCCGAGGGCTTCATCGAGTTCTACCGCCAGGCAACTCCCATCGACGCCTTGGAAAACTCCCGCATCGGTTCACGCCCGGCCCGCCGCACCAGCAAAAAATCCCATTCCATTTCCGATCTCCGCGCGATCCCGTGGGTCTTCTCATGGACCCAGGCACGCTACTATTTACCCGGTTGGTTCGGCGTCGGCACCGCGCTTTCTCAGCTCAAGAAATCTTCCCCGGACGATTTCGCAGCCCTCAAGGACGCACTCGGAAAATCCACTTTCCTCGCCTACGTCCTCACCAACGTCGAGACCAACCTCGCCTCCGCGAACCTCGACCTGATGAATGCCTACGCAGAACTCGTCGCCGACCCCGCGCTTCGCGAAACATTCACCAAGCGCATCACCGACGAATTCGAGCTCACCGAAAAACTCCTCACCGAACTCTTCGATGGCTCGATGGCCGACCGCCGCCCGCGCATGGCCAAGACCCTGCAAATCCGCGAGGAACCGCTCAAAATTCTTCACCACCAGCAGATCGCCCTCCTCCGTGAATGGCGCGGCCACATCGAAAAGGAAAACCAGACCGCCGCCGACGCACTCCTGCCCAAGCTCCTGCTCTCCATCAACGCCATCGCGTCGGGGCTCCGCACAACGGGGTAACAAGGAGGGGCTGCATTCTGCTGCCCGGTGCGTTGGGAAATGGCCGCGGTTGTTCCGTAGCCAAGGGAGATCCGCTCAGCTTCCGTCACCCCCTAAGGGAAGCGCTGAACAAAGCCGCATTCGGGGCAATGCGAAGCATCGTGGACAGGGCCTCGATCCCGCATCTATTTTGGGCTGCAGCCTCCACAATTCGCCCCACCTCAGAACTGAGGAGGGATGATGAGCTCGTCGCCTCCTTCGCGGATCGCCTCGGAAAGACCGCGTGAACGTCACCTACCAAAGGCTAGTCAATCGCGAGGTCAACGTCATCTGCGATTACTACGACGGAAAATCGCCGGGTCTTGGCAACCGCTTCCTCCACGAAGTCATCGCGTCGGGGCTCCGCACAACGGGGTAACAAGGAGGGGCTGCATTCTGCTGCCCGGTGCGTTGGGAAATGGCCGCGGTTGTTCCGCAGCCAAGGGAGATCCGCTCAGCTTCCGTCACCCCCTAAGGGAAGCGCTGAACAAAGCCGCATTCGGGGCAATGCGAAGCATCGTGGACTGCTGCAGCCTCCACAATTCGCCCCACCTCAGAATTGAGGGGGGATGATAAGTTCGTCGCCTGCCTGTGGCTCAACCGGGCCGAAGCCGGGCATCGGGCCGCCCGGCAACACCCACGATTCAAATGGACTTACCTCTTCCACCCAACTATAGTCGTCACCATGAAAGTCGAGGAACTCGTCGAAGAGGTGCTTCAACTGCCCGAGCCAGAAAAATCGGAAGTCGTCCGGCGTGTGCTTGAGCAAATGGAGCAAGCCCGGGATGAACAGGAACTCCTCGACGAAGCTGAAAGCCGGGACAAGGAAATGGATTCCAACCCCTCAAGCGTCCTTTCCGAAAAGGAATTCCTCGCCTCCTTCGCGGATCGCCTCGGAAAGACCGCGTGAACGTCACCTACCAAAGGCTAGTCAATCGCGAGGTCAACGTCATCTGCGATTACTACGACGGAAAATCGCCGGGTCTTGGCAACCGTTTCCTCCACGAAGTCATCGCGTCGGGGCTCCGCACAACGGGGTAACAAGGAGGGGCTGCATTCTGCTGCCCAGTGCGTTGGGAAATGGCCGCAGTTGTTCCGTAGCCAAGGGAGATCAGCTCAGCTTCCGTCACCCCCTAAGGGAAGCGCTGAACAAAGCAGCATTCGGGGCAATGCGAAGCATCGTGGACTGCTGCAGCCCGCTGCCGCCGTGAGGCTACGCAGCCTGCTGCTGCCTCGACATGCTCGGCTCCCTGCGTGCCTGAAATCCCCAAACCTTCCGCCAGCGCCAAGTATTTTCTCCGCGCAGGTCGGCCCGACAGCAGGCAGTCTGGGCCACGGCGGCAGCGGGCTGCACGCAGTCCACGGACAGGGTCTCGATCCCGCGCATCTATTTTGGGCTGCAGCCTCCACAATTCGCCCCACCTCAGAATTGAGGAGGGATGATGAGCTCGTCGCCCGCCTGTGGCTCAACCGGGCCGAAGCCGGGCATCGGGCTGGCGATAGCTCCCTGCGCAGTTACTTCCGTGACCGTCACCCTACCGAGTATTCCGGTGTTGCGGCGGATCGCGAGAATGGAGCCCGCCTGGACGTGATCAGGCATGACGATCTCGATAGTCACAAAACCTCCGAGTTCGGCGCTTATGATGTATTCACTCACCTTGCCGATGAGCAGGGCGTCGCGGATCATACGGGCGCGGCGCAGCTCGTTGTCGCACTTCTCAAGCTCCCGCTGGCCAATCAATCCTGCCTCGTCGCGGAACGTCTCCGCCTCTTTCTCGGCGTCTTCCTTCTCCTCCGCGAGTTCGGCGATCTCCGCCTCTTTCCTAGCGAGCTCGGCTTTCATTTTCTCAATCTCGGAGGGGCCGGCGGTTTCCGGGACGGGATTACTGCGGACCTCGCGGAGCTGCTTCTCAAGCGAAAACCTGTCCTGCTCGATGCGAAGCTGGTCGATCTGGCGGCGCATCATCACAATATCATCCTGCGGGGCGTTCCTCACCCCGTCCTTCATCCCCTGGAATGAGAGCACCACCGCCGCAAGCAGCAGCGCGAATGTGGCTCCCAGTAAAATCGTCATCGTGTTCACCCGGCGAAAATGTCCCTCATACCCGGCAATGTCAACGAGTCCCTCAGCGTGCTGCGCCTGCCGGGAAATCCTCCCTCCGGAAACGATCGGTGTTGGACGTCCGCCTGCGGATAGCCAATGATCACGGACGTGGATCTGTTCTCCGACATCCCCAAGAAGCCGGCGAAAGCCCTGTCCGTGACCCAACTGGTGCGGAAAATGAAGCGCGCCATCGAGTCGGAAGTCGGCAGGGTATGGATCGAGGGAGAGGTCTCGAACCTCAAGAAACAGGGCAGCGGCCACTGGTATTTCTCGCTCAAGGACGATGGTTCGCAGATCCAGTGCGCGATGTTCGGAGCGCGCAACAAGGAGGGTTCCGAAGCGCTTGAGGACGGGGCGAAGGTTCGAGTCTTTGCCGATGCGACGATCTATCTCGCCCGCGGCCAGCTGCAAGTCATCGTGGAAAGGGCCGAACGCTCCGGCCAAGGGGATCTGCAGGCACGCTTCGAGGCGCTGAAGCGCAAACTCCATGCCGAAGGGCTTTTCGATACATCCCGCAAAAAAGCCCTGCCCGCCTTCCCGCGCACCATCGGCATCGTCACCTCCCCCACCGGCGCGGCAATCCAGGACATCCTGAACATCCTCACCCGCCGCGCCCCCTGGGTGCAGCCGGTTCTTTTCCCGGTCCGTGTGCAGGGAAAAGGGGTCGAGCGCGAAATCGCCTCCGCGATGGAAAAACTGAACTCACCCGAGAAATTCGGCTACCCCCGCTGCGACCTGATCATCGTCGGCCGCGGCGGCGGATCACTTGAGGATCTCTGGTGCTTCAACGAGGAAATCGTCGTTCGCGCCATCGCGACCTCGAAAATCCCGGTCATTTCCGCCGTGGGCCACGAAATCGATTTCACCATCGCGGATTTCGCGGCGGATCTCCGCGCCCCGACGCCCAGTGCCGCCGCCGAGCTCGCCGTTCCCGACGCTGCCGAGCTCCGCTCCACCCTCAGCGGCTTGCGCAACCGCATGGGTCGCGCCCTCAGGAATCTCCTGCGCGAGCCCACCCAGCGCCTCGATTCACTGCGGAGCGAGCTGACCCAGGCCGCCGCCGCCGGTGTCATGCTGCGCGATCAGTCCCTCCGCGAGATCCGGCTCCGCCATGGGGCCTTGCATCCGATCCGGGTGGTCGAACGCCGGCTTGAAAAACTCGCCGCTCTCGGAAAGGATCTCAGCAATCTCACCGCACAACAGGTCAACAACCGGTCTGAGCAACTCAAGCGCATGGAAAATATGATCCGAACCCTCGGCCCCGAATCCGCCTTCCGCCGCGGCTTTTCCATCACCATGAACGAAGATGGAGGCATCCTCCGCTCCGCCAAATCGGCAAAATCCGGCAAAACCATCCGCACCCGCCTCATCGACGGCGAACTCATTTCTGTAGTGAAAAAATAAAAATCAGCCGCCATGCCCGAATTTACCTTTCCGCTCTCCATCATCGTCCTCGCTTACATTGCGACGGCCATCCTGCTCGTCATCATGATCCTCCTGTTTCGCATGAACGGCAGGATCACCGCCCTTTCCGCGAAACTCGGCCGCAACAGCCGCGCCGCGAAACTCACGGAGCCGGGTGCCGAGCCCAACGTCGCCGAGGTCGGCCCAGGCACAGCCTTCGATGAGTTTCTCAAAGAAGATCCTGAACGCCGCTCGCTGGCGAAAAAGGAGCAGTTCAAGGCCTACCGGAAATGGCGCTCCGACAAGGGGCTCAACTGGTCTACGAAGGATTGAAAGACATCTTTCCTTGCCCTCCACCTCATCCTAACCTCCCTTCAACACGTAGAACAAAAAGCACTATGAACCTTACCCTGAAAGTCTGGCGTCAGACCGGACCCCGCTCGAAAGGAAGTATCAATACCTATCCTGCGGAGAATATCCCGCAGGAAGCCTCTTTCCTGGAAATGCTCGATATCGTCAACGAACGCATCATCGAGGACGGCGACGATCCAATCCATTTCGACCACGACTGCCGCGAGGGCATTTGCGGAGCCTGCTCACTCACCATCAACGGCGTCCCGCACTCCAAGGACAAGGGCATCACCACCTGCCAGGTCCACATGAGGAAATTCAAGGACGGCGACACCATCTGGATCGAGCCGTTCCGCGCCGACCCATTTCCCGTCATCAAGGATCTCATCACCGACCGCGGTGCCTTTGACCGCATCATCGCATCCGGCGGCTACATCGATATCCGTACCGGATCCGCTGTGGATGCAAACTCCCTCCCCATCGCCAAGGACGACGCCGACAACGCCTTCGACGCCGCCGCATGCATCGGCTGCGGTGCCTGCGTCGCAGCCTGCAAGAATGCCTCCGCCATGCTTTTTGTCGCCGCAAAGGTTTCCCACCTAGGCCACCTGCCGCAGGGTCAGCCCGAGCGCCGCAAGCGCGCGCTCTCCATGGTCCGCCAAATGGACAAGGAAGGCTTCGGCAACTGCACCAACCAATATGAGTGCGAGGCCGCCTGCCCAAAGGAGATTTCCGTCGACCACATCGCCCGCCTCAACCGCGATTTCGGAAAAGGCGTGCTGGCAGAGCAGTTCGCATGATTCACCGCAAAGCCCTGCCATGAAGCCCTCCGCCATCGCTTTGCTCGCAGGATTCGCAATCATCCTGGGAACGACGGTTGCAGAAGAACCAAACAAACAACCAGCCATGGAAATCCTCAAGCAAGCGCCGGCGGAACCGACCGAAAAGATCGTCAAAACCGACGAAGAGTGGAAGAAATCCCTGACACCGGAGCAATACCACATCCTCCGCGAGTCCGGCACGGAGCCCGCCAACGGCGAGGTCTATCACGAATTCAAGGAACAGGGCGAGGGAGCCTACCACTGCGCTGGCTGCGGCGCCCTGCTTTTCTCCTCCAAGCAGAAGTTCGATTCCCGCTGCGGCTGGCCGTCCTTCTACGATCCCGCAAAAGCCCAGAACGTGACCACCAAGACCGACCTTGCCGGCGGAAGAGTCCGCGTTGAGGTGAATTGTGCCAAATGCGACGGCCACCTCGGCCACGTCTTCGAGGGCGAGGGTTTCGACACCCCCACCGACAAGCGCTACTGCATCAACGGCGTCGGCCTCAAATTCGTCCCCACTGAAAAATAGCTGGGGCATCCTACCCTAGGCCGTTCTAGGAGGCGTCCCGCCTGCCGTCTTCATTAGAATTTAAAGTTTAGAATTTAAAGTTTAGAACTTGCTCCCCGCCCCGTTGGAAACATCATAGAGACTCACCCGGCGGCTTGGCGGAATTGGTAGACGCGCTCGACTCAAAATCGAGTTCCTTGTGAGTGTGGGTTCGATTCCCACAGCCGCTACTCTTCTTTTTCCCTAACCCTGTAGCATGGCTAACCCGCGAAGCATCGGCATCATCGCTGGAAACGGCGTATATCCGGAAACCTTCGTCCGCGCCGCACGCCTCCGCGAGCCTTCCACCCGCCTCGTGGTCGTCGCTTTCGAAAACGAAACCCGCCTAGATCTCGAACCTCAGGTCGATGCCTTGCAGTGGTTCCGCGTCGGCCAGCTTTCAAAGCTGATCAAATTTTTCCTCAAGGAGGGAGTGACGGAAGCCGTCATGATGGGGCAGATCTCGCCCGACAACCTCTTTAAACTCCGCCCCGACCTCCGCATCCTGATGATGCTAGCACGGGTAAAAAAACGCAATGCGGAGACCCTCTTCGGAGCCATCGCCGAAGAAATGGCCAAAGACGGCATCACCCTCCTGCCCGCCACCACATTCCTCGAGGATCACCTCCCCCCGGAAGGCCACGTGGCCGGCCCGGTCATCAAGCCGCGCACCCTCTCCGATCTTGAATACGGATTCCAAATCGCCAAGCAAACCAGCGCCCTCGACATCGGCCAGTCCGTCGTCGTCCGCCACGGCACCATCCTCGCCGTCGAGGCCTTCGAAGGCACCAACGCCTGCATCCACCGGGGCGGGGAACTCGGACGCAACAAGGACACCGTCCTAGTGAAAGTCTCTAAACCCAACCAGGACTTCCGCTTCGACGTTCCCGTCATCGGCCCGCAAACCATCGAGAACTGCGCCAACGCCGGCATCATCGCCATCGGCATCGAAGCCGGAAAAACACTTCTCCTCGAAAAGGAAACTGTCCAAAAACTCTGCGCCCAACACAAGGTGGCCATCCACGCCCTGTAGTGGTGACTTTCAGTCGCCACTACCCACCGCCATGTCCGCCATCTCTCCCCTTCTTCTCCTAGGCCTTTTCTTCGCCTCAATCGCCCACGCGCAGGAGCCGGTCAAAGACCTCCCCCCCGCCACCCCGGAATCCATCGCCACCTCGATCACCCGCGGCGTCGATTTCCTCATCGCAGATCAGAACAAAAACGGCTCCTGGGGCAGCGCCACCCGGACCAAGGACATCAACATATACGCCCCCCTTCCCGGAGCCCACCATGCCTACCGCGCCGGAGCCTCAGGCCTCGCCCTTTCCGGCCTCCTCGATGCCGCAGACAAGCGCCCGGAAGCCACCGCTACCATCGGAAAGGCCACTGCCTGGGCCGTCGAAAACCTCCCGAAGCTCCGCCGCGCCGACCAGACCACCACCTACAACATCTGGGGCCACGCATACGGGCTGCGTGCCCTCACCCGTCTCCACCAGCGCGAAACCGATCCAGAAAAGAAAGCCCTCTACAAAACCCTGGCCCAGGGGCAGATCAACCTCGTCGGTCGCTACGAGGACATCAACGGCGGCTGGGGCTACCTCGATGTCTTCGACGATTTCACCTCACAGAAACCCACCGGCATCACCACCTCCTTCAGCTCCGCCACCGTCCTTCTCTCCATGCATGAAGCCCGCGAAATACTCGGTGTCACGCTGAACGAAAAGATCGTCTCCTCGTCATTGAATTCCATCAAGCGCCAGCAGTTCCCAGACAAGTCCTACGCCTACTCGCACCTCCACATCAAGCGTCCACGCGCCTCCATCAACAGACCCGCCGGCTCCCTCGCCCGCTCCCAGGCATGCAACGCCGCTCTCCGCGCCTTGGGCCGCGAAGGCATCACCGACGAGGTCATCATCGAATGGGCCGACCGCTTTCTGGCCCGCGAAGGCTGGCTCTCCATCGCCCGCAAGCGCCCCAAGCCGCACGATATACACTTCAAGATCTCCGGCTATTTCTACTACTACGGTATCTACTATTTCACCGAATCCGTCCGTCTCCTGCCTCCGGAAAAGCAAAAAATCTACGCCGAAAGACTCGCCGCCCTGATCCTTTCCAAACAAGAAAAGGACGGCTCATGGTGGGACTACCCACTCTACGACTACCACCAGCCCTACGGCACCGGCTACTGCCTCATGGCCCTGGCGTGGTGCAGGGATGCGATGTAGCGGTGACCTCCGGTCGCCACTCCGCCCGTTGACATCTGATGTATTATCGTCTAGCATCTAATGCATGAGAACCACGCTCGATCTCGAAAAACCCGTTCTGGACGGACTCAAGAGCCTCCAGAAAAAGGAAAAACTCCCGCTCGGTAAAATCGCATCCCGGCTCCTTGCCGAGGCGCTCGACCGGGAAACATCACGCAAGCCCTCCGCAACCAGCTTCGAATGGACGTCCTCCCCGATGCGGTCGAAAGTCGATCTCGCCGATAAGGACGCCATCTACCGTGCCATGGAAACACCATGAGCTATTCCATCGATGCGAACCTGCTCCTCTATGCGAGCGACAACAGCTCACCGCAACACGGATCCGCCATGGATTTCATGCTCTCCCGCCCGGAAGATCCCGATCTCCTCTGCCTCACCTGGCCGACCTTGATGGCCTACCAGCGCATCGCCACGCACCCATCCATATTCTCCTCCCCCTTGTCGCCGGCGGCAGCCTGGGAAAACATCCGCAAGCTCCTCGAACTCCCGCGCAGCCGGATCATCGCCGAGGAGGAAGGGTTCGCGGATGACTACGCCGCCGTCTCGGCAAGCATTGTCGTCCGTGGAAACCTCGTTCCCGATGCCCACATCGCCACGATCCTGCGCCAGCACGGGGTCAAACGAATCTACACCGCAGACACGGACTTCCTGAAATTCGGTTTCCTGGACGTCGTCAACCCACTCCTCTGACGCAACGTAGCGGTGACCTTCGGTCGCCACTACCATCCGTTGACATCATCCTGGTGGTTCGGATTTCTTAAAACGAAGGATGGATGCGCCGAAGATTTGTGGGAGTGCTGGGAGGAATTCTTAAAATTCTCGCCGACAGGAGCCTTTCCCGCGATGGAGTTCTCAACGAAATCTCATTCACGGATTAGGAAAATGAAAATCAACAGGAGGCAGCAGAGATCGCTGAGAATCAAAAAACTGACTCCATACGAATCGTGTATCCCAACTCACCTTCGGGGTGAGCCCACGATTCCCGCAACTCATTCATCCTCTGCTTCCTTCCTTTCCTCCTGTTCAAATCATCTTCCTTTTTAGGCTGATCGTAGGATTCCCGCCTACAGCCCCCGCCTACAGCCCCCGCCACCTCACGTTCCGGATCACCCCCGTCGTTTGCCACGTCGCCAGCCCGAAGGGCGCGCACTCGGTGATCGGCCCATCCCTCAGCGAAAGGGTTTTCCCAGTCGTATCCACATCGACCACCTTCTCGCCGTCGATCCAGGCAGCGATCTTCTTCCCTTCCCTCACCAGCCGGATCCGGTACCACACATCCGTCTCAAATTTATGGTAGGAAGTCGTTTCGTTCTCGGACGCATCCTTGCCATCGATCGAGGAAATGCCGACCAGGCTCCCTCCCCAACCCCCCACCACAAGCGTCACGCATTCGCCCCCTTCCCTCACCGGAAAAGTGACCGCGCAAAAGAAATCCGTGCCGTCCACCCGCTTCGCCATCAGCTCCAGCTCGAAAGGCGGCGTGGGAACCTGCCCCTGCCATTTCACCGCCGTGAGCCCCTCCCCCCAGCCAATCCTCAGTGGCTCGCCGACATCGATCTGCCCGCCGCTCATTCCCTCCCAATCATCCCTCATCTCGATCCAGGGATTCTCGGCAACTGCGGCCTTTTCGCGCCCGCAACCGGCAACTGCCAGCCCCGCAAGCATGATCCCGATCGACTTCCTCCGTTTCATTCAACGAATCATACAAATCCCACCCCGGATGTCTTCATCCGAAATTGAGGCGATTGAATCAGGATTTCCTGGAGACTCACTCCTCGATCTTCGCCGCTTCAGCGAAAGCCTCGTAAATGGCAATATTCCCGTCCTCCATCTTCGTTGGCTCTCCTCCTACGGTTCCCTTCAGAACCATTTCGTAGCTGGCGAAACCCCGTAAACCGAGAATGAGCGGGGTATCTTCCTTCGCATCGGGAAGCTCCTTGGATGCGATGGCGGCCGCTTGCCATGCGATCTCCCCCAGCCCTTCCTTCACGGTAGGGCTGATCCGGCTCGGTCGGCCCTGATCAAAAACGGAAGCGCCGTATCTCAGGAAAGGGAGTGAACCCACGGCAAGACACTGCATTTCCCCCGGGATCTCACTTCCGAGTGGGTGAGGCGGGCTGCTAGATTTTTAAAGTGGGCTGACCGAGCCGGATCAGCCCTACCGGGTGAGAAACACCGATAAAAATCACACAATCCAGAACTCAAAAGCCACCGCATACCACGGGCGCAAGCCGCTCCGGGAAAATTGAAGTTTGAGTTTTGGGTCATGAAATTTAGTGTCTGCGCATGCTCTCCACAGAAAAGCTCACCGGCTTCGCCGACGAAGCCTCCCGCGACATCGACAAACAAATCGAGGCCACCAAAGCCCTCGGCTGGTCCGCGATCTCCACCCGCATGATTGGCTCCGCAAATATCCACGACATGCCGGAGGACGAGTTCCAGGCCGCCGCCGACAAGCTCGACGCCGCAGGCATCGCCGTCCCCGAGTTCGGCTCCGCGATCGGCAACTGGGGCAAGAAAATCGATTCTGATTTCTCCATCACCCTCGCCGAGATCGACCGTGCGATCCCGCGGATGAAACGCCTTAAAACCCCAATGATCCGCATCATGTCATATGCGCAGGAGCCATGGGGAACCGACCAGAACGAGCAGGAGCGCTTCCGGCGCCTACGCGAAATCGTGAAACGTTTCTCCGACGAAGGCCTCACCGCGATCCACGAGAACTGCATGAACTGGGGCGGCTTTTCCGCAGAGCACTCCCTCCGCCTCGTCGAGGAAGTGCCCGGCCTCAAGCTCGTCTTCGACACCGGCAATCCGGTCTTCCAGCGCGACCGCTCGAAGGCCGAGCCATACCCGTGGCAGGATCCCATGGAGTTCTGGCTGAAAGTAAAAGAGCACGTCGCCCACATCCACATCAAGGACTGCATCAACCCCGTCTCCGACGACGTCGAGCCAGAATACACCATGCCCGGCGACGGCCAGGCGAAGCTAAAAGAAATCCTCACCGACGCCCACAAATCCAACTACGACGGCTGGATCGCCATCGAGCCCCACGTCGCCACCGTCTTTCACGCCCCCGATCCCGACGCCGTCGATTGGCAGCAATGCTACGACTCCTACGTCGAATACGGCCGCCGGTTCGTGCGCCTCATCGCGACCCTGTAGCGGCGATCTTCGGTCGCCGATCACCAGCCTAGTCCAGCGGGTGACGCGATCGCAGCCCCGGATAGCGACCGAATCCTCTGTCCAGGGTTATCCATTCGCAGCCGGTCTCTACCGCCAGAGCCGCGTGATACGCATCCGGCACGAGATTTCCCCGTGCATCCGCCCGTTTGCATAGATCCATGAAAATCATCCAGTGGTTCGAACCCGGCGAAAGGATGCGGACAGCCTCCCTGCTACGGAGGTCTTCCGCAAATTCTAGGGCTGCCGCCAGCGGACTCGGTTCCCTGAAAATCTTCGGATGAGTCACGACCCTTAGAAATCCGCTAAGCACTAGCTCGGAAACCGCGACCCCGACAGGATCTTCGAGCGCACCTTCCAGCCAGGCCTTCATTTCCCCATGCAGATCCGCATCCTCGCGATGCACCTGGACCAAGACATTCACGTCGAGCAGTTTCATCACGAACCCATGAGTTCCTCCAGGGAGGCGTTGGAATGGAGATCCACCCCCGGCTGGGTTCCGCTGCCGGAAAATGTCTTGAAGGGCTTCGGTTCTTCCCGCGCCGCTGCCCCGGGCAGGGAGATCAGGGTCACGGTCAGTGCCTCATCAATGACCTCTCCCAAACTGCAGTTCCGCTCCACCGAAACCCTTTTCGCCACTTTCAGAAGATGATCGGAAATGGAAACCGTCGTTCTCATGCATCAAAACATCAGATCATTGCATCATGATGTCAAGTGATGACTTTACCATCGATTTTAAGCGATTCACCCACGCCCCCCCCCGGCCAGACCACGGAATCCACCACCCGCGCGGCTTTCCCAATCATAGCGCCTTTTCCGATCACGCTGTTTTCGATGACCGCGCCCTCGGCGATCATCGCCTCTGGGTGCACGGGCTCCTGTAGGGCTAGCTCGCGATGCGCGGCGAGGTAGCTTTCCACATCACCGAGATCCATCCACTCACCCTCGTCCAGCACCACCGCGCCGATGCCGCCCTCGCGCACGAGTTCCTGAAAGGCGGGGATCACCGCGATCACCTCCCCCGCCGGGATACGTTTGAGAAATTCCTTTTCCACACAGTAGATCCCCGTGAACACATGCGTGCCCGGCAGGCCTTTGACCTCGCTGCGCACATCCTCCACCCGGCCGCCATCGCCTAGGGAAATTTTCTTCGCCCCACCCCCGCTGCGCAGCGCCAGGGTCACCTCGTCACAGCTGGCCTCGTGTGCTTCCACCAGCTTCCGCAGATCCATCGAGGAGAAAATGTCGCCGTTGTGAATCAGTAGGCTGCCGTCCTCCACCCAAGCTTCGATATTCTTCAGCCCTCCTCCTGTCTCCAGCAGCACCGGCTCATGAAAAAACGTCACATCCCTCCCGCCGCCGAAGCCCTCCCATTTTTCCGGAAGGTGATGAGTGTTGATCCCGAACCTCTTGCACCCAATCGCCTCGCAAGCCTCCACCGCCCACATCGCCAGCGGCTTGTGGAAAAGCGGTACCAGCGGCTTCGGCAACAGATCCGTCAGCGGTCGCAACCGCGTCCCCAACCCCGCCCCGAGAATAAATGCCTGAGTGATCATCTGCAGGCAGACTAAAAATTCAAAACTTAAAATTCAACTCTCAACGAAGACGCAAGCGAAGTTCGCTCCGTGAGATACTACTTCCCACCCTGTCCCACTTGGAAAAGAACGTTCTGCTTATGAAAAAACCCAGCCTCGTCTCCGCTTCCACCTGCCCCCTTCTTCCTTGCAAGTTGAGATTTGAATTTTGAATTTTCAGTGAGTCCTCAAACCATCTACCAACTCCGCCGCAACCTCCGGATCCTCCGCTGCGAACAACAGCGCCATTAGCATCGCACGCGCCGAGCTGTCACCGCCCGCCATCGCATTGTCGCTGATCGTTTGCTCGAAATCCATTTCCGGTCTCAGCAGGAAATACAGCGCCAGCGGGAACGCCTGGCTCACCTCGCAGGCCTGCCCCAGATTCTCCGCCACCGTAAGGTAAGCCTCGTCACGCAGTTCTTTCGTTCTCTCCATGTGCTCCTGCGCATGCAGCTTTTTGTAGCGACCTTCCGCCGCCGCCCTGTCCATCGCGTCCTCAAAGATATCGCCCGCATCCACCGCATACGCAGCCCTTGTGAAAAATTCCGCCGCATCCGCCACCTGGTCATCCCCGTGGGTCAAATCCGTCTGCGCTCGCACCGCTTTCACCGCATCCTCAAGCGGTAATCCCAGATCCAGTATCGCCGCAATCCGCGCCGCGCCACCGAGATCACTTGATGGCGAGGGTGCCATCCCCTCCGCCCTCCGCGTCTCCTTCGAGGCTCCGTCCACATAGCCACCGTAGCCCTCCATCGCCGCCAACCAATCCTCGCGCCAGCCATCCGCATCAAATCCCTCCCGCGTCTCCAGCGAGTCCCGAAGCATCACCGCCTGGTCTCCGTAATGCGTCTGATCTCCCGCCCTCTTGTCATCGTGGTAGTCGGACATCGGCTCCGCGAACTCCACCACTCCCTCCGGGAAAGCCTCGATAATCTCCTCCTGATCATACACCCAGTGCGCTCCCAGAGAGAGCGCATCCGCCACCAAAGCCGTCTTTAAAAAACCATCCATACGCAGAAAAGACCACACCCCTCGCAGGATTTCAACAAGCTTCCGTCAGCAAGACGCAAGGAATTAGGAGAAGGGTGTTTCCCAAGCCCTTTCCATCAAGCGGAGTCTTCTCTGCCTATCCTCTGCAAAGGGGTTGGAAACACCCTTCTCCAAACCGCCCTCTCGAGCGAATTAGTAACCCACCAAATTCTATTGACAGCATATACCCTTATCAGCATATAAGCCCGCATGGAAGTCATCAATATCTACAAATGCCTGTGCGACGAGCAGCGACTGCGCATTTTAAACCTGCTCAAGGACGGGCCGCTGTGCGTGTGCCACCTGATGGAGATCTTGGGATCGGACCAGGTGAAAATTTCCAAGCAGCTGCGCTACATGAAGGGCATGGGGCTGATAGCGGGGGAGCGGGTGGCGCAGTGGATGGTTTACCGCGTGGCGGAAACCGACAGCCCGCTGCTCGAGGAAAACCTGAAATGTCTCCAGGACTGCGCCGCTGAGCGGCTTGGCTTCGCCCGTGATTCCGCCCACCGCAAATCCCTCCTCGCCAAGCTCAAATCCGAGCCCAACGCCTGCTCCTCCGCAATTCTTCCCTTTCTCCAAGCCACATCATGAAACCGAAAGTTCTTATCCTCTGCACCGGAAACTCCTGCCGAAGCCACATGGCGGAAGGCATCTTGCGAAACGCCGCCGGCGATCTCATCGAAGTCCACAGCGCTGGATCGAACCCAGCCGGCTACGTCCACCCGGCAGCCATCGCGGCGCTGGGGGAGATAGGGATCGATATTTCCGCACATACTTCAAAGCACCTCGACGAGTTCATGGAGAGCGGGATCACTACGATCATCACGGTCTGCGGAAATGCGGATCAGGCATGCCCGGCGTTCCCGGGGAAAGTGACGCGCTATCACTGGGGCTTCGAGGATCCGCCGAAAGCGATACGCCCGGGCGAGACGGAGGCAGGCGCCTTCCGCCGCATCCGCGATGAGATTCGCAACGTGTTCGAGGCCTATGCGGCGGGCATCAAAGACTCGTCCGCCAATTGATCAGAATTTCCCCAAGCACCATAGCAATGAAAGATACTGAAACCACGACGCCACCTGTGAAATCCGATACCAAGCAGCAGGACGACAAGCGCGGGCTTTTCCGCCGCATGTTCCTGAAGCTGGATGAGTCCATGAAACGCAAGGCCGATGAAAAGCACCGCGAGGGCAATTGCTGCGGCCCGAATGAAAAGGGAGGCGGGGGATGCTGCTAGATCTCACCGATCTGCTGCTCTACGATTTACTGGGGCTGGATCCCGATTCACGCATCCACGCCGCGATCCATTTCTTCGTCCACGATACGATCAAAATCTTCCTGCTGCTGGCAGTGATGATTTTCGTGATCGGAGTGGTTCGGACATGGCTGCCGGATCAGAAACTAAAGCGCTGGATGAGCTCCGGAGGTATGCTGGGGAACTGCGTTGCCGCGCTTTTCGGGGCAATCACTCCGTTCTGCTCCTGCTCCTCGGTGCCTATTTTTATCAGCCTGCTAAGGGCAGGCGCGCCGCTGGGCGTGACGTTTTCCTTCCTCATCACCTCGCCCATCATCAATGAATACCTCGTGGTGCTGATGGCGGGAGAGTTCGGCCTGCCGATCGCGCTCGCCTACGTAGTCAGCGGGCTGGTCATCGGAACGCTTGCCGGGGCTGTCCTGGGTCGCATGAAACTGGAACGTTTCCTGGAAAGCGACATCCTCTCCTCCGCCCCGACCGAAGGGGAGCAGGTGATACACACCTGGAAGTCGCGCCTGAAATACGGTTACGACGAGGCCGTCGGTGTGATCAAACAGATCTGGATCTGGGTTTTGGTAGGCGTGGGCTTCGGCGCATTCATCCACAACTTCGTGCCGGAGGAAACGATACGCGGCATGATGTCCGCAACCGGGATTTTCTCCGTGCCCATCGCCACCCTGCTCGGCGTGCCGATGTATGGCAGCTGCGCGGCGATCGTGCCGGTGGCCGTGGTTCTCTTCGAAAAAGGCATCCCGCTCGGCACCGCTCTGGCGTTCATGATGGGGATGGCCGCACTGAGTTTGCCGGAGGCGATCATGCTGCGGCGGACGATGAAGCTGCCACTCATCGGGCTGTTTTTCGGGATCACATCCATCGCGATTGTCGGGACGGGGTATCTACTGAACGCGCTGGCTCCCTTGTTGATGAGGCAGTAGCCAGTCAGCCACAAGGAGGGGCTGCATTCTGCTGCCCGGTGCGTTGGAAAATGGCTGAGCTTGTCGGGCAGCAGGATGCAGCCCCTCCTTGCGCTTGGCTTAAGAAAAGAGCTACCTTCCCCTCACATGCCGGAGCTGCCAGAGGTTGAGACGACGCGGAGGGGGATTGAGCCGCACGTGGTTGGGGCGGGGATCGCTGAGGTGATCATCCGCCGCTACGACCTGCGCTGGCCGGTTTCGGAAAATCTGCCGGAACTGGAGGGGGCGGTTTTCGTTTCTGTAAAACGGAGATCGAAATACCTGCTACTGGAAACGGAGGCCGGGGAGACCGTGCTGATGCACCTTGGGATGTCCGGGAGCCTGCGGGTGATCCCTCCGGGGCAGGATTGGAAGAAGCACGACCACATCGGAATCACTCTAACAAACGGGCTGCAGCTCCGCTACCACGATCCGCGCCGTTTCGGGCTGGTACTGCGGGTCGCGGCGTCTGAAATCCAGGCGCATCCGCTGCTGGTGAATCTCGGCCCCGAGCCGCTGGAGGAGGATTTCACAGGGAAACATCTCCACACGGCGCTGCGGAAGAAAACCATCGCTATCAAGGTGGCGGTGATGGATGCGAAGACGGTGGTTGGAGTGGGCAACATCTACGCCTCGGAGAGCCTTTTCCGGGCCGGGGTCCATCCGCAGCTGCCTGCCAACAAGCTAACAAAACCGAAAGCGGAACGACTGGTGCTGGCGATCAAAGAGGTGCTCGCGGAATCCATCACCCAAGGTGGGACGACGCTGCGAGATTTCCTGAACTCCGACGGTGAACCGGGGTATTTCAAGCAGCGACTGTTCGTCTATGACAGAAAGGGCGAGCCGTGCCGGGTGTGCGGGACGCCCGTTTCCCACTGCGTGCTGGGGCAGCGGTCGACGTATTGGTGCGGGGTGTGCCAGAAGCGATAGATGCGGACGGACAGTTCGGAGAACCATCCCTGCCTCGCTCACTTCATCTTCGCGTCGATCATGAGGGCGTTCGGAATCCAGCAAGATGGGAATGGCGGCGGACGAAAGGGCTACTTGCGCGGAGTCGGGCTTTCCGCTATTCGTATGGCATGGCACTTGCGATCACAGAGAAGCGGATCTCGCGGGAGGAATACCTTGAAGGTGAACTCGTCTCCGGGGTCAGGCATGAATTCGTGGCGGGAAATGCCTATGCGATGTCGGGAGGGACGCTGGATCACCAGAGAATCGCGTTAAATTTCCAGAGGATTTCCGGCAACCAGCTTGCCGGAAAAACCTGTTTCCCCACCGGCAGCGATTTCAAGCTGAACGTGCAGCTCGGTGGCGGAGAGGAGGCGTTCTATTACCCGGATGCGATGATCGTCTGCAACCCAGTTCCCGGGGATGCGCTCTACACAGACTCTCCCTCGGTGATTCTCGAAGTCCTCAGCCCCACAACGCGGCGTATCGACGAGACCCAGAAATTCCGCGACTACATTACGATTCCCAGCCTGCAAACATACATCCTCGCGGAAACAGACGGTGCTTTCCTAACGGTTCATCGCCGCGAGGGGGATGGCTTCCGCATGGAAACGATCCAAGGAACAGATGCGATGCTGGAGCTACCGGAGGCCGAAGTGAGCATTTCTCTGGCGGAGCTTTACCGCGATGTAGCTCATTGAGTGGATCGCTGACTTCCGTCGGCGTGTCACAGATATCTTGCCGACTGAAGTCAGCGATCCATCACCCGGTGCCCGCTATTTCTGGCTCTCCGTCAGATTTACTTGATGGATTACTCGGTCGGCTCCAGCGATTTCAGCTCGATGTTGCGGAACCAAACCGGTTGTCCCTCGGCCTGGAGGGCAATGTGGCCGTAAGAGAGCATTTTCGGAGCACCGGCAGCAAACAGAGCCTCCGCAGACTGGACACGGTTCTCGGGATCGAGTTGGGGCTCCTGATAGCGGAGGACTTCCTTGCCGTTGACGCGATGGATAATCTCCTCGCTGCCGCGGACCTCGATCTCCACTTTCACCCACTCCCCGGCGGGAAACGTCGGCGCGGCGGACTCGACGATATGTTCGGTGACAAGTTTCCCCTTCATCACGACATTGGTGCCGGGGGTGCAGATGTTCGCGGTGGGGCGTGCGCCCTTTCCCTCATCGGCAAGGAACTGATACTCGATGCTGACGGGAAACGCCTGATCGAGACCCATGCTCTGCGGTGACTGCGAGTGGATCATGACCCCGCTGTTTAGGTTCACGTAGGATGGCGCGTCGGCCATCATCTTTCCCGCGAAGCGATACTCCATGCGGAGTATGTAATGGGAATACGCGACATTCGTGTAGAGGTGGCCGAACTGCTTGTCGAATTTCCCGTAGCCGTCATAGCTCACCTTGATGATGCCGTCCTCAACGGTGAATGTATTGCCGAAGTTCTCCCCAAGTGGGTGGTGGCAAATTTTCGAGGTCCAGCCGGAGAGATCCTTGCCATTGAAAAGGGGGATCCACGGAGCCTCAGCGGAGGCAAGGAGCGTGGTCGCGAGAAGAAACAGAAGCGGTGCTTTCACTGAAATGCAAGGTGGGGCGGATGGGGAGCGCGGACAAGGAGGGAATTCAATCGCGTCCCTTAGTGATTGAAGATGAACTCCTTCGAGTTCAGCAGAGCCCAGAAGATATCTTCAAGGATGTTGCGTTGCTCATTCGGGTTCGGCCCCTCCGCGACGGCGGCGAGGAGCTTTTGCTTTTCCTTCGCGGTGGGGCTGCGGCTGAGCACCCTCCGGTAGAGGGCGTCGATGACTTCCGCGTGGGACTTTTTCCCGGCAATCATATCCTGGACGATTTTCCCCTGCCTGATCCGTCGGTGGACGGTGTCGCCGTTGATGAGGTGGAGTATCTGAGAAAGATTCGGCTCCATTTTTACCTCGCAGGAGCAGACGGTGGCGCGGGTGGCACGGCCGAAGGTGGTGAGGAAGTAGTTCGAGGTGTTGCCGTCGGCGATCTGGACGGCGCGGGCGCCCTTGGGGAGTCCCTTGTATTTTTCCGTGGTGTTGGTGACCTGCGAAATGCTGTCGAGCAGCACCTCGGCGCGGACGCGGCGTATCATAGCTTTGGAAAAGTTGCGGGTGTCAGCCTCGTTGGTGACGTTCGTCCCGGTGGAAAGCTGGTAGGTGCGCGAGGTGCAGATGTCGCGAACGAGCTTCTTGAAATCGTAGTCGTAGGAGACGAATTTCTCTGCGAGGGCATCCAATAGTTCGGGGTTCGAAGGCGGGTTGGATACGCGGACGTCATCGACGGGTTCGACGATGCCGACGCCCATATAGTGATCCCAGACGATATTGACGACATTGCGGGCGAACCACGGGTTCTCCGGCGAGGCGAGCCATGAGGCAACCGACTCGCGGCGGGAGGTGCCCTTGATTGTAGGCTTGGCGCCGCCGAGGAATTTTGGAGCCATGTCCTCCTTGGTGACAGGGTGCTTGATTTCCCCTCCCCCGTCGTAGACGACCCGCTCGCGTGGATCTTCGGCGGGCTTGCGTTTCACCTGCGCGAAGAAGGCCGCGAAACCATAGTAGTCGTCCATCGTCCAGCGGTCGAAGGGGTGGTTGTGGCACTGGGCGCACTGGATGCGCGTGCCCATGAAAACCTGGGCGACGTTCTCGGTGAGCTTGAGCACGTCGTTTTCCATCTGGAAATAATTGGTCGCAGGGTTGTCGAAGGTGCCGCCCTTCGCGCCGAGCATTTCGACGACCAGTTCATTGAACGGCATGTTGCTTGCGATGCGCTCGCGCAACCACTCGTAGTAGTTCAACGCGGCCTTGTAAGAGACGCTGTTCGGGCCGTTCTTGATCGTGCGAATCTGCATCAGTTCCGCCCATTTCATGACCCACATCTCGGTGAATTCCTTGCGACCAAGGAGATCGTCGATCAGGCGATCACGCTTGTCGGAGCGGGTCTCAGCGATGAATTTTTCCCGCTCCTCCGGGGTGGGTGGGAGGCCGACGACATCCAGGAAAGCGCGACGGAGAAACGCCTCATCCGAGGCGAGCCCCGATGGGACGATGCGGAGTTTGTTCAGCTTCTCGGCGACGTGGTTGTCGATGTAATTGAACGGTTTGAATACAGGCCGCTGATATTTCAAATCCGCCGGGACAACGATCGCCTGCGAGCCCTCGGTGAAGGTGTGGAAACGACCAAGGAGAAAGGCCTCGCCGCGCTCGGCAGAGGTCGCCATGCCGGTCGTCCTGTCCATTACTACGGAGTTGTCGTTGGAGCTGGAAAATGCAGTCAGGGTGGTGACATCGCGGTCGGATCCATCGGAATAGCTGGCACGGACGGTGAAGGGCACACGGACATCCTTACCCGTGAGGACGAGCTCACCGGGACGGATCTCGATACCGGTCGGCTGCGGGATTTCACCCTCGTCATAATTCGCGCCGTCGCGGATCCATTGCACGAGGGTTTCGTAAAAGGAGCTATCCGGTTTGAAAACTTTTCCGCCGGTGTGGGGCACCGCGCCGATCGCCTTGGTGATGAGCAGGGAATCCTCAGGGAGCGCGAGGTTTACGCGGCGACCCGCCATTTCCGAAATGAGGCGGAAGTAGTCGCCCTTGGGATCAAAGCCATAGAGGCTGAGGTGGAAGCCATCCTGCCCGCGCGCGGAGCCGTGGCACGAGCCGGTGTTGCAACCGGCCGCTGTGAGCACCGGCATGACATCGAGCTGGAAGGAAACCGGGCGGGGCTTTTCCGCATCCTTCACTTTCACGGCAATCTCAGTGGAGAGGCCACGGTAATTGATCCTGAGCTTCGTTTCTCCATCGGCCTTCGGGGTGAGGAGATTCCCGACGAGGTGCGCGACATTCACTGCGGCGAGGGAAAGCTTGGCCTGGCGGGTGATGTCGTGGGTGGAGGCATCCTTCATCCGGGCGATGACGATGACGCGGTGGAAATCGGCGGCAGTTTCCAGGGAGATATTTTTCGGAAACGCCTCGATGGAGACGATGGCGGGATCGGCGGGCGCATCCCAGCGCGGCAGTGCTGTCTTGGCGCGGGGGTGGAGCGTTTCGCCTTCCGGCCACTCCGCTCCAGATTCAATCCAGGCCTTGAGGATTTCGATGTCCTCAGCGGCAAGCGAGCCGCCGTGTTTTTTCGGCGGCATGCGGTCGTTATCGTCCGCCGGCAAGGCGACGCGCACGTAGATGCCCGACTTTATCAGGTCGCCGGGCACCAGCGCTTTCCCGGAATCGCCAGTGTTTTTCATATCCGCAGCGGTGGCCATGATCAGCCCGCCCTTGGCCTCCTCCGGGGTATGGCATTCGACGCAATTCAGCTCCAAAACCTCCCTCGCTTTGCCGAATGGGGACGTTTCGTCGTATGCGGAGACACAGGAAGCCGCCGCAAGCATTGCCGCAAAAACGCCTCGTATCAGGTGATTACGGAAATTCTCGGAGAAATCTTACAGCGCAGCATACCTGAAAATTCCCATTTCCATTTTCGCAAAGCGGCCCCAACATCCGCGCACATGCTTCCCATTCTCATCACAGGAAAGTCAGGCCGCATGGGTCTGGCCGTCGCCGAAGCCACCGTGGCGAACCCGGAAACCGAAATCGCCGCAACGCACGACGCGGGCGAAGATCTCGAGGCCGCCGTCAAGGCGGCGGGGTGCATCATCGATTTCACCGTTCACTCGTTCTCGACCAGCCTCCTGGAGGCGGCAGTCCGGAACAAGGTCGCCCTGGTCATGGGCACCACCGGCCACACCGATGCGGAACTGGATACCATCCGCGCAGCTTCCGAAGAAATCCCAATCGTCCACGCCCCGAATTTCTCCGTCGGCGTGAACACGCTTTTCTGGCTGACCCAACAGGCGGCGCGCATCCTGAAACAGGACACGTTTGACATCGAGGTCACGGAAATGCACCACCGCCACAAGATCGATGCGCCGTCCGGCACAGCACGCCGACTTTTGGAAATCCTCAACGAGGAAACCGACACCTCCTACAAGGACGACATTGCCCACGGTCGCTTCGGCAACATCGGTCCGCGCAAGCAGCGCGAAATCGGCATGCACACGCTGCGCGGCGGCGACGTCGTCGGTGACCACACGGTGATGTTCGCGGCGGACGGCGAGCGCGTGGAGTTGACCCACAAAGCCTCCTCGCGAATGACTTTCGCAAGCGGTGCCGTGCGTGCCGCTCTCTGGCTGAAAGACAAGCCCCCCGGCATCTACGACATGCAGGATGTGCTCGATCTAAAATGATTTTTTCCATATGAAACACCTGATTCCGCTTTCCCTCTGCCTGATCGCAGCTTCCTGTGATGGGCCAGCCCTAAAAACCGAGGCCGTCCAGAATTTCGATGTCACGCCGGTCGCAGATATCTCCGCCGCCGTACCGGTGGAAGAGCCGGTTTCGCTCACCGAATCGGTGATCCGGATCAACTCAACGAGCCAATCCTGGAGCCCCGGACAGCCGTGGGAAAAAAAACCGCCCGGACGCCTCCGCTCGCTCGGAGCCATCGTTGCTCCGGGGCAGGTGCTGACCACCGGGGAAATGGTTGCGGACGCAACCTACCTGGAACTCGAAACCCCGGACGGATCGAAGACCGCCCAGGCGGAGATCGTCGCCGTGGATTATGAGGCGAACCTCGCCCTGCTCACCGTCAAGTCCGAGGCGGAAAGGGCAACCTTCTTCGAGGGCACTAGCCCCCTCACGCTTGCCGGGCCTCCGGCGATCGGCGATCCCATGCAGATTTTCCAGGTTGAGGACAACGGCACCACGCTGCTCACCTGCGGGACGCTCCAGTCCGTCGAGGTATCATCCAGTTTCCTACCGAAACAGAGCTTCCTCACCTATCTCGTAAAAGCCTCCATGCAGGGGGCTGCGAGCAGCTTCTCGCTGCCTGTTGTGACGGACGGATTGCTTTCCGGCATCCTGCTCAGCTACGACTCGGACGACCAGATCTCGGATGTCCTTTCCGTCGATGTGATCTCGCATTTCCTCGCCAACGCGAAGGACGACACCTACGCAGGCTTCCCTTCGTTGGGCGTTTCCATCTCGCGGACGGAGGATCCCTCGTTCCGGAAATTCCTAAAACTCAGCTCAGAACAGGGCGGACTCTACATCAGCACCGTTCGCACCGGCGGGGCTGCGGATCTCGCAGGCATCAAAAAGGGCGACGTCCTGCTCAGCGCCGCAGGTTTTCCCATCGACAGGCGCGGCTACTACCAGCACCCACACTACGGCTCGGTCTTCTGGGGGCACCTTGTGCGCGGCGAGAGTGCCACTGGAGACGAGATCACCCTCGGCCTCCAGCGCGACGGCGAACCGGTGGAGATCACAGCAACCCTGACCCGCGAGGAGCCGGAAGATCATCTGGTGCCCGACTACCGCTTCGACCGCGCGCCGAATTTCCTCGTGAAGGGCGGGCTTATCTTCCAGGAGCTCAGCCGCCCGGTGCTGGAGGCCTTCGGCAAGGACTGGCGCTCGCGCGCGCCGCTCAATCTCCTCGATGTCTACGAGAACCCGGAGAAATACGAGGACAAGGCCGAGCGCATTATTTTCCTCAGCGGCTCCATCCCCACCCCCGCCACGGTCGGATACGAACGCCTGCGCAACCTGATCGTAAAAAAGGTCAACGGGGTCGAGATCGACAGCATGAAAACGCTCATCAAGGCATTCGAAAAACCCAACCCGGACAACCTTCATTCGATCGAATTTCTGGAGGAGAGTTTCACCGTCTATCTCGACGAAACTGTCTCCACCATGGTTGACAGCACCCTTCTCCAACGCGGCCTGAACCGCCTCTCCAGGGCGGAGTGATCGCTATGCAGCGCGGCCTTTTCAAGCCGCTTTCTCACAACTCCGCTTCACATAAAAATCCACCACCTGAAAAATCTCCCTACCCAAGCCCCCCCCTCTTCTTGGTGTTTGAATTTTTCAATTTGAAATTTAGAGTCCCCACATGGAAAAGTCCCTCATCATCGATCTCGCAACCCTCCCCGAGGAAGGCAAGGCCTACTCCGGCGAACTGGACGGCGCTGTCTTCGAACTACAAAAAGGCGATGCCGTCTCCGTCGGCCCGATGGAATACGATCTGTGGATCCAGAGGTTCGAATCGGAACTGCTGGTCACCGGTAGCGTCTCCGCTCCCTTCGAGTTCACCTGTGTCGTCACCCTCAAACCTTTCGTGAAAACAATCTGTCTCCCGAAAGCCGCAGTGTCCGTGGAAATTGGCAATTCCGGCCAGATTGACATCGGCGGAGCGCTCCGCGAGGACGTTCTGATTGAGTTCCCCGCCGACCCCCGCTGCGACGAGGGAGACGCCCCAGAACCTTGTGAAATCGAATCACGTTATTTAGCAGTGGACAAACCCGGGGTAGATGATCTATCCATCCCCCCCCGCAGCGAAGGCGACGACCGATGGTCTGCCCTCAACGACCTCACGGGTCTCAACGATCAAACTTAACTATACACGACCATGGCCGTACCAAAACGCCGTCAATCCAAAAGCCGCCAGAAAATGCGCCGCGGCGCAAACCGCTGGAAGGCACCAATCTTCAGCGCATGCTCCGATTGCGGAGCTACCATTCCCTCACACATCGCGTGCCCTTCCTGCGGCACCTATCGCGGACGTAAAGTCCTCGAAGTGGAGGCGTTCTGATTTGGTTTCCCTAGGGAATCCTGCAATAACCCCCGCTGGTAACCTGGCGTGGGTTTTTTCTTCGTACGGGAAACCAAGGCTGATACAGAAAAACCCATCCGCATTTCCATGAAGGTTGCACTTGATGCCATGGGCGGCGACAACGCCCCGCAGATTAACATCGCCGGAGCCATGGAGGCGCTGGCGAATTATCCCCGGATCAGTCACCTTTTTCTCGTCGGCGAGGAAGGTATCCTGCGCAAGGAAGCCGCCCTGCACGGCCTGAAACTCAACGATCCCCGCGTCAGCATCGTCCACGCCCCGGAAGTCGTCGGCATGGCCGAGTCGGGCGCGAAATCGATCCGCCGCAAAAGGCTTTCCTCGATCAGCGTCGCCATGGAACTCGTGAAAGAGGGCAAGGCGGACGCCTTCGTCTCAGCAGGCAACACCGGAGCCGCCGTCGCCGCCGCCACCCTGAAGCTCCGTTGCCTCAAGGGCGTGGATCGTGCCGGCATCGCCTCCCCTCTGCCCAACGAGCACGGCATCTGCAACATCCTCGATGCGGGCGCCAACCCCGAATCCAAGCCCGAGCATCTCGTTGCCTACTCAATCATGGGTACCGCCTATGCGAGATACGTCCTCGGCGTCAGCGAGCCCCGGGTCGGCCTGATGTCAAACGGCGAAGAGGATGAGAAAGGCACCACCTTCACCAAGGAAGCTTTCAAACGGCTCAAAGCCACGCCGGGAATTAACTTCATCGGCAACGTCGAGGGGCACGACCTTTTCGAATCGAAACTCGATATCGTCCTGTGCGACGGCTTCGTCGGCAACATCGTCCTGAAAAGTGTCGAAGCCACCGCGAAAGCCGTTTCCAAATGGCTCAAGACGGAGATCAAGGAAACTCCGCTCCGCATGGCGGGGGCCGTCCTCGCCCAAGGCGCATTCAAAGCGCTCAAAGCGAAAAGCAGCTACGAGACCTACGGCGGAAGCCCACTCCTGGGAGTGAACGGTGTGGTCATCATCGCCCACGGCTCATCCTCCGGCCTCGCCGTCCGCAATGCCATCCGCGTCGCTGTCGAAACCGTCGCGCACAAGATCAATCCCCGCATCGAGGAAGCCTTGGCCACCCTGTCAGAGGAGCCCGTAACGGCAGCTCCGAAAATCGCTGCTGGCTGATCCCGGCAGCGAATCCGAAAACACCCGAAATCTGAAAGTTCCATAACCTTCCTTTCGCATTCCCGGAACGCCGCAAGCTTTGGACTGCTGCGGTTCTTATCCGTAGCTTTCGGGTTGGGAGGCAATGAAGCGGACAATGCGGGCAACGCCCAATCGCTGCGATCGCCGAAGCTTTCCGTGAGAGCTGGGAATGAAGAATCCCAGCGGCCTGCGGCGCCACTCCACCCGGCGCATGGCAACGCATTTCCTCCCACATCTGCGTCTTTATTGCCCTATGGGCTGCATCCGCGTTCATCTGTGGTTGAATTCCAGCAAATCCGGAAATGCGCATGAGGTATTGAAGATTCCGCAGCAGGGGCAATACTCGCCCATATGCCTGCCGCGAACCGATGGGCGAAAACCTTCCCCAGATGCTGAAAACCCTCGTCATTGCCACGCTTTTCCTCGCAGCCAACGCCCACGCCACCCCCCAGGAGGCGGAGCGGATCCGGCGTAGCTACAAGCTATCCGCAGAGACTTGGGCGCTCAAATACCAGCTCGCAACAAGCCCTGCGGCAAAGCAGACGCTTGTCACAAGCCGTCCCGACCCTGCGGAGGCAGCCAAGGAGCTGTGGTCTAACATCGCCCCCTCGCTGAAAGAGGACTGGACCATTCCCTACGCTGCCTATTTCCTGGATCTCACCCGCAATCTCACCGTAACGAACGCCGAAAATGTCACTAGCGCGGCCTTCACCGCAGAGCGCGGCCGTGTCCTTGCCATTTTCACTGAAAACCACCTAAAAAAGCCGGGCATCGCCCCGTTCTGCATCGCCCTCGCCGATAGCGGCGCTCCCAAGAGTCTCTCTCTCCTGGAAAAGATCATCACCGAGAATCCCGACAAACCCACCCAGGGTGTCGCAGCCCTTTGTGCATCCATGCTACTGAAAAGCCTCGGCGACGCCCCCGAAGTGATGAAAAAGCGCCTCACCTACCTGCGCACAGCGATCATCCAGGCATCGGATCAAATAATCGGCGGCACCAGCGTTGCGGACATCGCGACCGATGAGCTTTACGTGATCCGCTACCTGTCCAAGGGCAGGATCGCACCGGATCTGAGCGGCACCGATGTCGCAAGGCGCGTGATCCGTTTGTCCGACCTGAAAGGCAAGATCGTGATCCTTCTTTTTTGGGATGCCAAATCGGCGGAGACTGACAAAATCATCGGACTGACCAATCAGCTTGCGATGAAATACGATGGCAAACCGGTGGCCATACTCGGCATCACCCCGGAAGCGCAGGTCCGGATTCGAGCCCTTCAGGCGGATGGTTCGATCAAATGGAACAACATCATCGACCCCACCGACAAGCTTGCAGCCGAATACAAGGTCGCCTCCCGACCCGCGGTCTTGGTACTCAATGAAAAAGGGGCGATCGAATACTCCGGACTGCCCGGATCTTTCGTGGAGCTGACCGTGGATGCCCTACTCACGGGCGACGCAGCGGGAAAATGAAAGCCAATGCCGCGAAGTGGGCACAAAAAAGGGGGCGACCCTCTCGGATCGCCACCTATAACCTTTGTTAACCTATGAAAAAAGAAGCAGAAAAACTACTTTACGCCTTTCTTGGAAAGACGAGTTCCCTTGGTCGCACCCTGACGGGCTTTGAACTTGGGGTTGGTCTTGCAGATGACGTAGTTGGTGCCCTTGCGGCGCACAACCTGGCAGTCGGCGTGGCGGCGTTTGGCGGAAGCTAGTGAAGAAAGTACTCTCATGGCTGGAAATCGGTTGGAATTCGGTACCGCCAGCGAAGTGACGGGGCGCGGAAATTAGTGTTTCCCCGGATTTTGTAAAGACGATTTTTTGCAGTGACTGCAAATTCCATGGATTGTGCGGAACGAATGCGAGCGGTTTCGCTCACCGTCACCTGATGGAGAAAGCCTCAATGGAACAGACGGTGGCGTGGGCAAAGAAACTCAAATACGGAAGTCTCGATTCCTAGAACCATGTATTTCACCGACCGAGCCTACCTGCTTGAGGCCGATGCAGAGGAAAGGAAGGCCAATTACCCGCTCCGAGGGCTATTTAGAATCTCTGTGAAGGAAAAGGAAGCGGGTTGCAAAAAGCGACCCCATACTGAATCATCCCCGCCCAATGAGTGACCAAGAACGCCCCTTTTCCAGTTTGATGCTTGATGGCCCCGACCGTGCGCCGAGCCGCGCGATGCTTTACGCGGTTGGTTTTGAGAAAGACGATTTCGCCAAGCCGCAGATCGGCATTGCCTCCACCTGGAGCGAGGTCACGCCCTGCAACGTCCACATCGACAAGCTCGCCATCGAATCGAAAAAAGGCGTGGATGCGGCAGGCGGCAAGAGCCTGATCTTCAACACCATCACCATCTCCGACGGCATTTCGATGGGCACCGAGGGCATGAAATACTCGCTCGTTTCCCGTGAAGTGATCGCCGACTCGATCGAGACAGTTGTCGGCTGCGAAGGCATGGATGGCTTCGTCGCGATCGGCGGCTGCGACAAAAACATGCCCGCCTGCGTGATGACCATGGGACGCATGAACCGCCCTTCCGTATTCGTCTATGGCGGCACCATCCTTCCCGGCTGCGGCAAGATCAAGGGTGAGGAAAAGGATCTCGATATCGTTTCCGTCTTCGAAGCCGTCGGCAAACACGCCAACGGCGATTTCACCGATGAGGAACTGGAACACGTCGAGTCCTGCGCCATCCCTGGCCCCGGTTCCTGCGGCGGGATGTACACAGCCAACACCATGGCCAGTGCGATCGAAGCGCTTGGCATGTCGCTTCCTAACAGCTCCGCCCAAGCCGCCATTTCCGATGACAAGATGCGCGATTGCTTCGATGCAGGCGCGGCGGTGCTCAACCTCATCAAGCTCGGCATCAAGCCGCGCGATATCATGACGAAGAAGGCTTTCGAGAACGCCATCACCGTTCTCATCGCACTCGGTGGCTCCACCAATGCCTGCCTTCATATCCCTGCGATGGCACACTCCGCCGGAGTCGACATCACCCTCGACGACTTCGAACGGATCGGAAAAAACGTCCCCGTGCTCGCCGATCTCAAGCCATCCGGCAAATACGCTATGGCCGATCTCGTAAAAATCGGCGGTACGGTTCCACTCATGAGAATGCTGCTCGAAGCAGGCCTCCTGCACGGTGATTGTATGACCGTCACCGGCCGAACGATGGCGGAGAACCTCGCAAATTCTCCGATCAAATTCCCCGAAGACCAGGATATCATCCGCCCGGTCAGCAACCCGCTAAAGAAAGACAGCCACCTCCGTGTTCTCTACGGAAACCTCGCCGAAGGTGGTTCGGTCGCGAAAATATCCGGCAAGGAAGGCGAAGTCTTTAAAGGCAAAGCCCGCGTTTTTAACTCCGAGCCGGAAGCCATGACCGCCATCCTCGCCAAGAAAATCGAGAAAGGAAACGTCATCGTCATCCGCTACGAAGGCCCCAAAGGCGGCCCCGGCATGCGCGAAATGCTCGGCCCCACCTCCGCGGTCATGGGCATGGGCCTCGGCAAGGACGTAGCCCTCATCACCGACGGCCGCTTCTCCGGCGGCAGCCACGGCTTCGTCGTCGGCCACATCACCCCGGAAGCCTTCGAAGGTGGCACGATCGGCATCCTTGAGGAAGGCGATGAAATCGAGATCAACGCCGTCGAGAACCGCATTTCTGTGAACCTCTCCGACGAAGAAATCGCCTCCCGCAAGGCGAAGTGGATCCAGCCCGAGCCCCGCTACAAATTCGGAGTCCTCGCAAAATACGCGAAACTCGTCACCAGCGCTAGCGAAGGCGCGGTGACGGATAAGAACCTCTGAACCATGGTCAAAACCGCAATACAGCTTTTCGGCGTCGTCCTCGGAGGCGCGCTCATTTCCGCAATACTCGGAGGCTTGTTTGCGATGGCCATCGCATTGGTTTCCCCGGAGTTTGTGTCCGGGCTCTTCAGTCTGAAGGAGGATATCAGCGCCCCGCGCTACGCATTTTCCGTCGGGATGATCTGGGGTCTCTTCATCGGTGCTGCCGTGGGCGGCTTCGCCTGCGGACTGTCGGTGCTACTCGGGCTTATCAAGCTGCGGGTGAACATCGGCAGCAAGCCAAAGTGAGGGGCCATATGTAGAAGGGCCTTTCCAAGCCCTTTGCACAACCCGAGCCATCTCAGCGTCCCTCCGCAAAGGGCTTCAAAAAAACCTAAGGAGTCGCGCAAAAATAAACGGACATGTCTTCCCTACTGACACACTAGGCTCTTCGATAGAGCAGTGAATGCGAAATCTATTTCATCCTCTGTGATCGAAAGCGGAGGCATCATTACCACGGTATCGAGGATATTGCGGGTGATCAGGCCATATTGCCGGGCGGTGATGACGGTTTTCTCCCCCAGCCCTGGAGCGAGTTCGATGCCCGCAATGAGGCCGCATTGGCGAGTTTCCTTTACCGCATCATTTTGGCTCAGTGTGAAAAGGGATTTGCGCAGGTGGGCGATTTTTCCGGTAAGGTGGCCGAATACGTTGTCGGTTTCAAATATCCGCAGCGAAGCGAGCGCCGCAGCGCAACCGATGGGGTTCGCAGTGTAACTATGTCCGTAGTAGAAGGCATTCTCCCGTCCACCGAGAAATGTTCCGTAGATCTCTCCCGTGGTGAGCGTGGCGGCAAGCGGAACCGTGCCGCCGGTGAGACCTTTTGCGAGGCACAGGAAATCCGGCACGACGTTTTCCTGCTGACACGCGAACATCGTCCCGGTGCGACCGAAGCCGGTCATCACCTCGTCGAGTATGAGGTGAATGCCGTTTGCAGATGACCAATCGCGCAGCTCCCGCAACATGCCGGCAGGCCATGGGCGCATCTCATTGACCCCCTGAATCAGCGGTTCAATAACCACCGCCGTCACCGTGGACGGATCGATGGAGCCGAGGTCGCCGATGGACGAGAGGAATTCCGTCTCGAAGCCGAGATTCCGGAAGCGCGAGAAGAAGCGATTCACCCCGCCCAGCGATGCCGCGCCGAGCGTGTCGCCGTGATAGCCATTGTCGAAGGCGAGGAAACGCGTCCGTTTCCCCTGCCCGGACTGTATCCGAGACTGCATCGACATTTTCAGCGCCGCCTCAACCGCCGTTGAGCCGTTGTCCGAGAAAAACACCCGCTCCAGCGTGTTATCCGGAAAGAACGAAACGAGTTTCTCCGCAAGTTCCGAGGCCAGCGGATGGCCGAGGCCGAGGTAGGAGGAATGGTCGAGTGTGGCCGCCTGCCCCGCGATCGCCTCCGCGATCTCCGGGCGGCAGTGGCCGTGGATATTCGTCCAGATCGAGGAGTTGCCGTCGAGATACCGTTTGCCGTTCGAATCCCAAAGCCAAACCCCTTCGGCACGGACGATCATCAGGGGATCGTGCCCGGGCGCGCACCATTCGGACTGGGGCGTAAACGGATGCCAGCAATGAGCTTTGTCCAAGGGAACCGACATGTCCGGGGATAGGCTCAAAATTTCAGCACTTTAAGCTCCAGTCCCGGGATCTGGCGGAACTGCTTGGCGTTGCCCGTTGCCAGTGGCAACCCGTGCTCGGAGGCGGTCGCGGCGATCACCGCATCACCGGCGCGCATGGAGTGGGAAAGGGCATATTGCTCCACATAGATCGCCGCGCGATGCCCGATGTTTCCAGTGAGCTGAAGGGTCTCGAAGCCCAGATCGCGGAGGAACGCTTGGCACAGCAGAAGCTGCCGCTTGTCCCTGGCTCCTTGCAAAAACTCCATGTAGGTGAACACGGATATGTTGCGACGCTCCGCCCTGTTGATCAAAGCAGCCGCTTTTCCATGTCCGCGCTGGACGGCGATCAGGATATCGGTGTCAAACAGCACCGAAGCGCCCTCCCCTCAGCCGCTCCATCTCCCCGGCGATGCTTTTGTCATCTTCCGGTGAGCTGCCAAAGAAAGGATGATTCCGCACATCCATGGCGGTGTCCGCCCCGGCGGGCATAATGGTTCCCTTGACTTTTCCGCGGTATAAGATCGTAACCTGCTCTTTCCTTTCGAGGGCGCAGAGAACGTCTTTCATCTTGTAGCGAAGGTCGATGATCGATGCTTCCATGTCTTGATAATGTAGTCATTTCATCACCTGTTCAAGCAATAAGAACATCCGCGCCCTTGGCTGGAGCGCGGTGTGCCGTTGACGGCGGCGACCGGAGATCGCAGCTACGCGAGGATATCCTTGATTACCTTGGCTGGCTTCACGTCGATGATTCTCCGGTCGAGACCCTTTGCCCCGGCGAATTCAGTTCAGCAGCCCGTAAAATGACTTTCTGCCACTCCAGAGGAGATATCCGGCAAGAACCGTGATCAAGATGACCACCGGGTCCGCCAGTCCCGCGCCGCCAGTCAGGAAGACATGGAAAGCTAGGATGTTGACGACGATCGGGCCGAGCAGGAGCAGGAGCAGGCCGAGGTTCCGGGTTTTCGGGTTTTCGGGATCACGACGAGGATGCCGCCGGCAATCTCAAGGCATTTCACGAACGCGAGATATCCGGTGGGATAGAGCGCAGCCATGAACAGGGCGGGTGGAGTGAGGCGCACGCTGAGGCTGGGTTTCCTCTCGCCCTTCCTCGACGACCTGGTCGCGCCGGTTATCCGCGAATTCCAGCAGCGTCATGCGAACTCCAAAGTCAGCCTCTTCGATCTCCCGCCGCGGGCGCAGCTCGACCGCCTCCGGCAGCACGAGCTGGATCTCGGCATCCTCGCAAATCTTGAGGACAGGGAACGGGCGATGTTCGATGTCCGGAAACTTTCCAAATGCGAGTTCATCGCCGTGCTTCCGGAAGCTCATCGCCTAGCGCACAGGAAGGCGGTAAAACTGAAAGAACTTGAAACCGATGACTGGGTCTCCCTCTCAAACGCGTTTTTCCCGAAACGCCGCGAGTTCCTCATCGAGACCTGCGAGACGGCAGGATTCGTCCCACGTATTGTCGCGGAAATGGATTCGCTGCCGATGATGCTCGCCGAGATCGGAACCGGCGGAGGTGTCGGCCTGATGCCGGCTCATGCTTCAAAACTGCCGCACCGTGGCTGCGCCCTGATTCCGCTTTCCTCGCCGAAGATCCACTCGGAGCTTTTGCTGGTTCGGACAAAACATGCCGACCCGAGCCCTGAGATGGAAACTCTCATCGCCCTGCTCGCCGAGCGGGCGGCAAAAATCTGATCGGCTTCACTCTCCCACCAGCTCCGCGCCCTTGATGAGCTTGCAGAATTCTTTTTTCGAGACGTCGTGGATCGTGCCCTCGGCGGCGTCCGGGCTGTCGGTTTCCTTGTATTGGATCGCGAGGCGCTGCCAGACAACGATGCGGAAATAACGGTCGCCCTGTTTCCAGAGCTGGTTCTGTGCGAGTTGGAGCATGGGGGTAAAAGTGCCGAGTGGTCAGTCAGCAGTGATCAGTGGGAGACTTGCGTTGAGTGGAAGATAAACGGGCGACTGAAAGTCCCCGCTACACGAGTTCTGGATCGGCGCCGATGGTGCCAACCAGGCTGGCACGATAAGCAGGATTGCTGATTTCCGCGAGGCGGAATTTTGCGTTTTCCAAGCGTTCGGTGACTTTGAGGCGGTCGAGCTCACTCTGGTAGTTGGGCTTCTTCAGGAAATCCTGCAGGTAGGCGATGTGCCGTTTCCACAGGGCTTCATCGACTTTCACCTTCGCATCGAGGCGGGCGGCATACCAATCGGACTCAAGAGTCGTCTCCCGGGTAAAGAGGCCGCGGATAGCCGGATCGGTGAGTGCTTTCCCTTCAAACTGGCCGTGAGCCATGATGTGAAGCAGAGCCTTGAGCGGAGGACATGCCGCTTCGATGCTTCCATCCTCGAAATAGTTCAGGGCAACCTTGCGCTGGGTGCTGGTGATGTTGTCGATGCCATCGATGTAGTCCGCCATCGATTGCTGCTCCGGGCTGAGCATGTCTTCTGTGAAAACGCTGTCCGGCGCGGTGAACATGCGCCCGAAAAAGGTGGCGACGAACTTCGCGGTGATACGGTATCCAAGACGACCCGCCTCGATGGTTTTTCCTTCGTGCTCGAAATCTTCAATTTTCTCAAGGAAGTCGTTTTCGATCAGGTATGCAGGCTCGCGTTCGTCGATGAACATGCGGGACCAGACCTCGGGAACGAGCAGTGAGATATCGTGATCCACTCGGTATTTCCTGCCGATATGGCCAGCAGCAGAGGTGAAGCCCGAATAGCCGGTGATCAGGTAGGAAACCAGGGCGGCGTTGACGTCGTGAATGGGCAGGATGGCGTTAAACGGCCCTTTGGTCAGCGCTCCTTCGCTGCCCGCTCCGGTGGTGGAGGGGCTTTTCCCAGTGAGGGAGGCGATGAAATCCATGAACAACTCGGGCAACTCCTGATAGTGGATCGGGTTGTAAACCGCCAGCGCGCGGATGCCTGCGGCCTCGTCCGGCGGATTGTTCCGGCGGCCTGCGAGCACGGAGTTCACCGGCATCGGAACCGGGGCATCGAGAGGCAGGCGGCGGATGAAACGCGCACCTAGCTCGGCGAGATAGACGGAGCGCGGATCCTCGAGATCGGGGCGGTTCTGGAGATAGCGCGGGTTTTTGGTCGGCTTGCCTTCAACGATACGCGGTAGGTGGGAGCTGATTACGTAATTCGGATTTTTCCTGCGGACGAACTCACGGAGCATTTCCCGCAGCGGCTTGGTAAATTGCTCGAAGCGTATTGCATCGAGCACCATCGAGTTCGCTGCCGGACGGGAGATCGGCTCGTAGTTGGAGAAAAACGTCCCGTGTTGGGAAAAATCGCTTTCGGTTTTCTTGTCGTAACCGCGATGAATCGCATCATCCGGGCGCTGGAACAGACGATATTCGCAGTTCTTCACGAATTTCAGCGAAGGGTTTTTCAAATCCGGATGAAGCCCTGGAACCAAAGCGCGGGGAACGACCACGGAGGCGGAGATATCGTCCTCCGTCTGGATTTTCTTGGCAGGTGCGAAGTCCTTGCGAATGCCAAATGTGCGCCATGTGCCCTCCTCCGTGAAACCGACCCGGAGGTATTGCGAAACGAGGCGGTTGCGGCGGTAGGAAAGCTCGTGACCGGGCATTCCGTTGATGAGATCGACGGTGAAACGGCTTTTCCAGTCAGATCCCCAATCGGATTTATAAAAGCGCTTGATAATGAGAACGAGATCTCGCACCGCGCGGTCGATGGTTTCGAGCCATGCGTTGTATTCGTCCGTGTAGGACGGGTTCGGCGTGAGCAGGCGCAATACGGAGCCGAGCGAACGGTCCTCGCTGAGGAGCGGGCGGCCCGGTTTATCCGGATCGTGGCGGATCGTGTATCTACTAGAGAAATCGTAGTTGATAATTTGCTCGGCGGCGGACAGGCCTTTCTGGAGATCATCGACGAGAACCGGGCCGGAAATCATCGCATCGGAAAGGGATTTCGAGATTTCGGATTTCCCGCCACCGGAGACTGTACAGGGCTTATGGCAGAAGGTTCCTTCCGCGTTCGTCCCGATCAGGCGCCAACGCTGGCCTGCGGAAGGCTTGACCATCTCCACCTTGTAGCCGGATGGAAGAACGTACGTAAGCCCGGGCTGGAGCGAGATTTCTCGAGGGCCGTCCTCGCTCTTCCACTTGACCGACTGGTTGTGGAGATCGATGTGAACATCCTGCGGGACGTAGAGGATGTCCGGATACTTTTTGTCGATCCCGTAGCCTTCCGGCTGGAGATGAAAAAGATCACCGTAGCGATCCACCACTCCGATGAAGCGGTGATCCACTGGACTGGAATATTCGCTGAGGGAGAAATCTTCGCCGAGATCGAATGACGGGAACGCGATCGCACCACCAGCATGCTCCTCCTCGGCGTTTCCGAACAGGTTCGCTGCGTAGGAGAGCTGGGTTTTCACTTCCTTCTTACAGTAACCGTAGTAGTTGTCTGCGATGAGCGTGACGATCACCCCCTGCTTGTCGCGGCAGGTGATCTTGAAGGCTCCGCCGTCGTTGTATTTCTCATCCGCGGAGGACCAGCACATGCCATCCTTTTTCTGACGCTCGGTGGCATCGGCAACCTTCGGAAGACCCAGTTCCTTTTTGGTGAGGGAGACCAGCTGCGGGGCGAGGATGACACAACCGCTGTGACCGGACCAATGTTCGGTATCGAGGCGGGCGTCGTTGTCCGGGAGGTATGGATCACCGGCGTTACCGAAGATGCTTTCGACAAAGTCCAGATTGGAAACGAGGTTTCCGGGGGCGAAAAAACGCACCTCCATGGATTTCTCCGGCGAGTATCCGGGCACTTCCGGGGTGACGATGGGACGGAGAAGCAGGGAAACAAAAACCTGCGCGGGAGTCTCGCTGGTGCCGGTGAAGGGCAGGGTCATGATTTCCCCGGGCGGGTTCAAGGCGGCGTGGAGCAAGCGAGCAAAGACGGCTTTCGGCACCTCCTTTTTATCGGCGGGAACGGGAAGGCCGCCATCAGCGACGTGGAAAACGCCTTCGGTCGTGCGGCGGTCGGAGGCAGGATTATGGCAGACTCCCTGGTTGACGCGATAGGAGCTGAGGATGGAGGATTTAAACTCGTCCTTGTCTGGAGGAAGCGAAAGCATCCGTGAAATCCCGTGGCGCTCGGTGACCAGCGCTCCGGCCGGCAGGAGATGCTGCCTGTCGGGGAAAACTTCGTTCACGATCTCCTCGCCGAGGTAGCTGCGTAGGAAAGCATCAATCGAAGCGTCCACAGGACAGAGATAGTCGGACAGTAGCCGTGATTTCTCCTGGAAATTCGCGATCAGGGATTTCCCAAGATCTAGAAAGGGGTAATCCTCTTCTTTTCCAACAATGGGATAGCCGCGCGCCGCGAGCTTGAGGTTTACAAATTCCCGGAGGCGGTTTTCCTCGTCAGCGGAAGAAGTCGCGGGGCCCTGGGCAGTGAAACCGATACGGTCTTTCAGAGTGTGTGGCATGGTGGAGAAGTGTTGCTCGAGGAAGACTAAAGCTAGCAAGGTAATCGGGCAATCTTTTCGAAGAGTGGCGAACGCTGGTTCGCCACTCCCAGCAGTATGCCACATCTTATTCAAGCCTGCGCATCAGCGCTGCGGTGGCTGATGCGACGTCATCCGCCAAAAGGAGGTGAGAGACCACAACCACCCTCCGCGCTCCGGCAGCGAGAACGATGTTGAGATTGTCCGGCTTGATTCCGCCAATGCAAAAGGCGGGCAGGTATTTTCCGACCTCCGCCTCCATTTTCGAAACCTCGTCCAGCCCGATAGCCGGGCGGCCTTTTTTAGTGGGCGTCGGAAACAGGGGGCCAAAGCCGATGTAATCCGCGCCGTCCTCCAAAGCCTGCTTCGCCTGGGCTAGGCTGTGTGTCGAGCGACCGATCAGCATTTCCCCTCCGACGACCTTCCGAACATCCGCAATAGCTCCATCGTCCTGGCCGATGTGGACCCCGTCGGCGCCTAGCTCGAGCGCCATGTCGGGGTAGTCGTTGAGGATAAAAGGAACGCAGAGCGAATGGCAAAGCGGGATGATCTTTTTCGCGGCGGCGCGTACGGTTTCCAAGGGTATCCCTTTGGCTCGGAGCTGAAGAATTTCCACCCCGCCGGTGAGCAGATCTGCTGCCACTCGTTCGATGGCGTCTTCGGAAACGTATCCAAAATCAACGATCCCATAGAGCTGAGGATCGGAGGGGAGCGACACTGTCACAGTCCTTTTTCCTCAAGAAATCTTCCGACCCAGCCGATGTCATACGTTCCGTTCTCGAAATCCGGATGGTTGAGGATTTCCTGCTGGAAGGGGATGGTCGTCTTGATGCCCTGGATCATGAACTCGCCGAGGGCGCGTCTCATCCGCGCGATCGCGATCTCACGGGTGGCACCGGTGACGATGAGCTTGGCGATCATCGAATCGTAATACGGCGGCACCGAGTAGCCGGAGTAGACGTGTGTATCCACACGAACGCCTTTTCCACCCGGAGCATACCAGAGCGAGATCGTTCCGGGGCTGGGCATGAAATTGTTGTAGGGATCCTCGGCATTGATCCGGCACTCGATGGCGTGGCCGCGCGGGTTGGTCTCCAACACGTGGTTCGAAAGTGTTTCCCCCGCTGCAACGCGTACCTGCTCCTTGATCAACTCGCAGCCCATCACTTCCTCCGTCACCGGGTGCTCCACCTGAATGCGGGTGTTCATTTCCATGAAGTAGAAATTCTCACCCGCCTCATCGACGAGGTATTCGATGGTCCCCGCATTCCGGTAATCGATGGCCTTGATAAGGGCGACGGATGCATCGCCCATGCGCTGGCGCATATCCTCGGAAATAAGCGGCGACGGGCACTCCTCGATGATCTTCTGGTTGCGGCGCTGCATCGAGCAATCGCGCTCGCCGAGATGGATGAAGTGGCCGTGGGAATCGGCGATGATTTGGAACTCGATGTGGTGCGGGTTGAGCACCAGTTTCTCAAGGTAGCAATCGCCGTTTCCGAAACAGGCCACAGCTTCGTTAGAAGCCGCATGGAAAAGGGATATGAACTCATCTTCCTTGAAACAGGGGCGCATCCCGCGCCCGCCGCCACCTGCGGTCGCCTTGATCATCACGGGCAGGCCGATCTCTAGCGCCTTTGCGTAAGCTTCCTCCGCATCGGCCATGAGTTCCGAACCCGGAGTGATCGGGACGCCGTTTGCAACTGCGGTTGCACGCGCCGTGGCCTTGTCGCCCATCGTGCGGATGACATCCGCCGAGGGGCCAATGAAAACGATGCCCGCGCTCTCGCAGATATCGGCGAAGCGAGCGTTTTCCGAAAGGAATCCGTAGCCGGGATGGATCGCGTCCGCACCGGTGATCTCCGCAGCAGCGATGATGCGATCCGCCTTGAGGTAGCTGTCCTTGCTGGGGCCAGGACCGATGCAGACCGACTCATCGGCGAGCTGGACGTGCATGGAGTCGATGTCCGCCTCGGAATAGACCGCCACCGACTGGACGCCGAGTTCGCGGCAGGCACGGATGACGCGGAGCGCGATCTCGCCGCGGTTCGCTACCAGGACTTTGTTAAACATGTCGTCGGCAGGCGTGGGTTATTTGATGCGGAAGAGAACGTCGCCGTATTGCACGGGGTTCGAGTCCTCGGCCACGACGGCGCAGATCGTGCCGGATTTCTCCGCCTTGATCTCGTTCATCACCTTCATCGCCTCGATGATGCAGAGCGTCTGCCCTTCGGAAACGGTAGTGCCGATCTTCACAAAATCCGGCGCGTCCGGTGCGGGCTTGCAGTAAAATGTGCCGACCATTGGCGAGGTGATCTCGGAACCCTCGGCGGCGGCCACAGGAGCGGCCACAGGCGAAGCGGCAGGCGCGGATACGGCTGCCGCTGGCGCGGCGGCCGGCGCGGCAGCAGCGGACGGCATCTTCGAGAAAAGGTCACCGAGTTCATCGAGATCCGGCCCCTTCTTTAGTTTAAGGTGAAAATCCTTCTTGGAGAGATCGAAATGGGTGAGCCCATGCTCATTCATCAATTCCACGATGCGTCGGATTTCTTGGAGGTCCACGGAGTGTATTTTCTGGTGTTTGGAAAGTGTGAAGGAATCACCGCGATCCCACTACCCGCCGAAGGTAGGAATCAGGAGCAATACCCGTCAAGCATCATCCCGGCACATGCTCACTCTTCGATGTTTGACCAAGGCCCCGCGATGTGGAACATCGGGTCATGCCCCAATCCCCCGAAGCCGATCCACGCTTCCATGATTTCGTCCTGATGCAGGCACAGAATGCCGGACTTTTCCTCGGACAGATCCCCAGCCCCCAGACCGGCGAGAAATCAGTCAACCTGCGCGCTGCGAAATCGGTGATTGATTCGCTGGGGATGCTCAAGGCGAAGACCGCCGGCAACCTAACGCAAAACGAGGAAAAACTGCTGGATATGGCGCTCAAAAACCTTTTACCCCTTTATAAAACCACTCTCAACCAATCCGAGTCATGAAATCCTTCACGCCCTTTCAGATCGCCAACGTCCCCGTCGGCGGCCCCGCCCCGTTCTTCATCCTCGGCCCCTGCGCGCTGGAGTCTGAGCCATTCGCTTGGGAAATGGCGCGTTCACTCAAGGAAATCGCGGATCGCACCGGTATCCCCTTCGTTTTCAAGGCCTCCTTCGACAAGGCGAACCGTACTTCGGTGAATTCCTTCCGCGGTCCAGGCATCGAGGAGGGCTGCCGTATTCTCGGGGAGATCGCCAAGGAACTGAAAATCCCGGTAACCACCGACATCCACACCGCAGAGCAGGCTGAGATCGCCGCTGAGCACATCGATCTCCTCCAGATCCCCGCCTTCCTCTGCCGCCAGACCGACCTTCTCGAAGCCGCCGCCAAGACAGGCAGGGTGGTGAACGTGAAAAAAGGCCAGTTTCTCGCCCCTCTGGATACGATCAACATCGCCGACAAGATGCGCGCCTTCGGCTGCGAGCGTTTCCTGATCACCGAGCGCGGCACGACCTTCGGCTACAACAACCTTGTCGTGGACATGCGCTCGCTCTACCTGATGCGGAAAGAGGGCATCCCGGTTATTTTCGACGCCACCCATTCCGTCCAGCGCCCCGGCGGACTTGGCGGGGCGACCGGTGGTGATGGCGAACTCGCCCCTGTCCTCGCGCGCGCGGCGGTTGCGACCGGCTTGGAAGGCCTTTTCATGGAGGTGCATTCGGATCCCGCAAACGCCCTCTCCGACGGCCCGAACCAGATCCCGCTCGAATTCATCGAAGATCTCCTCATCAAGCTGCTCGCGATCCACCACGCCAGCCACTGAGCCATGGACCTGCGGTCACGCCTGCTGGAATGGATGCGCGGCGGCGACGGCAATTTCGCGGAGATCGCGCTGGAGGTTTTCGCCCACCAGTTCGAGCACAACATCCCCTACCGGAAATACTGCGAAGCCCTCGGAAAATCCCCCCAAAACGTCTTCACCTGGCGCGAAATCCCCGCCGTCCCCACCGACGTCTTCAAAATCCCGGACATCGCCCTCCGCTGCTTTCCCGAGGAGGAAACCATCGGCCATTTCCTAACCTCCGGCACCACCCGCGAGATAAAGGGAAAGCACGAATTCCGCAGCCTCGATCTCTACCAAGCCTCGGTGAAAGGCGGCGTAGTGGTGACCTTCGGTCGCCACCAGCCCTTTTTCGTCTCCCAACGCGCCACAGAAGCCCCCCATTCCTCCCTCGTCCGCATGTTCGAAATCCTCGACAACGGCGGCAGCTGGCTCATCGACGCCGATGGCCACCTGAACCTAGATAAGTTCCACCCAAAGAAACCCGCCGCCCTCCTCGGCACCTCCATCGCCCTCCTGAACGCCTGCGACGAAATCCCCCCCATCGTCCTCCCCGAAGGCTCCTGGATTTTCGAAACCGGCGGCAGCAAAGGCCTCAAAAAATCCTTCACACCTGCCGAAGTCCGCACCCGCCTCTCCGCCCACTTCGGCATCCCGGCATCCCGCATCCTCAACGAATACGGCATGACCGAACTGTTCTCCCAATTTTACAAATGGGGCCACGAAGCAACCCACAAAGCCCCTCCCTGGACTGCCATCCGCGTCCTCGATGTCCACACCGGAAAGCCCGCCGCCGATGGCCAGCCCGGCTACCTCGAAATCATCGACCTCGCCAATCTCGACACCGTTTCCGCCATCCGCACCCAGGACATCGCCATCGCACGCGGCGAGCGCGAATTCATCCTCCTCGGCCGCGACCCGGAGGCCATCGCTCGCGGCTGCTCAAGGGGCGTGGATGACATCCTTTCTCCTGACCCCCATTGAGAAAATAACTCCCATCCCCTTTGGACTCAGCGATATGCTGTAAACTCTGATGGCAAGAGAAGGTGCTCGGAGAGAACTTGGAGATTACGTCGGCAATCCATCACAGCCTCCTCTTCATTGTGAAAAGGCTTCATGGGGCTGTATATCTTGAGACCCTTATCGAATTCTCTTCTCACGGCGTAAACCGACCACGTCCACGTTCCGCAATAAGGTCTGGTGATAGCATACGACATCTCACCTCTGAGTTTAGTGGCATCCGATAGATCACTTCGATGAACCCACCATGATCTCCATCTGTATCCACATTCCTGATTCGATGCATCCACGACAAACCTGAACGGCAGCGCTTCCAGTCGACATGTCCACGCAACCCAGCAGAAAAAACCTGCGATTAGTAGCGTGAAGCCTGTCGCTACGAAATCCCAAGCGCCGACCTTCTCCGCCGTGAACGACCACATTAGCGATTCGGTAAAAATGAACACCAAAGTCCCTGCCACGAGTAACGCCACCACTCCAGTGACGGCCCAAGTAATTCGCTGACGCTTGGTAGGTGGAGGCAGGAGAAGGAGGGAGGGCATTTTCTGAGGCGAATCGTGTATTGGTTCAGGGTTCAGCCCGGCGATATTGACTTGTGTTCAATGCTTTGGGAATTCTCTTCGATCACCTTTTTGGGACGGCCGAGAAAGCGGATTATTTCATTGTCTCAACCATACAACCGAGCTTGTAAACCCCGTGCTGCCGTGCTACCGTGCTGCACGAAGTTATGAACGTGACCCTGAAACTCCCCGACGAGGTCTGTAAGGCGGCACGTCACCTTGCCGTGGACGAATCGAAATCCCTTTCCGCATGGATGACGGATCTCATGGCGCGTGAAATCGCGAAGGCCGGGGCGGACAAGCGGAAACCGAAGACCTGGATGGATGCCTTCAGCGGCGACGAGAACGACCCGTATCTGGATCGGGATTTCCCGCTTGAAGATCGCAAGGCGGGTAAGCTGACCGAGTTCAACTTCGCGGACTGATGGCCTACCTCCTGGACACGGTCGCGCTGTCGGAACTCCGCAAGAAATCGAAAGGTGAGAGGGCGGTCGTGCAATGGCAAAGGACAGAGGGTGGCGCGCTGGCGTTCATCAGCGTCATCACGATGAATGAGATCCGTTACGGCGCGAGAATGGTGATGTCCCGCGATCCGGGTTTCGGGGCCAGGTTGGATCTTTGGTATCGCGAGATCCTCGCGGCGGATTCCCTTTATGCCATTTTGCCAGTGGATCTCGCCATCGCCGAGCAGGCGGCCGATTTTCGCTCCGCCCACGGCCTTTCCTACAACGACTCCCTCATCGCCGCGACCGCCAACGTCCACGACCTTACGCTGGCCACACGCAACACATCGGATTTCAGGAAAACCGGCGTCCGTATTTTTAACCCGTGGGATTTCAAGATATGAAAGCCCTCGCCGAACGCATCGCATTCCTGATCTCACAGCGAGACACCTTGGAGAAATGGGTCGGTGAATACGATGAAACCGCGCTCCGCAGTTGGCTCGATGCAGAACTCGGTGACCACCGCCGGCTCGAAGAATGGATCAAGGGCTCAAAGGTCGCCCCCCACTCCCCCGTCCTTCACATCGTCAGCGGCAACACCCCCCACGCCGCCTTCCAATCCGTCTTCCGTGCCATCCTGATCGGCTGCGAATCATGGGTGAAAATCCCCTCCTCTGGTCTCCCGGAATTCGAAGCCTGGGCATCCTCAATCCCCTCCCTTCAGATCCGCCGAGACCTCCCGGACGATTGGAAACTCCCTGAAACCGCCGTGATCTACGGCGGAGCCGAAACCCTCTCCTTCTTCCGCGATTGGCTCTCGCCGGGAACCCGCATCATCGAGCACGGCCCGAAGCTCAGCGCCGCTTTTGTTTTCGAAAACCGGCCCGGTCTCGCAGCCCATCTCGCGGAGGACATCATGCGCTACAATCAGCGTGGTTGCCTCTCGGTGCAGGCCGTATATTTCCAAGGCGACCTCGAATCCTTCGCCCGCGAACTCTCCTCCACCCTCGAAAATCACCCCACCGAAGCGCCCACCCTTTCAGAGGCCGGAGCCGTCCGCAACGAACGCGAAACTCTCCGCTTCCGCATCGCCAACGGCTCTCCCGACAGCCTTCTCGAATCCGAAAACTCCACCTCCTGGACCATCCTCATCGACCGCACGGGCACCGCCCTCCGCCCCGGCCCCGGCAGTGGCTTCGTCCGGCTCATCCCCATGCCCCCGGATCTATCCCGGGAAACCCTCGGCCCGGAAACGTCCTATCTCTCAACCGCCGTGGTTGAGCCGATCTCTGAGGCCGATCGCCTCGAGAAAATTTCCCCGCCCCGCATCTGCCCCGCCGGCCAAGCCCAGGAACCAGGCATCTTCTGGCACCCGGATGGAGAGATGCCGCTCGCCGGGCTTGTGCGCTGGCGCGATCTCGGCTGAACTCCACCCCATGTCCGAAGCCGCCATCGAAACCACCGGCATCATCCTCGAACGCAAAGGAGAAATTCTCTACCGCGTCGAGCTGATGAACGGCAAAGTCGTCCTCGGACACCTGTCGAAACCCCTCACCGATGCGAAGGCGGAACTGGCGGACGGCACATCCGTCCTCCTGGAAATGACCCCCTACGATTTCGACCATGCGAGGATACTGCGGGAGTGCCCGCACTGATTTTTTATCAAAATCTCCCGTTGCAGGGCGAAACTTTGCCCATACCCTTTGCCATGACGATGAATTGCCTGGGGGGAAAGTGCCGCACCGAAAAGTGCATGCGGACGGCTCTCCTGCTCGCGGGCGCGTATCACATTCTTTTCGCCGCATGGGTGAGTATCTTGCCATTCCACGCCTTCGACATCCTCGGTATCCTCCGACCGAATCATCCCATGCTGTGGCGCACGCTCGGATTCATCTCCGGATTCCTCGGCCTCGCCCTGCTCATCGCCTCCACCGGACCGATCCAGCACTGGCTGATCGTCCTGCTCGGTTTCGTCAAATTAGTTTCCGCAACCGTCATCCTATCGCTTGCCGTATATTCCGGCGATCTTCCCATCGTCTCCCTGTTTTTCCTACCTCTCGATGACCTCGTCTGGCTCGCCCCCTTCGGCGCAATCCTCTGGGCCACCCTGCGGGCGCACACTGGCATCCCGGTTTCCCGCTCGCAGCCCTATACCATCGCGGAGGCGGCATCTGTCTACTCGCTATCCAACGGTGAAACCCTCGCCGAGGCCTCGGCCGAGCGCCCTCTGGTGCTGGTTTTCCTCCGCCACTTCGGCTGCACCTTCACCCGCCAGATCCTCCGCGGCCTGCAGGATCTCGAGCAGCAGGCGAAACACCATGACGCATCGCTGGTGCTCGTCCACATGCTCCAGTCCGGCAAGGAAATCGATTACCTCGGCAACCATTCCGACATTCCCCGCATCGCCGATCCTCGATGCGAACTCTACCGCGCTTTCGGTCTCGGGAAAGGTGGTTTTATCGAACTCTTCGGCCCGCATGTCTGGTGGCGGGGTATGATCTCGGTGCTCAAGGGCTGCGGTGTGGGTCACCTCGCAGGCGACGGAATGCAGATGCCGGGGGTCTTCGTTTTCCAAGAGGGAGGAATCGTTTCTTCTCAGCCGGCCAGAACGGCGGCGGATCTGCCGGACTTGCCTTCGCTGTTCAGCCATGTCTCCGGCGCGCCCGACGCTCATTCGCGTTGATCCCCAGCCCGAAGCGGCCCAGACTCCCATCTGAGAATGATCCCACTGAAAGGAAAAACCTTCCTCGTCACCGGCGCCTCAAGCGGCATCGGTGACGCGGTCTGCGCCCAACTCGTGGGCCACGGCGCGAATGTGCTCGGGGTCACCCGCCGCCCCGGCGCCCTGCATCCCGATATCTCGCCGATCAAGGCCGACCTCACCTCGCGGGAGGACATTTCCGAAATCTTCCATGGGCTCGGAAAAATCGACGGCCTGATCAACTGCGCCGGCACCGCCTACCTCTCCCGCATCGTCGATGGTAACCCCGCCGACTGGGAGGAGATGTGGCGTGTCAACGTCCTCGCCCTTTCGCTTTGCTGCCAGTTTTCCCTCAAACATTTCCCGAAAACCGGCGGCCGCATCGTCAACGTCTCCTCGATGTCCGGCCACCGCGTACCACCTTCGGGCGGGTTCTATGCGCCGACGAAATTCGCGGTTCGCGCCATCACCGATTCTCTCCGTTCGGAGCTGAAAGCCATCCAATCCCCCATACAGGTGGCCTGCGTTTCCCCGGGTTTCGTCGATACACCCCTGCTGGACAACTACTTCCGCGGCCGGGAGGAAATGCTTTCGAAAACCCGTGCCGGAATGAAGATGCTCCAGCCCGAGGACGTCGCCCACTGCATCATGACCATCCTCACCGCCCCGCCCCACGTCGAGATCGGCGACATCCTGCTCCGCTCCACGGATCAGATGGCATGAACCGCATGAGCACCTTTCTCAAAACCCTTGTCGCCATCGTTTGCCTCGCACTTGCCGGATGCCTCGACACCCGCGAGGAGGTCTGGATCGCAGCCGACGCCTCGGGCGCGGCACGCTTCAATGCTTCCGTTCCCGCTGCGGCCACCAGCCTGTACGGAGGCGAGGAAGGCATAAGAAAACTCATCGAGGAGAAACTCGCGGAAATTCCGGCCATCACCAGCCACCTCCTGAAAGTGGAAACCGGGGACGGGCGACTTCAAGTCGAGCTCACCATCACCTTCGAGAATATCATCGATTTGATAGGCTCCACCTCCTCAAAATCCATGGAAGACCTTCCCGTCGCCGGAGCGGAAATGCTTGGCACTGCGGAGGTCGATTTCGAGGGGCGCGACATGGACTTCACCCGCACCGTGGAACTCTACAAAGCGGTTCCCGGCGCGCTTTTTTTTCCGAAATCCCTGCTCGATGAGCACTCGGTCACCACGATCATCCATCTCCCCGCCGCAGCCACCACCCACAACGCCACCTCCACCGCCAACCAGGGGCGAACGCTCATCTGGGAAACCTCCCTTACCGAGGCTTTCAAGAAACCCACCGTAACGAGCTTCACCATGCCGCTGCCAATTCCCTGGATCTTGCTGTCGTTCGTCGCGCTGCTCCTCCTGATCCTGTTCGCGGGACTCATCTACTATTTCCGCCGTAGGAAGAGGGCAAGGCGAGCAGCTCAAGCCAACTCCGCCTCCAGCCCCGGGTGCACCTGAGACCTGAGACCTAAGGCTCACACCCTGCGCCCCTTTGCCCTAAGCTTGTTGAGCGGAGTTTCGAGGTATTTCCATGAGGCCATGGTCATCGCCCAGGTGAGAAGGGCGAAGCAGGCGGTGCGGAGGGCGATTTGGGGAATGGAATCGGCGTAAGGCCCCATCCACAGGAACGACAGGGTTTTCCCAAGGATGATGGGTGCGAGGTTATGGTATAGGTAGATCCCATAGGAAAGCAGCCCGACTTTCTGAAGGAATGCGGTTTCGAGAAATTTCCCGACGATATTGTGCCAGCCGAGGGATGCGGTTGCGATGACCCCGCAAAGGCCAAGCGAAAGGATGGAGGCATAGAACGGCCCGATGCTGTTCGGAGGGAGGCCGAACCGCGGGCCGAACTCGAAAACAAGGTAGGCTCCGCAGCACACGATCATAAGAATTTTCCAAATCCGGCTGGAGAGCGGGAAGCCGCGGTGGATGAGCAGCGCCATCAGTCCGCCGATCCCGAAGAAATCGAACACGCCCCAGCTGATTTTCCCTGGCCAGACGAAGGGAGGCATGAACAGGTATTCGAAATAACGGGAAAGCGGAGCCATACCCACGAACAGGATCATCGCCAGTGGCAGGAAACGGCGCGGGGACAGCCAAATCACCACCGGCCAGATCAGGTAGAATTGCTGCTGGATCGCGATGGACCAGAAATGTGAGGTGCCGTGCGGCCACTCGCCAAGCAGGGCGATGTGGATGTTGGTGAGGTAAAGCAGGTACCAATGCAGGTTTGGAAGAAGCTTCGGAGCGAGAAATACAAAGGCGATCGCCAGCGCCACGTAATACGGGACGATGATGCGCAGCCCCCTGCGCCATTGAAAATCCTTCCACGCCTGCCAGCGCCATTTGCCACCAACCGCCTTCGCCTCCGCTCGGTCGCGGATACGTAGCAGGGAGCCGGTGATGAAATAACCGGTCAGAACCAGGAAAAAATAGAGCCCGATCTCGTAGGGCAGGTTGAAATTCCATGCCTTAGGCACCCAATGATCCCAACAAATCCCCAGCATCGCGAGCGCCCGAAGACCGTCGAGCTGGATGGCGCGTGATTGAATGGCAACGGGCATGGCGGCACGCAGACTGCCCGGATTCCGCGACTCCGTCAATCGACGGCGGAGAGAACCGTGCGTATTCCGCTGAATTCACTTTTCCGTAGAAATTGTGCGAATTTCTTTCGATACGGCATAGGTGTTCTGGCATGTCAGAATCGTCGTTGCCCCCTGCATTGGCCTGTAGACTTCGTTCGCAGGCGCTTCAGGGAAGAGCGGCGGCGGGAACGTGACGAGATGCCCGAGAGCATGGATGCTGAGTCACGGCAAGCCACAGTCTGTTCTATTTGCCTGGGAACTAGTGATAGGGATCAACCTCCAACGTAGGGGCTCACGCCGGTCTACCCCAAACTCCCCTACCCAATCCCCACCCGCAGGTCGCGCACACTCCACAGCGTCCCCGCCGCAGCCTTCGCGTTGCCCCGCAATCGTCGCGCACCATCCTTCCGTTTCACGGAAAACCGATCTCGCGCCCCGGCGAACGCTTCCTCAACGAAGTCTTTGCTGCCGATCACCGCACCGTCCGTAAAATACCTCACCCGACAACGCAGCATTTTCGCCATCGAAATCTCCGGTAGGTAGCGGTGACTTTCAGTCGCCGCTCCTTCCTCTTTCTTCATCGCAGCCAAAGCCTCAGCCTCATTCATCCCGTCCGCCGCACAACTCTTCCTTCGGGTTTCAAGTTTAGAGTTTAAATTTTTCCGCTCCAGCGCCATGCCGAGCAACCGCCGGTATCTCCGCGAAGCATCCTTCCATTTCTTGGCATCAAAGCCCGTATCTGTATCGGAAGTGATCGCACGCACCAGCCCTTCCCGCGCCTTCTTCCCATTACCCCTTGGCCCACCACCGACTGCCTCCCCGTAGCTGCTCCAACGGTAGTCCGCAGGGTCTTCAACCATCCCCGCCCGCACCGGATTTAAATCAATATACGCCGCCATCGTCCGCGCCGCCGTCCCGCTTTCCACAGCCGAGCGCAGCGAGACAGCGGGACTGAAACAAATCAAACATATCCCGCAATCACGCTTTTAAATCGATCCTCCCACAACGTCCCGGTCCGATTGTGAGTGCGGTTGAACCACCGCGTAAACCTCTGTAATAGCGTTTTCATGAACTCGCTCAGGTCATGCATCCGCTTCGTGAAACGCTCGTGGATCTCCACCACTCGTTCTGCGTTCCCACCTTCAACGCCGCCCTCGGATCTCGCTGCAACCAGCTCGTCCCCAACAGATTGCACGAAATTTTCACCGCAAAACACTCCGAGCCGCCTTAGCAATTCCGAATCACTGATCCCGGCCTCAGGCATAGGCGGAACCTCAAGCAGGATGTGAAAATGGTTGGACATCACGCAGTAGGAAAGCACCCGACAGCCGCTGTAATTCTCCATCATCCGCATAAACATCCGGAACTTCCCCCGCTCCGCATCCCCAAACACGAACCGCCGATCCACCACCCTCGAAACACAATGGTAAATCGATGCCTTCTCATCCGACTCCGCCCACGGAGTAATCTAGCGTTTTTTCTTACCCTTCATGCCCCCATCCTGACAACCCAACCCACTGAATTCAAAGAGATTATGCTATTTTTCCCGGTAACTTACGACATGAATCCTACCTCTGAATTGCTACTTTTTCTCAAATTTAGGGGTTGCCCCCCCCCTTTTCAGCCTCCAGTTTCTCTCCATGTCCTCGAGAAAATGCCTAACCCTACTTCTCGCCGCAGCCGCAAGCTCCGTTGCGCTCGGTGCCGATCCTGTTTCTTATACCGATCCGGTAGGGTTCGTGAAAATCGCTGCCGATGCCGCAGTTGATAGCAGCACGCCAACCTACAGCTTCGTTTCTCACTCTCTCGCCGAGCAACGCGTGGCCAACGCTGTAGTTGACACGGGTGGCACCGAATCGCTCACCGTTACCGGCACGCCTTGGAGCGGTGGCCAGTTTGCAGGAGCAAACGGACCGCACTACGTGATCGTCGGAACTGGTGCCGTAGAGGGAGACATTCTTGATATCGTCTCAAACACCAGCAACACTTTGACTCTAGCAAGTGGCTCTGGTGACCTCTCCGGATTGGCGGGTGAGACAATCACGATCTACAAGCACAACACTTTGGCATCCATCTTCGGTGCCGATCCCACTGCAAACGGCATGGTTGGAGCGCTCGATGCGAACACTGCAGACCAAGTGCTTCTCTTCGAGGAAGGATCCGGATTCGTTACATACTTCTACAAAAACGTAAATATTCCTGACTTTCTTGATCCGAACGACATCACCGGATGGGTAACTTCGGCAGACAACACGAATGACGCCAGCAATACTCCCCTTCCGCCAAACAGGGGCTTCATCATATTGCGTCGAGCGACTTCCGATTTTGAGGTAACCGCTTTCGGCGAAGTTATGGACGGTTCTATCAACGTCCCAATCGCAGAAGGTTACAACCTGATTTGCGTACCATATCCTATCCCGGATGAGGTCACTCTACTCTCCTCGGGACTCTATGACGCGGCAGATCCCGGTTTCTTAACCTCCCTTCAGCCTGGTCTTGATACCAACGATTCTGAGCTGGTAGTCCTCTGGAACGGCACCGGCTACACCCAGTATTTTTACAAGAATGTAAACATTCCTGACTTCCTTGATCCGAACGACATTACGGGTTGGGTTAGCTCTGCCGACAATACGACCGACGCGGGTACCACACCGCTCAATGGCAGTTTCTTCATTCTTAGAAAATCACCTAACCCACCCATTGACTTGATATTTCCCAGCGTTTTAGATCAGTGACCTCCTTGCTACACACCAACAATTTTCTCTCGTTTAACCATCTAATGAAACTATCCACACTTGCTACTCTGGGCTCATTTATAGTCGCCCTATCTTCCTTTACTTCGGCGGCCACAGTGACCTTCAGCTCCGGCGGCAACTTCACCACCTTCAAGGCAGTTGGCGGAGTCGGCGACAACCCACTGCAAAACGGATACCTGCACGCAGGCTACTACACAGGCAGCACGATGGGTCTCAACGATTCGGATCTCCGCGACAGCTTCCAGACTTGGGCAACGTTTGGCAATGAAAGTAGCGCCAGTGGATTCTTCGGTAACTCAGATTTTCCTGCCACTCCAATCGGAAGCGCTGGAAGCAAAAGCATCTATTTGATGGTGACTGATACCCCAACTGTGGCCCTTGCTACCCAGATGGCCCTTTTTACGAATACGACCGATTTGGATTGGACTTACCCGGCCAGTGAAATAGGCGAGACACCCAGCGTCTCGATGGGCGACATCGTGCTAGGAGCAGCGGGAGCCTCCATCCTCTCAGGAACGGAAACCACACAATTCGGAAAAGCTTCCATCCAATTGGTTGCCGTCCCAGAACCAAGCACCGCCCTACTGGGTCTCCTCGGACTTGCCGGTATCCTTCGCCGCAAGCGCTGAGCATCCCGGATTTCATCAACTTCAAAGAAGACCCGCCAAACGGCGCGTCTTTTTTTGTGCCCTAGGCCGAGAAGCTCTCGCCACACGAGCAGGTCACCACGGCATTTGGGTTGGTCACCTTGAAGCCTCCCTGCTGCAGATCGTCGGAGTAGTCGAGTTCGCTACCACTGACGAAAAGCGCGCTCTTCGGATCGATCACCACGTTGACCTCGTTGCTCGGCACCAGGATGTCCCGATCCCGCGGACCATCGACCAGATCCATCTTGTATTGCAGTCCGCTGCAACCGCCACCGATCACCGCAATCCGCAGCACTCCTTCCGGACGGCCCTGCTTGCCCAACAACCCGCGCAGATGGGACGAAGCACCGTCGAGGACCTTGATCAGTTTCTCGTTTCCGACTTTGAAGTTGGCCGTGTCCTGCGTCATCGCGGCCAATCTCGCCCCCGGCGTTTGCGGCCGTCGGTGTCGTGGGCGGGCACGGGTTGTTCGCCGCCGTTGTCGATGCTGAAGCCGGGGTATTTCCAAGAGAGGAGGTTGGCGAGTTTCTTCGGGCTGATGAGTTTGGCGTCGCGCAGGGCGTGGAGGAAGCGGTGGCGGAAGATGCCACGGAGGACGCGGGGGATGGTGAACACGAATTGGCGGTGGGGAACTTCGTGGCAGACGGCGGTGGCGATCCACTCGCTGGTGGAGCGAACCCGGCGCTGGTGGCACGCGGGGCAGAAGTGGCGGCCTTTGCAGGTGAAGGCGAGGAGGCGTTCGTGGCCGCAGTCCGGGCACTGGAGACGGGTGAAGCCGGAGGCGAGGTCACCGCAGCGGAGGAAGGATTGGACGGTGGCCGCGGTGTTGGGGCGGAGTGGGCCGAGGGACTTGCGGTGGTGTTTTTCGTAGTCGGCGAGGAAGTCTTTCCAGCCGTGGTGGACGAGTTGCCAGAGGGGCGAGGCGCGGGGGCGGCGAGGGATTATACCACTCCGCAAAACAGAAGAGACAAATGTCTGTTTTGAAGGTCTCTATTCTAGCGCTTCGCGAATGTGGCAAGAGCTGGGTGCTTTTGCAAGATGGCGGCGTTCCC
>Ga0206130_10000497_pt1 | contig 66251 bp, 54 predicted proteins | sample Helgoland_Spring_9_FD_148637 | JGI IMG/M metagenome (GOLD analysis project Ga0206130, IMG submission 148637) | Pelagic subsurface seawater microbial communities from Kabeltonne, Helgoland, North Sea - Helgoland_Spring_Bloom_20160512_1 | ecosystem: Environmental > Aquatic > Marine > Epipelagic ... | reverse complement strand
AAAGTTTAATTAAGCAAGGCCGAATGAGTCCAGAAGAGTGGCTTGAACGTGCTGAGAAGAACACCAAGGCGAAAGCGGAGCGAGTTAAGAGAAAAAATGCGCCTGTTATCGAAGAGACTGCTCCAGCAGCTGAAGAAAAAGCAGAAGATGCAGCAGCTGAAGCGAGCCCTGAAGCAGAGGTTAAGGAAGAAACAAAATCCAAAGTTGCTCCAGAACCTAAAAAAGAAGAGCCTGCTGCTCCAGATGCAAATGCCGAAGGAGAAACCAAAGCTGAAGCACCAAAGGAGGATTCCAAGGACCAACCGAAAGAGGAATCTAAGGAAGATAAGGAGTCGGAGGCATAAATACTCTTTCGCCTTTTTCTCCCTTATTATGTTTTTAATTGGTGCCCATGATTCGTATGATGAGCCCAGCTTTGCGTTTCGACGTCCTTTCGCTTTTTCCTAAATCTGTTGATGGGTTTGCGGAAGAAAGTATTTTAGGAAAAGCAGTTGCCCAAGGCTTAATTGAGATAAACTCCCTTGACCTTCGCCGATGGGCTGAAGGAAAGCACCGCGAAACAGACGACCGACCATTTGGTGGTGGGGCTGGTATGGTTCTTAAACCTCAACCGATTTTCGACGCAATTGAGGATATCTCTACGGATCGTACCCAAGTCATTTATGCCACGCCAGACGGGGAGCCTTTTACTTCCGAATTGGCCAAGGAATTATCTCACGAGTCTCATATTGTTTTTCTGAGTGGTCACTATGAAGGTATAGACCAACGAGTCAGGGATCATGTAGTTCACCGTGAGATAAGCATAGGAGACTATGTAATTACCAACGGAACCCTTGCTTCCGCCGTTATGATCGATGCGATTTCTCGCCACATTCCCGGTGTTTTGGGCGACCCTGAATCGTTGGAAAATGAATCCTTTGAATCCAATCAACTTTCTCACCCTCAATACACTCGGCCCCATGACTTTCGAGGGATGAAAGTACCTCAGGTTCTACTTTCCGGTAACCATGAAGAAATTTCCAAATGGCGGGAAAATGAACGTCTCGTTAAAACGGAGCGGATCCGACCAGATTTATTGAATGCTAATACACAAAGTTAACAAAGAAGAATTATGAACAACCAATTACTCGACGAAGTTACTAAAGAATATCTTAAAGATCGTGAACCTTTTAAGGTCGGAGATGGTGTAAATGTACATGTTCGAGTACGCGAAGGTGAGAAAGAAAGAATCCAAATTTTCAAAGGTATCGTGATCGCCCGCAAAGGTTCTGGCGTTCATGAAACTTTTACCGTCCGCCGAATTGCTTCGGGTGTTGGTGTTGAAAGAGTTTTTCCTGTCCATTCCCCGCTCGTTGATAAGGTGGAAATTGACCGAGAAAGTATTACCATTGAGATCTCGTCTTTACTACTTGCGCGACCGAATCGGTAAAGAAGCGATCAAGGTGAAAGAAAAACGCTTATACGAAGCTAAAAGAAAAGGGAAGTAACCTACACCTCCCTCGTATGTGGGGGGGGCACTTAACTGGTTCGTAGCAGATTGAGCCGTTGTGGGGAAAGAAACTCATCAAGTAGTTTTTTCCCTTGGGCATATTCTAGTTTATCGCTTTGAGCATCCAAAACTTCCCTGTAAATGGCATGGAGCTTTCTTCCATACTCTAGGGGAGAAAACTGCTTCTCCACTGCTGCTTTATTACTTTCAATGGCGTTTACACTCGGTATATTTAGGGTAAGTTGTTCTCGTATTTGATCTAACAAAACCGGAGATTTTTGGAGCTTCCCCAGGATTTGCCTTTGCAGTTCTTCATTCAGTCTGCCAAAATCAACTTTTCCTTTATGTACAAATGAATGGTAAGCTTGTTCAACACTGTCAGCTGGCAAGGGGATGCCATAACTCGTGTAAAACTCCTGGAGTGCAAGTCGGATTGCTTCTTGTAGCTTGCCTGGCTCATCTAGTAGATCCACATTTACATCGCACCTTTCATAGAGGTTTTTAAGGTCAATACCAAGGTTTGTAAAGTCAGAGGTGATTTCTGGCAGGTTGCGGCCACAAAGTCCTTTTCGGTATGTCCATGGTTCAAGGAAGCCAAGACCAAAGCCCTCGGCTACACTCGTTGAGATAATAGCCCTAGCATGGTTTACCATTTGGGGAAAGGACGCAGAACAATTTTCCCCAAGGCCGAAAGTTAGGTTAAGGTTTTGGTTGGCAGCAAAATCTTTCCACTGATTATATTCACTTTCAAAGTTTGGATTGGTTGGACCAAGACTATTGGCAAAATGTTTTTCAGGATGAGCTATTGATAGGAGTGCTAGTTCTCCTAAGTTTTTTCTGCGGACTGCCCGCACAGGATATAAAAATAGATTTTCGGGCAATTCAGGGTGAGTTTCCCCGTCTGCCTGATTACCTCCAAAAGGAATGGCATTAGCTAAAAGGTGAGCTTTGCTGGGCAACCCTGCCAGCATGAGATCCAGAAAGGAAAGGTCACGGTGATTAAGGGCTGCGTAGTGAATTCTTTCTGAACTTGGATAAGTGGAGGCATAGCAATGATTGAGACATGTAAAATTTCCAGGCCTTCCGTCCTCTGCAAAATCATGAGGGTGAAGGAGCATGAAAGCTCCTTTATTTGCCAATAAGCTTATTGCCATTGGTAGCGCTGGGTTTTTGCCAAGCGAGTGGTTATGAATGTGCCAAATATCGGGGTTTGCTCCGAGGCTTTCTCGGGCAGCCGTTTCCATTCTTTCTACGAGAATGCTAGGCGAAATTGCTTCCTCCGGATGAGCATAGTCTAGCCCATCCACTACTTGTATATCTTTTATTAATTTACCGGGATAGGTCCTGCCGCTTAGAACGACAGTCTGAATGGGTAAATCAGCGGACTCCCAGGCCCCCAGTGTGTTCTCAATTACACGCGTTACCCCACCGGGTTGGAGGTGGTAATGAACAATTGCAACTTTCATCCGAGGTGAGCGTTGCTTATTTCGCTTTACTTGTTGCGGTTTAAGTACCCATTAATCTCAATCATTGGCGGCCTTTCTTCTTCTATCACCTCTTGGGCAATTTGATTGTAGATCCCATCTTCAACTTCAAACCTGCGGTAAAAAGTTTCCATATCGGGCATTTGGTCAATTTTTCCCTGAGCATGAAGTCGGTTGAAAAAAGTTTGGAGAATACCAAAACTCATTTTACCCAATGCATTGGTGGTCTGATTCCGGTGAACTCTTCGGTCAAGGTCAGTTTGAGCAAAAGCCTCCAAACCGAATGTATCATAGAGATCAAGCAGGTGAGAAGTCTCGACACCATAACCAATGGGAAAGGGTATCTTTTCCAGCACTTCTCTACGAGCTGCATATTCACCTGATAAGGGCTGGACCACATTTGTAAGTTCTGGATAAAAAAGAGAGAACAGCGGGCGAATTAAAATTTCTGTCACCCTGCCACCACCGCTTGATCGTAACCCGGACGAATAATTGAGAGGACGGTCATAAAATGCTTTTACGTAATGAACTTCGTCTCTTCGTATAAGGGGGGCAACCAAGCCGTAAACAAAGCGGGGATGAATATTTGAAATATCGGCATCCACATAACAAATAATATCACCTTTAAGTTGATGTATGGCTTTCCACAGGTTTTCTCCTTTTCCGCGTTTATCGCCAACTTCAGGTAAAATATCAGAAGCTAGGTAGACATCGGCCCCAAAATTACTCGCGACTTCCAGGGTCTTGTCTGTTGAGCCAGAGTCGATCACTGCAAATTCGTCAATAAGTGGATATCGTTCCATCAATTCCGAACGAAGGATTAACACTTCCTTTCCAATGGTTTTTTCTTCGTTTAGTGTCGGAATACAAAGAGAGATTTTTAGCCCTTTCTTTTCTTTTTCCTCCACTAGTTTTAAGATATCCCAAAACTCACCGTGATGAAAAGTGTTGTTATCTAGCCATTTTTGATTGTTTCCAGTCATGATTCACAAAGTCCTAGGTCAATTGCGCGTAGCAATGTGATCATTTGAGCCATACCAGAATAAAGGGGCTCAAGTTTTATGGTTTCATTCGCTTCCCGCACATTTTCCGCAGAGGTAAGGCCCAAAGTAACACCCGGGTGACCGGCTAAGATAATCGAATTTAAATCCCCCGTACTTGGGTCGACCGCTGGGGTGACACCGGCCTCGCTCATTATACTTCGAGTCGTCTTCACGAGAGGGTGGGTAAATGGGATGCCGCAGTTTTTTCTTTTAGCGACCACTTCCATCTCTACCTGAATCCCAGTTTCCATCGAGTACTGTTCACATAATTCATTTACCTGGGTTTCCATTTCGTCAACAACTTCATCGCCTTCACTGGATATCTCAAAACTCAAACTTCCACTTCGTGGAGAGGTATTAAAACTCGAACCAGAATGCATTGCTCCAAATACCATTTTTGTTTTTGGCTCTTTGGGCACAGGGATCTCCATGACCTGACTGACAAAGCGGGTGAGGTGAGAAATAGCACCCGCAGCACCGAAGCGATTCCAGTCATAATTACCGGGTAATTTCAGACTTATCTGCCCTCGTAATGCCCCAAGTCCGGAGTAACTGAGTCTGCCTTGCTCTGCACCTTCGACACAGATACCAGCTCGGATTGGTCGTTGTTTGGTTTCAAGGAACCCGCGAGAACCCTCCAGGTTTGCAACCCCAAGACTTTTGGTGTTTATCAATAATAACAGATCATCTTTGAAATGTATTCCAAGCTTATCGAGTAAATTGGGAAGACCGACAACCGCTGCCATTCCAATGGCATTATCTGCAATGCCAGGGCCGGTAATATAATCCGATCCAACATTCAGCACATGGCGCACATCTGACCCAAATACAGAATCTGCATGGGCCATTACGAGGACAGAGGCGGAACCTTCAGTCCCTGGAAGAATTCCTGATGCATTCCCCAAATCATCAATTTCTGGGTCATCGAGCCCATTTTCACGAAAGCGGTCGAGTGCAAGCCGTACTCGATCCTCTTCGCCAAAGGTTGGAGATGGTATTTCTCCCAACAAAACCGCATCGGTTAAGTAAGTTTCTCGATTTTCCCGTAAACCTTCAATCAGCGAGGGAATATCTTTTAGTAAAGATTCTAAGGCCGCATCCTTAGTCATTGTTTCAATAGTCATTACCTCCGAACTACGAAAATCCTGAGCAACATGCCACGTTAAACTTTTAAATCTTTTTTTATTGGTTGAAAAAAGGGCTCGTATCCTGCATCACCCAAAAGAGAAAGAAAACTTCTTCCTCTTACTAAAATGTCAAAGAATATTGGATTTATCTCAACTCGTTTCGCCGGACAAGACGGCGTATCCCTAGAAAGTGCTAAATGGGCAGAAGTTCTGTGGGAGGATCGTCATGTCAGTTATTGGTATAGTGGGGAAAGTGATCGAGATCCGGATATCAGCTTTGTGGTACCTGAGGCTTATTTTGGTTTTTCTGAAAACCAATGGATTAATGACAGAATTTGGGGTGCAGGCCAACGAGACCGTTTTGTTAGCGAGCGAATCCGTGCCTTGGTGGATTATCTAAAAAGTAGTCTTTATCGCTTCGTGGATAAATTTAGTATTGATATTCTTATCCCTCAAAATTGTCTCGCTATCCCCATGCATCTGCCTTTGGGGATTGCGGTCACGGAATTTCTCTCGGAGACTGGTATTCCTGCTATTGCTCATCACCATGACTTTTTCTGGGAGCGAACTCGATTTTCAGTAAATTCGGTACCCGAATATCTCGATATGGCTTTTCCGCCAAAACTTCCCAATATGAGGGATGTAGTTATCAATCAAGAGGCACAGGAGCAACTCGCTCTGCGTAAAGGTTCGTCTTCTTTGGTCATTCCAAATGTTTTTGATTTTGATAATCCACCAGATCAGGCAGATAGCTATGCGGCAGATGTTCGGTCTGAACTTGGGCTCGCTGAAGATGACTTTTTTATTCTTCAGCCAACACGGGTTGTTCCCCGTAAAGGAATTGAGCAGGCCATCAAACTGGTGAGCTTATTGAAAGATCCAAAGTGCAAATTGGTTATTTCCCATGAAGCGGGAGATGAAGGGTACGAATACCTTGGGATGCTTGAGCAATTAGCCAAGGAAGAAAAAGTTGATATGAGAGTCGTAGCCCACCGGGTCGGGGAAGTTCGACAGCGTGATTCTGAAGGCAGGAAGATTTACACCCTTTGGGACCTTTACCACCATGCAGATTTTGTGACCTACCCAAGTACCTATGAAGGATTTGGTAACGCTCTACTGGAAGCTATTTATTTTCGTAAGCCAGTTCTCATAAATAGGTATTCTATTTTCGTTCGTGACATTGAGCCAAAAGGCTTTCGCCTGCTGACAATGGATGGCTTTGTGACGCCAAGCATTGCCAAGCGGGTGGAACAAATATTGCATGATTCCAAATTACGGCAAGAAATTGTGAATCATAACTATGAAGTGGCCCGCCAATTTTACTCTTATTCCACCGTTCGGGGAAACCTTCGGGCGTTTATTGCAAGTCTTACCGGATATTGATTTATGCACACATCTTCTAATAATTCTGCGATTAAGCACATTTCCAGTGCCAAGTTAAAAACCATTCGCCGGCGCCTGTCTGGGCTTTATGGAGTGGAGCAAGCGGATGCTCTTCTGGAACGTTTTTACCTGATGATTGGGCGGTATGGCATTGGAGTGCAAGCTAACCGAAAAACTCAGGAACTCACCCAGCGGGACACGATGTTGATTACATACGCCGACATGGTTTCAAAGGAGGGAGAGCAACCTCTTTCCACTTTACGGGAATTTTGTACAGCTCGCCTGAAAGGGGCTTTTTCAACGGTGCACATTTTGCCATTTTATCCCTGGACATCAGATGACGGGTTTTCGGTGGTTGATTATCGAAAAGTGGACCAAAGATATGGTTCGTGGGAAGATGTTTCCAAGTTTGCAGAAGAATTTGATCTGATGTTTGACCTTGTTTTGAATCATTGCTCATCTAAGAGTCCGTGGTTTAAGGAATGGGTTTCCGGAGTAGAACCTGGACGCAATTACATCATGGAAGGAGACAAAAAAGCGGATTTGTCTACGGTTGTACGTCCCCGTGCTACCCCCTTACTCACCCCATACCAAACCCGTGGAGGAGCCCGGTTGGTTTGGACCACCTTCAGTGCGGACCAGGTAGATTTGGACTGGACCAGCCCAGACTTGCTCTTTGAATTTTTGGATATCATTTTATATTACATCTCCATAGGGTGCCGGATTCTTCGTTTGGATGCCGTCGCTTTTTTATGGAAAAAAATAGGCACCAATTGTTTACACCTACCAGAAACTCATCAGGTTATTAAACTGATACGAAATTTCTTAGAAGTTGTAGCACCGGAAGTGGTCATTCTTACCGAGACTAATGTGCCTCATGAGGAAAATATTTCCTATTTTGGAAAAGGGGATGAAGCCCACGCCGTTTATCAATTTTCACTTCCTCCACTTTTACTCCACGGTCTTCTTCGGGGCACGGCATCCAAGCTCACGAACTGGGCCGCCAATCTGGCTCCACCTCCTAAAGGGTGTCATTTTTTAAACTTCACAGCCAGTCATGACGGAATAGGAATGCGTCCCCTGGAAGGGATTTTGCCACAAGACGAAATCCTTGATCTGGCTGAAGAAATCAGAAACAAAGGGGGCTTTGTTTCGATGAGGAAGATGGAAGATGGTTCAGAAAGTCCTTATGAATTAAATTCAACTTATCTATCTGCTTTGGCCGATCCTGAAAATGAAAAGCTTGGCCAAGCCCGCTTTCTTTGCTCACAAGCCGTTGCCCTCTCAATGAAGGGTATACCTGCCGTTTATTTCCATTCATTGAGTGGAACGCCCAATAACTTAGCAGGTGTAAAAGAGACAGGGCAAAACCGTACAATTAATCGAAAAAAATGGGATTTGGCTGAGTTGGAAGATTTATTAGATGATGAGAAATCTCTGTCTGCTGATATTTTTGCTTGGTATACTCGTACTTTGCGATGCCGTGCTTCATGCCCTGCCTTTCATCCTGATGCTCCCCAAAAAGTTTTGGATTTAGGCTCATCTGTTTTTGCCTTGGAAAGAAAGTCGGTGGATGGAACACTCACCGTACTATGTCTTTTTAATTTTACCCCGCAAGACCTGAAGCTTCAATCCATGGAAAGTTTACATTTGAATTTCCCGGATGGTAAAGCCCGAGATTTAATTGGTGGCGGTGAAGTTGAATGGGGAGACGGTTGCCTGTCATTGCGCCCTTTTCAAGCTCTTTGGTTGTCGAGCAATTGAACCTCCTTCTTCTCGATCAACAGGTATCCCGCCTGCACCTTGATAAAAAAGATCCAAGGTCTAGGCACCTGGAGGATGTTTTAAAAGTAAAACCAGGAGATTGTATTGATTTAGCAGTGCAAGATGGGCCTAAAGGAAAGGGGCGGGTTTCTGATGCAAAAGATGGAAGTTTTACATTGGAAATTGAATGGCTTCCTCTTCACGAACCTGACTGCTATCCCATTTCTTTAGTCCTTGGTCTGGCCCGCCCCCAAACTTGTCGTAAGGTCTTGGATCAGGCAGCATCGTTAGGAGTCCGTTCTTTTTCTTTTTTTGGAGCCGATAAAGGAGAAGCTTCTTATGGCCAAAGTACTCTATGGACGAGTGATGAGTGGAAAAAGAAGATTGAAGGCGGCGTAGCCCAAGCCTTTGCCAGTTCGATTCCAACTTGTTCACTTTTTACCAATTTGGATGAAGCCCTTGAACAAGAAAAGCCGGGCGGTGGTATTGCTCTCGATAATTATGAGGCTTCCCAACCATTATCAGTTGTGAAGAGAGTGAAGGGAAAAGAATATGTTCTCTGTATCGGACCAGAGCGGGGATGGTCTGACCGGGAAAGAAAATTACTACGAAGATACCACTATGAACTTTTCCATTTAGGGCCTCGCGTTCTTCGAGTAGAGACAGCTGTAGTCGCAGCCCTTGGTCTGATTGCTGGGGCTTATTGGAGTTAGGTAGAGAAGTGAGGGGAGAAAATCCGAAAGCTTGGGGACCCTTTCTTTTCTTTCCCTAATACTTTAATTTTTTCCCATTGCTTAAAATCTGATTTGGCTTCGATGGGGCCTTCATGAATGAGCCATGAATTTTCATGAACAAGGCCATTAGTGTATATAAAATCAAAGATCTTTTCGCCGATTTTGGGAAAGTCCGGGTAGGGAGGATCGAGAAAAATGAAATCGTAGGAATCTTGTTTCTTTTTCAGGAAATCAATTGCATCCCAGCTTGAAAATGAAGCTGCTGAAGTCGAAAGATTTGCACTTTTTTGGACCTGCTCAAAATTATACTTTAAGTCTTTGTATATTTTTCGGTTATTTTCTACAAAATGTACAGATTTAGCTCCCCGGCTCAAAGCTTCCAGTCCATAAGACCCGGATCCAGCAAATAAATCCAAGACTTTGGACTCTTGGATTTTGTGATGAAGAGAAGAAAATAATCGTTCCCTGTTTGCTTCCGTTGCTGGTCTTAGCAGGCTGGACTTAGTTACCCGCAAGGGTATGCCCCGGGCTTTTCCTCCGCTTATGCGCATGAAGAATAAAAATGGATAGAGTTTACTGTCATTCTATTTATTGCATGGCCCGAGAGGGTTTGCCAAGCAAGCCTGTTTTTGTCTTGATGAAAATTGATGGCACGCAAATACAGAGCATTTTTAGATTTCCCTGATTCTTTAAAAGTCGGAGATTTCTTGGAATTAGGAGATGAAGAAAGTATGCATCTTGCCCGGGTACTGCGGATAGAGAAAGGTCATGAAATTGAAATCCTCAATGGGCTTGGCCTGATTGCCCAAGGTAAATGCATTCAAGTTTTTCACCGAGTTGTTAAGGTCGAGGTTTTATCTTTCGAAACCATCCCTGTAGTTTCGCCAAAGGTGCAACTTGGGATTGCTATGCCAAAGGGAGGGAAATGGGATGACTTGCTTCGCCCATTAACCGAGTTAGGGGTTCACCGTATCACTCCTTTGCTTACGGAAAGAACTGAAGTCCGGGCAGGGGTTGATAAATTTGAAGCTAAAAGGAAAAAATGGGCTAGGCAGCTTGCAGAAGGCTGTAAGCAATCGGGTAACCCTTGGCTTCCTTATCTCGACTTACCCGTTCGTTTTAAAGATTTTGTACAAAAGGCAAAGTCAAATAATGAACATATGTGGATGGCTTCATTGAGCCCAAGCACAGAAGAACTTACTTTTTCTCCCGGTCACCAAGGAATTACTTTATTGATCGGTCCCGAGGGTGGATGGACTAAAGAAGAAGAGGAGGGTTTTAAGTCGTTGGGAGGAAAGTTGTTTTCCTTGGGACCATATGCTCTGCGGGTTGAGAATGCTGCTATCAGCGCATTGGCAGTTGCACGCCATGCATATCTTAGTTAAGTAAATAATCATGCCAGAGTTATCAGGAGAACAAAAACTTCGTATCGTTCTGGAATCCATTATTAGAAAGGTTCCAAAAGAAGAACAGTGTAAGAAATATGGAATTTCAGAGGAAGAGTTTTTGGGTTGGCAAGATCAACTAACCAAGAAAGGCGGCCAGATTTTCGAGCCGGGCTTTGGTAGTAATACAGCAAGCCGGCGTCCACAAGTCGTGCAGAAAAAGAGCCCGGTGGCTAAAGTATTCTTAACAATTAGCCTTTTGGCCAATATTGGATTGATCACAATGGCCACAGTCTTTTTCTTGGAAGATGCTAATCAGCCAATCGAGACACAGGTTCTAAGCGAAACGGTTGTACCTTCAGACTCGCCACTCCATTCCGCTCAACCTGATACGAACTTTTCGGCTCTTCAGCCTACTACGCCTGAGGCTGAGCAATCTTTTATTGAACCTTCGAGGGAAATCAATGACTTACTCTCAAGTGGTTCTAATGCAAAGGGGGTGCAGAAAAATGCAGATTTGGAAACTCTTTTGGCCAAGCCGATGGAATTGCCGGTGCCTCAAGTTATTCCTCCCGTGGATTCATTAGTCGATGTTAGTTCTGAAGTCTCATTTTTGGACAAAATTTATGAAGGCAGGCATGTTGTCTACATCCTCGATGTAGGGAATTATGTTCTTCAAGGAGAGGGGGCGGCGGAGAGATTTGAAAAAATGAAAGATGCCGTGCTCTCTTCGATCGTTACCTTGTCGCCCAACTCCTATTTCAATCTGGTGCTCTACTGGAACCTCAGAGAAACCTCCGCTTTGGGTAAAACCATCCTGAAAGCGAATCGGGATAATGTTAAATATGCCATAGACTGGATAACCGGATTGGGTAGCTCACTTGAAGATTTAAAAGATAACCGTAACCAATTTGTGCCCAAGGAGTTATTATATTCCAAGCCTTTACCCGGTGTCGTCGGTCCATGGTTTGGTCTCGGTGTAGGTATAACCTTTGATCCAGATTTAATCTTTATTCTTTCAGGAAATACCCCTGCATTTCCAATGGCTGCCGTTCCCAAATCTCATTTTAATGGTTTGGATTTGAGTCAGCGCTCTTTGCTTAACGGTTCTTCTGAAACGCAGTCTGCTCAACCTGCTTCTCTCTTGAGTGGCCTTACTCGACAAACCGCACGGAAGTGGTTGGTGTCAATGGAACCTCCTGGGTCTTTACCCGAAAATGTCTTTGAAATTGAAAAAATTGCCATACGCCGGCTTGGTTTAAGTGAAGAATTTGCCCAAGCCCAGTCAAGTGTATCGATCCCTTGGGAGAAAGTATTTGAGAATTTTCTGAGTAGTTTAGAGGTGAATTCTCAGATGATTCCTCAGACCAATTTTTTCCTTTGCATGCCACCCCACATTCGTTGGCCAAATGATCTTTTCAACACAGCCAGCGAGTTTGCCGAAAGTTCGAAGGGAGTGTTGATGGAGGATCCAAAATTTCCCTAGTTTTTTTCTTTATCTCATTCCTCTTCCGGTTTTCGCCTCTGCGTAGTAACGAATATATGAATTTCAAAAGAGTTGGGCTCGCACTTTTAACTTTCTTTGCCTATTTTAGTTTATCCCACGGTCAATTTGGATCTGCGGATTTAGTTTCTCTTTCGATCTCTTCCGAATGTGATGAGATCAAGCCTGGCGATTCCACTTCTCTGATGATTGAAGTCAAGGTGGAGCCAGGTTGGCATGCTTATTGGAAAACTGCGGGTCAGACGGGTTTCCCCACTTCTATTGCTTGGGATTTGCCCGAGGGAATCTCCCTGGGTGCCTTGCAGTTTCCTACGCCAAAGTACTATGAATTTCAAGGACTTGGGAGTTATGTGCACGAAAAGACTTTTTTTTTATTAGCTGAATTACAAGTGATGGAGGAGTGGAATGTTTCCACGCCAGTTTCATTTACGGGTGAATTTTCTACCTTGGTATGTGATGAGGCAAATTGCATCCCTTTTCGCTCAGAACTCCAACTTACTTTACCAATTGGGAAAGTAACCAAAATAAATGGGCAAGCTTCTACAGTTCTTGCTGCAGCCAAATCTAAATTACCGGTATTTTTAGATAAAGAAAGCCTTACTTCTGTTCACGCGAATTCAGACTTTATTGATTTCTCCATTCAGAGTGCTCTTTTCGAAAACCGGGCCCCTCAAGATTTCTATTTTTTCCCTGAGGGAGAATTTTTTGAACATGGAACCCGTCAAAATTTTTCATGGGATGCAAATCTTTCCCGTCTTAGCTTGAGAATGAAGCGAAATGTAGAAGTTGCTCCTCCAAGCCGTTTACAAGGTGTGCTGGTACACCCTGAACTGGAAAGTGGTCTCAAGGTCGATCTAAGTTTAACGCAAACGATTTATGGGCGTGATATTCCAAATCGAGCCCTTGCCACACCAGAAGGCCAAAGGGTTGATTCAGTGCAGGGATATCGATTACTATGGTTTCTTTTAGCTTTCGTTCTTCTAGCTTTGGCGACATGGGTCTACGGAAAAACAAATCAGCCCCATCATTCTAAGGAGAAGAAGGCAGCTGGGAAAGTGCTTGCGTTCCTTACCTTCCTGCTTGCTGTTTGGACAGGATACCCAAGCAAGGAAACCACCCTGACTGGGCTTCAATGGCAAGTATGGTCACCAGAACTGGAAAGTAGATTGCGGGAAGAAGGGAAAGCAGTGTATGTCGATTTTACTGCCAAGTGGTGCTTATCTTGCCAGGTAAATAAACGGGTGTTTGTAGCCCAAGACGTAATCAGCGTTTTTAAAGAGAAGGACATTATTCCCCTGCAAGCAGATTGGACGAAGCGTGGGTCGACTATCCTTACTGCCTTAAAGGCATACGGACGGGAAGGGGTACCCTTAAATATTTATTACCCTCCATCAAAAGAGGGTATTCCACTTCCAGAAATACTCAGTCAACAAATTGTTCTTGAGGTGATTGATTCAGAAGAATCTTATCTTGTATCCGAAGCCAATGGTTTTTGGGCAATTCTTGGCTTTGCTCTGCTTGGAGGGATGATCCTTAATCTTATGCCCTGTGTCTTTCCCGTGATTGGTCTTAAGATCATGTCTTTTGTCAAGCAAGCTGGTGAAGATGGACAAAGGGTTAAGCGTCACGGCATGATTTTTACCTTGGGGGTGTTGTTGTCCTTTTGGGCTTTGCTTGGGGTCCTTCTTTTTTTGCGTGAAAGCCTCGAAGCCGAGCTGGGCTGGGGCTTTCAATTACAGGAGCCTCTTTTTGTTTTTGCCCTCGCGGTTTTCTTATTCATTTTTGCCCTTAGCTTAAGCGGTGTGCTTGATATCGGTATGTCCTTGACTGGGATCGGGGCAAAAGTTTCCCGTTCCGATGGCTACACCGGCTCTTTTTTCTCAGGTGTGCTTGCAACCCTTGTGGCCACTCCCTGCATGGCTCCATTTCTTGGCGCTGCGGTGGGAGCTGCGCTTACGATGGACTGGGTAGGGGCTTACTTAGTCTTTAGTTTCATTGCCATTGGCTTGGCTCTTCCATATCTGGTCTTATCTTTCTTTCCCTCTTGGATTTCAAGGTTGCCGAAACCTGGAGAGTGGATGGATACCTTTAAGCAGTTTATGGCCTTCCCTCTTTATGCCACGGTTGCGTGGTTGCTCTGGACACTACAAAGCCTCCTGTAAATAGGAGGCTTTGTGATAAAAAACTTAGGTATCTGAACTTCGAATCTACAAGGCTTCCTCGCCTTGTTCGCCCGTCCGGATTCGTACAGCTTGTTCAACCGGAATCACGAAAATTTTACCGTCTCCGATCTTTTCGGTTCGGGCGGCTTTGGCAATGGTATCGATAACTTTTTCAGCCAGGTCATCTGGAACCGCAACTTCGACTACAACTTTGGGAAGGAAGTCGATGGTATATTCACTACCCCGATAAATCTCAGTATGCCCTTTTTGCCTACCAAAGCCTTTGGCTTCGATAACAGTCATTCCTTCGATTCCAATCTCGGACAAAGCGTCCTTCACATCTTCAAGTTTAAAAGGTTTAATAATTGATTTTATTAATTTCATATCTTCTACAAATCTAAATTTTGGGATTAATTTAAGGTGTAACCATTCTCTCCATGTTGGGATTGGTCAAGCCCCATTGTTTCCTCTTCATCAGAAACGCGGATACCTCCAAGAAGGCCGGAAATGACTTTTACGATTATAAAAGTAGCGGCTACAGATAGGACGATAGCAGCAAGGCATCCCTGCGCTTGAATTGCAAATTGCTCTTTAGGCGAGTCTAGGTTGATACCTAATCCACCAAACAGCTCACTGTATCCAAAATAAGCGACCATTAATGTTCCAAGTATACCACCCACACCGTGCACTGCAGCAACATCCAGAGAATCATCGATACCAAGTTTGTCCTTGATGAAACCGCATGCAAAGTAGCAAACAATCGCAGCACATGCTCCGATGACAATGGCCCCAAGGGGACCAACGCTTCCCGAAGCAGGGGTGATGGTCGCAAGACCGGCAATGGTACCTGTCACAATACCCACGAGTCCAGGTTTACCTGTTTTCTTCCATTCAATAAACATCCAAACCAAGCTTGCAGTTGCCGCTGATAAATGAGTCACCAACATGGCCATACCTGCACTTTTATCGGCAGCGGCCGCACTTCCAGCATTAAAGCCGAACCAGCCAACCCAAAGCATAGAAGCTCCAATCATAACCATTCCGGGGTTATGGGGAGGGCGCAAACTTCTGGGGAACCCATGCCTGCGACCCAGCATCCATGCAATGGTAAGGGCAGAAGCGCCAGCTGTGGCGTGGACAACAATACCGCCAGCAAAGTCAATAACCCCAGCTTGGGCAAGCCAGCCACCGCCCCATACCCAGTAACAAACTGGAAAATACACAGCGATCAACCAAAGCGTGCTAAAAAGAATCACCGCAGAAAATTTGATTCTTTCCACAAATGCACCAACGATCAACCCGGGGGTAATTATAGCAAAAGTCATTTGAAACATAATCCATACAGACTCAGGGAAATCTCCGTTTAAACTATCGATACTTAATCCTTTGAGAAAAAAGGCATCTGTACCGCCAATCCAACCTTCCTCATTTCCAGGTGTGAGGGAAAGGCTGTATCCAATGGCCACCCATAAAAGAGAGGCAATGCAGGCGATCGTTACGCAATGCATGAGTACAGAAAGCACATTTTTCGACTGAACAAGTCCACCATAGAAAAGGGCCAGGCCTGGGAGGGTCATAAACAGGACCAACGCGGTTGCCGTGATCATCCATGCGGTGTTGCCTGAATCCAAAGTGGCAACCTCTTCTTCAGTGGTAACCGAAGATTGGACGGGCTGAGTTTGTGGTTTTTCATTTGCAGCTTCAACCAAAACAGAGCTTTTCGTGGTATCTACATTATCTTGGGCTATGCCGTTTGAGCTTCCAAATTGAAAGCATAGGCAAGCGATGAGGAGTGAAAGACTATTTTTTATTTTCATGGGCTGGATTTATTGTTTGTTTAAAATATGAGCACATTCTCCAAGTTTTTTCTGCAGGAAACCTGCAAATGCTTATAAAATGCACATTTAATAAGTATGCAGGAATTAAGCCATGAATAGTATTCATTATTAAAATGAACAAAAATCATTCAAATAAGTTTCTGTTTGGGTAAGGTACAAGAGACAAAAAAAGGGCCCGATTCAAATGAATCGGGCCCTCGTTGAATGTAAAACTAAATAAGTTTACTTACAGAGCCTCTTCTCCTTTTTCACCAGTTCGGATTCGAACGGTTTCTTCGATAGGCAGGATGAAAATCTTCCCATCTCCAATTTTTCCAGTTTGAGACGCCCCCACGATCGCATCTACGACCTTGTCTCTCATGTCGTCAGCGATCGCAATTTCAATTTTTACCTTGGGAAGGAAATCCACGGTGTATTCACTACCTCGGTAGATTTCTGTATGCCCTTTTTGTCTTCCGAAACCTTTGACCTCGGATACCGTCATGCCTTCAACTCCGATTTCGGAGAGGGCATCTTTTACTTCCTCTAATTTGAAGGGCTTGATGATTGCCTTTATTAATTTCATAGTAGTTCTTTCTCTTGTAGTAATTTAAGTCTGAAGTTTTCAGGAATCAAGAACTGTAAGCTTCTTGTCCATGTTCGCTAATATCGAGTCCGCGGTCTTCTTCTTCTTCACTTACACGAACTCCCATAACTGCTTTTAATATGGAGAACACAATGTAGGCAAAGATAAAGGCGAATGCACTCACCAGAAGGGCACCTTTTAACTGGGTGACGAAGTCAAAACCATCCGCAAAGATTGCGGTGGCGACAGTTCCCCAGATGCCACAAACACCATGAACAGAAATCGCACCCACTGGGTCATCAATTTTAGCTTTGTCTAAGTAGATGATTGAGAAGACTACAATAATACCTGCAATGAATCCGATAGCTAAGGCACCTCCTACATCAATTACATCGGCGTTGGCAGTGATGCCGACGAGACCAGCAAGCAATCCATTTAGGGCCATAGACAAATCTGGTTTCTTAAGCATAAACCAGGATATAGAAATTGCCCCGAGGGCACCAGCTGTGGCACCTAAAGTTGTGGTTGTGAATACAAGACCCAAAGCACTTGGCTCGGCAGACAGTACAGAACCTCCATTAAAACCATACCATCCAAACATCAGAAGAAATACGCCAATAGCAGCAAGGGGAAAGCTGTGTGCGGGGATTGGCTTGATACCATTCTCTGTATATTTTCCTTTCCTGGGTCCCAGAACCATTACACAGGCCAAGGCACCAAATCCACCAAACGCATGGACTACAGTGGATCCGGCAAAATCTTTGAAATCCATACCAGCAAGAACGCCTCCACCCCAATGCCAGGAACCGGCAATTGGATATGCCACGCCTACAAAAAGAACGGCGAATATCATAAAAGAACTAAGTTTTACCCGTTCCGCTACCGCTCCAGATACAATTGTAGCCCCGGTTGCTGCAAACATAGCCTGGAAGATGAAGTCACCAAAGCCAGTCATTGCAAGCCCAAGTCCTCCATAACCCCAAGTGTTTCCACCATCAGCATTAAGATCTCCGATCATGCCACCCCAGCTGAACCAACCGTTAAAATCTCCCGGATAGTGGGTGTTAAATCCAAAGAGAGCGTAGGTGATGACCCCAATAGATATGATAAACACATTTTTGAAGAGCACATTCACCACATTTTTTTGCTGGCATAACCCTGATTCCAGAGTTGCGAAACCTAAATGCATTAAGAACACCAACGCGGCTGCTATTACTGTCCAAAGCATTGAAGTCGTAAAGAAGTCGTAGGCTGGTGCATATTCACCTTGAGCTTCGAGTAGTGCGTTGTAGTCGTCAACCGGACCAGCTTCAGCTTCGACTGCTGCAGGCTCAGCGTGATCATCAGCATGAGCTGGCAGGGCATAAGAAAATAAAAGGGTAGCAGTAAGAAGTAAAAACTTCCAAGGAGCTGCGCCCAAGACATTGTATTTTGTAAGTGTAGAATTCATTTTGTTACTTGTTGATTATCAATACTATATTAAGTTTATAGTTTAGGTTCACAATGAGGGTTGCAAAAGCTGTGCCAAAAAAAAACATTGATTGAAAATGATCGAAAAAAGATAAAGAATTATTACCTTTTCGAGTTATTCACGTTAATGACATCTTACACCCGGTTGGGTTGAGGCAACTGCTCTCACCAATAAAGGTTAGTCACCTAAATCCATAAGGGTTGATCGTTATGAAGACGATCAACTCAGGCATTATTGGTTGATTTTAAGGTGAGGACTCCCACCTGTTTCAACCGCTCAGCCAAAAGTCTTTAAATTGGTGGAAAAGGAACTAGTATCCTACATGGCCGAGATAAGTACATCGAGAAAGGATGCACATGCCCGGCAGTTGGCTATGCTTTTATCTGCTAGGCGAGAAGTATCGTCAAGAGTTTGCCTGGGTAAAAAAAACCCTTACGCGTTTTCTGCAATCGATTTGACTTTGAGATCGCGAAGTTGGCGATCAGTAACGGTCCCGGGACTGTCGGTCATTAAATCCTGTCCCTTTTGTGTCTTGGGGAAGGCAATGACATCTCGAATACTTTCCTTTTGGGCGAGAATGGTTACCAAGCGGTCGAGACCGAGAGCGATACCACCATGAGGTGGCGCACCGTATTCAAAGGATTCGAGCATGTAACCAAATTGGCTTTTTACAACATCCGCAGGAATATTGAGCACATCTTCAAAGATTTTCTTTTGGACATCGGGTTGGTGTATACGAATACTTCCTCCCCCCAATTCAACTCCGTTTAGAACGATGTCATAATGTTGGCCGCGTACTTTTTTCGGTTCAGATTCAAGGAAGTGTAAATCCTCCTCAACGGGTGCAGTGAAGGGGTGGTGTGAGGCGACATAGCGACCTTCCTCTTCTTCGAAATGCATCAGAGGAAAATCAATAACCCAAAGAAATTTCCACTCCTTGGGGTTGCGCAGTGATTGGCCTCGTTTTTCTAGGAGAGTCGCAGCTTCGAGTCGAACACGACCCAGGATATTACAGGAAGATTCCCAGGCGCCAGCTGCAAAAAAGACAATATCTCCATCTTTGACCTCAAGTTTATTTTTGAGGGTTTCTTGCTCAGTAACCGACAAAAATTTTAGAATCGGGGATTTCCATTCGCCACCTTCAGATTTGATAAAGGCTAGCCCTTTAGCTCCAAGGGACTTGGCTGTCTCTTCCAGGTGTTTAAGTTCACCCTGGGTAATATCAGCAAGTCCTTTAGCATTAAATGCTTTCACGCAGCCACCAGACTTTACGGTGCCGGCAAATACTTTAAAGTCAGATGAACGGAAGTCTTCGGAGAAATCATGAATTTCCATTCCAAATCGCATATCAGGCTTATCGGAACCAAAGCGGTTCATGGCTTCATTAAAAGGCATGCGAAGGAAAGGCGTGGCAATTTCTTCCCCAAGCGTTTCCTTCCAAACAGAGGAAAGAAGACCTTCAATCAGGGCATACATGTCTTCGCGGTCGATAAAGGACATTTCCAAATCGACCTGAGTGAATTCTGGTTGACGGTCCGCCCGAAGATCTTCGTCGCGGAAACAGCGGGCAAGTTGATAGTAGCGTTCGATCCCGGCCACCATGAGCATTTGCTTGTACTGCTGGGGTGATTGTGGAAGGGCATAGAATTTCCCTTCATTTAAACGACTGGGGACCAGGAATTCACGGGCACCTTCCGGGGTGCTTTTAAAAAGCATGGGGGTCTCGATTTCGAGAAAGTCTTGTTTGTCAAAGTATTCCCGGATGGCCATGGACGCCCGGTGGCGAAGCTTTAAAGTATTTAAATTACTCTCACGGCGGAGGTCGAGGTAGCGATAGGTAAGACGGAGGTCTTCGCCCACTTTATCTGCGGTTTCGTCCAGAGGGAAGGGCGGGGTCTTGGATTGGTTGTGCACGATAATAGAGCTGGCAAAAAGCTCGATGTCTCCGGTGTCCAAGTTGCTGTTCTCGGTGCCTTGATCACGGTTGCGAATTTCCCCTTTTACCTCAATCACACTTTCTGGTTTGAGTTTGGGGAATAGGTCGGAAAGAGTTTGATTCTCTGGATCGAGGACAACCTGAGTCTTTCCTTCACGGTCGCGGAGGTCGAGGAAGAAGACGCCTCCATGATCGCGTAGGGAATCAATCCACCCGATTAAAGTGGCGGGCGATCCGGCGTTTTCTTTGCGAAGTTGATTACAGTGATGGCTACGTTTCATGCCTTAATAATAAAACCTTAACTCCTTACCGAATCCATCCACGGATGGCAAGCGGGATGACGGGCGCGCAAAAAAATCAGGATGATGATCTGGATGTATCAGGGGGAAAGTAAACTTTTTGACTCGCCATCATCTTCGCTTCCGCCATGGGTAGAGAGAGCGATGAAAAATAGATATGTGGTAATCATGGCAGGTGGGCGCGGTGAGCGCTTCTGGCCCCAAAGTCGACTAAAACGCCCGAAGCATTTATTGCCAATTGTAGGGGACAGTGCGATGCTCGCACAGACCATTGAAAGGCTTGATGGCTTGGTGCCAGCAGAAAGGGTTTTTGTCATCACCAATGCCGAGCAAAGAGATTCGGTATTGGAAACCTGCCCGAGTTTGTTGCCCGAACGGGTAATTGGGGAGCCTGTTGGCCGAGATACTGCAGCCGCGGTGGGACTGGCGGCATTATTGGTTGAGAAAGAAGATAAGGATGCAGCCTTTGCACTTCTGCCCGCAGACCATGTGATTGAGGACGGTGCTGGTTTTCGCTCCGTTCTTTCAAGTGCCTTTGATGCCGCGGAAGCAGATGACTTACTGGTTACCGTTGGGATAAAACCAAGTTTTCCTGCTACTGGTTATGGATACCTGCAGTGCGGGGAAGAGGTTGGTGGAATCTCGAGCCGTGCGGTTTCAAAAGTGCAAAGATTTGTGGAAAAACCAGATCTTGAAACGGCCAAGGATTATGTTGCAGATGGTCATTATTTTTGGAATGCCGGGATGTTTGTCTGGAGACCGAGTGTTATTCTTTCTGAAATAGACCGCTTAGTACCCGACTTGTCTACGGGCTTGCAGGAGTTACGCAGGACCTGGGCAAAAACTTCAAACCTCAAGGATGCGATGAGGGAAGTATACCCCAACTTAAAAAAGATCTCGATTGATTTTGCGGTGATGGAACAGGCAAAGCGGGTGGTGATGCTGGAGTCAGATTTTGACTGGGACGATGTTGGGGAGTGGCCCGCAATTGCCCGCCATTACCCGGCGGATGAAAATGGAAATGTATTTAAAGGCTCAGGGGTCGCGATCGATGCCTCCAATAACCTAACCTTTGCCGAGCCCGGGCACTGTGTCACCTTGCTCGGTGTAGAGGATTTAATTGTTGTCCAATCGGGGGATGCCACCATGGTATGCCACAAGGATTGTGCCCAGAAAGTCAAAGCGCTTGCCCAGGAAGTATCGGAGAAACATCCAAAGCTTTCCTGATTTTTCTCGGTGCCAAACTATCTTGGGGTTGATTACGGAACCAAGCGAATTGGACTGGCTTGGGCGGATGAACTTGGTATTGCTTTACCGATCGGGGCGATTGCAGGAGTTGAATGCAAGGGTTACCTCGTTGAGCTAAGGCAAGAAATTCAGCAACGTAAAATTGACCATTTGGTTGTTGGCTATCCCTTGCACATGGATGGAAAAGTGGGTAAGCGGGCCAAAGAAGTAGATTTATTTATTGGCTGCCTTGAGAAAACCTTCTCTTTACCTGTGCATCGGGTGGATGAGAGGCTGACCAGTCTTGCCGTTGTGGAGGTAATAGGAAAAAAAGCCAAAACCAAAAAAGGAAAAGAAAGTGGGAAAGTGGATGCCGCTGCCGCTTGCCTCATCCTCAAAGATTTTCTAAGCAGCGGCACCGAGGAGGGAACGCTCACCTTTTCCTGAGATCATGGCTCGCGGTATTCCAGATGGTGAGCCCAGCCGGTGGAAGTGTTTGCTGGCTTATGACGGCACCGAATTTGCAGGGTGGCAAAAACAACCTTCGGGTCTAGCTGTGCAGGATAAGGTTGAAGAAGCTCTGGTGCATATTTTTGGATCCACTGTTCGAACCATTGGCTCGGGACGTACCGATGCCGGGGTGCACGCAAAAGGGCAAATTTTCCATTTCGATGCTCCCTGGACGCATCCTGCTTCATCTTTATTGCAAGCCTTGCGTACCCATTGCCCAACGGGAATATCTCCCCGTGCCATCTCCCAAGTGCCAGGTGATTTCCATGCCCTGCTTTCAGCCCAAGGTAAAAGGTATTGCTACCGGGCCTGTCGCGGATGGGCGATGCCGGAGGTGGACCGTTTTATTTATTCCCTGAAAGAAAAAACCGTTGACCTAACCCGTATGCAGGAAGCAGCCAAAGTTTTTATTGGCGAGCATGACTTTTCCTCTTTTTCTGCGAGCCGGGGGGAAGAGGATAGGGGAGAGTCTAAGGTGCGTAAGGTGTGGAAGGTGAATGTGGTCGAAGTCGACCAAGAGCTTCAATTTATTGTCGAAGGTGGTGGGTTTCTTTACAAAATGGTACGGGGTATGGTGGGAGCTCTGTTCGATGTGGGGGCAGGCAAACTCCTCCTTTCTGATATCGAGGAGATTTTTAACGCCAAAAAACGCACGGGGCGTATTGTCAGTGCGCCGGCCAAAGGCTTGTGTCTCGAAGAAGTCTTTTATCATTCTTCGAAATGAGCATGAAATTATTGAGGCGAATTAAGGATGAGGTAATGGATGTTTTTTTTCCCGGAGATTGTCCAGTCTGCGGGGATCCTCCAAAGATGGATGAGGGGCACTATGCCTGCAAGGCATGCCTCGATCAAATTGCTTGGGTGGGGGGAAGTGTTTGCAGGTTTTGCGGAATTGGTATGCATGCCATCGAGTTCCAAGGGCTTACTTGTTCCAATTGCAGAAAGCAGGAACATCTATTTCATCGGGGGAAATGTATGTTTGTGTTAGATGTAATCGGGAAGCAAATCATTCATGAGATTAAATATCATGGGGCAAAAGATGTCTTGGATGATATTTCACATTGGTTGGATCGCTGCCCTGGATATCGAGAGTTTCTGGTCGGGGCTCATTTGGTTCCTGTTCCCTTACACCGTAGAAGAGAATCAAAGCGTGGATATAATCAAAGCCTGTGGATTGCCAAGGCTTTAAAGAAAGACTTAGGGTCTGCCGTAGAAGTGGGAGACTTTATGAAACGAGTCCGCAACACTTCCACCCAGACCAAGCTGGAAAAAAAGGACCGCCAAAAGAATGTGAAAAATGCTTTTGCACTAAAGCCCGGAGTTTGTTTGGATTCGATTTATAAAATCGTACTCATTGATGATGTTTTTACTACAGGAGCAACCCTCAATGCCTGCACCCAGGCGTGGAATGATGTGGGTGTCTCCCATGTTCAAATCGCCACTCTCGGCCACGGCTAAAACTTTAATTTTTTGAATTATGGCATTTTTTGGAAAACCAAAATACTCAACTGTTAGCGTAAAAGCCAAAGATGGCGTAGCCAAAGGGATATGGACCAAATGTCCAGAATCCGGGGAAATGGTCTTTGCCAAAGAGTTGGAGAAAAACCTCATGGTGGTGCCGGCAAGTGGTTACCATTTTCCTTTATCCGCCCCTAAGCGTATTGAGTCATTGGTTGATAAAGGCAGCTTTGTCGAGCATGACGCAAATTTGACATCGGCAGACCCTTTAAATTTTAAGGGCTTAGCTGCTTACAAAGATAAGCTCGCACAAAATAAGAAGAAGACGAAGCTAAATGATGCCGTTGTATCAGGGATGGCGAAAATGGGAGGTTTTCCTGTCAGTTTGGCCGTGATGGATTTTCGATTTCTTGGCGGAAGTATGGGCTCGGTAGTCGGAGAAAAAATTACCCGGGCAATCGAGCGCGGCCTTGAGCAAAAGGTTCCGGTCATTATCGTATCCGCATCCGGAGGCGCGAGGATGTATGAAGGTATTCTTAGTTTGATGCAAATGGCGAAGACGAGTGCCGCCTTGGCCCGGTTGTCGGAAGCAAAAATACCTTACTTTTCCATTTTGACAAACCCAACGATGGCGGGAGTGATGGCCAGTTATGCCACTCTTGGGGATGTGATTATTGCCGAGCCAAAGGCTTTGATTGGATTTGCCGGTCGTCGGGTTATTAAGGAAACTACCCGTGCCGACTTACCCGATGGGTTTCAAACATCTGAATTTTTATTACATCGCGGGCTGATTGATCAAATTGTACATCGTCATGAAATGCGGGATAAGTTGATTACCTTAATCGGGCACCTTGGCCATGCCTTGCATGTAAATATGCCGGCAGCGAAGGCACCAGTGAAGAGAGCAACCCCAGCCAGAACAAAAGCCAAGAAAAAGCCACAACCGGCAGCTAAAAAAACAACTACAGTTCGCAAGAAATCTCCCGCAAAGAAATAATCGGATAACTCAAATTCCGCTTCCTGTCCGAAGTTCGGTGCTCCCATCGATGAGTGAATTTTTGGATTATTTATACAAACTCCGCAACCGTGGCTCTGCATATGGTCTGGAGAGAATGCGCACTCTTGTTTGTGCATTGGGTAATCCCCAGAATGCCTATCCTGTTATTCATGTAGCAGGCACCAATGGAAAGGGGTCGGTCTGTGCCATGCTCGCATCCATCTACCAAGCAAATGGGTACAAGGTTGGTCTTTTTACTTCCCCCCATTTGGTAGAACTGGGAGAGCGGATTCAAATAAATGGTGAAATCATGCCGATGACGGATATTGAGCGCTCGGTTCGATCGATTCAACCCATTGCTGAAGATATGGACAGAATGAAAGAAGGCATGCACCCCACATTTTTCGAAATCATGACGGCTGTCGCTTTTTCAAGATTTAAAGAAGAATGTGTAGATGTAGCGATTATAGAAACTGGATTGGGTGGACGATTGGATTCAACCAATGTGGTTATACCGGAGTTATCAATCATTACCAGTATTTCCCTGGATCATTGTGATATGCTTGGCTCCAGCCTGGATGAAATTGCCGGAGAAAAGGCAGGTATTATAAAAGCAGGGATTCCAGTGGTAACTGGTTGGTTGCCTTCTGCAGCTATTTCCAGAATTTCTGTAACTGCTTCCAGGGAAAATGCTCCTCTTCATGAATTGAACATGGAAATCGCTCAATGCCCCCAAACAAACTTACAAGGATCCTTCCAGCGAAGAAATGCTGCCCTGGCTTCCCATGCCGTCAATATATTGAACCCTCTCTTACCCATAGAAAACAAGACCTGTCAAAAAGGTTTGCTCCAGGTAAACTTACCTGGACGATGGCAAGTGATACCGGGTAAACCCACGCTTGTCTTGGATGCTTGCCATAATCAAGGAGGAGTTATTTCTCTTTTGGAAAACCTGCAGACTTTAGAAAAACCATTTATTGTTTGGGTCGCTGCATTTGGCAGTGATCGGGCAAAGGAAGTGATTGAAGCGGTATCTCCTCTTGCTGATCGGCTGGTTTTCTTCACCTCCCCCCAACCGAGGGCTTGCAGCTTTGCAGATATGCTTGCGGTAACGCCCCTTTTATTCCATTCCAAAGTGACCCATGGAAATTGGGGAGATTTAGACAAAGAATTTGATCAAATAAGAGCGCATCCCAAAAAAAATTTGGTGGTAACTGGATCAATTTACCTCGTCGGTCATGTTTTGTCCTTCTTACAAAATATGGCAGATGGTAATAACTCTGAACTTCAAGATATATTGTGATTTTTTCAAGGCATTGGATTCTGATTCCTCGCCCTTATTAGCTGGGAAAACCTAATTGTAAGCATAAAATAATTGCTCTTTTTGGAATTAGGATTCTGTTTGAAAAGTTAATTTAATAAATACAAGAGTTATATTTATATGCCCTGTTATTCCTAGATTTTTTATATTTTTACATCTCTTTAATATCTGTGAATAAGTTTTGGGTAAATTGAGGATATCTTCCAATAACTTTAACTTGGAAAATAATAAAAAATCTTCTTTTATATTCCCTTTGCATCTTGTCTTTCCTTTAATCGTGCATAGTGAGGAAATTTTGCAAAAACTTATTCACAGTGCTAGATATAGTGGCCGCTCATCATGCTAAACCCTACATATTGTGCCATTGTTTATAAAAAAATTACAAATTCTTCATTTTTTTCTTTTCTTTTCTTTTATCTTACTCACTATCAAATCATACATTAGATGATAAGCGATATTCCAAATTTTCATAAAACAAAAACAAGTCAATCAGCGTCAAAACTTCACCACTCGGGTGTCTTTTTAGCAAGATAGGGGAACAAACAAGATGGATAAAACATACGACATAGGCGGAAAAACCTTCGTTTTAAACGAAGAAAAAGCAGTACAGGCATACCAAGAGAAAAAGGTAATTAACGGTCGGGATACCATGACTTTTAATCTACTTCCTCTCAAATACCAGTGGGCTTATGATCTCTATCGTAAAATGAAATCCAATCATTGGGAACCCGAAGATGTGCCTATGCAGAAGGACTTAGAGCAGTGGAAAAGCACCACTGAGCTTAGTGATGCCGAGCGTTGGATTATTATGATGGGTATAGGGTATTTTTCAGCCGCTGAAGGTATTGTGGGTGATAATATTCAGCATGTTGTTCGTGAACTTGTGACCGCACCGGAACTTAAGCTAGTGCTTGGGCGTCACGCCCATGAAGAAAATATTCATGCAGACAGTTTGCTCTACATGATTAGTTCTTTGGGCATCAACCCTCATGAGTGTGAAGCTATGTTTGAGCAGGTTGATACGATTCGCCGTAAAAATGAATTTGTAACCAAAGTTTCAAAAGGTCTTCGCCGTGACCTCGATTTAACCATCACGGCAAATAAACAGGAGCTAGCCAAAAATATTTTTGTGTTTGGTCAATGCATGGAAGGCACCCAGTTTTATGGTCTTTTTGGCATGATTTTGAGCCTCGCCCGTCAAAATAAGTTTCCCGGTATTGGTCAAATGTTCCGTTACACCCTCCGGGATGAATCCAACCACATTGAATTATTTCGTAACCTGTTCCGCGTTCTTATCGATGAAAACCCGGACATCTGGACCGATGAATTCAAAAACCAGTTGGTTGACTTAATGAAGGAAGCCGTAGAACTGGAAAAAGAATTCATTCGTGACTGCCTTCCTGTTAATTCTGTGGGACTAAGCTCCGAAGAATTTTGTGCGTACATTGATTTTATTGCTGATCGTCGCTTGGTTGGTGTTGGGTTGGAAGTCTTGCACCCAGGTCAGGAAAACCCATTCCCATGGCTTGCGGAAATGATGGATGTAAAGAAAGAGCAAAATTTCTTTGAAGGTCGGGTAACCGAATATCAAAAATCTTCCGCCTTGGCTGAAGTTTCAGATGACGAGCTTTAAGGCTTTTTCAAAGATAAAATTTTAAAAACAAACTAAACAATTTGGGTGGGAGTTAAATACTGATGCGTAACACGATATTCGAAGAAGATAAATTATTAGTCCAAGCGGCGGAAACACCGCGTGAAAATAAGCCCCGTTTTGACTGGGCGAATGCCTTGGATGATAACCCTTTTGAGATACCGAAAGTGCGTATCACTGATGGCGCGGGTGACCGTGATTTCCACATCGCCGAGGTGGCTGAAGTGATCGGGGAGGCATTGACCAACCTGATGATTTCAAGGGAAGAAAACGAAATATACACCCCAAAGAACCGGGAGCTCGTGGTGGAGTCTGCCCGGATCGTCGCAGACCGTTTGATTGAACGGATTGCAGAAGAGGAGGAAGGCGGCGCCCCCCGCCTCTCCTTCGACGAACTTCATCGTCTGATCGAAAAAGCCCTTGTGGAAAACGACGCCTACGATGTGGCGAAAAGCCTGGTGATTTCTCGTTCGGACGATGGCGGTGGGGGAGAAGGAGATTTAAATATTCGAAATGGTGTCGATTCTTCTCTAATTCGTTTGATCAGAAGAAGCGGTCAAGTGGTTCCGTGGAATTCTTCGAAAATTGAAGTAGCTGTTCGTAAAGCATTTTTGTCTTTACGCTTGGATTCCGCCCCAGCAGTTGAAATTGCCGCCAAGGTTACCCAAAACGCAATTGGTACGGGGCAGGCATTTATCAACATTGAAGATATTCAGGATATTGTCCAAGAGGAGTTGATGCTCCAGAAATACTTTAAGGTTGCCGAGTCCTACATTCTTTACCGGGCACGTCGTCGTATTGAGCGTGAATCCGGCGGATCACATGATGAAGTCAAGCAAGACTCCATGATTGTGGTAAAGAAAAAAGATGGAACTACTTTTTTCTGGGATGGGATTGATCTGAAGAAACGAATTACTTTTGCCAGCATTGGGCTCAATCTATGCCTCAGTCCGGAAGAGATCGAAGAGAGTTTGCGTCGTTCCGTTTTCTCAGAGATCAGCGAAGAAGACCTCCGCAAAACCATCATTTTAAACTCCAAGACCCTGATCGAGAGAGATGGCGATTTTGCCAAGTTCTCTGCTCGTATTTTACTTTCCTATGTGTACGAGGAAGTACTGGGTTGGAATATTGCAACCAACAGCATGGACGAGTTGAAAACTTTCCATTCCGAAGGTTTAAAGAAATATTTAAAGTACGGCGTAAAGATTAAGCGTCTCGATGCCAAGTTGCTCAAATTAAACATCGCCAAATTGGCTGATGCCCTCGATCCATCCGCAGATCTTGATTTTGATTATCTCGGTATCCAAACCCTCTATGATCGTTACCTTGTTGTCGACAAGACTGGAGATACTCCCGTTCGCCTGGAAACACCTCAACTTTTCTGGATGCGTGTTGCCATGGGTGTCTTTGCTCACGAAGAATCTCCCGAAGATCAAATTATCTCACTTTATAACCTTTACAAAAGCCGTCGCTTTTGTTCATCAACCCCTACGCTTTTCAATTCGGGGACTCCTCACTCCCAGCTGTCTTCCTGTTATCTGTACAAGGTGGATGATACCATTGAGTCCATCATGTACCGTGGGATTGCTGAGAATGCCTTTCTGTCCAAGTGGGCTGGCGGGTTAGGTGGGAGTTGGACATCAGTCCGGGGTACCGGTAGCCACATCGCTGGCACCAACGGCGAAAGCCAGGGAGTTATTCCATTCCTTAAAATGCACAATGACCAATTGTGTGCAGTCAACCAGGGCGGTAAACGGAAAGGTTCCGGCTGTGCGTACCTCGAATCCTGGCACTGTGATATTTTAGAGTTTTTGGAGCTTCGAAAAAATACCGGGGATGACCGACGTCGTACCCATGACATGAACACTGCCAATTGGATACCTGACCTTTTTATGAAGCGCATGGAATCCCGGGGGAATTGGACCTTATTCCGAAGTAATGAGGTGGCTGACCTGCATGACCTCTACGGTCAGGCATTTGAAACTAAGTATGCTGAATATGAAGCGAAAGCAGAAAAGGGAGAGATCTGGAGTCATGTAATGCCAGCGATTGATCTCTGGAAACAAATGCTCAAATTACTTTTTGAGACAGGGCATCCCTGGATAACCTTTAAAGATACATGCAATGTACGCAGTCCTCAGGATCATGTTGGAGTAATACACAGCTCCAATCTTTGCACAGAAATCACCTTGAATACCGGAGCCGATGAAACGGCAGTTTGTAACTTAGGTTCTGTGGTTTTAGATTCTCACCTGAAAAAGGATGGTTCTTTGGACCATGACAAGCTGCGCGATACGATCCGCACCGCAGTCCGAGCCCTGGACAATGTGATCGATGTAAATTTTTATCCAACAGATGCGGCCAAGACATCAAATATGCGACACCGCCCTATCGGGTTGGGTGTAATGGGACTGCAGAATTCTCTGTTCACCAAGGATATATCTTTTACCTCCGAGGAGGCGGTTGAGTTCAATGATGAATTCATGGAAGCAATTTGTTACTATGCATACGAGGCATCCAGTGATTTAGCGGGCGAGCGTGGTACTTACTCTTCCTTTCCTGGATCCAAGTGGGATCGTGGAATCCTGCCTCAGGATTCAATTGAAATGCTCGAGAAAGAACGGGGTCAGGAAATTGATGTGCCAAAAGAAGGTAGGATGGACTGGTCGGTTGTTCGCGAAAAGATCGCCAAGCATGGCATGCGTAACAGTAATGTAATCGCGATCGCTCCAACGGCTACAATTTCCAATATCATGGGATCCTCTCCCTGTATTGAACCCACATACAAAAACCTGTTTGTTAAAAGTAATTTATCGGGTGATTTCATGGTTTTGAACAGATACCTGGTGGAAGACTTGAAAAAGGAAAATCTTTGGAACAAGGATATGTCCGACCAGCTCAAATATTTTGATGGTGAGCTTGGTGCCATTCCTGAAGTCCCTGAGTGGATTAAAAAGAAATACCTGACTGCTTTTGATGTATCTTTTGAATATGTGATCAAAGCTGCGGCCCGACGCCAGAAATGGATTGATCAGTCACAGTCGGTGAATTTATTCCTGGGTACCCCCGATATTAAAGTGATGTCTCACATGTATCGGGCTGCCTGGAGACAGGGGCTGAAGACTACATATTACCTGCGTACTCTTGGTGCATCCAATATTGAAAAAGCAACAGTTACGATGAAACAGGCAGACCCTGAAAGTAATGTTGCCAGTGATCCATCCCCCAAAAAAGAATTTACGGAAGCTGAGCAAAAAGCATGCAGTATTCAGGCTATGTTAAATGGCGAGGAATGCGAATCCTGCCAGTAAAGCGGTTTTTTTTCTCTTCCTATTAGGTTCTCATGAAAGTGGAGGATCGTCTCACATCTTTCCTTTTCACAAGGCCAAGCTTTGACAACTCCTGCTATGTGGCTTCCACGGCCACCGTGGTTGGTGATGTCAGGATCGGTAATCATTCCAGCATCTGGTATGGCTGTGTACTTCGTGGGGATATCAATTATATATCGATTGGAGAATGTACCAATTTGCAGGATGGGGTTATTGGGCATTTGGCTGATGACTTTCCTTTAACAGTTGGAGACTTTGTTACCGTCGGACACGGTGCTATCTTACACGCCTGTACCATCGAGGATGAATGCCTGATCGGGATGGGGGCCACAATTTTAGATGGGGCACATATAGGTAAGCAGTCGATTATTGCGGCTGGTACGGTTATTCCCATGGGTATGCAAGTCCCTCCTGGGTCTCTTGTTGCCGGTGTACCCGGCCAACTAAAGAAACCCCTGTCTCAGGAAAAGCGGAAAAGTTTACGCGGTTGGGCGGAAAAATATTTGGCCGTCAAAGAAGCCCACCGTCAGCTTGATAAAAAGTAAGGAGGAGGATTTCTCCATTACACCGCTTCGGCACTATCCATGCCGTATGCTTTGTACAGGTCGGCAACCAAGCTAGATAAAGGAGGGAGGGGGTGCACATGGCCTCCAGATTCTGCACAGCAGGAGAGATAAGACCGAATTGCCGGTTCATTGGCATGTTTCCCATCTTGTTGAAGAAGGGTAGACAGTTGAGATCGTGCAGCTGTCCACTCATCCTCATCAAAGGCAAAACCAATCATCATCTCTTCCCATTCTTTTTTCTCGGCCGAAGGTAAATTTTGTAACCAATCCATAGAAAATCATCCCTATTGAGTTGGGAAAGAGGAAGCAACTTGATAATCTTTGTTCATTTCGCTTGGATTATGGAAAATCTTTTGTCAAAAGATGTATAGCCTAAATTTTATTGCCTATGTCTACTTCCACAGATTCAAACGCTCCCACCAAAGCGAACCCTTACGCATCTAAACTTCTGGTAAACAGATTGATAACTGAAGGCTCGGATAAGGAGACCCGCCACTTTGAGCTGTCCTTGAAGGCCAGTGGATTGGAATACTTGCCGGGCGATTCCCTTGGAGTTCTTCCCACAAACTGCGAAGAGGTGGTAAACGATCTGTTGAGTGCAGTTGGGTTAAGTGGGAAAGAAACCGTGGAGGTCGGAGGGGAAAACCTTGGGCTGCAGGATGCCTTGATGAACCGTCTTGCCTGCACGGTGCTGAGCAAGATCCAGATCAAAAAATTTAATGAATTCGCCCAGTCCGATAAGCTCAATGATCTGCTTCAAATTGCCAACAAAGACGCACTGGTTGATTATATGTGGGGCAGGGAATTAATTGATCTCTTTTTGGAGTTTCCCCAGTCCGGTATGAGTGCCCAGGACTTTGTCGGACTCTTGCGCCCCATGCCTCCTCGTTTGTATTCGATTGCCTCAAGCATCTCCGCTCATCCGGAAGAAGTCCATCTTACCGTTGCTGTGGTTCGCTATGAGGGAAATGGAAGAAAAAGAAAAGGCGTTTGCTCTTCTTACTTAGCAGAGAGAGTCGGGGACACGATTCCCTGCTATTTTCATCCGAATAAGAATTTCAAACTTCCAGAAGACTCATCCACCCCGATTATTATGGTTGGCCCGGGTACGGGTATCGCTCCTTTCCGGGCATTTATCGAGGAGCGTAAGGCTCAGGGTTCATCTGGTAAGAACTGGCTCTTTTTCGGGGATCGAAGCAAAAATACGGATTACCTTTATGGAGATGAATGGGAAGCCTATCAAAAGGATGGAATTTTGAATCAGTTGGATCTTGCTTGGTCCCGGGATCAGTCAGAAAAGATCTATGTTCAGCATAAAATGCTGGAGAAAAAAGCAGAATTATGGAGCTGGTTGAATGACGGGGCCATCTTTTATGTCTGCGGGGATGCTTCCCGAATGGCAAAGGATGTGGATCAAGCACTTCGTTCGATTGCCCAAAGTGAAGGAGGAGTCAGTGAAGAAGATGCTGGATCCTGGGTGAAAAATTTGCAGAAGGAAAGACGATACCTCAAGGACGTCTATTGATTTTTTTCAACGCTGTAGCTCTGCTATGGCTGTATATATAGATTCAATGCGATTCATTTCTTTTAATCTCCATGCTTCTACCGATACCTTGCTGGAAAGGTCCCGCTGGAAATTAGGAATTAGAAGGTGGAGGTGGCTCGAAGTCGGGCGGGGGAGAAGGTGGTGGCGCGTCCGGTGGATTTCCCGGGTTCCAAGGGACCTCATTTCTCAGATACTTATTTTCTTCTTCATTGTAACCAGAAAAAAAGAGGTTGAGCATACCGTGCACCACTGGGAGTCCAGATTGATCGTAGTTTAGGTTTGATTGAGCAACATATGTAACTTGTTGATTGCCATCGACTAATACATGATACCACGCTTGATTCCGATCGGGTTGGGTCTGATTGGATTGGTACCAGTGTTCCGGTGCCTGGCAGGAAGGATCAAAATCAACAATTACCCCGCGATAACCGTAACGGAGGTGTTGAATCACATCTCCCGGATCAAATTGTGAGGATTCAGGGGGTGGAGCGTAGCCATCGGATAAGTTAATCATAACTGATATGTGAAATTAAAAATCAGTGAATTAAGGAATATACTGAATTTTTGCAAAGGTATCTTTTTTCATTTCTTAACTTTGCTTCTTTTTCTAGCTTATAAACTGGTCTAATCACTTAGAGCTAGAGTGTGCAGAGTATGGATATTGTGTGTGAATTTATATAAATATGGGCAATCGGATCCTTACACGGATCTCAGATTTAGCTCCTGAGTGGTCAAGTCAAGCTTTCTTCCTTAAGTAAAATAAACAAAAAAAAGGGCCGTCCGATGAAGGACGACCCCTAATAAACTTTTCTGAAGTACTAAACTTAGAAAGTGTAAGTAAGCTCTACTGCATACTCATCGGTATCAACGTTGTCATTGGTAACATCACTGTACTCCAGAATAACTCCAAGGGAATCAGTAAAACTGTAGTTAGGTGCAAGGGTTATTTTCTCGTAATCACCATCAGTACCAGTTTGCTCATTTTGACTGATTCGAAGTGCAGCACCCCATTTATCATTGAAGTCGTAATCGGCTAGGAGCATGTAGGCATCCCGATCAGCAGTATCATTCATCAATTGAGTGTATTCAGCGGCAAGAAAAATCTTACCCATATTTGTTGCAACATGAAGATTCATTTCATCAACTTCACTGGCAGAATTTTGTTGATTATCCCATGCATAACCACCACCAATGGAAAAGTTTTCCACGCCAGTGTAAGCAAATGATAGTTCAAGATTTAAGTCTTCATTCTCAAGGTTTGCATCCCTTGCTTCATGAAGCGATGCAGCAAGACTGTAGGAATCACCAGCGAAAGCGACTGACAAACCGGTTATATCATTACCATCAGCGTCAATGTTTCCGCTGTTAAAGGCAGAGTCATTGTAAGCTCGACTGAAGGTGTAAAGACCTGCTGGGTCTTCACGCTCAAACCCAAGTGCTGAGCCATAATGACCGAAGGTAAAGCTTACACCATTGTCCATAGAATAAGTGAAATGAGCTTGTTCGAGGTCGACATCATTAGCACCGGAATCGGTGTCGATGTTAACCGTACCGCTGACATTACCAACATTAAGTAAGAAATTTAATTCCACTTCGTCAAGGTCAAGGAATTGTGAGTCTGAACCAGAGTCAGAATCAACCATTTTGTAAGAACCATCAATAAAACCATTGATGGAGAGGTTTTCGTTGATTTCAACTGCAGAAGCAGAAGCAACCAAACCAATAGTCGCCAATAAGGCTAATATTTTGTTTTTCATAGTAGTTTGTTTGTTTGTTTGTTTGTTTTAGCAAAATTTCCACCACGGGGTAGAAATAAACTTTCTAATCAAAAATGATGAATTTTGCTCAAAAGTCAAGCCGAAGTAGCCTATTCGGTTGATCGAGAGGAAAATTCATCTAGCGAGATTTCAAAATGGGGAAGTGAAAGAAATAACCCGATCGCGGTAGAAATTAACATTCGCGGATTCATCCACGCCATCCGCATTCAAATCTCCGATGTAGTGGTAGACTTGGTCAATTCGAGGGTTGAGATCTCTCTTGATCATATTCGGGTTTCCTAAAAGCATACGAACTTTGTGCCCAGTAAGATTTCTTTTCATCGATTTCCAAGTTTCTGGGTTTGTCCAAGGACCCTTATTTACATCCGCATCGCTTTCCATTCCAATACGCAACTTATTGAAAAAGTTTTTCTTCCCTTCTTCATCCTGGGGTATAGATAAATTATCGGTTACTATCTTTGCTTCTTTAGCTACTAGTTTTATTTCTTTTTTGAACTTAATATTATCGGACTCAAGTTGGCTGATTCTCTTTTCTAATCCCCCCACTTTTTGCAGGATGAGATCGAGCTTTTTGGATAAATCTGAATTGGAAACCTTTTCCTCAGCGAAGATGAAAGTTGGAATGATGAAGATTAGAATGGTGAGAAATTTCATATTTTGATTGTTTATTGAAAACCAAAAAAAGAAGCAAGGTTGAGTTTCTTTAATATTTTACCTGAATATCATTCACATTACAGCAGGTGTACTCAAAATCGGTGCGGTTGAAACTCAAATCCAAAAAAAAATTTTGGGCTCCAAACTTACAGAATATTGTTATCGACCAAACGAATGGGTGCTGATGGCGAGGTTTTTAAAGATGGTGGCGTGTTGCTCTTTAGGTTGGGCAAGCACTTCTTCAAAGGTACTGATCAAATTTGACTGGAGGTCGATCAGGCGACGGGTGGGAAATTTTTTGACCAGGGGTAGCAGACGACCCAAAAACCAGGGGTTTTGGGAAAATACATTAAGGGTGGTCTTTTCCGAGGGATCGGAAAAGTTTTCCTGATACTTTTGACCGATCCGTTGGAGCTGGTCCTTGCCCAGCCGTTGGTTGGGGTCGAGCTCCCGTCCATCCACCAACACCCGAAGCTGGATAAGTAAGCGGTTGCGGTTTTGGAGGGTGGCGAGAAGGGGGCGGGCATCTTTACCCTGGAAAAAGTGACGGTCAATGGCATCGATTGCCCAGTCCAGTTTGCCCGAGAAAAAGGCTTCGGAGGCTTCAAAAAAATCACCTTCCCCAAAGTCAGGAACCATTTCAATCACCATTTGCTCGGTGATCTCTCCACCATCTTTTCCCAGGTAGGACGATAATTTTTTTGTTTCTTCCACTCCAAGCCTTGGATGAGATCCAATTTTACCGGCTAAATATTCAAGGGCACCTTGGCCGAAGCGGACATTAAAACCTTGAGCGGTTTCTTCCACAAGTCTACGAAACGCGACATCTTCTTTTTCATTTTTGGCAACATCTTCAAAGATCGAATTTTTTTGTAGCCATTTTACAAAGGCATGACTGCGGTGCACCGGGCAGGCAGAAAAAATAAGTTTTGTTTCTCCCAAGTTTCCCAAAAATGTTTTGAGGCTTTCGAGTGCTTCCTTGGAGCCCTGAGCGGCACCGGTCTTGGTCTGGTTTAGGAAATTGGCCTCATTGATCCAGACCAGTTTGCCTCCACCGAAAAGGGACAGGGTTTCACCGGCGGACTTGGCTTCCTGCAGGATTCTTTCCACATCATCCACCCGGTCTGCCCGGCCATCTATAATTTCCCGGGATAAATCATCCGGGAAATTTGCACAGAGTTCATCAAATATTTCCTTGGCCCGTTGGCGGACCAAGTAGTCATCGTCTCCAAGTACAGCAAATAAGGAATCCTTGGACATAGAAAATTAGGAGGGTTTGAAAAAGATAAAATCGAGGAATATTAGTTTAAACTTCGATACTTCCGGAATCGGCCGCCGCAAAAACTTCTTCAATTTTATATTTTCGCAGTTTCCGACGCATCCAGTCCAAAGCGGCTGTGGTGGCCCGTCTCCGATTGGATGCCCGATCCCCTCGTAAATGAAGTTGCTTGGCCCATACCCCTAGGGGGGAAGCATAGCCTAAGTAGATGGATCCAACCGGTAATAATTGAGTTCCACCCGTTGGCCCGGCAAACCCGGTCACGCTGAGCCCATAATCAGCCCCGAATTTTTCGCAGGCACCGGTGGCCATGGCAATGGCCACTTCTTCGCTGACCGCACCGTGTTGCTTGAGCATGCTTTCGGGGACCTCGGCCACCTGGACTTTGGCATCGTTGTGGTAGCAAACTGCTCCGCCGTGAAAGACTTTTGAGATTCCAGCAATTTCTGTAAATTGAGATGATAACAGACCCCCCGTGCAGGATTCCGCAACCGCCAAGGTTTTGTTTAAGCCTCGAAGTTCCCGGAAAATGACTTCGGCCAGGGTACGGTCCCCAAAGCATACAAAGTCTTCCCCAAGCAATTCTCTGCACTTATCGGCAAGCTTGTGAAGTTTTTCTTCAGATAATATATCCGAGTCAAGGGAGCTGAGGCGAAGGTCAACCATACCGGCATGAGCACAATAGCCGACAATGAGGCCATCAATATCGTTGAGTACGGGCTCGACCATCTCGGCGAGGGCAGACTCCCCCAGACCAGCGGTACGAATCTGGAGATAACAGTCAATCTCAGGGAAAATACCTTCTTTTTGAAGCCGGGGAACCACTTGATCCTCAAACATGGGATGCATTTCCCGGGCGGGCCCTGGAAGCATCACCAGAATTTTACCATCTTTTTTGAGAAAGAGGCCGGGTGCGGTGCCGTAGGGGTTGGATAAGACCTCGGCATTCTCAAATCGGTTGCATTGTTTGAGATTGCTTTCCGGCATCTCACGGTGGAGGGATGAAAAGCGTTCCTTGATGGCCTGCTCAATCGACGGATCATAAATAAGTTTTTCACCCAGGGCTTCAGCGATGGACTCACGGGTCAAGTCATCTGAGGTGGGGCCAAGACCGCCGGTGGTGATGATGAGATCTGACCTTTTCCAGCAATCGGAGAAAAAGAGATGGATATCATCCGGTTGGTCACGGATTACCAGGTTTGCCGCGGGCTCAATACCATGGTGGGCAAATTGAACACCCAAGTAAGTAAGGTGGGCATTTTCACGAATTCCAAGGAGAAGTTCATCTCCCAAGGTTATGGTTTCTACTCGAATGGGGGAACTCATGTTTGTTCTTTGTTCAGGCTTTGTTAATTTTGAGTATTGTCTATGTACCAATTTCTAAAGTAGGCAAGAGTCTAAAATATTGCCAATGCAAAATCAGATAAATGAAATGCGTAAAATTGCCCGGGGTCTTCCATCGTGCCCTGGGGTGTATCTTATGAAGGATCGACTGGGGCATGTAATTTATGTGGGAAAAGCGAAAAATATAAAAAAAAGGGTGAGTAGCTACTTTCAGGGATCCCGACGATTTATCCGGGCTCAACCCAAGATTGCGGCGATGGTAGAAATGGTCTGTGAGATAAAGATTCACCAAACACAAAACGAGACGGAAGCTCTTTTATTGGAAGGGAAATTGATCAAGGAATACAAACCCCGCTACAATACAGACTTTACCGATGATAAACAATTTTTACAGGTTCGGGTGGACTTGCAAAATGAAATGCCCCGTTTTCGGCTTTGCCGGAATAAGAAAGAGGATGGGGCTCATTACTATGGGCCTTTTGCTCAGGCTGGTATGTTACGATCCACCCTCTCGGAGATGAGGAAAAAATTTGGTATCCTGCTTTCGGATGCAAGCCCGGTAAAAGTTGGAGACGGGCGATATAAATTGTACGACGACGCCCGGGCTGAAATTTTTGCCGGCCACAATGAGACCACCGTCGAAGAATATGGAAAGCGGGTGGAAGAAGCATGCTCTTTTTTGGAAGGTCGTGCCAAAAGCTGGCTTTCGGAGTTGCGGGAAAGCATGCTCACTGCGGCTGCAAATATGGACTTTGAACGGGCGGCTTACTTGCGGGATATGGCGGAAGCGATGGCCAAGACAATTGGGCGAAACCGAAAGTTTACCCGCACCTGGCCCAGGGCGGAGGAAGACGAAGGGCCAGCTCTTGAAAGGATAGGTGAAGTCTTACACCTGGAGCGTGCCCCAAAAGCGATCGAGTGCTTTGATATCTCTCATGTTTCTGGAACTTTTGTGGTGGCTTCCATGGTCCGCTTTCAAAACGGGAAGCCAGATAAGCGAGCGTACCGGAGATTTAAAATCCGGGCTTTTGAGGGCAATGATGATTTTCGGGCGATGCAGGAAGTGGTGGGCCGAAGATATGGCAGGCTGCATGAGGAGGGCACCGCCTTCCCCGATCTTGTGGTGATCGACGGAGGCATTGGCCAAGTAAGGGCAGCCCTGAAAGCATTTTTACTGATCAACGCGGAACCGCCACCAATTATTGGGCTCGCAAAAAGAGAGGAAACCGTGGTTTTCCCGGATGAGCGAGGAGAATTAAAATTGGAATTCCGGGATCCGGCTCTGCGCTTGTTGCAGCGGGCACGAGATGAAGCACACCGGTTTGCCAATCAATTTAATGCGGACCTGCGAAGTAAAAAAATTAAGGAGTCTATATTGGACGATTTTCCCGGATTGGGGAAGGTTAGGAGATCCGCCTTACTTTCTCACTTTGGTTCTCTGGAAAAAATGAAAAAGGCGAGTGTGGAAGATATGCAAAAAGTTGAAGGGATTGGCGAAAAATTTGCCAAGAATCTCTATCAATTTTTACAGAGTGGAAAGATCGCACTTTAGACCCTGGGAAAGGGTAAAGAAGAGCCACCTAGGATAGATGCACTCAGGGATATTCACGATCGCTTCTTTCTCCTCTTTACCATTAAAACCTGGGTAAAATGCTGGATCCAAAAATAAAATGCCTGGACCGGCTGGCGATCGAAATACAAGCCCGTTTAGAAAAAATAAACACTCGGCCTGAGGTTTTGCAGACCCTGTTCAAATTAATAACTGGCTACCAGGAAATGTTGAAGCGTGGTCAATGGTTAGGTATTCGAATTGATCAGGGCGAGCCCAGTAGGAAACCGCTACCCAAGCCGGAAATGCGTACGATGTTACGACCCATTGGTGATATCGTGATTTGGACAGATACCCGAGGAGATGAATTGCTCATGGTTTTTATCCGGGATGTACTCTCGGCATGGATTGCAGGATGCTCCGTTACTCTCGTGCACATCGATATGGAGGACACGGACGATGAGATACTTTGCCTGCTCCAAAAAGGGTGGGAAGTTGAGGGGTGGGAGAAAAATACTTTTCGGGTTGTCAGACAGGATAAACTCAAAGCATTTAAGGGAAACACAGAATATGCGACATGCCAGGCTTTGGTGGTTGATTTCGTAGATCGTGAAAGGATGAAGGAGACCCAGGGACTTGTAAGGCAATGGGATAAAGTAGTACCCTGTTACGAAAATAAAAGAGCTGCTAGCCTGTCCCTTTTCCTACCTTGTATACCGGAACATGAACAGAAAGAATTGTTGAAGAAAACCATTGAATTCTTTCGCGGAAACCATCCCTATGTTTTTCATCCTGGCGCGATGATTCTATGCCCTGTTGAGGTGGCTGGTGATTGGTTCGGAAAACTTGGTGAAAGCCTTGGCGTATGGAATGTTGAAGTCAGGAAAGCCGAAGAGCTAACGCAATGTTTTCAACAAGAAAGAAACCATTCCAAAAGCCTTCCCGGGTGCCTATGTTTGGTTCCTTATGACGAGTTGGGCGAATGTCACCAACTTATAAAGTATCTGCCTGAGACCCGGGCAATTCAAGTGTTTGGGGCCGATATAGCGGAGCAGAAAACGGAACGACTGATGGATGAAGCCGAAAGGAAAGCGAGCTTACTTTCCCTGGGTTGTTTTCCTGATTATGAAGATTTATTTATCCTCCCAGCCCAGGCGTTGCCAAGTTGTGGAGATTTGGGACTCAATGAACAGGTTCAGGAAATGCTATGGGTCTCGAGGTTTATGCGTCCGGTGTGTTTCCAGCAAGTTCCAGATGAATACTTGCCTCAGGAGCTGATGAGATCTAAGAGAAATTAGTCACTCATGATCCGGTATATTTTTATATTTCTCACACTTAGTACTTGCTTGGTCTATCCATCCCCAGCTGTACCGATCAAAAAGGAAGGCCAGGCGATGGGCATTTTAGCGGCGAAAGGAGAGGCTTGGATTGATCTCAGGGAGGACAGCGGGTTCCAGCATCGGTATCTTGTTCCGTGGGTAGGGGGAGCGCCCAGTAAGGGGGGCCGGTTTGATGCTACAATGCTCGATTTGATTGCGGACACAGTTGTGGGCAACCGGGTGAAAATAAAATGGAAATTCGATGGCCATCTCAGGCTGCTGGATATAGCAGTGATTGTACCCTTGGAGAAGGAGGGAGTGTTTGTGGGGAATTTGATTGAGATCGGTGATCATTGGGTAGATTTTGAAAACCCGGATGACCGGATTCCCTGGCGCTTTTATTTGCGTTGGATTGGAGGGTACCCTGAAAACGGAGGTGGATATGATGGGGGCTCCCGGGAAGAATTAATCGCCCAAAAGGAAGAACCCTTATTCCGTTTCCATTGGACTTATGATGTTCGCCCCCGTTTTGAAGGTCTATTGCGATTAGAGGATTACCATGAGCCCCTTTTTTATCATGGGAAAGATGACCTGCGAGGGCCGGAAGATGTAACCCCTGAGGTTAATCCTTTTGATATTCAGTCATCCCCGAAGGTAAACCCCTTTGATATGCAGGGTGCACCGGCAGGGAATCTTTTTGATCAATCTGAACCCCCTTCGTCAGGGAATCCTTTTGATATACCCCAAGCACCGCAGGGTAATCCTTTTGAACAGTCTGCTCCCGTGGTCTCACCTCCGCCTGGCGGTAATCCCTTTGACCAAGCTGCCCCTGCTTCCATTGTGAACCCCTTTGATATTGTGCCAAGCCCCAAGGCTAAACTGGATAAGCCTGCAGCTGACGCAGGCAATCCATTCGACCTGATGGGAAAGTAGCGAGGCGGAACAGGGAGGCAAATCAGTAGGGGGAAGCCTTCCAATTTGCCAAGTTTGATTTTCCGCGCAGAAAAAGTTTGGATCCATTATGCAGAAGCCAATCAGCTTCACTGGAATTCCCCTGATTCCAATCCCGGGAAATCTTCATTCTTTTGGCAAATATGCGATTTTCTAAAGTATCCGTAGTATTTTTGAGGGGGCTACTCCAAAAAATATCAATAATTTCTCCCTTCTCATTTAAGCCGACAATATCAACCGAGGCACCCTGGTTAATAAAGACCGGAATTTTAGGATCGTCACTCAGGTCAAGCTGGACCATCCACTCTTGAGCGAAGGGAATAATTTCATCGAGGTAAGTCTCGTAAGTTGTTTTTGGGAAATTCTTGGGAAGTAAGAAGCCATCCAGGTTTCGAACCGCAAAGCTTTGAATGTGGGAAGACCAGATTGGGACAATTTCATTTCCACGGTTATCAATAGTAAATACGAGGGCTGGCTCATTATCCGGATTTCGGTAGGAAGGGATTTCAAGGATGGACTTGGTGGCTTCATCAATCGCTCGAGAAAACCCATCCCGGGTGGTTGGGTGAATAACATCCAGTCTTTTCTTGCCTGGTAACACAACAACCAGTCCGGTTGCCCGGGGGTAATAGAATTGCTGTCGATTTTGCAACTGTCCTTTGCTTTGGTTCAGGTCGCTGAAAAAGCCTTCCTCTTTTAAGAGTTCATCAAGGGAAAGTTTCTGCCCGCCAGGATGGAAATATGCACGGTATCGACCTGTAGGATAATCATCCTGAAATGTTGCTTGCAGGCGCAGGTGATTTTTGACCTTAATTTCTTGAGAACTCACTTTTTTGGAGGAGAATAACTTACTTATTCTTTCCCATGAAAAGAAAGGTTTGCTCGATCTTACCTCACTTAATTTATCATAGAATCGGGAAATGTCGCTGATGGAGGAGGGGTAATACAAGGTGAAATTACCATCCAGTTTATCTTCTCTGAAGTTTTTGCGGTAAACTAATTCCCCTGTTTTCCCGTAGGCAATGAAGGTGCCGTCTCTTTTTCCCTGAGAGTAAATTCCGGTGAGCTCAGGAAGCCCATTATTCTGCCAGAATTCCATTTTTCCATCCTTCAGACCATTGACAAATCCTATTTCAAAACGAATTTCTCCATTCTCATGTTTTTCAGTCACATAAGCTCGCTTCCCAGCACCGAAAGGCTTTTCTTCTCCTATGGCGTAGAGAATTTCATTTCCCTTTTCATCTTTTCGGTACTCCACATCATCGGAAGAAAGCTTTTTCTCCGAGCAAGAGCAAAAAGAGAAAGCCATGATTCCAAGGAGTGAAAGCGGAAATGCTTTCGATTGTAAGACATGAGATAACATACGAAGGCCTTATACTAGGATAATCTGCTCGAAATCCGCAATGGAAAACTTATTGGTTCCGGGAGCGCACCTGATCCGCAATTTCCATTATATCTTCAACTGGCAGGGTAACGATTGCAGAAGGCCGGCCCATCTCCATTTTGTAGACCACAATGCCCAGCCATTTTCCCCGGCTGTTAAAAACCGGGGTGCCAGGCTCGGTATTTTCAATGACAAAGTAGGGCCTGGGTTTTTGGATGACTGCATTTACCCAGCCCCTTCGGAGGGTGGATTGGCGGTATAAATTACGCCCAAGCTTGGCGATTGAAACAACCTCATCCAGGACGGTGGGAGTGGGAGCTTTTTTGGTTAAACCGGGAACTGTAGAAAATGGGCTGCTTTTACCATCTTCCTCAGGATTGGAAATGGGTAAGAGGTAGGCAAGGTCAAGGTCCACATCTTTGAGCAAAAGTCGGGCGGGAATTTCGGTCCCATCCTGCATTAAAATAAGGACTTCAGTGTAGTGAACCTGCACCGAAGCACCGGGAGAGCGAAGGCGTGACAGAATGCTGGATGTGGGGTCGACTTTGGTGAGGGAAAGAACCGTCAGTCCATCTTCTGCAATGATGGTGCCTAACGCTTCCAGTTTCTGTTCCTGGGGAGGAAGACTTCTCCCGCCTGCACTCACCTCCACCCGAACCGTAGCTGATACCCAGGTTACGCAATTTGCATGATCCTTGAGCAGGGCTCTCCATTGAGTTTCCGCTTGGGTGGAAGCATGGATGGAAAGGGAAGCAAACAGAAGGCCAGCGAAGAGAAAAATATATGATTTCATTATAACATTCACCCCTGTTGATCCCAGTCGGGTTCCAATTCAAGAAAAAGAGTATGAATCCCCCGCCGGATAAAGAATAAAACCTGTTTCTTTTGGGCGGTAACCAATTCTTTCATAATTTTTTCGAAGGCCTGAATGGAGCCAATAGGCTTGCCGTCCACATGCAAAAGTAAGTCACCCTGGCGAAGACCAGCAAGGGCTCCCCATCCGGCTGGTTCCACATTTTCCACCATCAATCCCGATTGGTTTAAGTCCAGACGCCGATTGACTCGGTCTGCAAAAGATAGATCCCGTAAGGTAAATTCAAATGTTTCTTCTTCATGTTTGGGAAGCTCATTGGGAGGATCCGGTTTTTTGGTCAGGTTGGCATGCCAAGACATGGGCTCTTTTCCCCTAAGCCCACTCAGTTCAATGGCCGCATCGGTTTTGTATTGCTTGATCATGTTTCCAAAAACCTCTGCATCCTCGACCCGGTGAGCCATAATGATTTGCCCATCCAGCCGGAAGATTAAGTCGCCGGCCTTGATGCCTGCTTGTTCGGCTGGAGTTTCGGGAAATACTTGGGCTACACGAATTCCTCGGGTTGTGCGAGGTAAACCAAGGGCAGAGGATAACTCCCGGGTCATGACTTGAGTGGAAATACCAAGCCATGGCTTCCATGCCTGCACCGGTTGGTTTTCCTCGGCTTCCGGCCCAATTTTCACAACGGTTAAAAGCTTGGCCAAATTTCTTTCAAAACTTACGAGAGTGGGGATGGGCTCAGCCTGACCTCGTGTGATTTTGCGGCTTACATCGAGAAGATCTTGTATGGAATGTACGGTCTTGTCATTTACGGATACAATCACATCACCCGGGCTGAGGCTGGGCTTGGCACTGGCAGATGGGCCTCCTCGGTTTGTGGAATGGACCTGAACTCCTCGCTTGTTTTCCCTCAGTGCTTCCAACGATGACATCAGGGTGAAATTTCGAACCGTAATTCCCCAACTTTTAATTTCGATTTCTTTGGCATAGGCAGGTTCCTTGGGAGCCGGGGTAATTTGCCACTTCTTAGCCTTTCCCTTGCGAAAACCGTGAACCCACAGTTTTTGATTTGCCGGGCGCGAGTAGACCAATTGATTGAATACAGGAATATCTTCCGGGATCCGTGCCGATACTTTTCTACCTGCATACTTGGTGATTATATCTCCAGCCTTGATCCCTGAAAGGTAAGCAGGGGAGTCACTAATGACGCCGGCAACTAGTACACCGGACTGGTTGCCTTCGATGATAGGCTGACACTCTAAGCCAACCCAGGAACGGGAGACATACCCCTGGTTTTCCAATTCTTGGGCGACCTCTTTTGCCAAATTGGAAGGAATGGCTCCCCCGAGGCTTCCGATACCAACTTCATTTATGCCAATAATCTTCCCGTTTTTGTCAACCAGAGGCCCGCCGCTATTTCCCGGATAAATCACCGCATCATGACCAAGCCAGCGAACCAGTTCTCCGACATTTTCTCCGTCGAGCCGAAAAGAGCGACTACTTGCGGAAATTAAAGCGGTGTTGGAAATAATACCCTTGGTCACAGATTGGGAAAGGCCGGCAGGGCTACCCATAGCAAAGCACACATCTCCGACACTCACCTTGTCTGAGTTTCCAAATCTGGCTGTTTTTATTGGAACAGCTTTGTTGTCTCTTTCATCCAAGCGCAGTCGAAGCAAGGCAAGGTCGGTCATGGCATCAGCGCCCAGTAAGTCTGCCATGACCTCCTCTCCGTCAGAGAGGCGGCAGGTCAACCGCGATGCTTTGCCTGCCACATGGTGATTGGTTACTACTAATCCATTTTCGCTGATGATCACTCCACTTCCAGTTGAGCGTGACTTCATCATTCTCCCCCCCGAGCCTTGTTCGGAAACAACTTCAATTCTTACAATAGCCTGATAAACATCTTGGATTTCCTCGCTGATGGACTCAGAAGAAGGAACGGCGGACAGCAGGCAACAAAAGCTGAGTGAAAAAGAGATAAAAAAGGAACGAAATAGAAATAACATAGTAATTTAAGCGTTGCTGGTCTGGGGATTCGTTTTACTTTACACAGCAGAAGTTAGAAAGAATCAGACTTCTTATTAAATATCAAATGGCAAGCAAACAAAAGGAGGGATTCCATGAGCAGTGAAAATAAGTCTGATATTTTGCTAGGTGAACGGCAACGCCAGTTCATTGCATTCGTTCTGTGTTTTGCAGGTGTTCTTACCCTTGGATGCTTGGTGGCTGCTTTGATCTACATCCTCAACCAAGCGTTTTCTTTATTTGCTGGGGTAATCTGGTCCTTAGCCCTTTCTGGAATGTTGGCCATTTTACTGCGCCCGTTGGTTTCGTTGTTGGAGGTGAAAATAGGATTGAGCCGAGTCATTGCAATCTTAGCTCTGTATTGTTTGGTGATCGCAAGTGCAGGTGGTATAACCTGGTTTTTAGGAGCAAAAGTACTACAGCAATCTCAGGAATTTATTGGAGATGCTTCTGCATGGCCCGAGCGTTTAGAGGAAAAAGGGAAGCAACATTTGCCTCCCGATACATGGAATGCAGTTTCCGGTCACTTTCTGGCATTCAAAGATTATTGGCAGAATATGTTAGCTATCGATGGAAGGGTTATAAAATTGGATCTCAGCCCTGCCCATAAAAAAATCTATAATGTCCTCGATGTCAAAGAGCGTGCGATTTTTCACAATCTTGATGCCCTGGAACGGGCGGAATTTTTTGAATTGAATCCCGCGAAAACTAGAAAAGAATACTTGGTGCAAAAAAATCTCGAGCGCAAAAACCAGTCCATGGAAATAATCGAAAAGCAAAGCGGGCAAATCGCAGTCAAATCAGCAGAAGTTTTACAATCTGCCTGGGATGGTTTGCTTGGTATATTTACCCAGATTACATTTCTGGCTGTAATCCCGATCTATCTTTTCTATTTCCTGAGTTCAAACCGCAACCTGCTTGACGACTTGGAGAAAGAACTCACTTTTTTTTCAGATTCGGTGAGAGAAGATATAATTTTCTTACTTCGAGAATTTGTTGGAATCCTGGTGGCATTTTTTCGGGGTCAGTTGTTGATCGGTCTGCTGATGGGGATTGGTTATGCCATCGGGTTTAGTCTGAGTGGTTTGAAATTTGGGATTACTCTGGGTCTTCTTTTTGGCTTATTAAATATTGTACCTTATCTTGGTTCAATTGTTGGGGTCTGTGTGACTCTGTTGGTTGCCTATTTTCAACCCGATGGCATCGCCGAAAGCGGACAGTGGAATGTTTTATTTAGCTGTGCGGCTTCTTTCATTGTGGTGCAAGTAATTGAGAGCTATTACCTGACCCCTAAAATAATGGGGCAACAAACCGGTCTTCACCCGGTGGTTGTGATTGTTTCCATCTTCTTTTGGGGAACAGCCTTGGGAGGAATCTTAGGCATGATTTTTGGAATTCCCCTAACTGCATTCATTATCATCGCCTGGCGCTTGCTACGAAGGAAATATTTTAGCCGTGCCACGTGCTAGACCGGGAAAATTAAATTTTCGCTCGGGTTATATCATGGGTTTTTCATCCCTCATTTGTTTTGTGAGCAAGATTACCTTGTAAGGTGCGGCTTATTTTTGGATGAATAGGTTTTACCGTTCGTATTATACCCATGGCCACCCAAGATAAAGACTTCGTACACCTTCACGTTCATTCTGATTTCAGTTTATTGGATGGTTGCTGTCGAATGGACAGGCTCATGGATCGTGCGGTGGAGTTGGGCATGTCCGCCATGGCCCTTACTGATCACGGTAATCTTTTTGGAACCATCTCTTTCATTAAACAAGCGGAAAAGCGCGGAATAAAGCCGATTATCGGTTGCGAAGGATATATGGTTACAGATCATAAAAATGATGAAAAACCTGGGCGTGAAAATCATAAATCTTATCACCTTGGCTTGTTAGCAAAAGATTATGAAGGGTATAAGAATTTGTCCAAAGTTGTCTCGGATGCCCATGTCGATGGGTTTTACTATCGTCCCCGAACTGATCTGGAGACGCTGGCAGAATTTTCCAAAGGTTTGATTGGGTTTACCGGCTGTATGCAAGGCTGGATCCCCCAACTTATTTTGAAGGGCAAGGAGGGGGAAGCGGAGAAAGCCATGGGGCAGATGATTGATATTTTTGGAAAAGAAAATTACTTCGTCGAACTACACAATCATGGTATTGAAGAACAAGCTCAATTGGTGCCTGAACTTTTGAAATTGGCCAAGCAATTTGACCTAAAAGTTATTGCCTCCAATGATGTTCACTATGTGAAAGGAGAAGATTGGGCTCCCCATGATGCCTTGCTTTGTATCCAGACAGCTTCAAAGCTGGATGATCCAAATCGTATGCGATACGAAGCCCGGGAGTTTTATCTGAAATCAAGACAAGAAATGGAGGAACTTTTTAAAGAAGCTCCCGAATCGATCATTAATACATTCGCTGTCGCAGAAATGTGTGATGTTAAGCTTCCCTTTGGTGAGAATAATTATCCTGTTTTCACCCTGCCTCCAGAAATATCCACCACGGTCTCCGATAATGTGGAATATTTAAAAAACCAATGCATTGAAGGTATGCAGGATCGTTATGGATTGGGTTACCTGGAAACCGATACGCGGGATGACCAAGCCGAGGGAAAAGAGCATGAACTAAGTGAGCGAATTGATTATGAATTGGGGGTCATCGCCAAAACCGGGTTTAACGATTACTTTTTAATTGTTGCTGACTTTATGCTTTGGGCAAGAGAGCAGGGTATACCGGTTGGTCCAGGGCGCGGTTCAGGAGCTGGCTGTCTGGTGGCTTATTTGCTGGGCATTACCGATATTGATCCCCTTCGCTTTGGTCTCTTGTTTGAGAGGTTTTTAAACCCGGAAAGAGTTTCGCCTCCTGACTTTGATATTGATTTTTGTATGCGCCGAAGAGGGGAAGTTATTGAGTATGTCAGAGAAAAATATGGCCGTGACTGTGTGGCGAATATCATAACATTTGGAACATTTGGAGCCAAGATGGTGATGCGTGATGTCGCCAGAGTTCGAGATTTACCTTATGCCGAGGCAGACAAATTGGCCAAAATGGTGCCAGATGATTTGAACATTTCCCTCGATGATGCCCTCGCAAAAAGCCCTGAGTTTAAAGCGGAGTATGAGAATAATCCCATTGCCACCCAAATCGTAGATACAGGGCGGGTGATTGAAGGAATGGTTCGAAATGTGGGGACTCATGCTGCCGGGGTAATTATTGCAGACCGCCCCTTAAAAGAACTTGTCCCTTTAACGACCCAAGACGGAGTGCTAACGACTCAATTCCCCAAAGATCCCGTAGAGGATTTGGGTCTATTGAAGATGGATTTTTTGGGTTTAAAGACTCTAACCGTGATCGCGGAAGCTGAGACTCATATTCGAAAAAAACAAGGATTGGAAAACTTCCGGGTAGCCACAGTAGCCCTTGAAGATGAGCCTACCTTTAACCTCCTTAACGAAGCACGCACCATTGGTGTTTTTCAGTTGGAGTCGGAAGGTATGCGCCGATTATGCCGGCAAATGACGATTTCTAACGTGGATGAGATCATTGCCCTCATTGCCCTATACCGGCCAGGGCCCATGGATTGGATTCCGGATTACATCAAAGGAAAAGAAGATCCTTCTACCATAAAGTTCCCCCATCCATTATTGGAAGATGTGTGTTCTGAGACTTACGGCGTTATGGTTTACCAAGAACAGGTGATGGAAGCTGCCCGTCTAATTGCCGGTTACACATTGGGCGGTGCGGATATTTTACGCCGTGCCATGGGGAAGAAAAAGCCAGAGGAAATGGCAAAGCAACGAGAGATTTTTGTCAAGGGAGCCAAGGAAACCAACAAAATTGAGTCCAAGAAAGCCAATGATATTTTTAATATTTTAGAAAAGTTTGCTGGGTATGGTTTTAACAAATCTCACTCGGCAGCTTATGGAATTATCAGCTATCAGACTGCCTTCCTTAAAGCGAATCATCCTGTGGATTTTATGGCTGGTGTGCTCGCTTGTGAACTTGGGAATTCAGACAAATTATCTCATTTTATCGCGGAGTGCTCGGAGATGGGTATTGAAGTATTTGGACCAGATGTGAATGAATCCGGTGAGACTTTTACCCCGCTGGAACCCAAGGGGGATGGGTTGGGTTCGATTCGTTTCGGGTTGGCTGCAGTTAAAGGTGTCGGAGATGTTGCAGGAAAAATAATAGTAGAAGAACGAGAAAAAAATGGTCCCTATGAGGGTTTTATTGACCTGGTCGGTCGCGTGGATGGCAAGGCGGTAAACAAGAGGGTATTGGAATGCCTTATTAAAACTGGTGGATTTGATGCACTGGAAGGCAATCGGGCGGCTTTACTTGCTGATTTAGACCGAGCGATGGGCGAGGCACAACTAAGAAGAAAGGACCGGGAGGCCGGTCAAGTAAACCTTTTTGATTTAATGGGTGGAGGAGAGGAGAATGGGAATGAGCCAGCAAATGACTTTTCGCCTGCAGCAAAACTTCCGGATGTACCCGAGATCGATGAGTTGGAAAAATTAAAACTAGAAAAAGAATTACTTGGGTTCTTTTTATCAGGCCATCCGGTTGATACACTTTCTGGTTTAGGCCCCCTTTTGGACACCATAAAGGCCGAGGACCTTGAAAACCTAGAAGGTAAAAGATCCTTTAGGTTATGTGGAGTGATTGCAGACTTGGAGCGCAGGTACACGAAGAAAGACGCACGGCCCTGGGCTCGCTTTACTTTGATGACCAAAGAAAAAGATTTTTCTCTCCCCATGTTTACCGAAGCGTATGAACAATATGGACCCAAATTAGAAGAAGGTATTATTGTTCTGGTCGAGGGGGTTGCATCTCACCGGGATGGGGAAACCCGGATGACAGTAAATTCATCTTTGCCCGTGGATACTGCCCTTATAAATATTGTGGAAGAAGTAACATGGCTACTTGATCCGGATGACGAAGAAACGGTTCCTTTTTTGGAAGATATTTTTGCTTTGGGGGATAAGGGCTTAGGTAAGACATTAGTACGCTTGGGCTTTGCCAAAGAAAAGGAAACCGATGGCCTTGTTGTTGAGGCAGATGATCGTTTTACCATGAGGCTGACCTCTGAACTGTTTCGGGAATGGCGAACCAAAAAACCAGTTCGAGGGGCCCGGGTTACGATCAAACCACCTGACCCCCCACAGGAAAGGACTTATGGAAGACGGTCGGGCTGAATTTTAATGTTCTTACTTCCTTGACCATCTCAATACTTTTGTTACTTTCAGACCTTTTACTATGACTATCGAAATTAAATTACGTAAAGGTGAACCCATTGATCGAGCGATTCGCCGATTGAAAAAGCGCTTGGACCGAGAAGGTGTCATTCGCGATGTGAGAGCTAAAAGGTACTTCGAAAAGCCATCTGATAAAAAGCGTATTGCCCGCAAAGTAGCTGCTTTCAGCCAAATGTTGCGTACCCGTTACGAAAAAATGTAATTTCAACAACTTCGAGTTGTTGGATTTTTTCTCGTAAGTCTTTCATTTGTTCTCTTAACTAATTGGACCATGTCCCAATTAGCCAAGAGACAAACTCTCAGCCTTCGCCAGCAATGGCGTGTTTTCGATAAGCAGAACTCTTCGTCCAAGGCATACTTGGACCTATGCGGCAGGATGATTCAAGTTGGAGAGTTCCTGCTTGCCCACGATGTGGCCAAAGATGGTCTTGGAAAGCACAAGAACGACCGTTTGCTTTCACAGAAAGCAGCCCATGCCCTTTGCAAAGCTGGTTCTCCTATGATGGCTACCAAGATACTTGAGGGGTTGGTCACTTCAGGCGTGAGAGACGTAGAAACTCAAAGTTTACTTGCAAGTGCTTACAAAGATCTTTGTGAGTACTCAAGTAATCCGGAAAATAAGTCACACTATGCAGAGCTTGCTATTTATCGGTACAAAGAAGCCTTTGTTGCTCAGTTAGAAAAAGCTGAAAAAGGAAGCGATAACCTGGAAAGCCAGTATTACCCCTGCATTAATGTAGCCTTCATGCATTTTGTTTCGCACAACCTGCCAAAAGCGCACAAATACGCAAACTTTGCCCGGGAAATTTGCCGTACTCTTCGGCAACGAGGAGATGGGTCTTACTGGGTTCTTGCAACCGAGGCTGAGTCCAGTCTTCTTTTGGGAGAAATTAATGAAGCCATCACTGCCTATTCCACCGCAGTGAATCTTGAGGATGCTCAACCCTCCCACATAGCCAGTACCAGAAAGCAGGCATTGCAAATCTCTTCCCTCTACAGTGACACTTCGATTCGTGATCAAGTAAGCGAAGCCTTTCCAGTTTTAGGAATTGTAGCATGCTCTGGGCATGTGATTGATAATGCAGAGGGTAACCGTCGATTTCCTCCTGAAGCTGAAAAGATAGCCAAGCAAAGAATCGAAGAGAAGCTGGAGCAAATGGGGGCAAACTGCGGCTACAGTTCCGCAGCCTGTGGTACTGATATTCTTTTCCTTGAGACCATGATTGAACGGGGAGGGGAGACTCATGTGTTCCTTCCCTTTGCCAAAGACGAGTTCATAGAAACCAGTGTAAGAAGAGCGGGTGGCGATTGGGTTTCAAGGTTGGAAAATGTTTTGGATCACGCAACCTCTGTACATTATGTTACCCACGAAGGGTACTATGGAGATGATTCTTTGTTTTCCTTCTGTAATCAGGTCATGATTGGCTTTGCGGCGATGCGTGGTCGTGGACTTGATGAAGACCCTCAACTTTTAGTCTTTTGGGATGGAAAGCCTGGGTCGGTTGGCGGCACCGGAGAATTAGTAAAGTCGTGGCAATCTGTTTTTAACCAACCTGAGGTTATCGATGCCAATGAAGTGCTAACCGACCTGCCTGATATAAAGGCTGGCAGAGTTGTAGAATTGCCGGCTACCTCAGATTACTCCCAAGACGGATTCGGAGATGCTCTTCAACCCATTCGGTCGGTAAAAACGATGATTTTTGCAGATGCTGCAGGTTTCAGCCAAATAACAGAAGATTTAACCAGTCAATTTGTGGAAGCTTTTCATGGGGGAGTTGCTCAAATGATCGATAAACTTCCCCAAAAGCCATCCTTTGTAAATACCTGGGGGGATAGTTTTTTCGCTGTTTTTGAGGATTTAGAAAGTGCACTGAAGCTGGCACTTGGTATGAGGGATTATTTTACTGACGGCAAGTGGTCTGAATGGTTGCCAAACGGGAATATGGATGTACGAATCTCCATGCACGCGGGACCGGCTTATGAAGAATTTGACCCGATCCTCAAGAAAAGAAACTTTTTTGGCAGCCATGTAAACCAAGCTGCCCGCATCGAGCCCATTGTACTGCCTGGCTCTGTGTTTGTTTCTGAGACAGTAGCTGCCCTGATTTCTTTTGGTTACGAAGAATATGATTTTGAGTATGCCGGCAATATTGATTTGGCCAAGAATTACGGAACCTATCCAGTCTATATCCTTCAGCGAAAAGGTTATTCGGATAAATTAATTTCATAAGTTTTTATGGATTCCTTTCATTCTGCCCATAGCTCGGCTGATGTACCTTCACCCTTTGAGTCTTATTCCGGTGATGGCCCTTATTCCTTTATTAGCTATGCCCACGCAGATAAGGTTAAAGTGTACAAAACAATTCGTGAATTTAAGACCAAAGGTATAAATGTTTGGTATGATGAAGGAATACCACCGGCTGGCGAGTGGGTAGATGAACTAGCCCAAGCCATTAAGAAATCATCAGCTTTTGTTGTCTTTGTTTCCCATCGCTCCGCTGATTCAAGGTATGTTCGTATGGAAGTGCAATATGCATTGAGTGAGCAAAAAGAGATCCTCACTATTTTCCTTGAAGACACGAAATTACCTCCCGGGCTTTCCTTGTGCCTCCAGCAGTTTCAATCCATCTCTGTGTCGGAGAAAAATTGGATGGAAAGTGCGTGTAAAGCCTTGCTTCAAAGACAGGATGCTGTTGCATCTGATGGTTCCATTGGAAGCTCCCAGCCAGAACTTGTCGAAGAGGAGGAGATTGATCATGGCTTGGAGCTCTGGTCGTTTTGGAAAAAGGCCCAGGCCGTGCAAAATAAGAGATTTGATCGACGCGGTAACCTTCCGCCTCGTTCTACTTTGCCTATGCACGAAAGTGTTTCAGAAAATGTTGTACCAGATTTAAATTCCACCAGCCTTCAAGAGTCACATCCGATTCCTTCACCTCAGGATTTAGACAAAACAAGACATCCATTTGCGGTGGATGTTTCTATAACGCCAGGACAGGCAGAAGAGAAACAAGAATTTCGTGAACACCATATTAATGATTATGCTGGGATTTTTAAGTGGATTCCTCCCGGCAAAATTACCATTTTGGTACCCTATTCCGATGAGCGTAGACTTGTTCATGTAAGAGATGGGTTCTGGCTTGGTGAGTTCGTGATCACCCAGTCGGTCTATTCAAAACTTATGGGATCAAATCCTAGTTTTACCGAATTGGGCTTAGGAGAAAATTCAGAAAATTATCCTGTAAATAATATTTCCTGGCTCGATGCGGTTTCTTTTTGCCGTGCTCTTACCATGCTCGCTCAAAATGAAGGACAACTGCCTGCTAAACATGAGTACAGGTTACCGACCGAAGTGGAGTGGGAATACGCTTGCCGGGCTGGATCCCAAGCCGACTTTTATTTTGGGGATGACCCAACCGTTTTACATAATCATGGATGGTTTCGTGGAAACAGTCGGAAGAAAATGCACCCCGTTGGTCTAAAGTCTCCAAATCCCTGGGGTCTATTTGATCTCCATGGAAATGTCAGGGAGTGGGTGGGGAATTCTTTTGTAAATACTCTACTCAATGACAGCGAACAAGATGAATTTAGGATCAGCCGAGGCGGAGCTTACATGAAGCCAGCGATCGAATGTAAATCGTCTTCAAGATCGACGAATTCTTTACACCATCGTTTTCGTAATCTTGGGTTCCGGGTAGCTTTGGCTCCAACCGCCAAGGTTTAATTTTTTTTAAATCCTTTACCGGGAATAGTTTTCCCATTGTCTTTGTCTTTCAAAATTGGCATGATGAGTCCTTGCCATGAACAAAGATTTATCCCCTGAGAAAGAAAAAAGCAAAAGTTTAGACGGCAGTGATCAAGTCGCTGTCAGGAAAGATAAATTAGACCGAATGCGTGAGTCGGGCATCGATCCTTTTCGGGCAAATTGGGATCAAACCCATGTCTCAATGGAAGCGGTCTCCTTGCTCCCGGAAGATGAGGAGGTAGGACCTGAGGTTTCAGTTGCGGGTCGGATTGTTGCTTTTCGTTTGATGGGCAAGGCATCTTTTCTGAAGATCCTGGATCGGGCAGGTAAAATACAATCCTATGTTCGTAAAGATGAGATTGGAGAAGATGAATATGCTTTGTTTAAAAAATTAGACTTGGGTGACTTTATTGGCATCCGAGGACCGCTTTTTCGTACCAAAACAGGTGAAGTTACCATTCGAGCAAAAGAGTACAGGCTGGTGTCCAAAGCTCTCCGGCCATTGCCAGAAAAGTGGCATGGGCTTACCGACAATGAACAAATTTACCGGCAGCGGTATTTGGATCTTGTAGTCAATGATGATTCCCGTCAGCGCTTTCGGGCGAGGAGCCAAATCATTCGTGAGATTCGTGAATTTTTCTGGAGTCGTGACTTCCTTGAAGTCGAAACCCCCATGCTTCAGTCCGTTTCAGGAGGAGCCGCCGCTCGCCCATTCCGTACTCATTTTAATGCCTTGGATTGCGACTTTTCCATGAGAATTGCCCTGGAATTGCACCTCAAGCGTCTCCTTGTCGGTGGATTTGACCGGGTATTCGAAGTGGGGCGGGTGTTTCGAAATGAAGGACTTTCCAGGCGTCATAACCCAGAATTTACCATGCTTGAGGCCTATCAGGCCTATTCGGATTATCGTGGCATGATGGAATTAACCCAGTCTTTGATCCAGCAAGTCGCTCAGAATGCGTTGGGTACCTTAACCTTAGATCGCACTGAGGGTGCACCTATTGAACTTTCTGGTAAGTGGAGGGAAGCTAAATATAAAGATCTCATTATCGAAGCAGTCGGGCGGGATGACTGGTTTGAGTTACCCAAAGAAGCAAAGTTGGAAAAAGCAAAAGAATTAAAGATCGAGGTCGACCCCGCTTTAGAAGATTTTGAAGTTACCAATGATGTTTTTGAGAAAGTCATTGAACACACTTTAATTCAACCCACTTTTGTGACCCATATTCCTCGTGAGCTTTGCCCCCTTGCCAAGATTACAGAAACGGACTCTTCCACCATTGATGTGTTTGAGCTTTGTATCAATGGGCAGGAGATTGCTCCTGCTTATTCCGAGCAAAATGATCCTGCGGTTCAACGCGAGGCATTCATGAAACAGGTGGGGGAGGAAACTCAGGAGTTGGATGACGATTTTCTTACAGCTCTGGAGCATGGTATGCCCCCGGCAGGAGGGATGGGAATGGGGATTGATCGCTTGGTTATTTTTCTCACCAATGCGGCAAATATTCGGGACACGATTCTATTCCCTACGCTTCGGCCTTCCTAAGTCGTGCTTGTACCCATTATTGTTTATGGTCTCACAAATAAATGAGCGACCGGAGTAGAGGGCTCCCCATTTTAATAAAGCCGATCTGGTGGAGACAGCTTTGTTTTACCTTCTTTCTTTTAATCTGTGCTATTTTCTTTGCTTTTATAAATTTTCTTGGAACTTTTTTGAGCTGGCTCATCACGCTGGTGATGTTGATTTCAGCCACTTTAAATTTATTAGACCAGATTCTATCGTGGTCCCGTTTAAAAATTGATCACAACGGGTATGACTTGAGAACATGGTGGAGTCGGAAAAAATATGCTCATCAAGAAATTAAAAGCTTTGAGTTGGATCATTATATGCACAGACAATTAATCTTCATAAACTTCAAAAAATCTAAAGATTCGACCAGTGAAAAACTGAGTTTGCCTTTTCCCTGTGCTTTTGGCCGACCTGTGGAAGACATTTTTGAAATTCTTAAAAAATCTTTGGACAAAACTCCCCGCCCTCTATCATAGGGCAACATTTTCGCTGGTTATTTTGCAGCAGGCTGCTTTTTTCTGAAAAGGGAACGGAGAGGAGTGACTAGATATGCAACTCCAATAAAAACCATTTGGGATACAATAAAACTCATCAAAGGATTAAAAGCTTTATCCATAAAGCCATAAGAGTGGAGACCGACTCCAAGCATATTGGTTCCAAACCAAGACCATGCTGTTACCACATTTCCAAATATGGCCAGGCATGCGATCCCTCGAATCTTTGCAATCCCTGCCCATCGGGCATGAAGAATAATGGCATTCCATATCACAATAAGAAGTGCCCCATTTTCCTTGGCATCCCATCCCCAAAATCGACCCCAAGACTGATCGGCCCAGATACCTCCTAACACGGTCCCAACGAGGCTAAAAAAGAGAGAAAAACAGGTGATGCCAAAGATCATAGAACCCAGAGTTTTTTCCAGTTGTTTGCGGGAGGATGAAAGAAGGCTCGATAACTTATTATCACTGGTATCCGAGACAAGAACTTGATGGATAAAGTAATAAAAAATGTAGGCGAGACCCAGGAATCCTGCGAGGAAAGTGGTGGAGTATCCAATGGTTACCGTGACTACATGAGTCGCCAGCCAGAAGTTGGAGTCAAGCACTGCTCTCATCATCTCCATGGTGTCACCAGTCGGATTAAGGGAAGAGTCAAGGCTTAGGTTGTGGGCAATTACAAGGCTGCCAAAACCAACCATTGCCCCCATCGATGAAGCAATACCAAGACGTAAATATTTTTCTGTAAACCAGCAAAGCAGGACCGCACCCCACCCGATAAAGAGTGCAGATGAATAGAGATTGGTGACGGGTGGCCTTCCTTCAATGTACATTCTTCCCAGAAGTCCAAAGGTGTGAGCAATGAGAATTATAAGAGTTAGGTGATAAGCTACATTTTTAAAACTCTTTGAATGGTTGGCATTGAACTTTGCGGTGTTAATGGCCAGGCAAAGCCAGGACAGGCATGCGGATAAGAAAATGATGATGTAGGCAACTGAACAACGGTAAAAGGGCTCATAGGCATTGAATGTCTTTTCGAATCCAAGTTTTGTAACTTGGTCAGGGGCTCTTTGTTCACAAAGTCTACGAATTGAAGAAACTGCGTCATTGAAGCCAGATGGATCATTGCGTACGTAGGCTTTACGTAACTTTTCATACAAGGGTAAAATGGGGTCAACCTCAGTGCGTAACTTGATAGCCTCAGCGTACTGCGCGGCAAAAAGAGCAGTGGGGTTGAGCTTTTCCTTAGTCAGGATGAAATTTACTTTTTCTTGCAAAGGTACGCGGTCTGTACGAATCAAATCCTGTAGTAAGGAAGCAAATTGGGCGGGGTCAAGATTCCGCTTTTGATCGGAGTCAAGAGGCTCCTCTCCCACAAGAGACTCTCCTACTTTTCTCCACCTTTTCTTTTGATCGCCTGTTTCTGGTGGAACCGGAAAAAATTCAGACCACAAGTTTGATCTGGAGTAATGATCGAGTAAAAATACAACCCTCCCAAATTCATCACTTCCTATACGAATCGTACTTGGGTCCTGGGATATAGCTTTAGTAATGGAACGGAAACGAGAATACTCGTCAGTGCGGTCTTTGTCTTTATCTGAATCAAAGAAAAAAGTATTGAGGTCTAGATCTTCAATCATTTTAGTCTCCGGCGGAGGAGCAGGAGGTGAAAGCGTGTGCTTTAATTTTCTGTAAAGGAGCACACTCCGATAGAGATCGATAATGTTTTGATCAAAACTATCCTGTTTTTCACGCTCTAACTTTCCAGATTCGCGGGCACTTTCATCGATCTCTTTCAGAAAGGGTTTTAATTCGTTGTAGGAATAATATTTTCCATCCTTAGCAAGTTTTCGATTAAGCAGACCTAGGACTTGGTCATGATCAATCACGAAGGTTTTCAGTTTGTCCGCTTCTTCAGGGTTAAGAAGAACATGGGCGAGCCATGATATTGCGGGGATCATTGTACCATTCTGGTCCAACGCGGATCTTTTGTTTCGTAAGACAAGTAAGGTATTACGGGCAACACTATCCAAAGGCTTTACTCTGCCCCCCCGTAGGACAGGTATCCGAGAAAAGGCCTCTAAATCGATAACCTCTTCCTTGGGCGCGGGTTCAGGCTTGAAGAAGTCGAGCAAAGAAGCCTTGGTTGTCCCAAAAGGTAGAATCGCTAAGTAAAGCCCGAAGGCAAACAAAGCACTTGGTATAAGAGGGTATTTTTTCAAAAACTTCATCCCGATACTTTTGATTGCTTACGGAGGAAATAAATAAGGTGGAAGCTAAATTGCCAGAGGAGCCCAACAGATAGGAGAATGCAAGCTATGTATGGAACCAACCAACTCGGGTTGCGAATAACTTGAAAAACCGTGTAGTCGGCTGCCTTGTTCATTTGGTATTGATAAAAGGTCTTACCTCTATGCCGTAAAGGTGTGTTCATGTACACCAGGGCTTTTCTTTTCTGTCCACTTTCCAGGTTGAGATTCACATGACTTTCAAAGTTGTGGGGAATATCCGTGCCTTGGTAAAATTCGTTTTCTATTTTGACCAACTCAATGGAGTAGGGGAGATATTCCCGTATCGACCGGAGTTCCATACCCCACAACTTTCCTTGGTGACGCAGGGGTTGAAAGGACATGCCCTCCAGTTTGGCATGGATGAATTTCCATCTGTCGTTGCCTGCAGGGTGAGCAACCGCCAACCAGGTACCCATTTCTTCGCTGCCGTTGATAAGCTGAAAAACAAGATAACCAAAATTGGCCGCATCGTTGCTAAAGTCTTCATCCATTGGGGTAAGGCTCAGGTTTGCACTTGCCCCAATACCCTGATTTACAACCCTAGTGATTTCGCTTCGTTGATCGGCAGATTCTTTGAAGTCGAAATTACAATTTGGGCCAAATGATTGTACTCGAACCTTAAACGGAAAACCTGGCACCCGCAGGGTGTTTCCTGGAGTAAGCAATTGTTCTGGGATGGAGACAACCTTACTACGATTGGCGTCGGTTACATCAGTAATGGCAAGCTCAACGCCATGAAAGCGTTCAATGTAATCACTGGACTCTCCCTTGTTTATCTGCATGCGAGACTCCACCTGAATGGCTTGGGTTGTCATTTGGCCGATGAGAAGGAGGATTATGCCGAGGTGAATGATCTGGATGCCCATTTTTTTTCCAGACCATTGAAAGCGGGTAATGAAAGCGGCAATGAGGTTGATGATTAAAAGCCCGCCCAGCAGATAACCACCCGGGATAGGGAGGGGCACCATGGATAGAAAGCTTCCGCCCCAGAATTGTTCAGGATAATACCAAATGCCATAAAAGCTCTCAAAGTACTCGGCTTGAGCACCCCGAATTCCAATGCGTACCTGCTCCAGGGTTGCCACAAAAATGAGAATCATGGAGAAGCTCAGCAGTGTAAGAGTAAGACGAACGGAAGCAAAGGGGACGATCCATGGAAAAGCTTTTTTGCGAGCTCCTACAGAGTAGGCATTTTGCTTTTTTTTAGATTGATTGCTCATAGAGGGAATAGGCGAATGGCTTTGTTCAAATCAATGATCATGGAAACAGACAGAACTAAGTAAATTGAGAAAGTTTTCTTTCTCAACTTTTGCAAGAGTTGTATCTCCCATAATTTTAAAAAACCAGGACCGGGATTTTCCGAATAAGAGAGCACCATAAATTGTTTTTTCAGTATTTTCAGCGAGTAGAAGGTACGCATCTTTTTCGTCTATTTTGTATGGCGAAAGGTAGGGCGAGCTTTCCAAGCTTTCAGCCTTGGGCAATTCTATCTGGGTAAGCCAGCGGTTTACATTGGATTGCAATCCACCGACATCGCCTGGGAAAGAAGTGATAGAAAAATCAAGCTCGTTACCATTTTCGTCGCTAACGCTGTAGCTGGCAATTCGAACCGAAGAGGCCTGACCGACAACCCAATGGTCTGGTGCATCCCAGGTTGGTGACCCCGATGGCTTGCTCGTCGGTGCTGCGGAAATGGGGCGGGGAGCCCGAATAATTTTTTCCCCTGCCCGTACCGTAGTTGAATCTAGAAAAGAGATGAAAGAATCCATTTCCTGGTTGATCAGTGCGGCGTTGGCCACGAAGGGGAAAAGCCAAGTTTCATCCTGTTGCCTGAAAACGGCAAGGAGGGCCATCTTAGGATCGTTCGGATTATTTTTTTCGGTTAAGTGGATCCATTCAAATTTTTTCTGCCCAACTGTTTTTGTGGTCAATACATGGGGCAGGGTATCCTCGGTAAACTTTTCATAGCCAAGTTCCATCCCAAACATGTTGGTTATCGCGAGAGTTGATACGGCTTCCCTGAAGGGCATTACCCCAATCCTGCCTTGGGGGCCAGAATTAGTTTTTACATGAAAGGAGCCGGCCATGGGACCGGAAAGTTCAGGGTTTTCACCCCAAGTAGGTGGAAGTTTCCACGCGACCACTGGCCCTGTGTATTCCGGGGCGATATAATAAGTCTGAATTTCCGCTTCCTCGGTGCAGGAAACAAAACAAAATAAAGGGAAAAGTAAGAGCTTTACGGTACCTGTAATGTAGATTTTGGGGATATGAAAAGGCATGGGATATAATTTGTCTTCGAGTAGTGAGAAGGCAACTCGAAGTCACCTGTTTTAGGGATTACATTTAAAGAGGGCGACATCTCCGTCCTTAAAAATATACTCTTTTCCTTCGAGGCGAAGCTTGCCGTTTTCACGGGCGATTTGCATCGATCCCGCTTCTATCAAGTCGTCATAGGATACAACTTCGGCTTTGATGAATTTCTTTTCAAAATCGGTATGGATTACTCCCGCACATTGAGGGGCGGTCATTCCTTTTTTAAAAGTCCAGGCCCGGGCTTCTTTTTCTCCCGCAGTCAAATAACTGGCGAGACCGAGTAAATCATAGGATCCACGAATCAAGGAAGCCACGCCTGAATCATCCACTCCCATCGCCTCAAGGTACTCCTTGGATTCTTCCTCTGAAAGTTCGGAGAGTTCTTCTTCCATTTTAGCCGAAATGACACAGCAATTTGCATCCTGTTGCTTACTTGCCCACTCTTGGAAAGCAGAAAGGTTGGGGTTAGAGTTTGGGTCTGCGGTTTCTTCCTCCTTTAGGTTGCACGCGTATAGCATAGGTTTTGAACTGAGTAGGCAGAACGATTTTATCCGGCTACGCTCATCCTCGTCCATTTCCAATAAATTTGCAGGTTTTCCCTCATTTAAGTGGGGCATCAACTTTTCAAGTAGAGAAACATTTGCCTCCGCATCTTTGTCGTTTCCCCTGGCTTTCTTTTCATTTTTTTGGAGTTGGTTGGTGGCTGACTCCACATCCGCGAGGATTAATTCGGTCATGATAACCTCCGCATCTGCGATCGGATCCACTCTACCCATGTTATGAATTACATCATCATCTTCAAAACAACGGACCACATGAACAATGGCGTCAACCTCCCTGACATTTGCCAAGAATTTATTTCCAAGACCTTCCCCTTTACTTGCACCTTCGACTAACCCGGCAATATCAACCATTTCTATGGCTGCGGGGATGATGGTAGAAGTTCCCACCAGTTTCGCAATAGGTTGCAGGCGGGCATCCGGGACTTGAACAACCCCGACATTTGGGTCAATGGTGCAAAATGGGTAATTGGCAGCCTCCGCTTTGCGGGTCTTGGTAAGGGCGTTAAAAAGAGTGCTTTTGCCCACATTGGGCAAACCGACGATTCCTGCTTTGAGCATAATAATGAAAAAGAAATGAATATGCCCTAGCTTGTGACCTTGGTCAAGAATCCATCCAACCCTGCTCATCCTTTGGAATTGACGAAAAGAGGATGATAACTAGATTAGGAGATTGTTATGGCGATAGTAGCTCAGTTGGTTAGAGCACCGGCTTGTGGTGCCGGGGGTCGCCGGTTCGAATCCGGTCTGTCGCCCCACTTTTTTATAGTTACAGTGGATTTATCGTTGGTAAAGTTGCTTTCCTAATTTTAGGTCATTGCATTGCTTTTATGAATGATTTCAGTGCTGAAAAGCGGACCTGTGCTTTACTGCAACCCTACCAAGTGTCGAGGGGGAAACTTTTCCCCTGAACGGTTTAGCAATTTTAAATTTATTGATCTTGCACTTGTCTCCAATTGTATGGAACGGACGCGATTTTCATTTCATCAAGAGGAATCTTATCAAAAATTCAAGACCTGCTTGGTTTCACCAAAGCGGCTGATTTATTTATTCAATTCCGAGATCCGGAATACCTTCATGCTATTTTCGCCCTTTTGTATGAATTTGAAGAATAAGGCGTTAATGAATCGATGGGTTACCAGTCACCTTCTGAACTTTGACGGAGATATAACCATTTCTTTCGGGGCATGGTTCATTAATAAGTTGAGGAGGGCATTTCTCTTCTTCAGGTTAGTCAGCAGGTGAAAGAGTGAATTAGTCGCCTGCATTCTCATGTGTTTGAATGAGAACATTCAAACTAGTTCTTCGATTTTAATGAGAAGTTAAAAAATGTGGGGAGAAGTAATAATTTATTACAAGCTGTAAATTTTGCTCTTCAGCCATATACTGATCTTACGATTCGCTTTACATTTTTCCTTCCAGCTTTTCTCGTATAGATTTCCGTACTTTTTCTCCGGTGAAATCAAGAAAGGTGACGATGACTAACATGCAGAGTAAAACCAGGGAGAATTTATTCCAGCTATCCGCGGACTCAGCATAGAGTTTAAGGTGAAGCCCAATGCCCCCGGCTCCCACATAGCCAATGATACTGGCTGATCTCACATTATATTCAAGCATCCATAAACAATGGCTCCAAATGACCGGTCTTAGGTTGGGCCATAAACCATATTGAAAGGCCTGCCAACGGCTTGAGCCTAAGGACTGTAGGGCTTTTTGGGCTTTTAAATCAGCTGATTCAAAGGCTTCACTGAAAAATTTGGCAAGGTAACCGGTGCTGTAAAAAGTAAGAGCGATGACGCCGGCAAGGGAATTGGACCCGACTAGCACGACAGCCAATATCGCCCAGAGCAGGCTGGGGATGGTACGAATAATATTTAAGAGCATTCGCGTAATAAAGACCAACCATCTCGGGCTGATGGTCCGAGCGGCTCCTAAAGATAGGAAGAGCGAAAAAATAGATGCAAGAAAGGTGGAGATACCCGCAATTTGAACAGTCTCCCAAAGCCCAGTCATAGTCTGGCCTAGTATGGACCAGTCAGGGGGGAAGAATTGGTCGGTGAAGCGAAGGAAGTTTCCCCAGTAATCCAAGTCGCGACCTGATCCCTCCAAAGCGGGGAGGGAGCTGAAAGCAAGCAATAAAAAGAGAACGAAAGTAACGCCCGGAAGATCGAGTCGGTTATACCAAGGCATGTTTTTCATTTCAGGGTTCATACCTTATTTGGGGTATTCATCAAAACATTCCATTTTTCTGGCTTTTGGGGATCGGCCTGGATGATTTTATCCGCGAATTGATCGACTTGATCGAGGTCGTGCAGAGAGCATATAACGCAAGCGTCTTGGGCTTGTGCATATTGTTTGAGCATGCCTAAGGTAATCTCGGCCCACTTTCCATCCAAGCTAGCCACTGGCTCATCTGCCAATAAGATCGATGGTTGTGCCAAAAGGGTACGGGCAATCGCAAGCCTCTGTCTTTCCCCGCGTGATAGCGTAGATGTCCATTGGTGTAGTTTTTTTTGGAGTCCAAGTTTTAGGAGTAAAGAAATGGCTTTGCCTTTTTCTTCCTCCGGGAAACCAAGTAGTGTTTGAAAAGAAGAGTGGCGATAGAGGCATCCGCTGAGTACATTTTTTAAAGTGGTTGAACCTTCTGCAAGCTGTAAATCTTGATGAATCATACCAATCGGCAGGGGGCTTGTCGTATGAGTAATTGTTTGCCCCCCAGCCAAAGGGATATCTCCTGCTATTCCCCGCAATAGTGTTGTTTTTCCTGAGCCTGAGCTCCCCACCAGAGCAATGAATTCACCCCTGTTTACAGAAAAAGAAAGGTCTTGGACCAGCCAGCGTTCACCGATGCGAAGACTGAGGTCTTTACCCTCGATCAAGCATCTTTCCATCCCTTTCAAAAGTACTAAAAGTTATGGTTTAAGGGTCTTTTGCAGGCGAAGTGCTTCCCGGGTAACCTGGAGGTGTTCATCTTCATCAACTACGATAAGTTCACCGTTAAATATCCTGTCTCGGAGCTCAGGGTTTTCTTGATTCATTGCAAGGAGTGCTTTCTTTAAAATTCTACGGTCATTGGGGGACATGGTTGAGCGAATGCAGAGAGTATGGGCTGGAACCGGGCCTTGTTCCTGAATTATGCGGAGTTTCGCTTTTTGGGCATCGTCCAAGTATTTGTTATTTCCTTTAAATACATAATCACTGACCGCAGCTGCCTCCACTTCGCCCGAAAGTACTTTTTCCACCGCCGAAACATAGCCCGTGCCGTACAAGGTAAGGGAAAAATAGTCGGTGAGAGATTTTTGGGTTCCAATTAAGCCCTTCTTCATCATATCCCATGTGGGAATAAGGTAGCCGGATGTACTGGAGCGGCTGGCAAAGGCAACCGGCTTTCCTTGTAACTCGAACACGGATTTATAAGTTTTTTCTTTCTTAGTGAGCCAGACACTTTGGTAATTTGGCTTACCATTCTTAAGGTGTACAAGCAATACACTCGCTGTTTCTTGCCCAACATTGCGGGCTGCATCTGTTGAACTGAGATAGCCTAGGTCAAGGGTCCCATTTCGAAAGGATTCGACGACAATGCTGGAGTCGGTAGGGATTAATACTTCAATCGGACGATTCAATTTCTGAGATAAGTAAGCCTGTAGTTCCTGTTTTTCGATCAGCATACTGGCTGGTTGCTTGTTCGCCTTTAGAGCAATTACAAGTTTTTTTAGACTGAGCTCGGTGCTATTTTCCTCACTCGTTATCTCTTTCTCTGGGGCACTGCAGGACCAGATGCACAGGCTGTTCAGAGTAAACAGGACATGGGTGGAAATTAAGACTTTTTTGGATATAAAACTTTTCATTAAAAACTGCTTATTGATACTCAGTCTCAATAAGGATTACTTTGGAATTGGTCAATGTATGAATGAAAACTTTTATTTTTCCAGGGCTCGGGTGATGGTGTCGAAAGTAAAGATAGATGGGGATCCTTGTTTATCCATCCACTGCATAGCTTTAATTTTTAGCTCGGTTCTTTTTTCTCTGTCATTGGCAAGTAACCTAAGTTCTTTTATCACATCACCTGATGTTCTACACTCAATGGCTGCCTGGTGCAAAAACATATCTGTGCAGGTTTCATGAAAATTTTGAA
>Ga0206130_10000496_pt1 | contig 66256 bp, 51 predicted proteins | sample Helgoland_Spring_9_FD_148637 | JGI IMG/M metagenome (GOLD analysis project Ga0206130, IMG submission 148637) | Pelagic subsurface seawater microbial communities from Kabeltonne, Helgoland, North Sea - Helgoland_Spring_Bloom_20160512_1 | ecosystem: Environmental > Aquatic > Marine > Epipelagic ... | reverse complement strand
CCTTGGGTAAAGTATCCAGCGCGGCTGCAAGCGTGAACCCCATGCCTAAACCACCAATTAGTATTCTGGCTGATGCTACCGTTCTACAATGGGCGCATGCTAATGCCCCCAAAGCGTCTTCCGAACTGTGAGTGCGAGAGTTCATAAGATCGCCCTGTGATCCCGATATTCTGATGGAAAATTCGTCGCCGCGACTCAGCAGACGCAACTGACCACCATTTCGCGGTATATCGGCCGTGTCCAATAATTCCCATCTATTCACTGGTCTACTTTTCCCCGTCTCAATTAGTTGCTCTCAATGAGTTGGTCTCAATGAGTTGGTCTCAATAAGTTTAGTTACTGTCAATTAGCAGGCTTACATCAAGCTCTCTGTACCTACGGTTCGGATTTGGTCTATCAAACCCTGTGATGGCAGCCTTAACCTGATCCACTTCACAATGCATTTCCAGGTAACCGGACAACTTCAACCTAACCACTGCAAGAACAAAAGGCCTACTAACCTTAAGCCGATAGCGCTGGACCCTCGCCCGCAACGCCTCTCCACAGCTCTTTCTGGGAAAGCAGGTATCTAGTCTGTAGAACTTCTGCTCTAGATCAAGTCTCTATTGTGTTTATTTCATCAAACAGGCGAGTTCGCGCTCTTTTTATTCGTTGGTATCGAATTATTCTTGTCGAATACTCGGTATTGAAATGAACGCTGAAATCGCCGCGCAGCGACCGTGTTATTTCAAACGAAAAAGACTTTGTTGACGACCAGCAAGACAGCCTGACGCTCGAACTCCCCACCTATTCACCTATTCACCTATTTACCTATTTACCTATTTACCTATTTACCTACTTACCTATTCACCAGCACAATTCGTTACACTGATAATCCAGCCCAGAAAAGAGCAATAGAATGCAGATTCCAGAATCATTCTCGCCCGGTGAAGTAGCAACCGGGGACCGAGGCCAATTGGCGCACCCTGCCGCCATCGCGCACAGTCAGCGCCTGGTCAAAAAACTCTACAAGGTTGGTGACAAAGCCTGGTCGCTCGTTGGCAACGGCCTCTCAAACCAGTCTTTTGTAGAGGGACCAGAAGGGCTTATTGTTATCGATACCGGTGAATGCATTGAAGAAATGTCGGCTGCGCTGGAAGAAATAAGAAAGGAAACCAATGCGCCTCTGGCGGCCTGCATCTATACCCATTTTCACTACGTTGGCGGTACCGCAGCGCTACTGGCCGAAAATCCAGACCTTCCAATCTGGGGGCATACCGGTATTCAGGCTAACCTAAAACGTTTCGGGGGCGAGGTTGCACCAAGAGTGACCAGAGGACTGGTGCATCAATTTGCCGTCATGATGCCAGATGAAGGACCAGACGGTGTCGTAAACGTTGGGCTGGGTAATTTTTATCGTAACCCAGCACATGCCCCCTTTACCGGCGGCCACGTTCCTGCAAAGCATACTTTCGACAAGCCTACGAAAGCGTCAATCGCTGGGCTGGACGTTGAATTTTATCCCGCACCCTCTGACGCAACAGATTCTGTAACAATATGGTTTCCGGCATTGAAGCTCGCGGTCAACAACCTACTCTGGCCAACGCTTTTCAACGTGTTCGCCATTCGCGGCGAGGAATACCGTGACCCCAGGATACTAATGAAAGGCTTGGATGAACTTGCCGGACTTGGCGCGGGCGACCTGATTGGCGCTCACGGTTCGCCGTTATTTGGTACCGCAAACATCGCAGAACGCGTCCGCGATTACCGCGATTCAATCCAATTCATGTGGGATCAGACCGTGCGCTGCGCCAATCAAGGCTTGACGTTAAATGAGACGATTGCCGCCATCCGCCTGCCCTCATATTTCCAAAACCATTACACCACCCAACAATTTTATGGCGTAGTAGAACACCACATTCGACAGATCTACACTGGCCTGTTTGGATGGTTTGATGAAGACGAAGCGAACCTGTTTCCCACACCGGCACCGCAACGGGCGCAGAAGCTCATCAACGGTTTTGGCGGCATCAACAAGGTGCGTGCAGAAATAGATGAGGCACTTGCAGCGCAGGACTTCCGATGGGCGATCGAGGTGTCGTCCTGGCTAGTAAGATCCGAAGTCAACGAGACAGGCAGAGCAGACGCCGGCGAGACACAAGACCGAGCACGACTTGCCCGGGCATTACGCGGCGTTGCCCAGTCTACAACCTCCGCCAATATCAGAAACTGGTGCATAACACGTGCTCTGGAATTAGATGGCACGATCAACATGGAGCGCTTTCGTGTCCATCGGTTTCACAAACGGGAGGTGCTAAACCGTCCGCCCGGCGAATCCCTTGCGCTATTGCGAGTGCTGCTCGTGCCGGAAAAAGCAACTGAAATGGAAGATGAAATCATGGTGACGTTCTCTGACGGGAGCAGTGCCGGCCTTGCCCTGCGCCACTGTGTCGCTGTGCCTTCAGTTGGTGAGAACGCCAACTTGTTTATGACAATTAGCCATGAACACTGGGCCGAAATACTTGGAGGGAAAATGGCCTTAAGCAAAGCGCTGGCCGAAGGTTTTATAACAACAGATGATCAAAACCGTATTATTAGGTATTTCGCCTGTTTTGACCTCAACACACTGAATAGTTGATCAATAGATGAGCGATATACCAAAACCAACGAAGCCCTTTAAGGGTCGGGCAGAGCGACTGTTCAATGATGCAAAGCCGGAAAGGCTTCCGCTGAACAAACAGGCCAGCGGCTCACCCAATATACTAATGGTCATGCTTGACGACGTAGGATTTGGCACCTGCAGTACTTTTGGTGGTCCGATACCGACCCCGGGCGTCGATAAGATTGCTGCCGCAGGTTTAAGGTTTAACCAGTTTCACACAACGGCACTGTGCTCTCCGACTCGCGCGGCGCTACTCACAGGGCGCAACCACCACAGCGTCCATATGGGTGGAATAACCGAGATCGCGAACAGCTTTCCAGCCTATGACAGCGCCATTCCACCTGAGACCGCTTCAATCGCGGAAATTCTTAAGCAGAACGGTTATTCGACGGGGTATTTCGGTAAATGGCACCTGACCCCTTCCTGGGAACAAAGCCCGGCTGGTCCATTCGATCGATGGCCAACCGGCATGGGGTTCGAGCGTTTCTACGGTATTATCGGCGCCGAGGCGTCACACTGGGAACCACCCGTTTATGACCAGACCACTCCGATTGAACCCCATCTGGAAAAAAAGGATTACCATCTGACAGAAGATCTGGCGGACAAAGCCATTGAGTGGATAGCAAGGCAGAAAGTCTCTGCCCCTGACAAACCATTCTTCTGCTATTTCGCACCCGCTGCGGTACACGCTCCGCATCACGTCGCACCAGAATGGAGTGACAAGTTCAAAGGTCAATTCGATCAGGGCTGGGACCAACTGCGGCGCGATATTTATGAGCGACAACTGGCACTGGGCGTCATTCCTCCGGGCACAGCGCTAACGACTCGCCCAGAAGAAGTACCCGCCTGGGAAGAATACCCTGATAGCTACAAGCCCGTCGCTGCACGTTTGATGGAAGTGTTTGCCGGTTTCATGGCACATACCGACGCCCAAGTAGAACGTATCATCGACAACCTGACCGATACCGGAATCTTCGACAACACGGTCGTGATCTACCTAACGGGGGACAATGGTGCGTCTGCCGAAGGCACCGTGCATGGGGCATGGAGCGCGCCGTCGTTCCAGAATGGCGTGCACGAAGACCCCCAATGGCTGCTGGAACACATGGAGGACTTTGGTACGGATCGCTGCGAGAACCACTACAATGTTGGTTGGGCATGGGCGCTTGATTCGCCGTTCCAGTGGATGAAGCAGGTTGCCTCGCATTTTGGCGGAACGCGCAACGCGCTGGCTGTTTCTTGGCCCGAGGGAATCAAGTCAAGGGGCGAGCTTCGCCAGCAGTTTCATCATGTCATTGATCTGTTTCCGACAATTCTTGATATCACAGGCATATCGATGCCCTCCCGTGTAAACGGCATCAAGCAGGATGACGTCCACGGGCACAGCATGACCTATAGTTTTGACGAAGCTACCGCGGCCCGCAAAAACACCACGCAGTACTTCGAAATACTGGGTAACCGCGCCATCTACCAGGACGGATGGATGGCTTCCTGCTTCCATGGCCGACTGCCGTGGATCAGGTTCGCCGGGTATGAATTTGATGGCGAACAGGAAGTTTGGGAACTGTACAACATTACCCAAGACTTCTCCCAGGGCCATGACCTTGCTGCCAGCCACCCGGAGAAACTCGCTGAACTTCGGGCCTTGTTCGAAACAGAAGCGCAGAAATATGGAGTCTATCCTCTACGGGACGCTTCTGCCCGACGCGGTGGCGAATATGCGGTACCACACTCGATGGAGGGTCACAGCAAAATGACTTATGGGCCAATGCATGTAAGGCTGCCAGAGCACGGCGTAATTAACCTTAAGAACACTTCTTACGAGATCAGCGCTTCAATAATAACCGGCGGCGCCAGCGTCGGCGTCATCGCCTGCCAAGGCGGCAACATGGCCGGTTGGAGCCTATACCTTGACGAAGCGTCACGCCCTGCCTTTGTCTATAACTGGTTCGGACACGAATTTACGACCCTTAAAGGTGAGCCTTTAGGTGATGGTGATCATAAGCTTACCGTGAGATACGCTCACGATGGCGGGTTTGCCGCGGGAGGGGACGCAAAACTCCTGGTAAATGGCGTTGTCGTTGCAGCCAGTAGGATTGAGCGAACAGTACCCGTTATCTTTTCTATGAGTGGTGAAACTTTCGATGTTGGCAGAGATACTGGGTCACCCGTGGGGTATTACCCGCACAATTTTCCTTTCTCCGGTTCTATACTTAGCGTGACGCTCGAGCGGTTGACTGAACCAGACGATGACGTAAAACGCCAGGAACGCCGCGGGAAATTTCAAGCGGGGTTAAGCTCTCAATAAGAGTTTGGAGACCCCACTAAAAGCCGCCCGGCGCCATAGTCGGAAAACACTAAAGATATACAAAAACGATAGTCGGCAACAGTCACAGCCGTTAACTGACCGGTGCATGCGCTCTACGGGACATGGCCAGTTAAATAATCTGGGTAAATATCACCGAGCACGAAGACTGTCAGCGCGCCTTATCACAGGATAAATAAACATACCCCCGACGAGAACGCAGCCGATAACAAACCAGCCATTTAGGGTAAACCCACCCAGGTCACTTAAGGCCCCGCCAGCAAACGGCGCCGTCGCGCCGCCAATCAATACAAACGCGGCATGAGAGCCAGCCAGCGACCCTGTTGGGTCAACTCGTGCAAGACAGCCAAGAAATATGGGCATGATAGCAACAGGCAAAATTGCAAATAGCGGCGCCATAATGAAAAACTTGACAGGAGTATCAGCGGTCGCCAACAAGTTAGCAGAGACCATCACGACCAGCAGGATCATCGCCACCGGCGCGAGCGCGTTCATCCGTGTGCCTATATATCCGGCCAGCAATGGCAGCCCGACACCCACCAGGCTGCCAGCCATAAACACATAACCAATCTCTTCAGGCATCAGTGGGACAGCCCTGCCAATTTTTACGATAAACAGCGCAAGGGTCCCGTGACCAAGAAATATAACACCAAGGCCAACCAGTCCCAGCCACCCAATCATGAGCTTCGGTCGCTCTTCCCTATCACCTGTCAACGCTACGGGCGCCGTCCGGGGAGTACCAGGAATGAACAGGAAGGCGAAAATCGAACACATCGCATAGACAAGGTAAAGTCCGTCAACTTCAGTCCAGCCGGTGATACCGGGCAAAAAAAGATGTAGCTCAAGCGCCCTGGGAAGTACAAACGCAATAAATATTCCCATGACACCGACCATAGAATTGATGACCCCAAAAGTTGATTCGGGCCGGTGACTGCGCCCCGCCGTTGTCATGACGGTTGCAACCACAGCACCCAACGCGAAGCCTGCCGGGGCGCGACACAATAATAACCAATCGGTTGTCGGCGCTATGATCGATAAAAGGTTCAATGACACGACCGAAAATACACCGGCAATGTAAACATGCTGTGCGGAGAGTCGAGTCGCCAGCCTGGCAAAAGTTAGATTTCCAGCGGCGATCGCTGCCATTTCGACCGAAGCCACAAGCCCTGCTGTCGTATTGGTCACACCAAATGATAGGGCGATCGCGTCAATATTAAAGGGCATTCCCAGCGATGCGCTGAACGCCAGCAGAAGCACGCCCGTTAGCGAAAAAAGCTCTCTGGTAGACAGACGAATCTGTAACGGCACTAAAAGACCTCCTTAAGCAACAAGCTGCCCGTATGGCAGCCTGGGGTGAAAGGTAGAATTAAACACGTTTCTCACCCAGATCAAAGTACTCACTTCCGCAGCCCTGCCCGGCTTGTTACGCGCAATGATTAGGAAATGCAGCGTAGACTAGTCAATTGCTGGCGGCCGGCGCCTTCCGAATTATGAACGTCATCGTCCAATCGTCCATATTTATTTTTCACCTGGTTCACATTGTTTTTGAACATTAGTCCTAGAACAATGTGGTATCGGCAACCAGGTGGTAATCTCTCGCATTATTTAATTAGGGGTCGATGTATCACGCTCTTTTGGCCTCGAGGCCTGAGGTTGGGTTTAAGGTAATAGTTCAAGGTAATAGCTTACGCCAGTATCCCCACATGACCTTATTGATGTCCCGTATTGGCATTAGACCAGACTGTTTCTTGAGGGTGGGGACCGTATAAAATGATGACAGCACGGACGCCACTTACCAGCAGCAAGAAACTCAGTGATTTACACCCTCGAAAGTACAGGAACTCGATATGACCGCCACAACTAATTGCAACAGCTGCCAGGCTGCCTGTTGCCGAATGCAGGTCATGATAATCGATGACACCGGCATGCCAGAGCGCTTTATTGAAACGGATGCCAGCGGTGTTCAATCAATGAGAAGGCTCGATGACGGATGGTGTGAAGCACTGAATCGCAATACTTTCCTATGCGATCAGTATCTGGTTCGACCTACCATCTGCCGTCAATTTGAAATGGGGGGCTCCGATTGCCAGCGTACGAAAGTCGACATTACCGAGCCTTGGATCGGCGACTGATCTACTGGCGCGTATTTAGATCCACACGATATTTTCCCGACTTTATTAGCGACTCCCTAATCCAATAGATTTCCCAATGATCTCCTTCATGATCTCAGTGGTCCCACCATAGATGGTCTGTACGCGACCATCACGCCAAGCTCGGGCGATGTCATAGTCCTCCATGTAACCATACCCTCCGTGTAATTGCAGACACTGGTCGTTCATTTTTTTCTGCAACTCGGTCGTCCACCACTTCGCCATGGCTGCCTCTTCCGGCGTCAACTCTTTCCGGTTGTGAGCCATCACACAACTGTCTACAAAGGTTTGGCCGATTTTCATTTCGGTTGCCAACTCCGCCATAATGAACCGAGTGTTTTGAAACTCTCCAATCGATTGGCCAAACGCTTTTCTTTCTTTGACATAATCTAGCGTCAGGTTGAAGCTGTAGCGTGCTGCCGTGATAGCTGACATAGCGATGTTGAGACGCTCTTGGGCCAGGTTAAACATCATGTAATAAAAACCCTTATTTTCTTCTCCAAGCCGATTCGCCACGGGAACACTGCAGTCAGCAAAAGATAGTTCAGCCGTATCCTGACTGTGACGGCCAATTTTGTTCAGGTTATTACCCCGCGTGAATCCGGGCATTCCTCGTTCGATCACCAGCAGGCTCACGCCGCGATGGCCATCGCCGCTCGTACGAACCGCTGTCACCAGGACATCCGCATTGATACCATTGGAGATAAATGTTTTCCCTCCGTTGACGATATAACGGTCACCCTCCAAAGTCGCTGTCGTCGCTAGATTTCCTAAATCAGAACCCACGCCTGGCTCCGTCATGGCAATACCACCGATTAGTTCTCCCGAACACAACCCTGGCAGCCATTTTTGTTTCTGTTGTTCTGTACAAAACTCCAGGAAATACGGGATAACAATGTCGTTGTGCATCGCAATTCCCGACCCGGCGCTACCTACGCCTGCCAGTTCAAACTCTTCCATTAGGATCTGGTTATAACGGAAATCATCAATACCCACGCCGCCGTATTTCTCGTCTACCTGCGGCCCAAGAAAGCCTGAATTAGCAGCAGCAGTAAACATTGAACGATCGCATACTCCTTCCTTTTCCCAACGATCATTATGGGGGGTTATCTCGGCCGCGGTGAAACGTTTGACCGCATCGCGAAACATAACATGCTCTTCTTCAAAATGGTCGCGCTGCATCACTTCTAACTCCTACTTAAGACTGCGATTGTTTGGCTGCAAGCCAAGTTAAATTTGTGTGCTCGGGTAAAGACATTACTGTTCGGAAAAACTGTACGAATGTTCCGCAAAATAGACAAGCGAACCAACGAAACCGGGAAGGAAAAACACCCCGTTCCACGAAAGCTTTGTTGAAATCAACCTCTGACGTCAAGGGCAATAAGCCAAAAAATACCATTGCTATTGGTTTAATGAATGCGCCACACGTGATGATGTTGACGTTTAGCGTCAATAGAACGCATGATGCTTTTTTAAACTCCATAGACAGACCATGAATCTAGACGAATACCAGGCAATCAAATTTGACCGGCGCGGCCGGGTGTTGAACATTACGTTCAACCTTCCAGATCAATTGAACGCAGTTAGTGCACGTCTCCATACTGAGATTTCCACTTTGTTTTACGATGTACAGCTAGACCCAGACAGCGATATCCTGGTGCTTACTGGCGCAGGCAGAGCGTTTAGTGCCGGTGGCGATTTTGAACAGATGAAAAAAGCAAACGCTGGCGAAGCTGCCAACACCACTGTGATTGAAAGCAAAAAAATGATTTTCGGCCTTCTGGATTTAGAAAAACCGATCATCGCTAAAGTGAACGGCCATGCAATGGGGCTCGGCGCAACACTGGCGCTATTTTGCGATGTGATATTTGCTGCTGAGCACGCACTTATCGCCGACCCTCATGTCAGTGTCGGTATCGTCGCCGGTGATGGCGGAGCAATAATCTGGCCCCAATTGATAGGCTACGCGCGCGCCAAACACTATTTGATGACCGGTGACACGATAAATGGCAAAGAAGCTGCGAACATTGGCCTGGTCAATTTTGCTCTGCCTGCTGAAGAACTCGACCAGGCTGTTGATGCCTACGCCGACAAACTTGCAGCCGGCGCGCAGGAGGCGATTCGCTGGACAAAAGTCAGCGCAAATATCGGCCTCAAACAGCTCGCACATTCCATTATGGACGTCGGACTAGGTTACGAGATGATGTCCATAAGGTCAGCAGACCACGCAGAAGGAATCGCCGCTTTCGAGGAGCGAAGAAAACCCGAGTTCGGAAAAAAATGAACAACTTGGAAATAGTCAGACCGGGCATTCTTCCAAAAAAAACTGACGAAGATAGTCTCAATTTTGCCGTTAAACCTGTGCTCGGAATCTGAACAGCCCGAGCCAAGTGAGGAAACAGAATGTTACATCCACCGGCGGGCGCCGTTGCTGGACGCCCGGTGGGTTTTTCAGGCGCCGATTCGCAGCAGCCACCAGATTTTTTACTGCCAGGAGGGCTCAACCAGCGGTTCATTAACGCGGGGTTCACAGACTACGAAATCGGCTAACGCGCGGGGGGTAAAGCCCCCCCCAAAAAAGAAATAAAAAAATTCCCATTTGGCGCAGCATTAATTTAGTAACGAATTATTACCTTTCCGGTATTCTTCCCGCTGTGTAAAAATTCGACGGCATTAACCGCGTCACCTACCCCTTCAAATATTTCTGGGTCTATGACGGGGTCCAATTCCCCATTGGCAACCAGATTTACCAGATATTGCAATTGCCCTGGCAGTTCTTCAGGCCAATGTGCGAATAGAAACGCTTTTATTGAAGCCGACTTCCACAATAATTTGTGATAAATCCTGGGCGCAGTGTGCTCCTGTGGACCACTCGTATATTCAGAAACGAAACCGCAGATCAGGATCCTGCCTCTAAGGGCAATATTGTCAACGCATGCATCGAAAGTCTCTTGACCGACCTGTTCAAAAACGAGGTCGATGCCATTCGGATATTCAGTGGATAAAACCTTACCCAGGTCTTCGTCCCGGTAAATTACAACTCTGTCACAACCTAGCTTGTTTAAAGACTCAGCTTTTTCTGCGGTACTGCACGTACCGATGACGTGACAACCCGCTAACTTGGCTAACTGAATACACCAGGAGCCAACACCTCCGGCAGCTGCCGTTACCAACACTGTTTCACCCGCTTTCATCTCGCCTACGACGTTCAACCCAACCGTGGCTGTCATGCCCGCGACTGCACAACCCATTATAGCCGGAGTACACTCAGGCACTTTCGTGAAAAAGCTGACATCGCGGCAAAGTAGCTCACTGTATGCGCTACCCAACTCCGGGCTCACGGCAAAGTCACCAAGCACAAACTCTGTAACCTCTGCCCCAATACCGATCACTTCACCGATTGACTCGCACCCCAGGTCAAACGGGAAATCGCCGTCCGAAAAATAGACACCTCCGGAAATGTTAACGTCGGAAGCGTTTACACCACCATATTTATTTTTGAGCAACACTTCTCTAGGCCCTGGCGTCGGTACTTCGACTTCGATGATCTCTCCTGCGTCTCGAAAGTCACGAGTGTATTTATTAGCAACAAGTTTTTTATAAGTTTCTTTCATTTTTTTGCCTTAGGATTAGCGTACCGAGCATCGGGTTAATAAATTTTGAGCCTAGCAGTTCGTCTCAACGCTCCTTGCTCCATCATCTAACTACAAAAAAATCGTGAAAACATCCAAATATCTGACTGCGGTAACTTGTACACCCTTATGAATAACCCGGTATTATCAAATGACCTCGACTGCACTCCGCGCCACATTAGCGATACACTTTACGAACCACAGTCTAGAAAAACTACATGGAGAGTCGCTATGTATGGTAATCGACACATCACACTTTGGTTTGCTCTGATACTTTGGCTGGCGAGCAACAACGCTTTGGCAGAGATCGCGGAATCCTATAAATGTAAGTTAAATCCAGGCATCACGCGAGACGAACTTCTCCAGGTTGGCGAGGACTATTTAGCGATTCAAAACGACGCTCAATACCACGACTTTCAGTTAACCATACTTTTCCCGAAATACGGCGCGGACACCTCGAGCGGGACCTTCTATTGGAATGGCGTATCTCCTAACATCGAAAGGCTAGAGGCTGCTGTTGCTATCTGGGAAAGTGCAGAAAATAAGGCTGTGCTGGAACGTTGGGTCAAAGTCGTTCAAGACTGCGAAAGCGCCACCCTGTTCGAGTCCATCACCATCGCTCAAAAAGTGAAATAATAGATCTTCTGGTGCCGACCGCACTAAATCTAATCGATTAACGCTGCTCAGTGCTTAAACCTGAGGATGGTACTTCCTAGCCGGAGACCCTCAGGTCAAGCACGTTTTGGCCTTGCTTGTTAGCTTGCCGCAGCAGCTTCACCTTCTGCTATCAGTCGGTCGATCAGCCTGTGGTGCAAGCGAAGCCGCATTTCCTGATAATGCGCGAACTCAACTTTTCCAGTGCCGCTGGCACGAAGGCCCTTTTGAACCCAGGGCAAATTGATCGCATCCTGCTCAAAAACGACCGCCAGACCCTCGCCCATCGTTTCCCCGGCCAGCGTTACCGGTTCATCAAAATCCAGATGCATAATGGGTACAGGCTTGGGCCGCGGTCCATCCTTGGGTACCGGTCGAAGGATAACGATATCCATAATAGAGCTTTCAGGATCTAAACCGTTGGGCCGAAAACGATAGACAGTATTCTGATAGAAACCACCCCAAAAACTCATCGACGGTGCAACGTTGTACATCAATGAATCTGTAAACTCGGCGTCGCCAGCATCACTGTAATCTACTCCCGTGACTGCTGATAATTGCTCACGCATAATCTGAGCTGCATAGGCTCGGGCACTCATGCCCTCGGGCACTAACAACCTTGAGTCATTATCGACATCATGCTGGCCAGAGCCAAAGAAGGCGTCAAAGATTTCCTGTGGGCTTAAGGACTCTTCCACATGCGGGCTTTGCACTCCATGGGCACATATTTGTCGACCGACATACTCGCTTGGATGATCGTATTGCGTGTTAATGTCGGCGGTCATTGGCAATCCTTGCGGGTGCGTACCAACAACATGATGGGTTTCCATGAAGGCTTCTGTGGTAGCCTTCCAGTTGGCTCGTATCTTCTTGCTGACATGAACCGCCTTATAACGGTCTTCAAGTGCATACCGTGAAAAGTGTTCTGGAATAGGTCCGAGAACCTCCTCCAAAGAGGGCGCATTATGGTCCATGTTTATGAAAATAAACCCGCCCCAGGTTGAAACTCGAACTTCGGGCAGGCTGTTGTCGCTTTCCTCCCACTGAGGGGCATCCCAGGCAAAAGGATTGACTTTTAATGAGCCATCCAAATTCCATGCCATGCCATGGAATGGGCAGCGGAACGCTTTTGCACCAGCACCGTCACACTCAACCAATTGACGCCCACGATGAAGGCATGAATTATAAAATGCTTTTATCTCGTTATTACTGGCGCGGACGATTAGAAACGAATAGCCCGCAACATCGAACACAACATGATCACCGGTCTCTGGAATCTCTTCTTCCCTAGCGGCCCACTGCCATACACGCGGCCAGACATAGTCGACTTCTTTTTGGAAAAACTCGGGGTCGTAATAACGCGAAGTGTCGTAGGACTCCAACATCTCTGGCGGATTGACACCTTCGCGATAAAAATCGGGAGAACCCACTGCGTCAGAGTCTAGTATGTCCTCATAACTTTCAGCAGGGTGCCGTCCTGGTGTGAATGAAGTTTCCTGGTTTGTCATTTTTTGCCCCTCGTTCTTTTTTGTTCCAGATTGGATTGTAAGTCTTTTTTTCTGACTAGAGTAAACCACATAAGTTGTTTTGAGCGCAGGAGGCGTTAATCAAGGCACTGTATAGACCCTAGCCTCCCCTGCCGATAATAGCTTCAACAGCATTGCATTGCATTGCATTGAAATGTCGGTTCAGGTGTTTTTTCGCGGCCAATAATTTGCTAGTTTTTAGACGGCATTTCACTTGTGTTTCCCACCCCGTGGGCGTCAGCTTAGAAAACTGACGTGGCAATATGAATCAGAAGTATCTGTCTCCCCTGTCCACTTTTTGCCCAACATCGGCAGATATTTAACCCCTCTGGCGGTCTTGTCATACAAAACTACACCTTTCATACTAGACGCTAGGTTATTACTTAATGTTTATGGATTTTCTATGAGTGACTTAAACACATTCCGACAGGAAACACGCACTTGGCTGAACGAAAATTGTCCTGCGTCGTGCCAAGGCGATGACAATATCCTACCCGACATACTGTGGGGGGGACGACGCCAGATCATCGAAGAGCCTGATGTCCAAAGCTGGATGGATCGCCTGGTTGCGCAGGGTTGGACAATCCCAAGTTGGCCTAAAGAATATGGCGGCGGAGGTCTTTCCTCTGAACAGAGCAAAGTGCTGGCTGAAGAGATGAGTGCCATCGGCACCTATTCGCCGCTTTACTCCTTCGGCATTAGCATGCTTGGACCTGCACTGCTGGAATACGCCACCGAAGAACAAAAACGTGAGCACCTACCCAGGATCGCTAGTGGCGAGATCCGCTGGTGTCAGGGATACAGCGAACCCGGCTCCGGATCAGATCTTGCAAGCCTGCAGTGCAAGGCAGTTAAAGATGGTGATGATTATGTCGTCACTGGTCAAAAAGTCTGGACTTCCACTGCAGACGTCTCTGACTGGATCTTTTGTTTGGTACGAACAGACTCTGATGCTCCGAAGCACGAAGGCATTAGTTTTCTGCTTATTGACATGGCGTCTGAGGGCGTCATGGCACGACCTATCGTATTGTTATCCGGCGCTTCACCTTTTTGCGAAACATTTTTTGATGGTGTTCGGGTACCCATCGCCAACAGAGTGCACCATGAGAACAAAGGCTGGTCAGTCGCCAAGGCATTACTGCTGCACGAACGGACCATGTTGGCTGGAGGCCCTGGTCGCGCGCCTGCGTCAGACGAAAAGCGCACGCTGATCGAGGTCGCACGAGATTCAATGAACGCACCGACCGGCCCACTGCCGGACAACGCTGTTCGCGCCGAGATTGCACAAACCGAAATGGATCAGATGTGCTACGCCGCAACCTTGCAAAAGGCTCAGGATGCCGCCAAAGCCGGGAAAGGTATGGGACCTGAAGGCTCCATGTTTAAGCTTTATCTTAGCGAACTGGGACAACGCGGCGCGGACCTTCGACAGCGGCTTAATGGCGCAGATGGCTTGATCTGGGACGGTGATGAATTCCACGCTGAAGCCAAAGAATCGACGCGCGAGTGGCTGTACTCTCGCGCCTCGACAATCCTTGGTGGCACTTCTGAAATTCAGCTCAACATTATTACCAAGCGAGTGCTTGGATTGCCGGAGTAGAGCATGACCTTAGTACTCAACGAAGAACAACAGCAACTTAAAGACAGCGCTAGAAGTTTCGTCGATGACCAGTGGCAATTGAATCAACTTCGGCAGAACCGGGCATCCCCGAAAACTGGCGCAATCGATACAGCGTTATGGCAGCAAATGGTAGAGCTAGGTTGGGCAGCGATTCCTTTCCCTGAGGAATTCGGCGGGCTTGGCCTCGGCTACGCCGAACTCGGAATCGTGATGGAAGAAGCTGGTCGCAAACTCTTGATATCACCACTACTGTCATCTGTTGTGCTTAGTGGCAGCGCTATCGAACTCGCCGGTAACAATGATCAGAAAGGTGAGCACCTGCCAAAGATCTGTGACGGCAGTGGCCTGTACGCTATGGCATACCAGGAAACTTCACGACACGAGCCTGCAAACGTACATGCAGCACTCACGAAAAGCGCCGAAGGCTACCAATTAACCGGGCACAAACAATTGGTGATCAATGGTGGCTCCGCTGATCATCTAGTCGTCGTCTGCAGATCATCTGGTGAGGCCGGTGACCGGGACGGCCTATCCCTGGTGTTGGTTAAAAGTTCTGCAGCGGGGGTGTCCATCGCCAACAACCTGCTGCTGGACAGCACGCCTTCTGCCAACATTACCTTTAAAGGTGTACGAATTTCACCAGAGGATGTCCTAGGCGAGATTGGCAATGCGTCTGAGGTGCTGGATGAAGTTTATGCGCGCGCCGCGATCGCTTTGTCTGCCGATATGCTCGGAGGTATTCAATCTGCGTTCGACATGACCCTTGAATACCTGAAGGTAAGAGAACAGTTCGGTGCTAAAATCGGCACTTTCCAGGGTCTAAAACATCGTGCAGGGCGCTGGTTCTGTGAAGTGGAACTCAGCCGTGCCATTGTGCTCAAGGCGCTTCGAAGTGTTGACAGTGCCAGTAGCGATCTTGCGCGGGTCTCTAATGCCTGCAAAGCTCGTTGCACAGCGACTTATCAGCTATCCGGTAAAGAAGGCATACAGATGCACGGTGGCATTGGCGTAACAGATGAACACGACATCGGCCTGTACTTCAAACGGGCGCGCGTGACAGAGATTTTGCTAGGCGATGCGAGCTTTCACACGGATCAGTTCGCGACCGCGAGTCGTTACTGAACTAATGTTAACCAGGGGCCGAAAGGCCTCTGTACGGGCCTGCCAGATAACCACCATTCCCAAGGCGCAAAAGCTTCGGTTAAGGGCAAACTATCCGCTTGAGGGGAGCCATATCCATCGTGACATCGTTCAATAAACCCGACGCCTGCGACACTTTCCGCTTCCAACTAAATTCTTCAATCTAACGAGATTAACAAGGAACTACATTTCAGCTGACCTGTTGCTCGTTATTTAACACAGAGCATATCGGTACATACTTGAATCGTTAAGGACTCAGTCCGCTGATGATTCTCTCGATGAGAGAGCCGAAGGCTGATCGTGGGTCCCCTGTTTCACCAAAAAGGAATACCCACCGAAGGGTTGCTCAAATTTATGGGGGTGACTCAAATCGAGTTGGCGGCGGTAACCTCCAGCAGGTAACTGGCCTTTGTGACCTAAAGGCTTCGCAAAGAGCGAATCATTTGCCGCGCCACAAATATCCATTCCCCGTAGAGGTGTAAGAAAGCAGAAAAGTCCGCTCTCGCTTAATTTCATTCAAGGCAGGCTGCAGCGCGATGTGCCGAGGGTCATCTCGATGAGTTATTGCAGCCTGTTCATTGCCAAAAGCGGCAACGAACAACATATCACCAGCCTTAACGTCCGGACCACGGTCAGCATCTCGAAGCGCAAGACCACCACTGTAGATCAGAGTACCAGGTTCAGCTTCCCTACAATAATCAGCATGCGCACCCGTCACTTCGATATAACGTTGCTGCATAGCAGCATCACTAAAGCGTGTGCCAATTAACGTGATCGTGACGCCCGCGTCACTCATAGGTTCAGCCGCTTGCGCTCTGTCCCACCAGCCATAACCTTCAATATCGGCAAATTGATTACTCATCACGCGCCGTCTGGTCATGCTGCGCTCACCCATCGTTTCCATCAGGACCCCGTGTGCAGGACGCGCGACATGTGCATCAATACTGGACTGACCCTGGGCATAGCGTTCAAAGACAAGCACGTGGCTTTCATCCTGCAACGAACGGGCAGCCTCGTAGGCACTGGTACCGGGTTCACCCACCAGCGCGTCCTGCCCTCTACTCTGCCAAACATCGAGCCACTCGTCGACGGTCGTTGTTTTGGTGCGAACTTGATATTCGACCAGTGCTGTCAATGGAGAATCACCAATGCTCATATTTTGTGTACCTATATTTTGTGTACCTATATTTTGTGTACCTATATTTTGTGTACCTATATTATTTTTTTGCCTATGGTTGTCTGCAATGGTGGCATGCTTTCTACTAGCGATAAGTTAACCGACCTGTTGATCGCATGTCGAGCTGAATAACACCTACCAAGAACACCTATCAAGAACATCTATCAAGTGCATCTATCAAGAACCCGTGTCATGAGCATCGGCTTAGAGCCAATTTAGGACACAAAATTCCAAGTCAAATGGTTGACCAATGTGGGCGAATTTTCATGATGACAAATTTGGTGCTGCTTGGGTCACACCAGGCATCACGATATGCCGATATCGCTTCGTATAAGACTCGCTGAGTTTTCTTGTCGCACTACACCAAAGTCACGTAAACAAGGTATCCAGCATTAGGACTGCACGCTATTGCATCCACGAGAGATAACTAGCGGGTCGCGGCATTCAATTTAACTCTTTGAAATTAAGCCACGGCAACAATGGTTTATGCGCTGTCTACCGCCGGTTGTCGTGGTGACCATGTTGATATATTTCAACTTCCTTGCCAATCGTGCCGTCCTGCGGGGTAGGCTTCTCAAGATTTGAACTCGCTTTTAATTCATACCCCGCGATACTCAAAAATAAAAAAAACAATCCCCAAACTGTATTGGTAATTTTTTTCATGTCAGTACTCTCCATGAGTCGATGACTTTCTGTGAGCTCCATACGAACGCTACCTCAACGTCAAGCTACCTCAACGTCAAGCTACCTCAACGTCAAAGGCAAAAATTGTGCCAATCCTGCCAAGCCCTAAGCGCGCTTGTTTAACGCAAACTTATATCGTTGATTGAATCGGACTGCGCAAATTCAGTTGCAAATTACAACTCAGGACGCGAGGAATAGGCAAATTGCTAAAATTGAGGGAGGATACCGCACGCTAGTGAAAGGCCTTGCCAAAGATTAGCCCGGTGAAGGGTTGCTTGCATCCAGCCCCCTAGGACCATCGTCAGCGGACTGACAGATTAACAGCCTTCGTCACCGATTCATCAATCGCCCCATATACCGCGATGAAACGTCTGGGATTAACTAAAACCGAGTTTACGGATAATGTAGGGCAGTTGCCTTTTGTTGCTTTTTGTTGTCTGCCAGGCTGAAAGAAGCGCTGCTAGTGATCGTTAGCTAAAAAAATTCATCCTCCGAGAGACTGACAGGCAGTTCCATCTTGAAAAGATCCGCCCCAACTTCAGCCGCTCCAATAACCTGCGCTGACATACTGACCGTAGTAGCGGACTGTAGTGGACTGTAGCGGACTGTAGCGGACTGTAGTGGACCGCACAGAACCATCAGGACGCCAGCCTTCCAACAGGAGTTTGCCACAGGACTTATCGGCCTGCAGGCCCACATCGAGTTTCTTACCTGCCAAGGGGTCATTCCAGTGGCCATGAGCATTCGAGGTCAGACGGGCAAACCGAGCGGGAAAATCATCGACTTCACGAGCAGACATGGGCGGATCCTTGAATCCAACAAATATATTCCGCCAGATTCCATTTTCTCCTAAGGGGTACAGCTCAATTGTGTCAAGCTTGCCAGGACCCTCCATCAACTTATGCACCCAATCCCGGTCAAGCTCTGAAGGGCGATCTGTATTCTTGTCGTTGTAAATAGGTTCGCTCGTGTAACCCATCTCAATGACGAAAATTGAATCCGCTTTGTTGTCATGCCATTAGCAAAAAATCCTGAGCAGAACCCCAGGTCGACAAAAGAAGGCTGCTCGACAGCAGCCTTGATCTTTTTGCTGACCACTTCACAGCGAGACACTGCATGCAGAATAATATTCAATCTGGCCATACAGTCCTCACGAACAAAACCCCATCTATTCATTTCAATGTCAAAAAATGGTTGGGAGGTATCGGGATCACCCGGGAATTGTTTGGATTATTTGACGACTTCTAGCAGGCAATTAACTTCAAGATTCATAGCTTCCTAATAGTAATGTTTACAAGGGTGTGTGGGGTAAATCAGATCGTCTTTGTAGACAATGTGGGCTGATGCATCGGCGCGCCGCGTTTGAGGGCCCCTGTTATGAACTGGGCTGTTGGTCAGCACCCAAATATTCAGGTCATGCCAGGAACTGCCTGGATCATTAACGACATTACAGGCGCTTTTTCGGCTTTTAACCGAGGCTCAAAGAGGGGGCGATTTTTACACCTGTCGATTATCAATTATCCGCTCAAAACATTTCTGGCGCACGTCGCATCGAATGTCAACGCTATCGTCGGCGACGCGCATGACCATAGTCAGCGCTTTTATGGTGATTACGGGGAAAAGGGTATTACCCTTAATCCTGCAAACCCGAATGCATCTTTACAGGTCAAGCGATCAGCCGACGAACCAAAATGCCGATGGATCAGCAGCACACCACGAAACACACATTATGCATGGGCACTCGCTCAAGTTTTTCCGAAGGCAAAATTCATACACAACCTTCGTAAGCCCGACGATGTCGCTCTTTCACTGGAAAATTTCGACGCGGCTGGCGCCAGCCCGAAGACCCTGAAAGAAGGCCTGACTACCGGGACTCATCACACCGAGGACGAATGGCTTGCAGAAAAAGCGCTAGGCGCTGAGTGGGTCTTTAGTCTTTAGGCTTCAGTTCGAGCGAATAGAACAAGCACCAAAGCCACTAATGCATGAACTGTTGGACTTTCTGGGCGAGCCCTTTCACTGCGCCTGCGTGGAACCCTTGTCTACCAAGACCAATTCTTCAAAGGTTGACAGCAAACGTGCTGACCTTGCGTCTAGAATTTCACGAACTCGGCACTATAAGCGAGCATCGCAACTCTTTCTGTCCCCGACATGCCCGTGTCGACATCAGATCAAACGCCTCCCTATGGAGTTTTGGAAGCGCGGTTTGAAGCTTCCTTGCAACAACACAACCGGGTGGGGTGATTTGCTACATCGATGACCCAGGCAGCACGATTAAAAAACCGGCTCCCGAAGATGTCCTGGCTTTGGATGAAGCTGAAGCTTCATGAGACGCCGAAAACCGCTAGCGCCTTGCCTTTCAATATTAGTGTTAATTGGTCTATGGGCGCCCGTGATTTACGGCATCGGATATTAAAGATTATGGACCCGTTTTAATTAGCGCCTGAGGGCTGTCAAACACGATATGCGACATCCTTGCCTGGGCCGTGAAATGTCTCAGCCGCCGGATAATTAGATCCTTACCCCTGGGGTTTTTAGGTCACTCAAACAATGCTTCGTTAACCCCCGCCTGGGTCATTCCGGGCTCCGGACCTGGCTTCACGGTATCGAGTTGAGCAATGATCGCCTCGGACAGCTCAGTGGCACTCATTTCGTTTGGAGATAAAACCGTAGCGACACCAACACGCTCCAAATCAGTCGCATTGGCGAATTGGTCGGTCGAAAAAGGTAACACCAGCTGTCGCACTCCAGTGCCAAGGCACTCTTGCACGCTGTTGTTTCCACCATGGTGAATGGCCAGGTCTGCATAGCGCAGCATTGCCACTTGCGGCAGCTCCCTAGAAACGACCCAGTCGTCAGGTACCGTGCCGAGATCGTGTTTCGGCATTGAACCGATTGCCATTGCAGCCCTCGCACCCACCTTACGAAGCGCTTCGGCAACGCGCGCAAGGACATCAACTCGGTGCGATAAAAAAGTTCCAAGAGCAACGTAAATTTGTGGCCTGTTGTCTTTTTTATCGCGCCAGGCGTCCATATTTTCAGGCAGCGTTTCCTCTCTCACAAGCGGGCCTACGAACCGATGATCTAAGCTTAACTCCGCTGACCGCAGCGCACTATGGTAACGAGAGACACTATTATAAAGCACCCGTCGACCATGAACTCTGAAGGCGTCTTCTACCGGCGGACGCTCAGGCGCCACCATCGCTAGAGCGCTATTCCAACGATCAGTAAAGGCAGCCGTTACGGTATCCGCGAGCCGCTCAACCTCGTTGAGTTGCTCATTGTCGGGACGCATGCACGCTGGCCACTCAGCAGGGATTCCGTAGCGTTCCTTACCCACCGGTAGCTGGCTAGGGTGACCAGGCACCAGTGTCATGAAGTCCTCCCCGATGGCATACATTGCCAAAGTTGATCCGAAGGATACATGGTCGACCAACACCTCTTCGGGTTCGAGATCTTTATACAGCGCAGTGACGGAACCCACCACCTGCTCAGGATTCCACAGCAAATCCACTTGCCTTTGCATCGCTTGATATCGAATCGTGTCAAGCGGCCCCTGCCGAGTGGCTGCCAGAAAGCGATCGATAGAGGCATTTCTAGTAACAACACCGCTATTCGAACTCGCAGCGAGATTCAGCTCACGCCACTCAAACCCCTCGACTTTCACTCGTGGGCGTAAGCTGTGACCCGTCGCAATCACGACCCGCCGGCCGGCCTGCTGTGCCGCTCGAGCCATTACGGCCAACGGACCATAATGGGACGCGTAGTCAGGGCTGATCACTAGCAACGTCATCTGTAGGACGGTTCCGCCTGGTAGACGCTGACCAGCTGTGATGCCATTGCCGCTATCGAGTAACGCTCTTCTACCAATGTCTGGGCCCGCTTGACCCGACCGGGAAGATTGACGAGACTTATGCCATGTCGTATTCCTGCCGCAAGATCGGCGCCTGGATCAACAAGAACGCCTGTATCACCATGTACCACGTAGGTGGGCGGTCCACCGGTACTCGGTGCAATCACCACCAGTCCTGCGGCCATGGCCTCGATCAAGGCAAGGCCGAACTCTTCCTTCAACGCCCCATCAACGTATAAGCCACCCTTCGACCAGAACCCAACACGGCCTTGAACGGTGGCTACGAGCAGCCTAGCAACATCGGCTCGCGGCCTACCACCAAGAAGTACAAGGCCCTCCCGGAGCGGACTTTCCAACGGGATTACCTGATCTATGGCATTAAGCACCGTTTGCTCAGTCTGTGTCGGGTTAACCAGGTCACCGCCGACGAGCACAAGGTTGTAACGTGAATGAATAAGTGGATCGGCAGCCCAAGCTGCGGCAACCCTTTCCATCCCTTTAACGGGATTAAAACGACCAATACTAAGCAGGAGGGGCAAATTCCGACGACTTTTAGGAATCCGACCAGCAAGCTGGAGAAGAATATCTGGCTGCTCTTGAGTTTCTTTTTCTCCGCAGTCGTAGGTTCTCTCTGCCCGACGAATCAGATCGACATCGATACCTTCTGACACCACCGCCACCCGTTGACCGTAACGGCGAGAATCAATTCCGAACACGTCGAGCAGTTCGCCAGGTTTCGCGCGCGGAAACAAGACCAAACGATTCGCGCGTTCGGCCAACCTCTCGACTAGCCGTGCCCGGAACCACAAATGCTCCTTGGCGCACAGTTGAAGAAATTTATCCTGATCAAGTTCACCGCGTGACTGCAGCGAGTGAATCACATTGTGCGGATCTGGGGCCGCACTAAAGCATACCGGAACACCCAACGCTTCAGCCACCTCTGCACCGGCGAGCGTGCCGGCATCGGCCATACGAAGATGCAGCATGTCGATTGGAGCAGCTTCCTGCATCACCCGGCGAAGCCCACGCTTGATCGCTGGAAGGTGCTCCCAGGCAGCATCCGGGGTTTCTGCAGGACGACCATGGTCTCCGACCGTTATCATGGCGTACGCCAAGGCGCTGTCTTTTAAATAACCAGGTTTGCTTAGGCTGTCAGCGAAAGTCCCGCGACCGATAGTAAGCACATGGTCGACTTCTGGACGGCAGGCCAAGGCCTCACCCAGCGACACCAGCAGGCTGGCCACGCCACCTGTATCACCAAGACCACCACGGCTAAGCTTTCCGTCCAGTCCGGCCGCCAGCACAAGCTGAGCGATTCGTAAACCAGCGTTACTACATTGCGCCGGTGGTGCTTTAAATACTTCTAAATCGCTTAACGCCAGAGCGGCATGGGTGCCGATCACGTCTTCGGCGCCGGCGAGTCTTTGCAAGGTTGCCCGGCTATTAGACCCGGGTCGGTCACCCAAAGCACCAATTGCCGCGATTCGCGCCGCCAATGCCTCCCCAGAATCTGCAGCAAGCCGAACTAAGAGTTCATTTGAGTGCTTTAAAGAACCTAGAAGGTCAACAAGGCGCGCGCGAACATGGCCGTCGTCGACACTTTCTAACGCGCCCGCGAGGTGAGCCCTGATCCCATCAGGGCTAGCGGTCGACCATCTGCGTAACGTCCGAAACGCGTGCATCGAGTCTATCCCGCCAACAGCAAGCTGTTCGACAAGTGGCCCGAAGGCAGATGCAATGGGCTTTCTTCGACCCAGCAGCCAGGTGGCATGACGCCTGACCAGTTGAAATGGGTGTGCCAGAAGCGCTATAAGTTGCTGGTCAGCGCTGCGATCCTTGACGGCGGCGAGAGACTCCATTACTAGCAGACTCGAAAAGGCTCCCCCTTCGGAAAAGGACTTTAAATCGACCATCAGACCCCGTGGATCCGCAGAGCGGCTAGCAATACTTGCAAGCTGAGAAGAACGCGTCATTACCCGTAAAAAGTCGTCACTCCTCATCAAAAACTCAAACTCTACCAACAATTGGCTATTCGACAGGACCCCGCATTCGTCTTCGCGCACGTAGCTCTCGTGATTAGAAACCTGAATCAGGCTCACAACATCCGCCCACAACGATCAACAGTTAGATAATTGGACATTTTTTAGCTTCTTTTAGATTGGATGGATTTCCCTACCCGTGTCTATCGATAGGAACCCCACCTTTAGATTAAACTTTTAGTGGATAAAGGCTCTATACGTCAAATGTCGATAAGCAGATCAAACAACAGCACCGATAACTTAATCCTATCCCGTAAAAGTCAGGCTCGTAGCCTCGAAAAACCGCGTGAGCTCAGCCGAAGATAATCAGGGCTGACCCAACTTCCTTTCCATTGCTTCACGCCCGGACACTTTCCCTATCGGGTTTCACCGCAGGAAGAACAAAAGCCTATACGAGAGTCTGAAAATTAACCGAAAGTGTTTCGGGGTTGAAACGACAAGGGTTAATCGTCGTGCCACGAATCTCGCCAGGTTGAGCCCCGTAGCTTTCGCGACACCCTATGCTAAATGCTGCTTGATGAGTTGAACCTCGCACCGCCTAACGCAGAGCTTGCTTCGCGTCTCATCAGCGGGCGGCTGATTGCCGTGGATGGGGGACAGTCCAACGTGCGCTGTAACGACACCACTGTTCGAGCCACTAGGATGATATTGCCAGCATAAGCATCCCGTATCGACCGCGATATTGCCACCCAAGATCAGGCATCAAGCTATTGCAGCAACTTCAAAACGGCGAATATCACGATCAACAACCCCAATGGTAAGCCTGCTCATCGAGTTTTAGCGTCCATAGCGGCTATATAGGCGTAGGTCATGGCAGCGCCAATCGTCCCGCCGGCGCCGGGATAGTAGTTACCCATCACCGATGCTGAGCTGTTGCCTGCGGCATAGAGGCCCGGCACTATTGTGCCATCGTCGCGAACCACTTGTGCGTGTTCGTTGGTTAGCAATCCACCTTTTGTACCCAGGTCACCCGCCTTTACTTCCATGGCGTAAAAAGGCGCCTTTGCAACGGTCCCCAGACAGGCATTAGGCTTGTGACTAGGGTCACCCGCATAAAGATCAAATGCACTTTCACCCTTTTGAAAGTCTTCATCCTTGCCGGCTATGGCCATTTCATTAAACCGGGCGACAGTTTGTCTAAGACCATCGGCATCTATGCCGGTTAACTTAGCCAAAGCTTCCAGCGTATCCGCCCGCTTCACATAACCGTTCTCGATATGCCTTTCAGGCGTAACCCCTGGCAACAGGCCACCAATCGCATAACGGCTACGAAACTGCTGATCAAAAATGATATACGCAGGTGGCGCAGTATCCTCAAAAATTAGCCGACCTAGCTCATTATAAGGTCTGGCTTCATTCGCAAAGCGCTGACCGCGTGCATTAACGATCATCATGTGTGGCAGACCACGTTCAAACACAATAATGACAGGTGCGCTGTCTGGCGGCAGCGCGGATGGCATCCACCACATGTCATCCATAAGATCCATCGCTGCGCCAATTCGAGCGCCTGCATTGATGCCGTCTCCAGTATTACCGGGCGAACCAGAAGTGACGCTGCCTGTATTCCAATCGCTTCCGCCTTTGTCGCCAAAGAACTGTTTTCGCATAGCAGCGTTGCGCTCAAACCCACCCGCCGCCATCACTACGCCTTTTCTTGCACGTATGTTGATCCTCGCACCATCTTTTGTGGCACGAACACCCACGACAACCCCATCTTTTAGCACTAAGTCTTCCAGCGGTGTTTCAAGCCATAATGGCACATCTTTTTTTTGCAGAGTAAGGCGCAACCGGGCAATGAGCGCCCTGCCGCTGGAAAGGTGCTCTCGCCGAGCTAGCTTGTTCCAAAGATTACGCGGGAAGAATCTCCAGACCTGCAACAGCCCAAGCGGATTGGCGCGAAAGAATGCCAGCCGGCGTAGTTCAGTCACGGAACCCACGACACCACCCGGCACCGCAAGGTTCGACTTTCGTAATTTGTCATAATCGTTAATCCGCCGCCCCGAAATCACCTTAGGATCAATCGACCGGCCGCCTTTAGAGCCACCTGGCGTTTCCGGTCGGTAATCGGGGAAACCATGTACCAGATTGAATTTTAGCTCACTGTTAGCCATTAAATAGTCGGCCATTTCAGGCGCACGATCGACAAACGCCCGCAGTTTGCTGTCTGCCACGCGTTGGCCAATATTATGTTTTAAATAGGTCAGCGCCTCGTCTGGATCGTCATCAATGCCTGCCTTCGCCATTAACGAATTATTCGGTACCCACGCAACCCCGCCAGATAACGCCGTTGTGCCGCCATAAAACGGTTCTTTTTCAAGTACGATCACCTCCAGCCCCTCATGATCGCCAACAATGGCAGCGGTCAAACCGGCGGACCCCGTGCCAATGACAATGAGGTCTGTTTCAAAATCCCAACTCACAGTATTCACCTCTATTCCCTCGGTAACTTGACGGATTTACGCTATAGGTTCGACACTTTTCTATCACGACTGTCATACGATTGACGGTTTAAGTCAAGCGATGGCTATAGCGCAATTGTCACCCGCGACCTTTAACTATCATGGCCGAAGAAACTCACAAAAAACTGTTTACTTCGCCCTCTAACCCAAAAATTCTTTGGATAGAGTTGTAGGTTGGAGAGCGACCGGTTAACTTAACTCCGCTCAACCGGTGGCATAGCCCCTATTTATAATCCTTCGGATAGCACTCAAAATTGACTCAGGTACCTTATTTTTATTGACGAGTATTTAATTAAGCGATTCAGCGCCTCTAACCTTAAAATACAGGCAGGCTTCTTCTAGATGGTGCGCCCTCTCAGGTTTTTCTGGAACTGAATAAGTCTATTTTCGGGTAGATTCGCTTTTACTGGATTACTGACAAAAATTCTTATCCTCTGCACAGGAACATCTAAATGGAAATAGCAAATATCTTTCAAACCTGGCTCCAAGGTTCGGTAAAAGACGACCGTGCGTGTCGTCGTATTTTCGACAGCATCGACCTGGACGGTTCGGGGACTATTTCTCTAGACGAGCTTGACGCTGTTTTTGACTCTCTTGACGAGCCCGTTGAAAAGCATGAAGCCGCATCCCTAATGGCTCGGATAGATGAAGACAAGAGTGGGCAAATCGATTACGAGGAGTTCAAAAGCTTCATTCTTCAGCTCACGTCTTTCGACAAGCATCACCAGGACAGTGATTTTCAAAAAGCCTACGACAAGTGGTGGAGCAGCCAGAGAGTCGAGGGAGCGCAAGCATCGTCCTCTGATGAGGTAAACGCGGGCAAAGTACTACTTCCTACGAACATCAATCCCTGCGTGCGCAAGGTACAGTACGCTGTTCGCGGAGAACTCCTGATGCTGGCCGAGCAAATTGCCGAAGAGTTGCGACAAGGAAAGAAAAAACCGTTCGAAGAGGTACTTTTTTGCAACATCGGAAATCCCCAGGCGGTGGAACAACCGCCGATCACCTTTTACCGGGAGGTACTCGCCCTATGTGATCATCCGACGCTGATTAACCATCCCGACGCGAACAAAATATTCTCCATAGACGCCATAAAACGAGCCAAGCAGATAACGGAATCAATCCCTGGGGGTACAGGGGCATATAGCCATAGCCAAGGAGTGGTGTCGATTCGCCAGAATGTCGCCGATTTCATCACCAGGCGGGATGGATTCCCTTCGTTAACAGAGGATATCTTTCTCACCAACGGCGCATCGTCCGGCATCGCACTATTGCTTCAGGTGATGCTCGGCCGCCCGGAGGATGCCATGCTGGTGCCGATCCCCCAATATCCCATTTATAGCGCGCTCACCGAACTAGCGGACGGCAAGACTTCGGGCTACTACCTGGATGAAGACTCCGGCTGGGGCTTAAAACCTTCCGAGCTACAAAACGCTCTCGACAAGGCCAAAGATAAAGGCCTAAACCCGCGTGCTATGGTGGTCATTAACCCGGGAAATCCGGCCGGTCAATGCCTTTCAAGGCAGGTGCTCGAGGATATTGTGCGCTTCTGCAAAGAGAATCGATTGGTTCTGCTCGCAGACGAGGTCTACCAGGCCAATATCTACAGTAAAAAGAATTTCATCTCCTTAAAAAGCGTCGTGCGCAGCCTTGGTAACGCTTTCGACGATTTTGAGTTCATCTCGTTTCATTCCACGTCCAAGGGGCTGATCGGAGAGTGCGGCCGTCGCGGGGGGTATATGGAGGTTTGCGGACTACATCCCCAGGTAAAAGCGGCCATGATCAAGCTGGCCAGCATTTACCTTTGTCCCAACTTGGACGGGCAGGTAATGACCCAACTGATGACTACACCGCTGGACGAAGATTCGCCGTCTTACCAGAACTTTAAAAAAGAAGAAGGTGCCATCTTCAGCTCGCTTCAGAGAAAAGCAGCTATGGTCTACGACGTCATGGACAAACTGGAGGGGGTTTCCTGCCAACGGTTGGAAGGCGCGATGTACGCCTTCCCGCGCATCTCGCTCCCCGCAGGGGTGATTGACGAAGCTGCAGCCCAAGGTATTGCACCGGATAGCCACTATTGTCGCTCCTTGCTGTTGTCCACCGGCATCTGCACAGTCCCGGGTTCCGGGTTCGGACAAAAGCCGGGAACATTCCATATCCGGATGACCTTTCTGCCCGAGCAAGATGCTTTGGAAAAAGCCCTGTTGCGTCTGGAAGAACATCACCGCAACTACCTGGACCGCTACCGATAACGTCATTGAGTCGACTCACCAACTGTTATGGTGCGTTTAATAGCGCAACGGGAACATTCGCTAATCAGCCCTGCCATCAATGATGGCGGAACCATACCGGATTTCAAACGAGCGGAAATCTGGCCCGTGCGTGTCGTCGTGTCTTACGTTTATGATCGCGGTACTTCTGGCTTAGCGTCCCAGTTCTGCGGGTACGGGCGCAAGCCGGAGGAAAAGCATCTCCTACATCGATTTCCATCACCAGCAAAGGATGTGACATGAGCGCCCCGTGCCTGACCTACAAAGGAACCTGCGAGTTGCTCAGTGATCAGGAAACAAAAGACTGGCTCCTGTCCAATCGGGCAAAACGGTTGCATAGTAGCGATAAACAAGCACAAAGGGCTTTAGCCAGGCTCAACCACACACCCAATCGGCGCGTGCTAAAATTCAACCCGGTCAAAAAACAGCCTTCGACAGCCGTATAAAGGTTCAGGCAAACCTTGGTGCAGCCTGGCCTTGACACGTTATTTATTGGTGGTGTCGCACATCAAACGCTGAGGCGGCCTAAAATGGAATGTCATCATATTCGTTATCATCAAAAGGTGGTGGCGAGGCACCTTGTTCTTCCTGAGGCGAAGAATGTGATTGTCCTGACGCCGGATTCACGCGCCAGGCCTGCAAACTGGTAAAACACTTCTCCGGATTACCCCCTCCTGACCAAAGTCGTCCCGACAGATTAAACTGCACTTGGATTTCATCGCCAATATTGTGAGCATCCATCATTGCACACTTGTCTTTAATCAATTCAAGGGCAATATGATTAGGGTAGGCTGGGTTTTCATTCTCGCCGGTCAGCTTGATCACGAACTCGCGTTTTGTGAAACCGTTGTTGCCATATTCAGTGGTATCGCCAATGGAATGGATCAGTCCCTGGACTTCAAAACTTTGTGACATCCTGAGGTGGTCTCCTTTTACTCAAAATTTAATTCTACAGCTCGTTATTGTAATTCAAATTAACGCGAAACGAGCACTGTTGTTAAAAGTTAATTAGTGCTCGCAAGAACATCTAAGGCCCGGGGCCTTTAGCACCAGAGATGCAAGCTCGACAGGGGTCATCGTTAAGTTTCGTACTGGTCTAATCGCCGATGACGAAAACGTTTTCGTTGAAGTGGTCGACCACGGAACGGATATGAATGCCGAAACTACCGAGCGTGCCTTCGATCCTTTCTTCCCGACCAAAGATATCGGCAGTGATTCTGGTCTTGGGCTTTACGCAGTGAACGGAGTCGCTAGTCTATTCCATCCCAGCGCACTGGAGATAACAAACTGAATAACGAACTGAACAACGAACTGAGCAACAAAGGAAAGGCTCTGTGAACACACTAAGCTAGTGTCGCTAATCCGTTAAATCTTAGGTGGGATAAAGACGTCAAGCAAGACGTCAATAAACACTGCCACGCTCAGCATTGACATTCGACGTGACGATGTTTTTATTTCGGAAACGGTCAGGTCTTAACGCTGGCCTCTACTGATGCGTCACCGGTAACTTCGCTCGCCCCCAGAATAGGAACGGACCGACCCGTTCACCCTCATTAACTAACCGCAACTTTGGATAGCACTTACGAAGTGCCGTTAATGTCACCCTTGCCTCAAGTTTCGCCAATTCTCTGCCAATACAAACATGCAAACCCACACTGAAGCTCAACATCTTTTTCCCAGAGCGCTTTAACTTGAAGGCGTTCGGTTCGGGAAATGCTTGCGGATCCCTATTTGCCGCACCGTAATGCATCATCACTTTGGTGTTAGATGGTATCGTCACGCCGTCAACGTCAACGTCCCGTGATGTCGTTTTGAACAAACCCAACAGCGGAGGATCGAATCTCAAGCTTTCGTTAATTGCATCGTCTACGTCAATTTCACCCCGACAAAACTCGTTCCACAAATCACCAATTGTCAACAATCGCCAGACCAGATTTGAGATCAACGACGTCGTTGTTTCGTTCCCCGCAACAAATATCTGACCCGCGAACGAAACCAATTCGTCATCCGACATATATTCCCCATCTTCTTTGGCTAGTGCCATAACGGATAACAGGTCATTCGATTTTCCTGCTTTTCTCTTAAGATGAATCTGTTCCAGAATATACTCACCCATCTCGGCTAGTTCGACCGCATATTCAGAGGGGTCTTCCGCACACATGTTTGCCACCGAAGCATCCGCCCACCTTTTGAATTTTTTAATGTCATCAGTAGGTAGCCCAAGAATCTCACATATGATGATTACTGGAAGCGGAAAAGAGAGCTCATCATGTAAATCCCATTCCGCTTTTGACGCAACCGCATCCAACAATTCCTGCACGATTTCTTCCAACCTGGGTTGCAGATCACTAATCTTCTTGACCAGGAAATCACGCTGAATAAGACCTCTGGTGAAGGTGTGATGCGGCGCGTCTGACAAAATGCCCTGAGACGGCTGAAAGTTAGGCCCGTTGCCGAACCCTTCGACATAAGTTTCTGCATCTAACAACGCACTGTTGATATCTTCATATCTGGATAAAATAAAGAAGGGTGGGTCGAATTTGTCATAAAAATATGCCCTTTCCCGACCTAAAAGCTTTGCGGCCGTTATCGACGGGTCTTGAAGCTCTTCCTCACCTAAAAGATCAACGTCTTTTGTCTGAGCTTTTCCCATATCCATCGTTTCTTCAAATTCCATTAATTACTCCAAACGGTCGTTCTTGATGGTGAAAATACCCCTGCCCCTCACGATGCTTCTGTACCACTCGTTCATGCGTTCAAAGGGTAGGCTGCGGTTAACGCCTAGATAGTAACCCGTGAAGAACCCAGTCTTAAACCTCGAACCCATAGCCTGATCGGGTTTATGCCCCACAGTGAACCGCTGGGTAGAAAATTCTGCGACCAACCCCCTGCGTTAACCAGCGGGTATTAATGCAGCCATTTCGACGCAAAACGTACTCCGCAGCACCGCAGATTCAACCTGTTTTTTAGCTTTAGAGACCATGACTAATCTTTGTCAGTTCTTTTAACCACCAGTGTTTTTGTTGGGCCTGAAGACGTAAGGCTCAAGTGTTTCTAATGCCCAGCTACGCTGTCGTTCAGCTTTCTTACCGCCAAAGTAGCCTAGCGAACCAGGAGCAGCTTGCCCGTAACCGTTAAAGTTTCCAAGACAGTCCCGCAGCGGCTTGGTTGCGATGTCGGCTTTGGCACAGTGATCAGCAAACTCGATTTCATCCTCCTGCCTGATATCTACGACGCTGTGACCCCCGTCTCGCATCTCTGTCAGCAGAGCCACCAGATACTCACTGTGCTCTTCAATCGCATCAAGAAAATTGAAACTGCCCCCTGTACCCTGAGGACCGGCAATGATGAACAAATTCGGAAACCCGCAGGTATGCAACCCAACGAAGGTACGAGTGCCCTCTTCCTGCCACTTGGCCGCAATAGATCGCCCGTCGATACCCCGGACACGTGCCATGGTTTCTCTGGACATGAATTCGAAGCCAGTGGCATAGATCAACACATCCAGTTCGTACTGAACACCATTGTGTACCACCCCCTGCTCATTGATCTCCTGCACCCCAAGCGGGGCTACATCAACAAGATGGACGTGGGCTTTATTAAAAGTTGGTAGATACTCGTCATGAAAAGTTGGTCGTTTGCAACCGTAGGGATAGTAAGCTTTTAGCTGCCTCGCCGTTTCATGGTCGTCTATAATCACATCAATCCGATCACGAATCTGCTCCATGATTCGAAAGCTCGTCTCAAGGTCCCGCGCAACCTGCTCATCCTGACTTAGCCGAGGCCCCTCGCTTCGCGTTCGCCTTTTCGGCGGCCCAGCCTTGCCTGACAGAAAACCATCATTCGCCTGCATCGCCCTTCGACCAAACAGCTTTGCAAAACGCTGCCGTCGATGCTTTGCCCAGCCTGGCTCTTTCTTCCATTCTTCGATCTCCTCTTCCGTGGTTTCACGCTGGTCACGAACATCAATCGTAGAAGCTGTCCGCTGAAACACGTGCAATTGTCCCGCCATTTTTGCGATTTCAGGAACGACCTGCACGGCGGTTGCCCCGGTCCCAATAATCCCAACACGCTTACCCTTTAAGTCCACATCGTAATCCCACCGAGCGGTGTGAAAAGATTTACCCTGAAACTTATCCATCCCAGCAATGCGCGCCAACCTTGGCGTTGTCAGAACGCCGTTTGCTAAAACCAAGTGCTTAGCGCGCATGACGTCACCACGGTTAGTACTCACTATCCAACGCTCGGCAACATCATCCCAACTCGCATCTGTGACCTCCGTGTGAAACAAGCAGTGGTCATAAAAGCCGAATCGCTCAGCCATTTTTTGACAGTATTCAAAAATTTCAAAACCAGAGGCGAACTTCATCTTAGGAAAGTAGCCCATCTCATCGAGCAACGGCAGATAGGAATATGCCTCGACGTCACAGGCAATACCCGGGTAACGATTCCAATACCAGGTACCACCGACATCACCACCTTTTTCACAAAAACGAATGTCAGTGAACCCCGCAGCGGAAAGTCTGTACCACAAAAGCAGTCCGGCAAAACCAGCACCTACCACCATGACCTCGCACTCGTCACTCAACGTTTCCCGCTCGATTGGGGCAGCGGTATAGTGATCGTCCAGATAACGGGCAAACTCACCCTTCATGTTGATGTAATCGTCTGCACCGCGACGCGCTTCCTTAAAGGCATCCATCTGAGCCTGCGCGCTCTCGTCGAATGCCGCGTCTGGCTTGTACTCTGGCAGTGTCAGGTGCTCTGCATCAGTCACCACCTCGTATCCCTGGCCCTTGATACGTTCAGACGCCTTCTCGGCACGCGTATTGAACAATTTCTGACCCGTCTCTGGATCGACCCTTATCGCGGCGGTCGTGTTCAAGTTCATGCGTGCACCTCTCTAGTTTCCGAGCGTTTGCTCGAGTTTTGCTTTCAAGCATATATTAGGGTTTCTAATAAGTGCAAATGCTCTTTGCCCCGCAGCGCTAGCAGTACGACTCGACCAGACAGCGCCAACTAACCGTTGAAAAAACCTTACCTAGGCCAATCAATTGCCTGGGCCGGTCCATAGCCATCTAATCACTAAGCCGTTTTCCTGATGGGATATGATCACGCCACTGGAACAGCAAGCCAAGAAGCCCCGGTGCATTCTTTTAGGTGTTGAAAGCTATTTGAAACATCTGGCAACAATGGAATTGTTGGACGTTTTCGAACGACATCAGGCTGCCTCCGGCAGGCATGACCCAACGTCAGGTCTGACAGGAAGTCTTCTTTTTGGTCCATCTAGAAATTGCCCCCGAGCTTCCCCTGTCCTGATTCGTCCGTGCCCGATTGGGTGCGGGGCACCCACTGATCAACAATTCGGCCCGCTCTATCTTGATCCTGTATCGCCGATCGAATCGCAGGCCCGAGCGCGCCTTATGTTTCACCTATACCCCTGACACGACTTCACGTCCCCGCGGCATGGCCTGGAGACAGGGCTAAGGCCTACGGGCTAAGGCCTACGGGCAACCACAGGCAGTGCCTGTATCAAGTGCCTGTATCAAGTGCCTGTATCAAGTGCCTGTAACAAGGGCCCGTTCCGGACCGACGTACCTCGAAACGTGTGATCCGTCACATAAACGCCCTGTCCTATCAGGTTTTAGCAACACTGTGGCTGGGTAAAACCGGCGTTCTACCACCCCGGTTCTCCGCCAACCGGTTGGGAAACCACGCCCTGCCATTTAAGGATTGTATTAAGGACATGCTGAAACTTGATGGCGAGAACGTCGGCGCCCGATGCAAGCAGGCCCAACGCACTAAAAGATTCATTCATTCGGAACCTACGAACCGCACTGCGACAATCTTACGAACCGCAAAGTGGCAATCTTACGACCCGCAAAGTGGCGGTAATCATAGGGAACCCACTGCTCCTGGTTCGTAAAGGCGAAGATAGCGCCGACAGCAGAGCCACGTTTAAAGCCAAACAGCCACCTGACTTGCAAGACCGTTAGCCTGAATGTGCCCCCATCTAACCCGAAATAGCTAGATGTGTGCCGGAGCTAACCCGAAATAGCTAGGTCAGTAAAACGCAGGTGGGGCATCAGTGCGGATCGTTCCCAGTTCCAAAACTGCTTATCTCCAATCAACGCTATTTTGTTAAGCATGTCATAGAAGTTCCCCGCCACGGTAACACCTCGCACCGGTTGCAGCCTTTGTCCATCTTGATAGAGGAACCCTGAAGCACCGAAACTGAAATCCCCGGAGATGGCATTCGCACCTGAATGCATCCCGGTCAGATCCGTTAGCATCAGGTATTTCCCTGAAAACAATTCTGCCTGCGAGGCGCTCCCTGCTGTGATCTCGAGTTGGTGCAACCCCACACCCATCGTCGATTTTGGTCCTCGTGCTGCATGCCCGGTAGTCTTCTTATCAAAAAAAGATGCTGTGGCACTATTATGGATAAGCGTGTTAAGGGTGCCATCAACGATCAAAGGTGTTGATTGAGTGGCAGTACCTTCTGCATCGAACAATTGATAACCAAATCCGTCCGTACTCCGCGGCTGGTCAGTAATGTTCAATCGGGTATCGGCTATAGATTCGCCTAATTTTTCCCGCATTGGGTTCACCCCATCCTTGGCCGATTTACCCGAAAACATCAGGGTAAAAACGCCAAATAAAGAGGCCTGAACCTCTTCATCGAAGATCACATCATAATGCCCACTTGGCACCGGGGAGCCGTCAAGGATATCAATCGTCTGGGTATACGCCCTGTCAACAATATCCTTAGCATCTAAAGCAGCGAACAATCGCGCTGCCTGGCCGATGCCTTCCATTGCGTTCTTATCACCCTGTTCAATCAGCGCATAGGCGTAGGCGGCACACATTCTGCTTTTAGAGTAAGCAACAAGTCCTGCACTTGAAAAAATATGGCGCTGACTTGTGTTGTCCTGAACGCCGTTATACGGCACATTTTTCACCTTGTCTCTGGCGGCAAGATCGCTTTCCATCTGTAAGGCAAAGTTAACCTTCTCGTCGATGCTTACCTCTTCCGCCGGGCACAAAACCGAGTCATCTGTTTTCAGATTGATTTCGTTCGCCAAAATGTTTTCATGCACTTCTATTGCCGTAAAGCTCGCGTTAGTTAGCGCCTGCTCAACCAGCGAGGTCAAAGCATCACTATCTGCAGCCTCGCTATAGGCGGTACCCACCCTGCCATCTTTAATCACCCTCAAACCAAAAATCTGGCTGGAACTCACCTTATATTCTTCTAACTCGCCGTCGCTTGCTTTCAGCGACAAGGATTCTCCCTGGTCGATAATCAGATCACCACTCGCACCGGCCGCCTTGACAAGGTCAATGACCTGATTCGCCTGATCGGCAATAGTCATCAGGCGTTACCCCCGACAAGAATGTCATCTACCTTAAGGGTTGCCTGGCCCACAGAGGTTGGCACTGCACCCGAGACCGAACCGCACATACCACAGGCCAAAGAAAAATCATTGCCTACCATTGAGATCTCTTTGAGTACTGCCGGCCCGGTGCTGATGAGCGTTGCTGCCTTAACAGGATATTGAACCTTGCCATTCTCTACGTAGTACCCCTCGGTCACCGCAAAATTAAACTCACCGGTTCCCGGCTGCACTGAACCCCCTCCCATATGAGAGGCATAGATACCCTTATCAATAGAGCCGATCATCTCTTCCAGGTCCGCATCGCCAGGCTCGATAAAGGTGTTCCTCATCCTGGAGGCAGGTGCATACTTGTAGGACTCACGTCGGCCCGAGCCGGTTCTTTCGAAGCCGGTTTGCTGAGCGCCAATTTTGTCGACAAGAAAACTGGTTAGTTTGCCGTCCTTGATCAATTGCGTCCGCTGCGTATCAAGGCCTTCGTCGTCAATATTGATCGAACCCCACTGCTTCGTCATCGTACCGTCATCCACCGCACTGACCGCTGTATTTGCGATCATTTCACCCATCTGATCATGAAACACCGATGCTTTTTTCGCGACAGAGGTCGTTTCCAACAAATGACCGCAAGCCTCATGAAAAATTACACCACCAAAACCATTGCCGATGACTACCGGCATACGGCCAGAGGGGCAAGGTTTTGCACTAAGATTAACCAGCGCTTGTCTTGTCGCTTCTGTTCCGGTTTTTTCAGCGTTGATGTCATCTTCCAGCTCCCAGCCCATCAAACCGCCGTCATTCCAACTACCTGTGGCCTGCTCGGAGCCATCTGAGGCGATGGATGTCAGAGAGGTGCGAATATAGTTACGCGTATCTCCTGTGTGCAGTCCCTCACTGTTAAACAACTCGACGTGCTGCTCTTTTTGTCTGCAGGAGCCCCGAGTTTGCGAGATCATGTTACTGGCCGCACGAGCCGCAACATCGGCTGCCAGCAGGTAAGCTACCTTGCTCTCCACCTCAGAATCATTACTCAACGTGCGTACTGCAAGATGCAAATCTTTTATCTGCCTGTAGTCAAAATTGAATGTAGAGACGCTTGGATCCCGCAGGTCTTTCGCCGCCAGCTCAGACAGGATTCTTTTCAGCTCATCGCCCTCTGGTTTGTTGGTGTAGCCATAAAGAACTTTAGTGCCATAGACCAGGCGCAGGCCTATGCCGAAGTCTATCCCCGACTCCACTGATTGCACATGATTGCTCAAGGTGCTGATGGTATTTGTCTGACTTTTTTCAACAAACAGTTCGGCGAAGTCCGCGCCAAGTGAAATGCCATGGTCAATGACTGATTGTGCCGTTTGGTAATTAAGCATGAAACGTCCTGTGGAGGCTTGATGATTCAATAAGAGCAGCGCAGTATAAACCGACAAACGCAATCAATGTAAAAACACTGCGGTCTACAAAACTGTGACTAATAAGAATGTGATTAATAAGAATTTGGTGAATAAGAATTTGGTGAATAAGAATTTGGTTAATAAGAGCGTGATTAATACGACTGGGCGAAATCGGACGACTTCACGCCTTTTTTAAAAAAATACCGGTGGTTACCCTTGGAGTTTTAACATGATATACCCTGAAAACAGTGGCATAGACAGATTTATCACTAGCGAGGCGCCCGAGGAGGTTTTGGAGCCCGACCTGCCGATTATAGACCCACATCACCATCTTTGGGACAACCGAGCCGCGACTTCCGTTTTTGAGCAAAAAGTTTATCTGTGCAACGAAATCATGGCCGACATCAACAAAAGCGGCCATAACATCACTCAAACAGTGTTCGCTCAATGTGGTGCTTTTTTTCGAGCAGACGGTCCGAAAGACCTGCGCTGCGTTGGTGAAACAGAATTCGTTCAAGGGGTTGCCGCGATGAGCCGCTCAGGGATTTACGGTTCTACCCGACTATGTACAGGTATTTTCGGCTCCGCCGACCTACGAGCAGGTTCCAGCGTAGAACCTGTGCTGGAAGCCCATCTGGCTGCATCAGCCAATTTTCGAGGAATACGCACAGCCTTCCCGTCTGATCTTAACCAAACCTACCTTGACGGCTTTGCACTGCTGGAAAAATACAATCTGTCATTCGATCACTACTCCCCCGACTTCGAGCGTTTGCCTACGCTTGCTGCATTGGCCGCTGCCCATCCTGGCGTTCCTGTAATCGTCAATCACTTCGGCGGTACCGTTAATCCAGATGATGATGCAGAAACCTTCGCACGATGGCGAGAATGTCTGGAAATCGCAGCGGCAAGCCCCAATACGGTCATGAAACTGGGGGGAGCCCAAATGCGCGCAGGCGACTGGGAGCCTTCATTTCACATGCACAAACAAGACACACCGCTGAGTTCTCAGGCATTCTGTGAGCTTCTCTACCCCTACTACATCGCCGCAATCGACGCGTTCGGACCTGATCGCTGCATGTTTGAGAGCAACTTCCCCGTCGACCGTGAGTGTATTTCCTACCGGGCGCTTTGGAATATGTTCAAAAGAATCGCGGCCAAAGCCGGGCTTTCCGAAGACGAAAAAACCTCTGTCTTTAGTGGCACCGCCGCAAGAGTATATCGACTGCCGGACTAACGGCCGAAGACATAAAAACGGTTTCCGTCCCGGGTAATCGATCTCTGGACGGCAAACGCGTAAAGCGTGACGGCTAAAGTCGATCCACCTTCGCAAGGCTTGTCATTGTCCAGACACCCACTACTGTAAGAAAGACGCCTGCAGCGGCAACAAAAAATCCCGACAAAGGACCAATAACTGACGCAAAGTACCCCATGGATATCGCGCCGACCGGACCTCCGCCCAACGTACCCAGTGAATAAATCGATAATGCTCTTGCGCGATAATTCTCTGGTGCTGACTCCTGGATAATCGCTCGGCCCAGGCTTATTGCTACACCACCGCACATGCCCCAAAGCCCGATGCAAAGAAGGTACCCGTAGAATGGCAATCTAAGGTTGGTTGAAATTAAAAATACCCCTCCCATCACCAACGCCATCATCAAGCCCAAACCCTGTCGTCTAATCCCACCGATCGCCACAAGGATAATCGTCGTTATAATCGTGCCAACCATAAAACAAATATAGGACAGCGCTATATCGAAGGCGGCACCGCCGTAAATATCCCTAACCGCAAGTGGATTCAGCACCGAGAAGGCCCCCATATAAAACACACCGACAGAAAACATCAGAATCATCACAGGGAACATACGTGGCGAATGAAAGATCAGAGATAGACCCTCCCAAATATCGCCAAACACGCTTTTACGATTTTTTTCTCGGGCATCAGCAAGCGATGTCCTTTTCGGAGTAGACGAAGGCAACATTAACGCAACCAGGACACCGAAAAGTAAAACGGTTCCTTGGACCAGCAACAACGGAACCGGGCCTGTCGTGTCTGCCTGGCCGGCAAGCCCAAACCCGATAATCTGGGCAAAAAATGACAAGCCCATCGCCATCGTCACGGCCTGCTGGATATTGGGTCCCGATACCTGATTTAAGATGCTGTCTCTCGCTGGTTGAATAAAAGCATTTAAACTTCCTACACCAACTGCGAAGACAAGTAGCATTCCATAGCTGAGGGCCGAGATTTCGATCAACAGGATCAGCATAAATACGGGCACCGCGGCAAGACACTGAAAAACGATGAGTATCTTGCGCCGATCGATCCGATCGGCGAGAAGTCCACCAAACAGGATGAACACCAGGCCCGGCAGTTGAATACACATCTGCGCGATACCCAGTCGTAACCCTCCCTCCCCTAAATGCACCGCGACCATCCAGGTAAAAAGGACGCTATTAATACCCCACGGGAGAAACTGGCCAACAACGCCAGCTAAATACCAGTAGAACTTTGATGGTGAACCTCCCATCTTCAAGATGCTAACAAAATCAACAACCCAGAACGATAATTTTCCGTTAGATCCACCTTCGTCCAGAAAACCCAAAGGCTTACTAACTATCTACATCCAATCGTACCGGTATCGACATAAAACAGAATTCATCCGACCCGTTCATCCAATTCCCGATGACGGATTGACTTGAAAAATTCTGTACGCATACTGCGTGCATGAATATCGACCTAGATACAGGCAAGCTGGTTGTTTTTCTTGGCGGGTTGCTGTTTTTCCTGGGCATCGAAACCCTTGCACCGAAAAGATCATGGCCCGAGAGCAGATTGAAACGCTTTTTGTTCCATATTGGCATTGCAGCACTTAACACCGTATTGATCCGCCTGCTGATTTACGTCCCGCTTCTACTATGGATCGTATTCGTCGAACAACAGGGGTGGGGCCTCTCCCGCTGGTTGGGGTTAACCGGCTGGCTCGAACTAGCCATGTCTCTCGTTGTACTCGACCTGTTCGACTACTTCTGGCATCGCGCAAATCACAGAGTCACTTTTTTATGGCGTTTTCACAAAGCACATCACGCGGATACCGCGATGGATGTGACGACAGCCCTGCGCTTTCACCCTGGCGAACTAATAATATCGGCGCTCGCCAAGGCCCTTTGGATTGTCATATGGGGACCTACTGCCATTGCCTGGTTTTTGTTTGAAGCTATGGTAAGCCTGTGCGCACAGTTTCATCATAGTAATATCGACTTTCCTGATCGCATTGAGCGAGTCATCTCGGCAATGATCGTTACACCCCGCTTTCATGCAAGCCACCACGCCGTCGATCGGCGCTACGGGGACTCAAATTTTTCAACGATCTTTAGCCTCTGGGACAACTTATTCCATAGTTACCAGCCCCCAGAAAACGACGATTCCGCGAACCGAACGGAAAATGCCCTAGGCTTACCTGAAGCGCGTGACCAAGCCTTCTTACCCGGCGCCTGGCTTGCTGAACCCTTTAAATCAAGCAATTTAATCCTTAAAAACCGAAATATAGACACATCCGAGTGAAATATCGTGACCATAGCCTCGCAAGCAATGATAATAAGGAAACATAAACCACGAGTACTATCTAATGAAAACGCTGTTAACTTTTATTCTGTTACTCCCTTTATTTGCCGTAGCTGACGGGCATGGTCACTCTGCAGAACATGCCGGTGATGCTGCAACCTCTAAAGAACACGGTGGCAAAGCTGCTGAAGTAAAAGAACACGATCATCACGCGTCGCCAAGTAAAGAACATGGTGGCGAAGCTGCAGAAACTAAAGAACATGGTGGCGAAGCTGCTACGTCAAAAGAACATGGCGGCAAACCAATGTCTGCAAAGTAATGAGCGATCTAGCGTGAACCGCTGTCTGTTTAGACGGCCAATCAGCGCTGCTTGGATCAACGGTCTGCTTGCAGGGCTGTTGATTCTATTTAGCCCTTGGTCTACCGCCGAACCTACAGCAGAGGCTTCGTCCCAATCGCTAGCAGTGAAATTTTATGTCGAGGACATCAAGTCCACCATGGAAGCATACGTAGCGAGCAAGATCGATGCCGATGACATCTTTTACCTGAAAGATGATAGAACCGGTGAGAACCTTGCCCTAAAATTCGTGATGGTACACGACCCCGTCCGCCAAATTAGAGGCGACATCTATTTCGCCTGCACTGATTTTCACGTACAGGGAGACCCAGAAAAAATCTACGACATCGACTTCTGGATGGATGGTTCAAGTGGAGAACTGAAGGTCTACGACACCAAGGTGCACAAAGAACCTCGCTCATCGCTGTTATACGGATGGTATAAACATCCACGTTATACTTTCGTCAATGACGAGATTGAATATCTCTATTGAATGGGTCGCTATTGAGTGGCGCTCTATTGATTGGCGCCCTGGTAAATGGCGCTCTGATGACCAAGCTGCTTTCTGGAAGCGATTACGAAAACGCTGGATTGCCCCCCGTATTTAAGTCTCGGTCTCGTACCGCATATCGACTCTTCCTGGCGTCAGCGGCAGCAACCCACCCCGCGTGGAAACGCTAAGACACCACGTAGGGCACAAGAATCGACACCACGAACCCAACGGCAGTAACCCGTGCGCCAAAAATCAAACATTCGCTTTATCCCACGGCCTGACTCTGGACAAAGCAAATAAGAAATCCTACTTTCTGCCACAGTCCCTGACCGTGAGATCGTTGATGCTGGATGACGGTGAAAACACAAAAAGACCCACCATCGCCAACGAATATCATCCACCTTGAATGACAAGTTCAACAAGGAAACGCCACCTACTCGCCGGACAGCCTTGTTAACATTGCTTTTCTTTGTAGAAGCTGGTGACGAAAATGGGACAAAAATGAACAAAGCATACTCATGGTCAGTTTTGGACGCATTGAAGAAAGAAGCCGGTCTGATAGGCGGTTTCGTTACTCTTACCATATTTTTTGTTTTCGGCGGCGGTTGGCTGTCATCAATGTCTGGCTGGATTACGCCGCTTCTATAGTTTTTCTGGCTATTTCCAATCATGCTGTGGTTGTCTTTTGGTGTGGTTCATCACGCTGATTGCCTTGCCATCAAACTGGGCGAGCCGTACGGCACCCTAATCCTTACGTTATCTGTTATCAGCATAGAAGTCGTGATGATCTCCGCAGTGATGCTTAATGCTGAGCAAAACCCTGAGCTAGGCAGGGACATGATGTTTGCTGTTTTAATGATTGCGCTGAACGGATTGGTTGGCCTTTCTCTGCTCTGTGGCGGTATTCGGCATTTGGAGCAAGAACACAATTTACAGGGTGCCAACACGTTTCTGTTGGTATTAATTCCAATGGCGATGATCAGCCTGATACTTCCCAATTTTACGCAATCAAGTGAACCGGGCACCTTCTCCACTGCGCAGATGGTGTTTGCCGGGCTAACGTCGGCGGGGCTCTATGGTGCCTTTTTAGTGATGCAGACTCTTCGTCATCGGGGATTTTTCAAGTCGCCCATAGAGTCATTAAACAATGAACATCTACACGATGATATTGCAGTCCACTCAGTTGGCTTTCATGTCGCTTTGCTCGTCGCCAATATGCTGCCCATCGTTCTACTGTCGAAGAGCATGGCCAAAATTATAGACTTTCAGGTCTCTGTTTTCGCAGCACCGGCAGCGCTAGGGGGGGTGGTCATTGCTTTACTGGTACTCGCGCCAGAGGGGCTGGCGGCCATAAAAGCTGCGGTTAGTAATCGCTTGCAGCGATCCATCAATATTTGTTTGGGTTCTGCTATAGCGACTATTGGATTGACAGTCCCAGCAGTACTGATGATTGGGCTGGTCACGGGGCAAAAAGTGGTTCTGGGCCTTGGTCCTGTCGATTCACTCATTCTAGTGACCACAATCTTGACCGCCATGGTGACATTCTCCAGTAGTAAGACAAATATCATCCATGGAATTGTCCACCTTATTCTCTTTGCCGCCTATATTACGATGGTGTTTGACCAACCTATCTAAGGCTTTTACCAAGCTTCCAAAGCACCCAAAGCACCCAAAGCACCCAAAGCCTATAGCGTTGAGACGTTTCTGCAAATCGAGCGCTTTACTTTACCTTGCCTTACCTTTGTTTTGCCTTGCCCACTTTTTGACTTGCCTTCGTTTTGCCTTGCCTCTTAGCCAGCCTTTCATCTTTTTGGCAAGAAGATCAGGAAAGCCCTTACGCATACTTCGTGTGCACTAATTAAAAGATCTGAGCATCATTTTTCGTGGGTCGATTTTTTCGGTCGCATCACGTAAAGAATCCCACCGAGAACAATCCACCCCAGCACCATCGCCCATTCATAGGGCCATATAAGCGCAGATGGACTGCCCGGTAAATAGATGACGAATAGCCCAAGCGACATCAAAACGGCGGTGATGCCAACGGGCATCCCAAAAGGCACTCGGAACGGACGTGGTAGATCCGGGTCGGTAACACGTAATTTGATAAAAGCTGCCGCCACCATTCCGTAGGCAATCACGACCGCGAAGCTACCCGCATCAATGATCCAAACCAATATGGTGCGACCAAAAAACGGCGCGATAATGCTCAATACCGCAATTAACAAAATGGCTGCCCAGGGGGTTTGAAACCTGGGGTGTAGTTGTGCGAAAACGGGTGGCAGCATGCCGGATTTCCCCAGCGCATAGATCACTCTACTACCGCCTAGAATAAAGGCATTCCAACTGGTCAGCAGCCCCCCAATACCGGCAATCAACATCAGCTTCCCTGCTGTGGTCGATTGCCATACCGCGGCATTGGCATCCGGCGTCGCGATTGACGCGTTCTGCCTTGCGTTTGTATCAAGCGCAAAGGCCACCGCGGTTGTGATTAGGATGTACCACAGGACCGCAAGTACCACGGAGAAAATAAGTAATTTGCCGATCATTTCAGGGGGGATATTGATCTCCTCAGCGGATTGGGGGATCACATCGAAGCCGACCAGAAGCGCGGGCACCATGATCAATACGGACATAGTCCCCGCCGCGCCGGCGGTAAACAGCGGCCCAACATTTTCGGCGTTGCCATTAACGCCAGTAGCGCCAAGAAAACTCAACCCCACAAGAAAGAATAATGCGGTGATAATGCTCTGAAGCACTGCCGCGAATTTAATGCCAACCAGATTAACCGCGCTCATGATGATGGCGCCAGCAATACCAATGACGACCAGCGATAGATATACCGGTGACCCGGCGACGTCCCAAAGCTTGACCAAACGAATATTAGGGAATAAGTATTCCAGCGCAGTGGGAAGAGCAACCGATTCAAAAACGGGCACGGTGACATAAGCCATGACCAACGCCCAGGTGCAGACGAATGACAAGCCGGGTCCAAAGGCGCGGTGCGTATAGATATGTTCACCCCCGGCTTTGGGCATTGCCGCTGCTAGCTCTGCATAGGTCAAAGAGATAAATATGACCGCTATTCCACCAATCAAAAAAGCTGTGACCGCACCTCCCCAACCGGCACGCTCAACCCATTCACCCGTGAGCAAAACCCAGCTCCAACCTATCATCGCGCCAAATGACAGCGCTAGCACCTCGCGGCGGGCGAGGACTTTTTGGAATACAACGGACTCATTCATCATGTCTTTTCCTTTCGCTTTTTACTCAACTATAACAATTGTCACAGCGAGGATCATGATCATCGCTAGAGACATGGAACGTGCGAGAATTAAAGCGGTGAGTTAAAACCCAATGCAGAAGTGATACTCCACAAGGGCTAACTTCCGCGTTCGCCCACCGTAAGTTATTGTTCCCTGAACAACGTCTTATGCCTCACTGCACCTGCACCTGCACCTGCACAGGCACGGGCACAGGCACAGGCACAGGCAAAACCCAGGCATTTAAGCCAATCAGACCAGAAAACGTAAAGCTAACTAACGGGGTAGAGCACCATGACACAACTAACAATCACCGAACACACCTTCAACTCTGACAGGCACAAAACGTTTTATCGGGCAGCCGGCCCGGTCGATGGACCGCTGATTATTTTCACTCATGGTTGGCCAGAACAGTCTCTTAGCTGGCGGCACCAGTTACCGTTTTTTGCCGCGATGGGTTTTCGCGCAGTCGCGCCCGACATGCGTGGCTATGGCTACTCCAGTATTTATCACAACCATAGCGACTACTGCCAGCAAGAAATTGTCTTCGATATGTTGGAACTACTGGAATCTCTACAGGCACAAAAAGCGATCTGGGTTGGACATGACTGGGGTGCTCCAGTGGCATGGAACATCGCGCGTCATCATCCTGAAAAATGCGTTGGGGTGGCCAGCTTATGCATTCCCTATGCAACCCTTGAACAGGGTCTCGATTTCATGATTTCGTTAGTTAATCGCGATGTGTATCCCATCGACGAATTTCCCGCAGGGCAATGGGAGTATATGCGCTTTTATGAAGAGAATTTTGCCGACGCCACCAAACCCATGGACGCTAACCCCCGTAATATGTTGCAGGCGATGTTTCGTAAGGGTTCCGCAGACGGCATGGGAACACCAAGCGGTACCGCCATGGTCCGAAGAGATGGCGGCTGGTTTGGTGGTCTTGATGAGGCGCCAGTGGTGCCAAGAGACGACGACGTCATTAGCGAAGCGGAGCTAGATATCTTTTCCCAGGCGCTAAGTCGAAATGGTTTCTTTGGACCCAACTCCTGGTATATGAACCATGAAGCAAATGCCAAATACCATCAGCGACCCAACAACAGTGACCACCTGGCAATGCCAGCATTGTTCCTGGCAGGACATTTTGATTACACCTGTGAATCGATCACCTCACGTCTCACGGAACCGATGAGGCAGAAATGCAAAAATTTAACCGAGGCCACTATTGATAGCGGCCACTGGATGGCCCAGGAAAAACCGCAAGCTGTAAACCGTGAACTGGCGCGTTGGATTTTCAATCAAAACCTTGTTGGGCAGGAGAGCTGACCTGTCCGAAACAGATTGAAGGACTACTTGCTTCACGAGAAGCGTGAAGCCATATTGCAAGTCGTGGTTGAACCCCGCCAAGACTGACTATTCGCTGCCTCCCGCATCAGGCTAAAATTTCTAGAACGCTTTACGATGACCGCTATTAAGAAAAAGGAGAACTAATGTCAAAGTCTCAATTTACGCTTCACCAAATAGGTATAAAGAGTCTCTTTATCGCTCTATCTATTTTTGGTTTATCAAGCAGCGCGCTCGCTGCGACTACGGACGATCTGGCTCCGCTAGATCCTCCAGAAGATGGCGGAAAAACAAAGCGCATGACAATTTTATCCTACAATATTCAACAATTAGGTTATCCAAATTGGGCCGGTGACCATTTCGAGAAGGAACGCCTAGAAATGATTCCGCAGGCGCTCCTGTCCTTAGATAAACAGCCCGAGGTGCTGATATTTCAAGAGGTTTTCACCCTAAAAGCTTTCGATTTTTTAGTAAAAAAATTATCTGCGCATTACCCTTTCCACACCCTAGTAGCCGGAGAGAATTGCCAAGACCCAACCTGGGCCAGCGTGTCTGGTAACTGCCAGGAGGACACGGTGAAAAGCAACAGTGGTGTCCTGATATTCAGCATTTGGCCTATTGCGGAGCAACATGCCTATGTCTACCGAGCGGTACGCATCAGCAAAACATTTGATTTTATGGCTCAGAAAGGGGTCGTTTATGCAAAGATTCAAATTGGGACAGGACAACCAAGCTACCTCCACGTATTTGGTACGCACCTTCAGGCGACAGCTAAAGATCACGACATCCGGATGCTGCAAATTAGCGAGATGCGAAAATTCATCGATAGCTTTGCAATACCAGCAAGTGACCCAGTGATACTTGGGGGCGACTTCAATGTCAGTTCAACCCAGCAATCAAGGCTTGATGACCTGCTATCAGGTGCCAATGTGGCGCTAACGCTTGAAACAGAGGGCGTGGGTTCTAGTTCAGATGCCACCAATGGTTATCGTCAACTCCTTTCTGGGCCTAACGCTAAGCAGCGACCTGACAAGACGCTGGATTACGTATTTTACCGAACGGATCACCTTCATCCTGTGAATCAACCGAAGCTCCAAGTGATTAATCTGAAATCTCGTTCTCCATGGACGGGGACAAGACTTTTAAATCCAGATGTTGAACTCTTTGATCTGTCAGATCATTACCCTGTTGCACTGGAATTTGTGTTCCCCGATCAATCGAGATGAAAGCTTTGGGATACCTCATTAATACTTTCTACACGGCCATCTGAGCGCATAACGTGTCCTTTGTGTCTGATTCTATACTGGCCTGATTGAGTGTCTTTGTCGCTTTGCCAGGATAAACGGACAATCAATCCCTTGGACTCGTCGTCTTGTACCCAGCGGATTTTTGTCGACCAATCGTAGTCATTACCTATTTCTATCCATGATGTACCTTGCAACATCTCAAGGCCCATAAAGATCTGTTCACGATCGTATGTGGCCGTAGGGTTGCCAGAATAAAAGTTGGCGGTGATCACGTCGCCTTTTTGATACTTTCTCTTGGCGAGAGGAATCGCGATGTCTTGATGGATTCTTTTGCCAGATCTATCGCCCGAGGCTCCCGCACTACCATCATATAGATGCTGAGCTGGCGATTTATCGCGCCAGTCGTCATAGGCTATAGTTTGATCGACGACTTCATTATTTTTTAAAGCAGAGGCAAGCTCTGCTACCACTTGTTGGTATGCAGGTAGGGTCCAACGGCCATGCAATGTATGGCCGCCTTCATACTGTTGAAGAAAATATTCTTCCGGGGTAGTCACGTAACCAGCATATCCGTTTGAGTAACCCGCGAGTATCACGTGAGTAGTCCAATCGCCAAGATACGTCTGCACTGTTTCTCTAAGTCTACGACCTGCCATCGTGGTGATTTCGGTTGGAAGCGCGAGGATCGCAACCTGCCCTATTCGGGCAATAGTTATCGAGCGGATTTGTGATTGCAGTGGCGGGTTGCCGGCCCCCGTCACAAACAATATTGCCTTGGGTGATTGGCATTCCCTAACAGATTCAGTCCATTTCGGGGCATCAATCAGCACGCCAATTAAAAAATCCAGAAAAATATTCTGCTCGGTCATGCCCTCGCTAAACAGAAAGTGACCACCGCCGTCTTCAGTGGACCCACCGGCAAAGGAGTACCCGTAGGCTGACGGACAGGTGCGTTGTTCACCAGCACCCGTGAACTCACCCCTTACCTCATATTGCGACATATCGATATATATCTGACGACTATCGAGATCGCCCTTTAGCAGTTCAGACGCATTTTCAAAGAGCGTGAGTGCAACGTCAGCTTGGCGCTCGCCGATTATTTTCGTGCTGTCGAAATCGTCTTCACCGGGTCCCGTATTGTCCAGATTTAGATTCGGGGTCACGTCTCCTGCATTACTTTGGGCGAAGGCCGCAACAAATTCGTTGTTTCCACTATACGTGACACCCTTTTTTCTTTCGATATTCAGAGACGCGTATCCCTTGTGGTCCCCAGAGATCAATCTATTAAAAAACGTCATAGACGTGGGATGAACAGGCAACCAGTTGATCATGCCAATATCGCCCGTGTCATCGACGAACTTCAGCAAGGTCATATCTTTGTCAATAGTATCGGCATAGGCTTGACGCTCTAACACTGAATTCTGCTCGTAAGCAATCAGTGAGCGGTTAATACCCGCATCCTCTACCCGGCCTTTGTTAACGTAAATATTACCCGGCTGAAGGTCCTTATGGGCTTTGGTAATAGCCTCCACGATACCTGCCACGATATTGTCGAAATGTTCTGGATAAAAACCACCATCAAGACCATTGTCAGAGCGAGAGTGCCAATAACCACTCGGCGTCGAGTGAGTGTGGGTAGCGCTTAAGATGACATTGCCGAGCTGATATGAATCGCCAAATTGTTGTTGTAAGCGATCCAGAACCTCGAGTGTGATGTGATGTTCAATGCTGCCGATATCCACACTAACGAAGGCGATACGTTTGGCTCTATCACTATCGGCGATAATAAATGCCCGCGCACTCTGCCGAATGTGAAGCCCTTCTGAAATTTGATCCTGCCTACCAAAACCCCAAAGTTGAACACCAAATGCCGGGCCAGTGACATCAGCCATACCACGCCCGATGACGAACTCGTAGGGCTCTTCACTACGGGCATTTAGCGAGCTAATCAATGTAACGATCAATAGTGCTAACGCAGTTTTCATAATGGTTCTCTCACTTGAAGCTCTTGCTTCATCATCACCCACCCATCGCCCTTCTACCAGAACGGTATACCAGAGCGATTTACCAGACCCTTGCCATCCCCAGGTATCGATCCGGGACTATAAGCTGGTGATCCTTAACGGTATGGGCGACAACACGCCAGATGCCGCATGGCCTGATGCTCTCGGGGAGTTACGGCTTCGCTCTCGGCTAGTCCGGTTATATCGAAGCAGGGACTGTTAAAGTGCTCCAGTTTTAACGCGCTGAATTACATCGCGATTTGTGCAAAGATGGCACCTTTCTTGAGACCCCTACTGGGGTCCGCTCGCAGAAGCAGCACCGTCAATCGGAGACTTTTAAATGTTCATTCTAAAGCGGATCGGGGTCATTGGCCTGTGGTTACTACTAATTTTTACAACAGCCGTCGTAACGGCTGCCTTCAAACAGCGTTTTGAAGATGGCCCAAACCGAGTTTTTTCTGGTGGGCCTTTAATCTCTGGTGAGTTGTACCTGGGCGCCGAGCCAGACTGGCAGTTTGTTAACGACATTTCAACGATCGAACTGCAATTGCTAAGTCCGGCGCAGTCACGACGGATTTGGGTTGCCTCGGTTGATGGGAAAATGTATGTCTGGTCAGGATATATGAACAGTTTTGTTGGCCAGTTATGGAAAAGTTGGCCCGGGCAGGCCGAACGTGATGGTCGTGTGGTCGTTCGCATCGACGGCACCCGCTACGAACGACGATTAGTGAGGATTAAGACTGGTGCAGTGCTGGATGAACTGATGGCGGTTGTCAGTGAAAAGTATCCTTCAAGGTCGTCGGGCGCTGCTGTTGAATCAGGCGATGTCTGGGTCTTCGAGGTTGCACCACGCGTCACCGCGAACACCGCGAACACCGCTGTAGGAGTAGAGTCATGAACAACGTATTCGTCCGTATTGGCTTGGTCGTGATCGCCACGGCGTTAAGTGTCTGGATTGTTCCCGGCATTGATGATGCCGTAGAGTCGGTGTTTCAAATTATTGTCCTTGTTGCTTCGACCTAACCGGTACTGCGTTCACGCTATCTCGAGCTCGCGGTATGGCGTCAATACCAACCGCGATAACGAGTTGGGCAAAAGCGCTGAAGCGTATTTTTGAAAAGATCATAAAAACGATTACGCTTAGATGTTGAGCGTCATTCCGCGTAAAGACTCGCAAGCTAGTTCCCACCTCTTTTCAAAAAAAATATAACCCGCAAGTGTGTGTCACCGTTTAGAAAGTTGCTACTATCGGCCCGCGTCTAGCCTATCGGGGTTTCCTTTCGAAAGCTCAAAGGCTAAGGAACCGACACTTAAAGGCACCAGGGCTTATCATCCCAACAGAGAAAACCACCATGTCATCTAAAAAAGAACCCGCCCTAACAACAACCCCTACTAATCGGGAAGCCAACTATGTGCTGGCGGTACTGTTCGTCGTCATCATGCTCAATTTTCTCGACAGGCAGGTTATCTCGATCGTCGCGGAACCGATCAAACAGGAAATGGGACTTACTGACAAACAGATCGGATTGATGACAGGGCTCTCTTTCGCCCTCTTCTATACAACGCTTGCTATTCCTGTCGCGCTCCTCGCGGACAAATGGCATCGAAGTCGAATTATTGCCATCGCCATTGGTATCTGGTCGGTGATGACAATGCTGTGCGGGACGGCAAGTAATTTTGTCCAACTTTTTCTAGCGCGCGTGGGTGTTGGCATTGGTGAGTCTGCATCTGGACCAGCCTCACACTCTTTGATCGCTGACTACTTCCCCCCGGAACGTCGCGCCAGCGCCATGGGTGTCTACGGCGCCGCTGTACCTCTAGGCGCTTTCATCGCACTCGCCGGTGGCGGATGGGTCGTCGAGAACTTTGACTGGCGAATTGCATTCTTTATTGCTGGCATTCCAGGACTTATTGTCGCGCTTGTCGTTTGGTGGACCGTCAGAGAACCTCGCGGCCACGTCAGTTTAAGAGAAGCTTTTAAACCCCAACCCGATCAGCAAACGCTCAAAGAGGCACTAAGCGAACTATGGTCCAAACCGATCTACTGGCATCTGGTGATGTCGGGCATTCTTATTCAGTTCGTTTCCTACGGCACTGCTGCATTCTACGGCAGCCTCTATGTACGAGTGTTTGGCATCGGCTACGGCGAACTCGGCCTGAAACTCGGTCTCATGGTAGCTATTGCCGGCATGTCGGGCGCCTGGTTAGGTGGCAAGGCAGGTGACAGGTTCGACAAAGACCGGCCGGGGACGTCACTAAAGCTTGTCACGGCAACTTTCCTTCTGGCTGTTCCCTGCACATTCGCTGCGGTTAATGTCGCCAACATCAATCTATCTATTGGCTTGCTAGGAATGACCACATTTGCTGCCACGTTCTATTACGGTCCAAATTTTTCGTTGATTCAATCACTCGCAGGTGATCGAACAAGAGCGATGGCAGTTGCCATCTACCTGCTATTCAGCGGCTTGATAGGGCTTGGTTTCGGCCCCCTGTTTGTGGGCGCGGTATCTGACTATATTTCCGGTGGTGACCCCACGCTCGAAGCAAATGGGATTCGTGGCGGCGTCGCGACAATAGCCCTCTTTAACATCTGGACAGCGTTTCATTTCTGGCGAGCTCAACGGTTGGTAAGAATGGCTCAGTAGGAACATAGGGCCTATCGGCGAAAAGATAGCCCTACGGGATCCGTTCCGGGGGCCTTTCAGGGGGCCTTTCAGGGGGTCTTTCAGGGGGCCTTTCAGGGGGCCTTTCAGGGGGCCTTTCAGGGAGCCTTGCAGCAGGCTTGCAGCAGGCTTGTTACTGAGGGTACCTGCAGGTTGCTCATTACCGGACGCTGGTTTGGCCGCCATCTACGGGTATCAGCTGTCCTGTAATAAAACGAGACGCATCGGACGCAAAGAATACCATCACTGGCCCAAGGTCTTTGTCAGGATCGCCGTACTCACCACCCATGGCAATCGTTCGTTGGTTCATCCAGTAGGCAGCTTCGTTACCGGCTTCATCGGATCTTGCCCTGGCCTCTAGATACATGGGAGTCGCCATAGCAGGAAGAATGGCGTTGACTCTAACGTTATCAGCCCCCCAGGTTCCTGCCGCCGTTCTGGTCCATGAATGAACAGCACCTTTTGCCGCAGAATAAGCTGCCGCACCCGGCTCTGGCCGTTGTCCAGAGATAGAGCCAAAATTAATAATGGAGCCACCGCCTGATATTTTCATATGCCGGTGTGCCACCTGATTCGTAATCATGGTGCCCCTGACATTGACGGCAAACATCAGATCCCAGTCGTCTACAGTGACATTGCTTGCATCAGAAGATCTTTGGATAGCAGCGGGATGGGCCAGCGCGTCCAATCCACCTAGCGCTTCCACGGCCTTGCTAAAAGCCGATTCAACGCTATCAATGTCAGCGATATCAACGTGCAAATAACTCGCCTTTCCAGGCCCCGCTTTGTTCGCCTCCTCTGCTAGCGCTGCACCGATGTCGTCGTTGACATCCATTCCAATGACATGCGCGCCAGCCTTGACGTAAGAGCGCAGGGTGGCTTCTCCCATGCCTCTCGCTGAGCCGGTGACAATAATCCGTTTTCCCTCGAGTTCCATCTTCTTATTCTCCTGAATCTTCAACCGAGATATTAGAATAGAAAGGTTAACAGGGATACCCGGTCCGCAGGTGGAGTATCGAGACAGATCGGATGGCGGCTGGTTTAATAAAAAACGCGAAACCGTATCGTTACACGTGGTTAACACCTGCGGGGCTTCCGAGTGAGGTGAAAAAATATCGTAAAGAGCAATTTAAAGCGGCGCTTTCCTCGGTTTTTTGAACCTTCAGGCATCATCTGACTATGGCGGTTCGGTTATTACCCTGCCGAAAAGTTTTCCCTTGTGAGAAATAAATAACGAGTACAAAACTCAAGGGATTTCACTGCCGCTAAACACCAACTTTTTAATACCGAAAAATTTTCCGCTCTGTGTCTTCGGAACCCGGTCTTCGGAACCCGGTCTTCGGAACCCGGTCGCTAAGCTCAAGCAATAGCTCTACTCCATTTAGTCATCACACTTAACATGGTCAATTCATGCGACTACCTTGCTCGACTATTGCCCCACTGTGACGTGTCGACAATACTATCTGACCAAAGCACTCTGTGAACCCAACCCCAACTGCGCGCCTTACTCCAAACGGCATTCTCAGGCTGATCAATAAAACTTCGTGGTGAACGCTAACAGAACCCCGACACAACGCCGCGGTCCAGGTGCACTGCAGGAAGATACTTGGTAACTTTTGCAAAAACGTGGTTAATTCACCCCATTCCCAATAACTAATAATGTGGGCAGTCTATGAGTAACCAAACGATAGTCGCCAATCAAGCGACGCAGGGCGAATTCAAATATATCGATAGCACTACTCAATCCTCTTTGTATCGTAACGACAAGGTAATGATTAAAAGAGATCCCGACGGCAATACGACGGCATCAAAAGGCGTTGACTTAAAGCCTCATGAACTACCCGTTTACAATGCCCGAGCCATGGGCGCGAACCAACCCAGTTGCGAACTAAACGGTTTTGAGCTTTTAATTTCACCCCTTGCTGATGATGCCTTAGACCTGCGTAACCACCAGTCAGTTGTCACGCACTACTATGCTCAGTGTGAAAAGCTTGTCAGCGAATTGACGGGCGGCAATGCTTATGCTTTTGATCACAATGTTAGATCCGCTATAGGTAAAAACAATGGTCAACGGGTGACGGGAGGCCAAGACGTTCAGGGGCCTGCTCACCTTGTCCACGGGGATTACACCTTACGATCAGGTCCAGAGCGCCTTACACAACTTGCGAAGCCACCTAGCGGTAACGATACACTTCGCAGCTTCTTGGATGAAGGTGCAACGCTCATTCCTGATGAGGTCGTTCAGAAGGTCGCTAAGACAGGTCAGCGGTTTGCAATTATTAATGTTTGGCGAAATATCTCTGGCGACCCTGTCGTAACACACCCCATGGCGCTGTGTGATGCACAAACAGTGAACGCCGAAGAGCTGGTTGTCTTTGAAATACATTACGCCGACCGTGTCGGTGAGAACTACTTTTCCAAATACTCAGACAAACATACAATGTATTACTATCCCGAAATGACACGGGACGAAGCGCTGATAATCAAACAATGGGATTCAGCGGGGACACTTGCGCAATCGAATGGCAAAATGTCAGATTCGGCCCAACCGAATTCTCCCTGTACCTTTAGCTTTCACAGCGCATTCGTTGACCCAACCATCACCCTAGATGCGCCAGACCGATGGAGTATTGAAGTTCGTTGCATGGTTATCTATCGCGAGGAATAGCCATGAGCCCTTAGCTCAATCCGGCGCAACCGTAGAGCGCTCTTCTTTCACAAGAAATAGCATCACAGCACCAATGATCATCAGTAATATCAACGATGCGAAGCCCGCTCGTTGCGATTGGAAAAATGCGGTCGTTGTACCGACTAACAATGGCGCTAAAAAGGCAGTCACCGTGCCACTTAAACTATAAAGTGCAAAAAACTGAGTCGCCATTTCCGGTGGTGATATTTTGGCCATGAGCGTCCTAGAAGCAGACAAGCCGGTCACAAAAAATAACGCAAAAACTTGAAACATCAGGAAGTAGATAATCTCGGCGACCGTATTGAAATAGGGGGATGACCAAACCGGCTCAGTGCTTACTTGTACAACAAAGAAAATCGTTTCTGGTTGCATCGATACTAGACCAATCAAAATCAACGTCGTCATACCAATGGCAATCTTTAATGTCTTAATCGACCCCAACTTATCGTCTACAAGCCCGCCCAAATAAGCGCCTACCATTGCAGAGGTACTGGTGAATATACCCAGCAACAATAACGCAATGGTATCCCAGCCAAATGTCCCGGACGCGTACACGCCATTGAATACAAGAACACCCGCCATACCATCATTAAAAAACATCCTTGACAGGAGATAGGTCGCGATATTGGAATAGTGCTTTAGCTGTTTGACGGTGTTAATCACGTCCTTAAGCCCCTGCCGAACACTGGCGAGGACAGGCTTGTCAGAGGCAATACCATCGGGCGTAAAAAGGAACAGGGGGATGCTTGCCAACAGTAACCATAAGCCTCCTAAGGGACCAACGATACGATCATGTTCATGCAACAGCTTGTCGATACCAAATAGCGGCACCTCAGGTAAAAAGCTCCAATCCAATGTGCCGGGAAGTGCGAAGGCGATCAGCACGAACACAAGTAATCCTATCGCGCACATGTTACCAAAAGAGAAAGCTAGACCCGATACAATTCCTGCTTTATCGATCGGTGTAACTGCCGGCAACATTGCGTTGTGAAAGACCTCTGCATAACCAAAGGCGATCAATAAAATCAGCAATAACCCAAAACCCAGTTCCATGCCAACGCCTGCGTCTGAACCTGCCGGGAGTATCCACCACAACGAAACCGCGATGAGCGCCATCAAGATATGACTGCCAAATATCCAGGGTTTACGTTTACCGATTTTGTCTGCAATGGCACCCATAAAAGGAATCGTCAGCGCCATGAAGGCTCCGGCGCCCGCGTTTAGGTATCCAATAAGTGCTTGTCCGCGAATGGGATCTCCCACAACCACATTGCTGAAGTACGGGAAAAATATATAAATGATGACCATGATATACAAAGGGTCACGCGCAGCCTGCCCGAAAGTCCAGCTGTAGTAGCCGAGCGGGGATGCCGCAGGAGTGCCGGCCAATGAAAGTGGTTCGCTAGTTTGATTCAAACAACAGACTCTCTTACGGTGAATAACGCAGCAAACAACACAGTATTAAGGCTACAACAATGCAGATTAATACCGTTTATTAACTAAAACGCGAACAGACCTATCTCGCCGTGTACCCACCATCTACTGGCAGTGTGATGCCGTTAATAAAACTGGCATCGCTGCTCGCCAGGAAAGTCGCGACTGATGCGATTTCTTCGGGTTGGCCCAACCTGCCCATTGGGTGAAGATCTACAAGAAAATCCTCTCCTGACTGTTCAGCCCGAAATTCAGCTGTCATAGGCGTCACAATAAACCCGGGCGCAATTGCATTCACCCTGACACCTTGGCTGGCGTAGTCAATTGCAAACTGTTTGGTTAACCCTACAACCCCGTGTTTCGCAGCAACATAGGCACCTACCGCGAACTCGGCTTCGGGGTCAGCTTCTATCTCAGCATCTGCATCCACGGGCGGTGTTATTAGCGCTACCAAGCCCGCAACAGACGCTGTGTTAATGATCACACCGCCGCCTCGTTCGGCTAAAATCGGCGCGCCAATTGACAGACCGTGAAATACCCCGGTCAAATTCACGGCAATAGTTTGGTCCCAGCTGAACCCGTTACCGACACCAGCATTGTTGAAAAGCACGTTAATATCGCCCAAATTCGAAATAGTTCTCTTGATGGCCTCCCGCATTTCCGACGCACTTGTCACGTCTAGCCCCATGCCATCTGCACGGCCACCGGCTTCACTAATCAAGGCAACAGTACCTTCCGCTGCTTGGGAGTCAATATCACTGCACATGACAGCGGCACCAGCTTGCGCCATATGAATAGCGCTTGCTCTACCAATACCACTTCCAGCGCCAGTGATGAGCGCTACTTTCCCTTCGAGTTTGGACACGTACGATCTCCGTTAACTTTTGTAATGATTGGTGTAGATAGCTATAACACACTCGACGCTAACAGTAAGTATCTTTCCTAAATCTTCATATAGAGCACGATTGCCAGAAATCTTCTGATAAATACTTCTGACACGATAATTAACCGTACGCTGACAGACACTGCCTTGTTAACTTTTCAAAGCTGCTAAAAATACAGTAATTGTCCCAAAGCGGACGAAATAGAATCAAAATACACGGAAATACCATCTGAATAATCGGTAAGTATCTGATAAAAACAGAGGTTGTAGGAGTGAGGTATCGCTAAAGAGTCCCGCTAAAGAGTCCTACCAGACCGTGGCTGCCGTAATTGTGACTGTGATTGCGATTGAATTGCCATCGCAGAGTCCACCGGAACGGCGCATCAAATACCTGACCGCACTGCGGATTAAAAGCGACCAACACTTTCTTCAACCGTCGTCGTAGCGCCCTGCTTGATGGACAGCCTGCGCGTTGTGCGCACCAAAAATCACAACGGTTGTCTAAACTAAAAGAATTAGATACCCTTTCTGAGAAGGGCGGGATGAACGCAATCGGTCACAACTATTCGCCATCAGTGCCTGGTGAACACATCCGTTTCAATCAGTCAGACCTGTTGCAAACAACTAATCTACCTGCGAGAACCCGTCAGTCACTGTGGAACGCAGCAACGCTATTTTCCTGGCAGGCGAGTGACCTGCTCATCGTTGGTCATTTTCTGGTTGCACATGGTCGCTGTGCGTTTACCAGCAAACCTATTATCCGCGTGGCCAGCGGATGAAACAGGCTCGGGATTCAACAATTGACGAATAACAATTGACGAATATCGTCGAACATCTGGTCCACCGGCATTCGGTTGATGCACCGGATAAAATCGCTGTGATCCACGGTGAGAACCAATACAGCTATAGCGAATTGGACTCATGCATCAATCAATGTTCCAAATGGCTGCTTGATAACAACCTGCGACAGGGTGATCGCGTGGTACTGGTTTTGCCCAATGCCCCCGAATACATCGTCGCCTTCCTTGCCGTCGTTAATATTGGCGCGATCGTCGTACCAGCTGACCCGGGCCATAAAGCCGACCGGCTTGGATTCATCGTTGAGGAAACATCTCCGCGATGGCTCATCTACGCTGATCAACGCCCGCCCATTGTCGTAGATGCTGTATCAAGTGTCAGACTATCCTTCGCCCCGAACACTGGCACGATTGTCTTCTCAAACTCACATCGGGTAGCAAACGAACCAAAGAGCCTGACGGCACCAAGTGAACGCTGCGCAGCAATCATCTATTCCTCAGGTTCAACCGGACGGCCAAAAGGTGTCGTACTCACTCATGATCATCTGCTGACCACTGCAAATAATCTCGCGAACATGTTAACCGCAGATAGCAACCATCGAGATCTGATTCTAAGCCCGATGAATCACACCGATGGGTGGCAACGGGTAGCCAGTGCTTTATATGCAGGTGCTAGTTTAATCATTTATGAAGGTTTACTGTCCGTAACCGGCTGGCTTGATGACGTACAGCGATTCAAAATCTCATCGTTTTATACCCCACCGCCTTTTCTAAACTACCTGCTAAAGGCTGATCGAAGCGATATCAAGGAGATGACTACGACTCTTCGTTCGATCGAAATTGGCAGTGCACCAGTGTCACCGGATCGAATCCATCAGTTGTCGGAGCTCTTTCCCGGGGTAACCATTTATGTGCATTTTGGACTCACAGAGTCATCCCGAGCAACCATTTTGAATGCCACTATTAGGCCTGATAAACGTCATACAGTAGGTACAGCCTGCAAGAACGTTGAAATTAGCATCAGGGATGACCAAGGTAAAATACGAACCCATTCAGGCCAGGGAGAAATATTACTACGCGGCATGCAATCAACTCGATATTACTGGCAACGCGACGATTTGAACCAGCAACGTTTTCTTGACGACTGGTTATTGACAGGTGACTACGGTGAACTTGATTCAGACGGCTACCTGCTTTTTCAGGGCCGCAAAGATGACATGATAAATTTTAGTGGTTTTCACTATTTTCCAGCCGAGGCTGAATTGGAATTAAAACAAGTACCTGGCGTGGCGCAGTATGTGTTCTGCGGTGTTCCCGATGAGCAGGGTATCCATCAACATCTTCCCTGTGCCTTTTTTCAGCCCGAGCCTGACGCGCAGGCCGCTGATGCAGGTCGAACACTACTAACCCTAAGCAGACAAAACCTGCTGCCTCATATGGTGCCTAGAAAGGTAATACCCGTGACAGACATCCCGCTCACATCATCCGGCAAACCCAATCGACGTCAGCTGATAAAGGACTATCTATATCAGATCGATGAACAACTGAAATGAATCAACAGTATCGACAAGAAGCCCATCAACATGAGTGAAAGAAGTGATGTCCAAGCGACCATCAAGCACTATCTTGCGAGCGAATTTCCTGGACAAGGTAACGAGCTCACGCATGACACCAACCTACTTGAAGACTGGTTTCTGGACTCCTTGAGTATCATCGAGACAGTCATGTTTTTGGAAACTAAACTCAACGTCAAAATGACCCGGCGCGATATCAATGCGGAGAACTTCGAATCCATCAACACCCTGACTAAGTTCGTTATCACCGCCAAAACCCGGTCTTAACGTGCCCGGACTCCTTTCAGCCAAAACAACCAGCAATAAACAACGGCAGCAGCACGATCAGCACAACATATTTGTGGTTGCTGCCGTGCTCCTGGTCATGGCCTTGTACTGCTACTGCTTCACGTTTATTGCTGCAGACCTTGGAGCCCCTAAACCCGAAAGCACCCTGGCATTCCTCGGCGGCTCAATCAGTCATGTGTTCGATGAAGATGGCAACGTCGGCTCCAACCTTGTCGTCAGCATGACTCAGAAGTTCATAAGCAACGATGTCGAGCGGTTAGTCCTTTTCGGTGTTATCAGCGTTGGTTTTTTGCTCGCTTATTTCCTGCCACTGGCACAAAAACAGCCCGCGTTGGTGGTGACTACTGCCGTTGGAATAGCCACTCTATTCGGATATCAGGCACTGGCTGGCCTGCTTTTCTCGCATACCGTTGTGTATGTTTTTCTGCATCCAAACCCAATCCGTTATCCGTGGCTGGGCGTGTTCAGCGGTATTCTCTGTTCTTTAACGCTTCACCCCCTAGCCGATGTTTCGGCGACGAGCATCACAACATTTCTGCTACCTGTTCTTTTACTTGCTGCGGCCTATCGTTACCTCCTACCGAAACTAGCAGCCTACCCCCGACTGGCGCCTATAGTTCGAACCACCGTCGTTCAGTCCGCCATGATCACGGTCTGTGGATTTGCACTGATTGAAGGTCTAACGGGCGAACAGTGGAAACTACCGCTGGGCGTACTGATGTTCTTCTGGCAGTGGGAACGGATCATCCTGTATCACGTCGATTATAAAGATGGGCTGGTGCCAAAAACGCTATCATTTTCGGACTACCTGGCCGTTTTTTTCATGCCCGCCTGCATCGCTAACTGGCGTTGGGGCGTGACTATCGGTCAGGGGTATCACTACAGCAGCAGTACTTTTTTGTGCGAGAACAAAAACAAAATTGTCCTGAGTGGCGTCAACATCTTATTGATAGCACTTTTATACCTCGTGTTTTCTGATTGGGTCCGCTACGGATTGATTGATTGGTTCGAGCGGGCTGGCATCCCTGTTTATCAGGCCAGCACCCGGCATCTGGTTGAAGCTTTCATGAGCGGTTACACCGTTTCAACCAGTAGTGTTCTGGTGACAACTTTACTGGATCTGGTGCGTTGGTTAATGCTGTGGGGTAGCGTCGTTCATTTTAAGGTGGGTATCTGGCGCATCTGTGGCTATCGCATGGACCCCTACTTCGACAAACCCTGGCTGGCAACAAACCTGGTGAGCTTCTGGGCACGCTTCACCTTCCACTATCGAGAGTTCCTGGTTCGAGCATTTTATTACCCGGTTTTCTTTCGCTTCTTTCGAACCAAACCGGTGTTGCGAATATTCGCGGCTACCATGGCATCAGCCTGTCTTGGCAATATGATCTGGGGACACGTCTCCGAGGAGATGTTCTATCGAGGCATGGAATACCAAAACTTCGGTAGGGTTTTCGATAGCTGGTTTTATTTCGTTCTGCTCGGCCTTGGCATTACCCTAACCGAACTGTTTCTGTTGCGGTTTAAGCGTAAGCGGAAACCCTGGAGCCTGGATCGATTTTTCTTTCTGGATCTGCTGGCGGCCTACTGCACAGTACAATTTTATGCGCTCATCATTATCTTCGCCCGGCCTACCGAGCACAGCTCTGTTGGTGATCTGGCCGCGTTATTTCTTCTCGGTTTCGGTATTCGCCTTTAGAGATCAATAGCCCCGGCGGTTAATGAAGTCGCGACGAAGCAAAATACTCGTAGAGCACAGTACCCACAAAGTTCGTGGTCTTAATGTTGCGTGTAATTTTCCGACTGTTCTTTCCAAACCACTTGCAGAAACCGGCACAATTTTTATACCGGCGCGTCTAACGTGAGTCGTCGCTCTGCCCGTCGCCATAACTCTGCGACACGCTAAGATCACCAATATCCAAAAAAGACTTTCAGCAACACCCACGATCCGGCGTCAATTGGCGCCTTGAAGGTATTGCCTTTATCAACAGGTACGCTGTAGTCAGGACTACTACCGCCGACCTCAATCACCCCTCCGCAGAACTTGCGAACCGGTCGCGGTTAAGTCCATCAAGCATAGCGCGACGCTGACAGTCCAACTTGCGTGGACATCATCAAATCCCATGTAAAAAGAAGCAGCCTTTGGAGGCGTCTGAATGATTGGCGTATATCGCGAACCGGCCGAGCGGCGCCACGATCTCTCTAGACTAACTATCTATTAACGGGTTCTCTATTAACGGGTTCTCTATTAACGGGTTCTCTATTAACGGGGTCTCTCTTGCGTAGGTTGGGTCCTAGCCGCAATTGCACAACTCAGGGTTACCGCGGCATTAAAGCCGCGGTCACATGGTCACGTGGTCAATGACAATGCTGCCAGGTCTAAGCGTTAGCAACCCATCCCGCATGGAACCCGTAAGGTACCCTGAAGGGAATCAGAATCGATGCAACTGGCCCAGCGGCAATATCCTGTGCGTCCAAAATCAAACATTCGCTTTGTTCCGCGGCCTCGTCCTGAACAAAGCAAATAAGGTAGCCGTCGTCTTCTGCGGTCGCACCAACCTTTGGCGCAAACACCGCCTCGCCGCCAAATCGATTAGCGCCGTAATCAAACGTTGTTGTAGTTTGTGTCTCATTATCAAACTTCATTACGCCATCAAAGCTAAACGGTCTTACCGGATTGAATACAGCGCCGTAGACAAAGCGGGTTTTGTGACAGACATAACCGTCGTTAACCCGGGTGAAATCGCACCGAGCTGGACTCAGTGTCCGCTCTGTAACGGCACCACTTATTAAGTTGATGCGCCACTCGTAAAGCTGGCCCTGGGTCTCCTGCAGGTTGTCTGCGCCCAAACCGGCGTTAGCAATGTCAGAGGTTTTGGAACGCGACGCCTGCAAAACAACCTCGTCACCCTCATCCCAAGCATTAGCGGTATGCACAACCGAGCCGGTCTCAACTTCAAACCAGCGCACGTCTGAATCTGTGCCAAAGCGCGGGACAACGCCAATTCGAGAACCGTGTTCTGGTTCGAATCCCAAAGCTGGACCGCCTGCCATCGCGCGCTCGATATCGAGTGTGATCGGAAAGTCTAGAAACAAAGAATATTTTTCAGTCACGGCAAAGTCGTGCATAAAAACTGGTTTTTCGATAGTGATTGGCGTCGAGTGAATCAGTTCCCCAGCGGCGTTAATGACAGAGTAAGAAACATAGGGTGGTTGGAAGGCATAACCAAAGGTCATCATTTCACCACTTTTTTGATCAACCTTGGGATGAGCCGTGAAGGGATGTTTTAGCTTGCCATCGAAGTTTGTAGCACCGTCAGTTTCTAGTCCGGGCAATCGGATGATAGTCGGTTGCGACGGTTCATGCAGGGCGTAAAGGGTATTATTGTGGTATGCAAACGCGGTGTTTGCCAGGTTCTTGTTCCTTGGCGCGCCATCAGGGATACGCGACGGAGTCGGATCCATCATCGAATTCATTCCCTTGTAGACCCAATCACCACGCGCCTGTTCAAGCTTCAAGCCTTCTGTTTGCACAAACCGATTGCGGTAGTGGGCCAAGCCACCCTGAAACTCTATGGCGTGAATCATACCGTCACCATCAAAGGTGTGGTACGCCGCCTCATCAAATATGTGAACAGGGTTTGGACCGACCCGCAAGAAGTGACCCGACAGGTCTTTGGGTATATCACCCCTAATTTCCATATCTTGCGCTTCTCGCTCTTCCGAAACCGGGGAAAAATTTCCGTCGAGAAAGAAATTAACTGAACTGGCTGCTTCTGATGGCGCCATGAAACACCTCCATGGTGATTTGAATTTGGCGCCACTATAACAGCTGGCCTACGCACCCGACCACTGTCCGCTTACGGGTGCACGAATGAAAGCGTTTGCATTCTGAACTAGCTGGTTGGCCGCCAACATTTAACCAAAGGACGCATAGGCGTTGTTTTACTCTGGCGATTTACCCCGACCCCATTGCTTCTGGCGATTTACTCTGGCGATTTACCCCGACCCCATTACTTCCTTTACCCCGACCCCATTTCTTCCTGGTGATTTACCCCGACCCCATTTCTTCCGACCCCATTACTTCGACCCCATTACTTTACCCCGACCCCGTTACTTACTTTACCCCGACCCCATTACTTATTACCCCGACCCCATTACTTGTCGTTCACGAGATGCCAAGCTCTGCCCAAAGGCGCGTCCGTAACTCTGACTTCAAAATCTTGGTCGCTCCCATGGGCCATGATTTAGTGAAGCGCACGTAACGGGGCACCTTAAAGCTGGCAACCTCGTCTCTGCAGTAGTCGATAATTTCCTGTTCGTTTGCTGAGGCTCCCGGTGCAAGTTCGATGAAAACCCCCACCACCTCGCCGTACTTCTCATCGGGAACCGCGACAACTTGCGCCAGGTTAACCGCAGGATGTGTGGCGAGAAAACCTTCAACCTCAACGGCGGCGACGTTCTCGCCACCCACCTTAAGCATATCTTTCAAACGTCCCCGAAAGGTAAGGCGACCTTGGTCATCTAAACTACCAAGATCTCCGGTGCGGAACCAACCGCCTTCATAAAACGACTCCGCCGTTTTCTGAGGGGCATTATAGTATCCAGCGAACACCCCGCGACCACGGACCACAATCTCACCGGTAGCGCCAGCAGAAACTGTTGCACCCGTGTCCGGATCACGAACCTCGATTTGATTACCAGGGAGCGCACGACCAGAGCAGTTGCTGCGCAACGCCAGGGAATCCCCTGGTTTGCACATCGCCGCCGAGCCGCCCGTCTCGGTCATGCCAAACACGGTGATTTGAACGGTGTTAGGCATACGCTCTTGCATAGCGCGTAGCTCCTCAGGCGGACCGACGTTAAGCACTACTCGAACCGCAGCAAAGCTGCTCGCGGTGTATGCAGGATGATTGAGTAGCTGCATGGTAATGGTGGGGAACGCCGGAAACATCAAAGTCGCGCTTTCTCGACGGATCATCTCGAGCGCGGCACCAGCGTCAAAGTGCGTCATCGAGAGATAGGTGCCGCCAACATGCAAAATACCCGTCAAAGGCTGGATAAAAGCCGTGTGGAACATCGGTAGCGGGCCCCACATGACGTCACCTGGCTGCAGCCCCATACACTCAACGCCACCCACTACGCCGGCGTGCTGCAATACAATGTGGTTCAGCGGACAGCCCTTAGGCATGGCGGTAGTGCCAGAGGTATAGATCATCAGGGCCTCGTCTTCGACATGGATCTTCCCGCGGCGCTGCTCTACCTCCTCTGGTGCGCAAGAATCACCAAGCTCATAGAAAGCTTCACGACCCAAGAACCCTTGCTCGCTGGACGACCCTAAAGAGATGGCGACACGCAGTTGCGGCGCCGACTCAAAGGGAACAAATGCCGTTTCTCGAGGCTCAGGTTGCTGGTTCTTGTCGTGCACCAACTCTGGGATCGCGCGCCGCAACAGCTCTATATAATTTGTGTGCTGTTCGGTGATGTCGTTGGTGATGATGACCTTGACACCTGAATCAACCGTGACATGCGCAATCTCTCGAGCTTTAAAACGTGCGTTGTAAAGGACGCCAACGGCACCAACCATCGATGCGCCAAACATCAACGCAACAAAATCCACACAGTTCGCCATCAGGATCCCAACGCGGTCTCCGGGCTCAACACCTAACGCAACTAACGAACGCGCGGCCTGACGCACGCGAACCTCAAGCTCACCGTAAGTCACCCGCTCGCCTTCCAGCACAATGCAATCTCGGTCGGGATGTTCGGCTGCCCTGCTCAACAGCAACTCTGGCAACGATAGCGTTGTGATCTCACTTATAGACATAAAGCCCCCGCACAAAAGGGTAAGGCACCGGCGGGTAAGGCACTGGAGGCTAAAATAGGCATTCTAAAAGAGTCCTTTTCAATGGTTCAATGGTTCAATGGTTCAATGGTTCAATGGTTCAATGGTTCAATGGTTCAATGGTTCAATGGTTCAATGGTTCAATGGTTCAATGGTTCAATGGTTCGGTAACTCAGATAGATTAACACGACGACCAACGAGGCCGCGTGGACCCCTTTTAATCCATCGAAAATAACAGTTGGCCCGCTGTCACTAGCCCCGAAGCGTCAACAGTCGCGGGCCTCCGCAGACTCCTTGACCACGACACTTAAGGGCAGCCCAGGGACCCAGTGTGCTTTTCCCCAATCCTCAGGACACCCCTCCTGCTCACTGGCCCTTGGCGAAAAGAGGAACGTGAAAATCGATAAAATATAAGCGTACAGCTAAAGCAGCGACCGACCCTGGTGACTCAAACGAATTATTTTGACGCCGGGAAATATGCAGCGTTTTAAACAGGTCCGGATTACATCCCCTTTCAGATCAGGATTTAATTTACATCCCCCCTCACTGGAATTCGACCAAGGACTTTACCCCGCCTAACATTTGTTGGCATTATCATGATAACTTCCCAACACCTATCAATGACAACATGCGAGGTAAGCTCATGAATAAGCAATTTCTTCCCGGCCGTCTAGGTAATCCTGACGCAATGTTTCTGGACGATCCTCGCGCCGACCCAAGGATTGTTGCCATCCTGCAAATGTCAGGTGACCTGGGCGCTGATGTCGAGCCGGTATCGATCGGTTCAAGCTATGAAGAATGTCTCAACTACTGTACCGCTTTTGAAACCGCCACGGCGGCAATAAATCAGGTAATGGAAGCGGCCATGCCCGCATACGACAACGTCGTTTCT